>Ga0137372_10006958_pt1 | contig 10947 bp, 18 predicted proteins | sample SagtaG_6_FD_104911 | JGI IMG/M metagenome (GOLD analysis project Ga0137372, IMG submission 104911) | Vadose zone soil microbial communities from Sagehorn Ranch, Mendocino, California, USA - Sage1_R_60_16 metaG | ecosystem: Environmental > Terrestrial > Soil > Vadose zone | place: USA...
AGCATGCGGGAACAGGCACAGGACTCAATGGCCAAGCTGACGATACTGCAACCTTCGGGCGAGGTCATGCAGAAGATGGCTGAGCAGAAGGGCTGCGGCACCAAAGGCGGCAGCGGCAAGGCCAGTTGCGGCTCCGCGGCAGGGCAAGGCGACCTGGCGCCGGAGATCTGGGAGAAGGTCAAGAATCATCCCTGCTACAGCGAGGAAGCGCACCATCATTACGCGCGCATGCACGTTGCCGTGGCGCCTGCCTGCAACATTCAGTGCAACTACTGCAACCGCAAGTACGATTGCGCCAATGAGTCGCGCCCCGGCGTGGTCAGCGAGAAGCTCACTCCGGAACAGGCCGCAAAGAAAGTTCTTGCCGTCGCTTCCACCATCCCGCAGATGACAGTGCTCGGCATCGCCGGGCCGGGCGATCCGCTGGCCAATCCCGAGAAGACTTTCAAGACCTTCGAACTGATTACGAAGACCGCGCCCGACATCAAGCTCTGCCTCTCCACCAACGGGCTCATGCTTCCTGATCATGTGGAGACGATCAAGAGCTTCAAGGTCGATCACGTGACCATCACGATCAACATGGTAGACCCGGAGATCGGCGCCAAGATCTATCCGTGGGTGTTCTACAAGCACAAGCGGTATACCGGCGTAGAAGGCGCAAAGATCCTCACCGAGCGGCAGTTGCTGGGACTCGAAATGCTGACGGCGGCTGGAATCCTGTGCAAGGTCAATTCGGTCATGATCCCGGGAGTGAACGATCAGCACCTGGTGGAAGTGAACCGGGCGGTAAAGTCGCGCGGCGCTTTCCTGCACAACATCATGCCGCTGATCTCCGCGCCGGAGCACGGCACCGTCTTCGGATTGACGGGGCAGCGTGGTCCTTCGGCGCAGGAGCTGAAAGCGCTGCAGGACAGCTGCGAAGGCGAAATGAACATGATGCGCCATTGCCGCCAGTGTCGCGCCGACGCCGTAGGCCTGCTCGGCGAAGACCGCAGCGCCGAGTTCACCACCGACAAGATCATGGAGATGGACGTCAACTACGACCTCGCCACCCGCCAGGCCTACCAGGAAAAGGTGGAGGTGGAGCGGCAAGCCAAGGTTGCGGCCAAACAAGCCGAACTCGTAACCCTGGCGGGCGAGCGCAGCGACATCAAGATTCTGGTTGCCGTGGCCACCAAGGGCGGCGGGCGCATTAACGAGCACTTCGGCCACGCGAAGGAGTTCCAGGTATATGAGCTGAGCACGGCGGGCGCCAAGTTTGTCGGCCATCGCCGCGTGGATCTCTATTGCCAGGGCGGCTTCGGCGAAGAAGACAGCCTGGAAACGATCATTCGCGCCATCAACGACTGCCACGCGGTCTTCGTCGCCAAGATCGGCGGCTGTCCCAAGAACACGCTGCAGCAAGCCGGCATCGAGCCGGTGGACAAGTACGCTCTACAGTTCATCGAGCAGTCCGCCATCGCCTACTTCAAGGAGTACATGGAGAAGGTGAAGTCCGGCGAAATGCAGCATGTGGAGCGAGGCGATGCGGCGATCCGCCAGGGTGCTCTGTTGGCCTGAGCCGGCATCAGTCTCAAAAGCAATTCCAAGTCAACCGCATCGGCGGTCAATAAGAGAGGAAAAAGATGGCATACATGATCGTGGCAATGAACTGTACCTCCTGCTCTGCATGTGAGCCGGAATGTCCCAACGATGCGATTTCCGAGAAGGGCGCCAGCTTCGTGATCGATCCGGCCAAGTGCACCGAGTGTGTCGGCTTCCACGAGGACGCGCAGTGCGTGTCGGTCTGCCCCATCGACGGCACCTGCATCATCAACCCGGATTATCCGCGGTATCAACCCCAGGCGTAAAGGAGCACATGAACGTGACAATCACTCCGGCGGCGGAGAAGTTCATTCGGCGCATACTTCGCTTCGCCCCAAGCGCTGAGAGCGGCTTTCGTTTGTTGGTGACTCCGGGCGGCTGTTCCGGCCTGGCAGCGGAATTCGACGTGGAGGCTGCTCCGCGGCAAGGCGACGCCGTCGTCGAGTGCAATGGGCTGCGGCTGTTTCTTCCCGCCGAAAGCAGATTGCTGCTGGAAGGCATGACCATCGACTTTGCCGATACGCGCGCGCAGAGCGGCTTCGTCTTCCATGATCCGAAATCCACGGGCGCCAGTTGCTCGTCCGCCTCTCCGCTCGTGACCTTGGGCGGCCTGGTCGGATCCAACCGATCGCGGGATTAGATCGAGCCAAGGAGGCTGCAATGTTCCCCTCTGAACTGGGCCGGCATGAAGAGCTGCTCGCGAGTGCAGTGCTGGGCGCGGGAATACCCGCACAGGCTGAACGGCACCTGCGCGAAGCCGGTCGAGCTTATGCCCAGGACGAGGTTGCGGAGCGGCATCTGTGGGAGGCGAGAAGAATTGCTCCGGACCACGCGGCAATTTTGATCGCTTTCTACCGCTATTACTTTTACAAGGGCCGGCTCGATGAGGCCCTGGAGATCGCCCGCACTTGCCTGGTCAAGGCAGCGATTGATATGGAATTGGCCCCGCACTTGATAGACGACTGGCGGCAAGTAACCGGGAAAGACGCTGTGTTCGATTCCTACGATGCAGTGCTTCCCCGCTTCTATCTCTTCACCTTGAAAGGCTATGCCTATCTGCAGATGCGGCTGGGAAATTTTGCAGAGGGCCGCGATGCGGTGATGAAGCTGCTGGAAATTGACCCTTCGGACAAAATCGGCGCGACGGTCTTGCTGGATGTGCTGGAACGGATGGGAAAAAGCGACGACGAGTAAGATGAGGAAAAACTTGTGCACCATAATTCGCGATCGAGCCGATCAGGCTCAATTTGCAGGCGAGGAGGCGTGAAATGGGAGATATCAGCCGCGATAGCGATGTAGTCGAACTGAATGGGCCGCCGGCGTTCAACTATGGCGACAAGGTGCGTTCGCGCCGCCAGATACGCAACGACGGAACTTTTCGGGGCAAGGACATCGGCGAGATCCTGGTCAAGAAAAACGAGGAAGGCTACGTCACCAGCATCGGCACCTTCCTCCAGCAGTTCTATATTTACGGCGTTGAATACATCGCCACCGGTTATCGCGTTGGCATGAAGCGCAAGGAGTTGGAAGCTGTCCAGTGTTCTGCGGGAGGAGAAGCTCATGATTGAACCGCGCATGCCGAAGTACGGCTGGGGCCAAAGGGTGCGGGCCAGCGTTGATTTGCTGAATGACGGCTCCTATCCCGGCTCTGCCGAAGGAGCTCTGCTGGTTGCAACTGGCGATTCCGGCGAGATCGTGAACGTGGGGACGCATGTGGAATCGAATACGCCAATCTATCTGGTTGAATTTCCCGAGAACTGCGTGGTCGGTTGTCTGGAAGAAGAGCTCGTATTGCAGTAGAAGTCGAATACGCGGAGTAGAAGCGGAGTAGAGCCGTGATGGCACAATGCAATCCTCCCGAAGCAACGGCAGCCAGACTCTATAAGCCCAATGCGTTCGATCGCAAGCGCGTGGAACGAGCGATTCGGGAGCGCAGCCGCTACCGCTACGTAACGCCGGTGGTGCGGAACGTCGAGGGCGGATTCCAGATTGAAAGTCCGTGCTGTTCGCGCCGGGTCGATGCCGAGGGGGGAGTAGTGGACATCGCGCTGTTGGTCTGCCCGCAGCCAGGTGAGTGGAACTTATATCGCAGGGACCACTCGGCCGCGCAGTGGTTGCTGCACGGAACCTACCAATGGCTCGTCGAACTACTGGAAGAATTGAAGAATGATCCACAGCAGAAATTCTGGCAATAGAGAGGGTGGAGCATACATGAAAGTGATGATCCGCAAGAATGGTTCCGGCGAACTGTCTGCCTACATCGCCAAGAAAGATCTGGAAGAGCCCATCGTAGCCATGGAAAATCCAGGACTTTGGGGGGGACTGATCACCCTGGCGAACGGCTGGAAGCTGGCGCTCCCGGCGCTAAAGGCGGACACCGCGCTGCCCATCACCGTGGAAGCGCGCCGGATGGAGTCCTAGCAATGGGTCTTGGAACAGATGAATTGGCGGCGATCTATGAACTGCTGGCGGTGGAATCCGTATCCACCTCCGGTGGGGATGCGAGCGCCCGCGCGGATTTTCGGCGGCGGTTTCCCGGATTGTCGGTGACCCGCTGCGATGCGTCCGACATGGATGCCGAAACTCCATTTCGTGTGTACCCAGGGCTGAGCTTGTTTCTCGTGGACGCCTCCGATCATTGTTGGCGCATTACGTCCGACCCGGCACAGGCAACCGGTATCGTGCTGGCTCGCCACGCGGAGTGCCTATGAATCTTGCCTGGATTCCACTCTCCGATCCGGACATCACGCCGGCTGAGCTCGAAGCGGTCAGGGGTGTGCTTGAATCGCCGCAACTGTCCGGCGGTCCCGTGGTGGAAGAGTTCGAAGAGGCCTTTGCCCGCTACACCGGCCGCCGCCATGCTGTGGCCGTTGCCAGCGGTGGAATCGGCATGCTGCTGGCGCTGAAGGCATACGGAATCGGCGCCGGCGATGAAGTCATTGCCTCTTCGTATTCGTGGCGTGAAACCGCGCATGCAATCGCTCTGACGGGCGCGCGTCCTGTCTTTGCGGACATCGACTACTGGTCCGGCACGTTAGCTCCCGCCAAGGCGGAGAAGGCGTTCACCGACAAAACGTCCGCCATCGTTGCTTGCAACACCAACGGCCACCCGGCACCATGGGCGGAGCTGCAAGAGCTGGCGACACAGCGGGAAGTCCTGCTCATCGAGGACTCAACCGAGGCGATCGGATCGACTTATAAAGGACTCCTCGTCGGAAGCTTCGGAGACTGCTCCATCTTCGACTTCTCCCAGCCCTGCCCATTGAGCTGCGGAGAAGGCGGCATGGTGGTGACCGACAATGGCGAAATTGCCTCCATGTTACGCCGCCTGCGCGGACGCCGGCAGGAGGAGCGCGACTCGGTGGTGATCGGCATGGACGCGCCCTATCGCGCCGGTATGAGCGACATCACGGCAGCCTTGGGCCTGGCCCAGCTGCGCCGCATCGATGCCATTCTGGAACGTCGCAAGCGCGTCGAGCAAAGCTACTATGAGCACGTGAAGTCCTTCGAAGGCATCAAGCCTGCTTATGTCGCGCCCGAGGCGACCTCCGTGCACTGGTTCCTCTCCTTGGTGCATCTCGGCACGCGCTTCACGCGCTCCAGCCGCAACGCCATCGTTGAGGACCTGCGCGCGGAACGGATCGATGCTGCTGCCTACTGCCGGCCGATGCACACCCAGCGGCTCTATGTCGAGATGGGTTACCGCCGCGGGGAGTTGTTCGTCACGGAGAAGCTCGCCGACCGCGCCGTGGCGATGCCTTTCCACGGGCATCTGACGGATGAGCAGGTCGCCTTCATCGTCGGCACCATGAAGGACGCCTCCGTCAACGTGGGAGCCGGATCGGCAATTTATTAGTTTCTAGTTTTTCATTTTTTCATCCGCTCTTCTCAAACAGTACGGGAGGGACGGACACCACAACCTGGCAGTGATTGAAAAACGAAGTCAAAGAGGAGGAAGCAATGCCTGTAGTTACCGTAATGCCCTCTGGAGCAAAGGTTGAAATGGCGGAGGGCTCTTCGCTGTTGGAGGCGATTAAGGCCGCAGGCCAGGTCATCGGACACAAGTGCGATGGAAATGCCGATTGTGGGACTTGCCACATCTATGTGCACGAAGGCCGCAAGGCAATTTCCAAGCTGAATTCAGCCGAGAATGCGAAGCTCGACACCATCGTGGGAGTCAGCTCCAAATCCCGGCTGGCCTGCCAGGCGCTGCTCAAGAACGAAGATGTAACGGTGGAACTGCTCGGCTTTGCGTCGGGCTTTTGATAAGCCGTTGCGGCCAGGAAAGGATATTCGCCATGCAAACACTGATTCACGTTCGCTTTTCCCCGGACGGCTCCGTTACAGAGATCGGCGCCAGGCCCCAGGGAGTCGATGCTCAAGCGTGGTTCAACCATCTTTCCCGCACAGCGGGGAATGCTTATCAGGCACTCTCCGGAGGACGCGGCCTGTTCCGTCTTGACCCTCAGGCGCTGGACGGGATCAAGGACGCCTACGCAAAGTAACGGCCCAGCCGCCAACTCCAACAGCGGGCGGCAAGGACATCCATCGCCGGGGCTCGATCCCACACGTGAGTCCCTGCCCTTAGAGCGGTTTCCAGGTTGCTACGTCTGCTCTCCCAGGTTAGCGCCGCAAAAAGCGCGGCGCGGAACCTGGGCACCCGGCCTTATTGTATGGCGGGAGAACCCAACAGAGTTGCCGGCATGAAATCGGTAGCGCCCCGCCCGAGCATTTGATCTACCTTGCCCCGCACCGTCTCCACGCGGAATGGTCTGGCAAGCAGTCCATGGGCCCCGGACGTGAGGCAGGCCTGCGCAAGCGGATCGTCAGCGGCCTCGGTCACGATGAGAATTCTGGCGCCGGGAAGAGACGAGGCAATCTCGCGCAGCACGCCGGCGCCGGACGCTTTCACCACATCCAGGCCGAGCAGAAGCAGGTCCGGCTTCCACTCCCGCGCCTTGGCGAATGCCGCATCCAGAGTCGGCAGGTCGTGGGTTTCATTCTCGTCCTGCAGCATGAACTGCAGCACTGCACGATCAATCTCGTCTTCGCCTACAACAAAAATGCGCTTGTTCTCGACTGACCGAGAGCTTTCCACTCCAATTTGCACAGAGCCTCCGGAGCACAACTAAGTAACTTAACTTCGAACGCTGCAACTGCAGTTCCAAAGCCTTAGCATCGGAATCAAGGGGCATACCGTTTCGCCTGGTGCCGGCGGTTGTTCCCTATGCGACAGACCGGTCCCTCGATGTCGCTTTTGGAACAATCCTTGCCGCGCTCCCGTAACCATCCCACGCATTGATAGCAAAGCACTTGCCCATAAGTCTGGCGTGGCAAGCACATGGCAACGCGATTGCAATTACCCGTATACCCGCTCGCAACAGGCCGCAAGTTGCCCTTTTAGCGAAGAAGGCTTGTGGAGGGATCGAAAAGCACGACGAAGTGCTGGTTGCTGAAAGCGAGTACACATGAGCGATCTGGAAACTGTCAAAGCCGAAATCAAGAAACTGTCTTCGCAAGCGGTACAGGCCAAGATGGACCTGCACGATCTTGCCGAGGACCTTCCCGTCAACTGGGAACAGATCCCCCTGGTCGCGCAGCGTGCCTTTGAAGCCTACCGGGAGCTGGAGATCAAGCGCGGCGTTTTGAAGGCGGCGGGAGCATAAATGGCGACCCAACCGGCAAATGCGCTGACGCGCGACGGAAGAGCATGGAGTCCGTCGTATCTTCTCGACATCTCGCAAGAGACCTGCATCGGCTGCGGCCGTTGCTTCAAGGTCTGCGGGCGCTCCGTCATGGCCTTGATGGGTCTCACCGAAGACGGCGCGCTTGTGGGCATTGACGAGGATGAAGAGTACGAACGCAAAGTCATGACAGTTGCCGAGCCAGGCGCGTGCATCGGATGTGCCGCCTGCTCTCGCGTCTGTCCGAAAGAATGCCAGACGCACGGGCCAGCCTGAGGGAGGATCGATGAAGCCAACGGCAATCTACGCGCTCTTGAGCCAATGCAACGCGGCTACCAGTTGCGACGCATTCGATGGCCACGTACTGGCGTGCATTTTTGCCGCCGGCGCAATGGAGACCGGCTCCGGCAGGTCGCTCACGGACGCGCTGGGCATCTCGGGAAAAGCTCTTCGGCATGCGTGCGAGCAGTACTTCCCCGGCGCTCTCGTTCATCTGGAACAATTCGGGCTGGATGGCGAGCCTGTGGTCGATGAAGATGAGCAATGCTTGAGGGAACTCCTGGGGCGCTCCCGCAGCGCCGCCGGAGCGCCCAGCTCGCTGCTCTCCATCCTGATCGCGCGGCGGTCCACACGGCCGAAACATCTTTGGCAGGACCTTGGATTGTCCAATCGCGGCGAGCTGTCCACGCTGATGTTGCGCCATTTTGCGCCGCTCGCTATGCGCAACAACCAGGACATGAAGTGGAAGAAATTCTTTTACCGGCTGATCTGCCGGGATGAAGGCTTTCGCCTGTGCGCCGCCCCGAGTTGCTCCGAGTGCAATGATTTTGAGAACTGTTTTGGTGATGAATCGGGTGAAAGCCTGCTGGCGCACACCCGCTTCCATTTCGAAGCTCAAACCCTGATTTCCCTCGAAGCCGGCCGCGCGGAATCGCCCTGCTGAGGTAATGCGTTTCAAGGAAGGTCGCGATGACAGACAACGATCGAGCCTGGGTCTATCTGGATAACAACGCTACCACGCGCACGGACGCACGCGTGGTCGAAGCGATGTTGCCCATCTTTCGCGAGCAATTTGCCAATCCGTCTTCCACCCACGCGCTTGGTGCGGCGGCATCCGGTGCAGTCCGGACAGCGCGCAGACAGGTTCAATCGCTGATCGGCGCAGCGCGGGAGAGCGAGATCGTCTTCACCTCGGGTGGAAGCGAGTCGAATAACGCAGCCATTTTTTCTAGCCTGGAAACTCAAGCGGGGCGCGATGAGATCGTAACCTCCGCGGTCGAACATCCGGCAGTGCTGGCCGTGTGTGCGTATTTGGAGCGAACCGGGCGAGCCAAGGTACACCGCATCCCGGTGGATCGCGCCGGCAATCTTGACCTGGAAGCCTATCGCGCAGCCCTGAGTGAAAGGACGGCGCTGGTATCGATTCAATGGGCCAACAATGAGACCGGCGTGGTGTTTCCTGTCGAAATGCTGGCAGCGATGGCGCATGAGGCGGGCGCACTGTTTCACTGCGATGCCGTTCAGGCCGCCGGAAAAATAGCCATCGATGTGCAAACGGCGGAGATCGATATGCTCTCGATCTCCGCGCACAAGATGCACGGTCCCAAAGGCGCTGGCGCACTCTATGTTCGCCACGGAGTCCGGTTGGCGCCGCTGGTTCACGGCGGACGCCAGGAGCGGGGCCGGCGCGCGGGCACGGAGAATACGGCCGCAATCGTGGGCTTTGGAGTGGCCGCGGAGTTAGCAGCGCAGGCGTTGCCGGAAGAGATGACGAGAATCGCGCTGCTGCGCGACCGCCTGGAGCGGAAAATTCTGCGACTTGTTCCCGGATCGATCTTGATTGGCGACAGAAGCAATCGCCTGCCCAACACGCTCAACATTGCTTTTGAAGACCTGGAGGCGGACGCGATCCTGTTGCTGCTGGATCGCGCTTGCATCGCGGCTTCTTCGGGGTCGGCATGCGCAGCGGGGTCCATGGAGCCATCCCACGTATTGCGCGCCATGAAGCTTCCATTCGCATATCTGCGCGGCTCGGTGCGCTTCTCCTTCTCGCGCGAAAACTCAGAGCAAGATGTGGATCGTGTTCTCGACGTGCTGCCGCAGTTGGTGAGCGATCTGCAGGCCCTTTCTGCGCCAAAGGAGGTTGCGTGTGACTAACTCGACGAAAGTTGTAATCAATGACTCGACCTTGCGAGATGGAGAACAGGCTCCGGGGGTGGCCTTTACGCTTGACGAGAAACTCGCCATCGCGCTGGCGCTGGAAAGCGCCGGGGTGGAGGAGATCGAAGCGGGCACGCCGGCCATGGGATTGCGAGAGATCGAGGAGATCGCGGCCATCGGGCACGCTTTGCACAAAGCGGAGCCCATCGCCTGGTGCCGCATGACGCGCGCAGATGTGGATGCCGCGGCGAAAACCGGCTTGAAGCGGGTCAATCTTTCCATTCCGCTCTCGGATATTCAGATGCGGGCCAAGCTGAAGGCAGATCGAGCGGACGTGCTGCGGCGAATCGAAGACGTGATCTCCTATGCGATCGATGGCGGCCTGCGCGTTGCGATGGGAGGCGAAGACTCCAGCCGCGCCGATATGGACTTCCTGCTCACGGCGTTGGAAACTGCCGCGAGGGCCGGGGCCCATCGCTTCCGCTTTGCAGACACCACCGGCAACATGGAGCCATTCGGCGTCTATGACGTGTTTACCCGGCTGCGAAAATCGAGCGGCCTGGAGCTTGAATTTCATGGTCATGACGATCTGGGGCTGGCAACCGGCAACACGCTTGCGGCGATTCGCGGCGGAGCCACTCATGCCAGCGTCTGCGTGATTGGTCTGGGAGAGCGCGCCGGCAACGCGGCACTGGAAGAGATAGCCGCGGCATTGAACCGTTTCACCGGCGCCAGCGGCAACATCGATCTGTCGCAGTTACCGCGGCTCGCCCAACTGGTCGCCACCGCCGCGCGCCGGCCTATTCCTGCCGGCAAAGCCATCGTAGGCGCGAGCGCATTCACCCACGAATCCGGCATTCACGTTGATGGCCTGCTGAAGGACCCATCCACCTATGAGGCGATTCCCCCTCATCTCTTCGGACGCGCCCGCGAGATTGTGCTGGGAAAACACTCGGGCGTTGCGTCCGTGAAAGGCGCGTTGCGCTCGCTAGGTCTGGCCTTCGACGATGATCGGACCCAGTGGGTCCTGAAGCAGGTGCAGGAGCTCTCGATCCAGGCCAAGCGCGTCATCAGCACCGAAGAGTTGCTGGATTTCTATCATGGATTCAGCGATGCGCCAAAGCCCCTCAATCAACCATTGGAGATGAACTATGACTGTGCTTGATCAGCTATCCAGGCTCTCTTCCGCGGAGGAGTTCTTTCGCTTTCTTGACGTTCCCTATGACCCCTCCGTGGTCAATGTCGCCCGCCTGCACATCCTGCGGCGGATGGGCGACAACCTGCGCAAGTCCTCTCCTGAATCCGACGATGTGAAAGCTCGCGCATTTTTCCGCGAACATCTAGAACGGGCGTACCAGGACTTTGTGAGCTCGTCGCCAATGGACGAGCGAGTGTTCAAGGTGCACAAAGACGCGGTTCGTCCGAGCACCACGCCGCTGGTCCAAATTGCCGGCGCCGGTGAAGACGAAGACATGGACTAGCAGCTCGACTTTGAGAACAGGATGCGATTATGTTGGAG
>Ga0137372_10006960_pt1 | contig 10945 bp, 8 predicted proteins | sample SagtaG_6_FD_104911 | JGI IMG/M metagenome (GOLD analysis project Ga0137372, IMG submission 104911) | Vadose zone soil microbial communities from Sagehorn Ranch, Mendocino, California, USA - Sage1_R_60_16 metaG | ecosystem: Environmental > Terrestrial > Soil > Vadose zone | place: USA: California...
AATCGACTCTATAAAAATCTCAAAGACCCGCCTGTGGCGATCTTCATCATCCATGATGCGGCGAAAGTCATCTATCAAGGATGGCAGCATAAATGGTTGCTCGCTCGTCAATTCAATCAGACGCTGCCAGCACAGCCACGCTGTCTTTTCCGCATCGACATTGAAAAGGCAGAAATCCCGAAACGAACGATAGCGGAGATGTTGCCTGACATCTCGTGGAACTTTTCCTGTAATGAATCCTGTCCAGGTAAGAAGTGTGGCTACCGCTCGAGAGACTGGGGCATTCGACCAGCGAACGTGCTGTCGAACAGAAGTAGACCAGCCTCCAATTGCACCCGCAAGCTGGCGCAGAAATGCGCGCGCGCGAAGCGGAAAGTTTCCGATTTTGAAGATCGCACCACGAATATAAATCGCGTGCATCTCCTCATCTTTCCACGTCCAAAGCAGAGCGTGGCGAATAATCTCACGCTCCTCTTCAGAGATGGGCATGGCCTTTAAGCGGGCCGCGATCAAATCTTCCCGGTACCCAACAGACACGATCTCCTCACGCTCCAGCGCAAGCAGAAAAAGCCGGATCATCTGGCGGCGCGGGCGTCCAGCGTACTTGTTGTCCCAGATAGCGAGTTCAGCTTGAAATTGATCGTAGACGCTTCCCATGACGATTTGTCTCTGGTCATCCCAGTTAGGCGTGAATGCTCATACCAACATTGACATTAACTTTAGTGTCTAAGCAAGGTTGAATCTGAATATCCGGAAAGAGGGCGGCGCTGAGAACGTAGGTCAGCAGCTTCCAATTCACGAGGTCTTTTGACTGCAGGATGGGAAAACCCGGCGCGGCATTGAAACTCGATGCCGTCATGTAAAAATCGTCGCCGACCCGGATAACGTCCGGATCGGAATAGTCAGCGTGGATCACCGGATTCTTGTACCTGCCATCACCATTGTCGGCGACCCACACTTTGGACACGGAGTTATCGTTCCCGACGGTCGCGCTGGATTGCGCACACACCGTCGGCGACAAAGAAGCAAATGCCAAAAAAAGAGAGCTCTCTGCTATGAGGGCAGCAGCGCGTTTTAAGGAGGGATTCATCTGCCCATCCAACCGCAGTCAACAACCAGGATATGACCGTGCAAATAGGCGCTGTCCGCCGGATCATCCAACGTTCGCATTTTTGGTTTCGAGGAAGTCTTCCCTCACCGGGGTGAAGATATCGATGAGAACGACTTCTTCGTCCAACATCGTCGCGCCGTGCAAGCAGTTTGAAGGAAAGTGGAGCACATCACCCGGCGAAGCGATACGCTCTGTGCCGTCGGCAAAGAAGCGAACGCGGCCGCTGACGACAAGTGACATTTGCTCATGTGGGTGCGTGTGCTGTGGTGTCACAAGCAAAGGCGCGAAGCGAAAGCGGCAGATCATCAGATGCTCGCCAACCACCATCTGTCGCTCGATGCCTTCGGCGGGATACTCGACAGGAATGCTGGACCAGTTGAGATGTTGCGCGTTGCTTAATAGCGGCAACGCCGCGGTGAGGGTCTGATCTTCTCTTGCATTTAAAGACATTTGTTTTCCTGGCGACTTATTTTCCGGCAGCCAATTCCTGGCGTGCCGCTTCGAGACCGGAACCACTCGCGGCATACTCTGGCTGCACATTCACCACGCCAAACTGCCGATCTTCACCTTCACGCACAGCCGCCATCATCCACAAAAAGTTTATCTGACCACCGGGCGCCGCCACGTTCGGGTGGTAGCCTTTTGGCATCAAGACGCAATCGCCTTCACGCACGACCTGCATCAACTCGGGTTCCGCTGGATTCGTGTAAACAAACTGCACGCCCCACGCTGGCGCCGGCATGTCGATATAGACGTAGGCCTCCTCGAGCATTTGCGAGTGTTCGTGTGGAGGCCATGAAGTCCAGTTACCTGGCGAGGAGAAAGTGACGCCGGCCATGATGCGTCCAGCCTCAACATTGGCGCCGATCAGGACATTGAGGTCACGTTCTGCGGGGGGCTTGCCGGCGGCGACGTGCAGCTTGGCATCCTTTCGCACGTCGGAGAACGCGACAAACTTTAAGGGGTAGTGATTCGAAACCGGGGCCGAGATTTCAGCCAAATCGCAACCGTGATTGTCGCGGGCTTGCACCTCAATCTCGGAGTCGCGCGGGATGTACAAGGCATCGTAACGCCCCAATTGAAAGCTCTCGCCTCCGCTGGTTACGTTTGCCACGCCGTTGAGGCAGACGAGTCCGCTTTCCTGGTCACCATTGTGAAAAGTCAACGGAGCATCATCCGCTTCCAGGGTAATGCGTCCGTAGTGTAGAAAGCGCGCAGCGGTTGTGCCGGGCGCCACCGCGGTGCGGCGACCTTTCCCCTTGTGCGTGGCAGGCACATAACACGTCTCCCGTTTGATCTCCGGCATCGTAAGTTGATCGCTCATCGAGCCCTCCTAAACATCCCGCTGGACAGAGCTGTTCCCATTCCTGGAATCAAGGCGCGATTCCACTTGGTTGTTCTCAGGGCGGCCTCTTCGAGACCGACCTCTTTAGATCTAAAGGGAAACGGTTTGTTCAGCCCAGAATTGAAACTCACGATGTTTGTGCTCTTCAGCTTTAGCCAGCGCTTCTCCACTGGCTACTCTTCTCACTTGCTCGAAGACACGCGCACCGACTTCATCAATGGTCTCCGTGCCGTCAATCACTCCACCGGCAGAAAGGTCCAGGTCGCGGGACATGCGCTCGAAGACCGGCGTGTTCGAAGCTAGTTTGATCACCGGCGTAATAGCATTTCCGATGGTCGTACCGCGTCCGGTTGTGAACACCACAACCGTGGCACCTGCGCCAACGAGTCCCGGCGTCGACTCCTGATCGTAGCCTGGCCCTTGCATCAGATGGAGTCCGTGGCATTTCGGAGTTTCAGCGTATTCAATAGTTCCCTCCACGCGAGTTGTTCCGGCCTTGGACATGGCCCCCAAACTTTTGACCGTAAGATTAAGCAGCCCCCCTGCGATATTACCCGGACTCGGATTCTGGTTAAGCACAGCGCCAAACTTCGAGGCATACTCTTTGTACCAGTCCACTAAACGATAAATCGCTCGACCAATTTCGGCGTTTTTAGCACGGTGGGCCAGAATGTGTTCAGCGCCACAAAACTCCGGCACCTCCGTAATCAAGACCGTGCCGCCGGAACGAACCAGCATATCCGCGGCGCGTCCCAAAGATGGGTTTGCCGAGATTCCCGAGAAGCCGTCCGACCCTCCACACTTAACTCCCAACACCAACTCGCCGACAGATACTTCTTCGCGCACGGCCCGATTAACTTCCGGTAGCATGCGTCCAACTTCTTCGAGTCCAAGCTTGATCGCGGCTTCAGTACCGCCAATTTCCTGAATCCCGATCTTGGCGACGGGTTTATTGAAAGACTTCTCGCGATTGAGCAGATATCGCTCCACATAAGCAAGATTCGTCTTTTCGCACCCCAAATCCATCAGAATCACTCCACCCACGTTGGGGTGATCGGCATAGTTGGAAAGTGTCCGCAACATAACGTCAAGCGTGGAACCATCCTGACAGCCACAACCCTTGTTGTGTGGAATCGCCACCACGCCATCGACGTTTGGGTACTTCTCACGAGTGTAGAGCACGAACTCTGACATCATCGAGATCTGCTGCGCCTCGTGGCTTGCACACATGCTCGTCGGCACGATCAGGACGTAATTGCGAGTACCGACTCGTCCATCCGCGCGGCGAAAGCCCTTGAACGTTGCGCGTTGCGCAGCCGGAATGTAATCGGGCGGAGGCGTTGAAAGATCCTCAGGCAATTCGCGAATCACCGGCACTTCGTTTGACATATTGTCGTGGGTGATCTGTTCGCCTTCGTTGATACCCCTGGAGGTTCCTATAGGCTGGCCATACTGCAAAACAAACTCGCCGGCAGGAATGTCGCGGATAGCGAAACGGTGGCCCGGCGGAACCGCAGCACTCACGCGCACAACGCGATTGTCGGCAAGCGCCACCTCGAGACCAGGCTGCGTCTCCTTCTTGACGACCGCCAGGTTGTCTCTTGGATCAACGACGATCGCGTATTCGCTTACTGGCGTTGCTGCGGCGATGAACGTAGTCGACATATAGTCACAACTTCCCTTATTCGCGCTTCAGGTTTCCAGCACATCCGGCAGAATTAACGATCGGATGTTGCCGTGAAAACGCATCCACAATCCTGGGTTTTCGTCGAGTTGCGCCGCCCGTAGCGTCGGGTCAGTTGAAAGTTCTGTTTCAAGCACGCGGCGATAACTCTCACGCTTGCCGGGCGCTGTGCTCGCATCCACTATCGATTGGACAATCCTTTTTGACTTGAGAACAGAGGCTGGCCCAAGTGTAAGAATATGCGTTGCCGATCGGCATTCCTCTTCGTCAGCAGCGGTGATCGTGCTTCCGCCAACTTTGAATTTATTGATGTGGTGCTCGAGTATGCTTGAAGAAATTGGAATAACTCCAGCCATGTCATCAGCGCTGGCCCCGGACCCGGGCTTGATGTACGCAATATGAGATGCACCACCAGCCTCCGGGCCCAGACCAAGAAAGCAAATATCAACGCCTCCCAGAGATTCCAGCTTTTCCAGATATCGTTCCAGTTCAGCTTCCATGTCGTCCGTGTCCGTCTGCATCGGCGTGAAGCTTTTTACCTTTTCGAAAAACGAGCTTCCCAGCAGCCGTTCGAAATCGCGCACAAAGCTCAACCCGTTATCCATGCTCAGCGGCGCCAGCGCGTCCTGGGTGAAAATGTGAAGGCGTTTTAGCAGATGGTCGATCTCATCCGTGCGAGACATCTCGCCTAGCATCCGGTGCAACGCCTGCGCGCCCCGACCACCAAGAAGGATGATGACCAGATCACCTTCTTTGTTCCGAGCAGCTCGTTGAATCTCCTCAAACTGCGCGCGACCAACGGTCTCTTCTGACTCCATCACTTCATACGTGAGTTCGCGAACTTGAAGCTCAAGAGCATCTTCACGGAGAGCTGGTTGCCGCCGGAGCCAAACGTTGCGCCCCACCACGCGACGAGTCAGGTTCTCCAAAACAGTAGCGGAAAATTTTGCTGCCATTCGAATGAGCGTTGTGAATTTAAGAAAACCTCGTTCGCATCGGCCTGTCTGAAGCCACGACCCTATATCCGGGTTTGCGTAACTGGTCAAACCATTCTCAGATTCGCAACCAAAGTATTTACCATAATGGTGGACTTCAAGGCAAGAGCAATTCTATTCCCTTGTATGCGAAAACTGAGTCCAAAACCCACGCCCTCCCGGAAGAAAAGAGCTTGACGCGACCTCTCTTGTGGTGTTACACAGAGCTCACTGGTAGCGATGATTGGTAAGACCTATGTCTCGGAGACGCGATAGCTAAAAACACCTGTCATAAAGTCAATTCTCCTCGGTATTGGTGGAATTTGGTAGGCGCCTCGGAGCCCGGTGACGATTTCTGTGTCAAAGTGGACGTGTTTCTCGATTGGGCCCGGCAGCGGTTAGATTTGTTTCCAGCTCCCTCCTTCAGAAGGGCAAAGGCGTATCGATGAGCTATCCTCCTTTGGATCTCAGTGGCAAGGTGGCGGTCGTAATCGGTGGCACATCCGGCATCGGCCGCGCCATCGCCTACGGATTGGCACAAGCCGGCGCCGACGTCGTAGCGACATCACGACAGCCTCAACACGTCGAGGCATCCGCCCTGGAAATAGAGGCGCTAGGGCGCCGGACACTCCGCGCAACGTCCGATGTGGCCGACCGCTCCTCTCTACAACACGTCCTTGAAGAAACCGTCAAAACATTTGGCAAGGTCGATATCCTGGTCAATTCAGCCGGTCGAACAAAACGAGCGCCAACGCTCGATTTTTCTGATGGCGAATGGAACGACATTCTGGATACGAATCTTACCGGCACACTGCGCGCCTGTCAGATTTTCGGGAGACACATGATCGAACGTCAGTATGGACGCATTATCAACATCGCCTCCCTGTCGTCCTTTGTCGCCCTTTACGAAGTCGCCGCGTATTCGGCGAGCAAAGCGGCGGTTGCGTCGCTTACAAAGTCACTGGCAGTCGAATGGGCGTCGCATGGAGTTTGTGTCAACGCAATTGCCCCTGGTGTCTTCCGTACTGCACTCAATCAAAAGCTACTGGACGAGACGGAACGTGGGCGTGAATTTCTGTTGCGCACGCCAATGAGAAGGTTTGGCAAAGTCGAAGAACTGGCTGGAGCGGCGGTTTTTCTTGCCTCCGACGCCGCCAGCTTCGTGACAGGCGAGATTTTGGTTGTGGATGGGGGCTTTCTGGCCAGTGGTGTCAATCAGTAGGCGTTCACCTGGAACCCTTCAATCGCAGGAACCAAAGTGGATGAGACCCGTATGCTTTTGCCGATAGTGAAGAGGTTCTGACTGCAACGCCGAATCGGCCGCAAACTCCTGTTTGTCTCGAACGGCGCGAGTATTTTTCTCCAGATGTACTATGCCTCCAACAAGCTAATTCCTGTAATCAAGTCTGAGATAAGCTATGGCTGATCCGAGTAAGGCTCTTTTGGAATCGTCGTCCGAGATTGCACTAACAAACTCCGCGGTTGCGCCCGCGAGCACTGTCGGTAGTCTTGGCACCGCCATCGGGCGTTATCGCTGGGCAATCTGCGCACTGCTGTTTTTCGCAACCACGATCAACTACATCGACCGCCAGGTCCTCGGGATACTCGCTACCGACGAAAACTTCAAGCACACGATCGGTTGGAATGACGCTCAGTATGGCTTTGTCCAGACCACATTCCAGGCCGCTTATGCCGTCGGGCTGTTGCTGGTCGGTAGTTTGATGGACAGGTTCGGCACTCGGAAGGGTTTCTCGTTCGCAGTAACGTTCTGGTCCATCGCGGCGATGGGTCACGCGCTGGCGCGCTCGATCTTTGGTTTCGGAGTGGCGCGTTTTGCCCTGGGCCTGGGCGAGGCAGGCAATTTTCCCGCAGCAATAAAGACGGTTGCCGAATGGTTCCCGAAAAAAGAACGCGCGCTGGCGACCGGCATCTTTAATAGTGGATCCAACGTAGGCGCTATTGTCGGCCCGCTCGCCGTGCCGTTCGTCGCCGTCAGCTACGGTTGGCAATGGGCCTTCATTATTACGGGCCTGCTGGGCTTTATCTGGTTGGCCTTTTGGCTGGCGATGTACCGCCCGCCACAAGAGCACCCGAAAATTTCGTCCGCAGAGTTGGCACATATCCAGTCTGACCAGGCGGAACCGGCAACAAAGATAAAATGGTCGCGGCTTATTCCGCATCGTCAGACGTGGGCCTTTGCCGTCGGCAAGTTCATGACCGATCCAATCTGGTGGGTCTACCTCTTTTGGTTGCCGAAGTTTCTCAATTCAAACTACGGCTTGAACATCACGCAGATCGGTTTGCCCCTCGTCGTGATCTATGTTTCAGCAGATGTCGGGTCGATTGGCGGCGGCTGGCTCTCGTCATCGCTCATCAAGCGCGGCTGGACGGTTAACAAATCGCGTAAGGTTGCGATGTTGGTATGTGCGATATCGGTCGTCCCGATCATCTTCGCGGCTCACGCCTCGAGCCTGTGGGCGGCTGTTGGTTTTGTTTCACTGGCTGCGGCGGCGCATCAGGGCTGGAGTGCAAACATTTTCACGATGGCATCGGACATGTTTCCGCGCCGCGCAATTGGTTCCGTCGTCGGCATCGGTGGGATGGCAGGCTCGATTGGCGGAATGCTGATCCAGACCACGGTCGGATTGATCTTGTTCTACACCGGCTCGTACCTACCGATCTTCAGTATTGCAGGCAGCACGTATCTGGCGGCGCTCGCTATTATTCACCTGCTCGTTCCGCGGCTGGAACCAGCTGACGTCGAGGGGTAACGACGAAACATGGAAATAGCGGATTGCACATCAAACCGAAGCAGAATTGGGTACTGGTTCACTTTGAACTCTTAGGTCCGAAGGACCGGAAGTTAGTAGCCCCCGTCCGTGAGGACGGGGAACTCCAGGTTCTGATAGCCCGAAAGGCCCGAAGGGCCGGCACAAACCGTGGCGCACCTTCGGTGCTCAGGTAACTAACGGTCACATCTCCCCGCCCTCCCGGACGGGGCTACTAACTTCCGGTCCTTCGGACCTAAAGCGTGCCTGCGGTTGAAATTGAACCATCACCCCGAAACGTCGTTGGGACTGCATCTCGCTGGGCATCTTTTGCGCGTTATCTGAAAGCACGCCGGTGGTCGCTAAGGAAGCAATGCTGGCCGGGTGCGCGACTGACCTCGTCGCCTCGTTAGCAAATTGATTTGGGCTTGAGGTTTAGCTGGATCGCCAATCAACGGCAGAGGCGGACTGCTCACCATCCGGAAGGTTAGAAAGCAGAACGCCGTCACTATCAACCTCCTCTGCCTCTTGCGCCTTCTGCGCCAGCATAAGGTGGTCGCGCATCGCGTTACGGGCCGCTTCCGAATCACGAGCGCGAATTGCGCGGTAGATGTGGCGATGCATCTCAGCTGATTCTTTTAGGTCTTTGGCGCGCTTGACGGTTTTTCTCCGCACGTCGAAGAGAATCGTCGCCACCATATTCATCAGTGAGGTCAGGATGCGATTTCGCGACGCGGACGCAACCGCCTGGTGGAAGCGCATGTCGTGAACGAGGAACTGTTCGGGATCATCAAGCGAGGCGTACATGCCGGTTATCTCTTCTGACAACAAAGCCATGTGCTCGCTGGTGGCACGCTCGGCGGCAAGTCCGGCAACCGCCATCTCCAGTGACTGTCGCGCTTCAAACATCTCAGCGGATGTGAAACCATGCAACGAAGCCATCAGGCGTAGTGGGCTACTGTCCAGGGCCGGCGGACCATCGGATTTGACTACGAATGTTCCCGCGCCCTGGCGCGACTCAAGGACCCCCACGGCAGCGAGCGAGCGGATTCCGCCCCTGAGAGTTGGACGGCTAACGCCGAGGATCTTGGCCAGATCTCGCTCGGGCGGCAGCCGGTCACCGGGACGCAATTCTCCTCGATGGATCATTTCTCGGAGCTGCGAGATGACTTCTTCGGCGGTAGTTCCCCTGTGGGCAGCGTCGATCGTCTTGAATTTCTTGCCGTTGGAATCGGTCATACCATTTGGGCCCTTCAGAGTTCTAAGTTTACCACAAAGGTCAATCTTGCATCAGGAGTTTTCCGACATGTGCGGCAGATCTCAATGCATCAATCCGTCAAACATGGTTTCAATAGCTCGTCGCGCGCGCGAATCTTAACAAGGCTCGTCGAAAGGTATGACCATTCCATGTATGCTTCATTATCAGGTGGTGAGTTGCGAAAGGCGTCTCTCTTTGCAATTGGTCGCGCCGCTAGGGTGAAACTGCTTTTGAGTTTGCTTACCGCTTCCCTTTTGTTGTCTCTCTTGCTCTTCGGAATGTCGCCGGTTCAGGCGCAAAGCACCCCGCTGTCAGAACAGATGGCGTCCATGGTCATGACACGCTGGAAAGATTCCTGGGAGATTCAACCGGGTAGGTCTGAAAAGTGGAGTTACGATCAAGGAGTTGTTCTGAAAGGAATGGAAGGTGTCTGGCTAAACACGGCGGACGGCAGGTATTTCCGATTTATTCAACAGAGCATTGATCGCTTCGTTAGAGATGATGGCACTATCCGTACGTTTGAACTCAAGGAATACAACATTGACCATATCAATAACGGAAAGATCCTGCTGCTGCTCTACAGCGTGACCGGCCAGGAAAAATACCGAAAGGCAGCGGCCCTGCTGCGCGAACAACTAAGGACCCACCCGCGCACTTCAGAAGGCGGCTTCTGGCATAAGCAGATATATCCATCTCAAATGTGGCTGGACGGGCTCTACATGGGTGAACCGTTCTATGCCGAATACGCCGCAACGTTTCACGAAGATGCAGCCTTCGACGACATCGCGCGGCAGTTCGTGTTGATGGAACTTCATTCAAGAGACGCAAAGAGCGGGCTGCTCTATCACGCCTGGGATGAATCGCGAAAGCAGCGCTGGGCGAATCCCGTCACCGGACGTTCGCCCAATTTTTGGGGACGAGCCATGGGTTGGTATGCCATGGCGCTCGTAGATGCTCTGGATTATTTCCCGCAAAACCATCCGCAGCGAGGCGCGCTTATCGGAATACTGAAACGACTCGCGGTCGCCGTTCAAAAATATCAGGAACCGAAATCGGGTCTCTGGTACGAAGTGCTCGACCAGGGTAACCGAAAAGGAAATTACCTTGAAGCATCCGTCTCCTGCATGTTCGTTTACGCTTTAGCCAAAGGTGTTCGCAAGGGTTATCTCCCAGGCTCTTATCTCGCGGTCGCTCGTAAAGGTTATGGAGGAATTGTCAGCCGGTTCATCAAGACCGACGGCGAGGGGCAAGTGAATCTTGAGGGCACAGTCAGCGTCGGAGGATTGGGCGGGAATCCTTATCGCGATGGAAGTTATGAATACTACCTGAGCGAAAAGGTCGTCACTAACGATCCAAAAGGTGTCGGAGCCTTCCTGATGGCAAGCAATGAGATTGAGATCGCAGCTCATGTGCCCGCGGGTCCTCGCAAGACTGTTATGTTGGATTCTTACTTCAATAACGAACTCAAGAAAGACGCAACCGGACGCGTCACTCGCTGGCACTACAAGTGGGAGGAAATGACAAACAGCGGTTTCTACTTCTGGGGCAACGTATTCAGGAACTTCGGTGCGAAGACCCAATCGTTGGCGGATGGTCCCACGGCTGCGAACTTGAAGAAGACCGACATCTACAAAATCGTCGACCCCGACACCGAGGCGGAGACTGAACATCCAAATTTCATCGAGGCGCAGCATGTCAAAGCCATCACTGAATGGGTGAAGGACGGAGGCATGCTCGTGTTGATGGGTAATGATGCGGGCAATGCGGAATTCGATCACTTCAATCAGTTGGCAAAGCACTTTGGT
>Ga0137372_10006981_pt1 | contig 10929 bp, 12 predicted proteins | sample SagtaG_6_FD_104911 | JGI IMG/M metagenome (GOLD analysis project Ga0137372, IMG submission 104911) | Vadose zone soil microbial communities from Sagehorn Ranch, Mendocino, California, USA - Sage1_R_60_16 metaG | ecosystem: Environmental > Terrestrial > Soil > Vadose zone | place: USA...
CTTGCCAAAGCGTGAACAACAAAAGGCCGAGCAGCAGCAACGTGCGCAGAAACAGTGAGAACAGCAACAACGCGAGCAACAGCAGCGGGAACAGCAGCAGCGCGACCAACAGCAGCGGGAACAACAAGAACATCAAAGAGAGTTGAACCGTGGTGCCAGTCACGTCTCGAACGCCTCTAGCGAGCGGGGAGCGAACGAGAGCGGCGCGAATTCTCCCGGCGTGCAGTCTTCAGACTCCGATAACCGGCACACGATCCCCGCCACTAAAGGCCCTCAAGTCCCGGACAAAGCCACCTCATCTGTGCCTGGCGCAAAAACCGCGGCGAAGGACCATGAATCGAGTCCATCCAGCTCCGAACAGGACGGCAAACTCTGCAGGAATGGGCCGTGCAAAGAGCCTGAACCGAAGCCCGTCATATCCGATGTACATTCCAGGGTTTGCAAAGATGGACCTTGCCCCGCATGTCCTGCGGGTCAGGCGCGCGGCAAGGACGGTTCCTGCATCGCGACTGCTGCGAAGGGAACTGCGAATCCGCAAGCTTCAAAAGCAACCGCAGCCACGCAGGTCTGCCCGGCCGGCCAAATCTGGAACGGCCTGCAATGCGTGTTGTCCGGCACTCAGCAGCAGTGTCTGCCTGGGCAGACCTTGGTGGGCGCTGCGTGTCAGGTGGATTGCACATTCCCGACGGCCGGTGCGCAGAACTTGATCATGGAGCTGAGGAGCGCGCGGCAGAAGAAGGATGAAGCGTGCCGTGAGGACCCAAGTAGTCAGGAATGCCAGATCGCAGATTCGCACTACAACATCATGCTTACCGAGTACCGGACATTTCTGGCTGGCGTCCCTGCGCAATGCGGGCTGCCCGACCCGATTTCGATTTAGCAGTTTGGGTGTGGGAGACCTGCTCCATGCGCCTCCAACTGCGAGCCACGAGTATAAGCCGAAGCACGTGCTAACCTCGTTGATTACTCAATGCAAGGTCCGTCACAAATTCCCTCCTCAATTTATGCTCTCTACGCCGTGTGCGCTTGGGGCATTAGTGACTTCCTGGGCGGATATACTTCGCGGCGGTTCAACTCCTTCTTTCTTGCCATGCTCGGTCATGCGGGCGGATTCACCTTGATGTTGTCTATCGCAACCGCGAACCACTTGCCGTTTCCTTCTCCCCGCAGCATAGCTTGGGGGATGATAGCCGGCGCTTCTGGGGGCACAGCTCTGGCGCTGTTTTACCGCGCTTTGTCGCAAGGGAACATGGGCTTGGCGGCGCCAGTTTCGACGGTAGTCGGGGCGGCAATTCCGGCTGTGTTTAGCATATGGATCGAAGGCTTTCCTCGTCCATTGGCTATTTCGGGATTCGCGCTGGCGCTGATAGGCATTTGGCTGATCTCGCGCCCGGAGGGATCGACGCGACCGCAGGGTCTGGGACTGGCTTTGATCTCCGGTTTGGGATTTGCCGGGTTTTACATCTGCATGAAGGAAGCCGGGAGCGGAGCAGCGAGCTGGCTCGCGGCGTGTTCACGTGGAGCTTCGTTCGTAGTGACGGCGATCATCACGCTCGCTGGCCGAAAGTTCAGGCCGTTCTATCCCGCCGGAGCCGCCATTGGACTTCTGGCAGGATGCCTGGATGTTAGCGGTACATTCATGTTTGTTCGCGCCGCGCAAACTGGCAGACTGGCTCCAACGGTCGTGCTGGCGTCTTTGTATCCAGTAATCACTATTTTGCTGGCGCGCGCGATCCTGAAGGAACGTTTTACGCCTTTGAAGACGGCGGGTATGGCGGCGGCGCTGGCAGCAGTACCGATGATAGCGCGGGGGTAGGTTTGATCCTAGGAGAGCGGGTTTCCCGACTTCGTGGGTTGGTTCGCCGCGCTTACCTACCCGCTTTGCTCGGAATACCAGAATTTCAATTTGTTAGTATCCATGCGTGGCGCTGGTTGAAATTCGTAATCTCACCAAGATTTTTCCGTTGGGTGAGTCTGTATTTGGTGGCGGATCAAAAGGAGAGATCCGCGCCGTGGACGACGTTTCGCTTGACATACATTCGGGCGAAACGCTCGGATTGGTAGGAGAATCCGGCTCAGGCAAGAGCACGCTCGGGCGGCTGGTATTGCGCTTGATCGAGCCGACATCGGGGAGCGTGTACTTTGATGGACGCGAGCTTCTAAAAGCCAGTCGGGGCGAGTTGCGCCAATTGCGACGCGACATGCAGATTATCTTTCAAGACCCATTCAGTTCGCTCGATCCGCGGATGAGGGTGGAGGATTTGATTGCCGAGCCGCTGATGATTCACCGGAGTCCCACTTCTCGCAAAAGCGGCGAGAAGTGGGGCACCCCCGCCAATCTTGCTTTCGGAAAAAACGGAATACGGACCCAAACCGGAGAGCTCCTGAAAGCCGTGGGCCTCGACTCATCCGCCATGCGGCGCTATCCCCACGAATTCAGCGGAGGCCAGCGGCAGCGGATCGTGATCGCTCGAGCGTTGGCGTTGAGGCCGAAGTTCGTTGTTTGTGACGAACCGGTATCAGCGCTCGATGTTAGCGTTGGCGCACAGATTGTGAATCTGCTCGCGCAATTGCAGCGCGAATTCGGACTGACTTACTTGTTCATATCGCATTCCATGCCGATCGTGCGCCATCTCTCCACACGCATTGCGGTGATGTATCGAGGCAAGATCGTAGAAATCAATTCCACGGATCAAATCACCGAGAACCCGCAACATCCATACACGAAGACCTTGCTCGAAGCGACACCGGAAATTGCCGTCTAGAAATTCGACACACACAATGTTTCCGGTTTATGCTTCCAACCGCACCCGGAGGACTCATGAAACTCGCACTCCTGACCTTAACCCTTGTTTCGGCTGCCGTTGCGCAATCAAAAGCCCCAGTCTCAGACGTTCTGCGCGAGATGCTGGGAGGCAGAGAGAAAAATACTGTCGCTGCGTTTGAAGAAATGCCCGCCGACAAGTTCGATTACAAGTCCACAGCTGATCAGATGACGTTCGGACATCTTGCCGCGCACATCGTCGAGGGCAACAACTACTTTTGCGCCAACGTTGGCGACGTTTCACAGCCCAAAGGCGGGGAGTTGAAGGGCACGGAAGGCAAAGACAAGCTCGTCGCTGCCGTGAAGGCCTCCTTTGAGTTTTGCCACACCGCACTGGCGAAGGCCGACGATTCAAAGATGAGCGAGAACATCACATGGTTTGATGGCAAGCCACGAGCGCGGGCCTGGGCATTTATGGGTCTGGCCGCCAGTTGGGCCGACCACTACGGCATGGCTGCGATGTATCTGCGGCTAAATGGATTGCTGCCGCCGACGGCGAAGAAATAGACATGCCAGCAGGCTGTGCCACGCCCATGTCTCGCAAAGGCGGCGAGACATGGGGCACCCGCTATTCCTAGAGTGAGAAAGTTTTGACATTTGTCACTTCCCGGCGTGCGGGAAGGGCAGGTAGCCTTCTACTGTTCACTAGAGTCGAGGTTGTCTCGACAACTGCCCAGCTGAGAGAATTCCTCCTATGGCAATCGGCATCCGCACCCAGGATCTTCGCAAGGTTTACAGCTCCGCCCCTCCGCTCGGGGCCGGGGGCGGATTCATCGCGCGCGCCGACGCCAAAGGGTCGAAGCAGCCGAAACCGCAGATCGCGGCGCTGGATGGGATTTCTTTGGAAGTTGAGCCTGGAGAGATTTTCTGCCTTCTGGGCCCCAACGGCGCCGGCAAATCAACTACTGTCGGAGTTCTGACCACACGTGTACGGCCCACCAGCGGCCAAGCCTGGATTGGCGAGTACGAGGTCTGGAAAAATCAGGTTGCGGTCAAACTGCTGATTGGAGTCGTCCCGCAACGGCCGAATCTGGATTTTTCTCTGACTGCGCGCGAGATTCTGATTTTTCACGGCGCGTACTTTGGCATCGGATCGAAAGAGCGGAACCAGCGCGCCGACAGTCTGCTCGAAAAATTCAAGCTGACCGATCGCGGCAATCAGATGACACGTGGGTTTTCCGGTGGCATGATGCAGCGGCTATCGATCGCGCGGGCCATGATGCACGATCCGCAAGTGCTCTTTCTAGATGAGCCGAGCGCCGGCCTCGATCCGCAGACCCGCATTCTGCTATGGGAGATCATTCGCGAGTACAACCAGGCTGGCAAAACCATTCTGCTGACGACCCACAACATGGAAGAGGCCGACGCACTCTGCCACCGCCTGGCGATCATTGACCATGGCAAGGTGATCGCATTGGGCACGCCTGCGTCACTCAAGGCTGCTATCCCTGGCGGATATCTGTTGCGTCTGCGCTTCGGAAATCAGACTCCCGGTTTGTTGCAGCGACTGCAGTCATTGGCAGGCGTGCGAGAAGTACGTTCGAATGATGGCAGCGGGGCGGACGTGTATGCCGATCGCGGAGGGTCCTTGATTCCGGAGATTGCTGCCGTCGCGGTGTCGACCGGCGCGGAATTGTCGGATGTAAATATTTCTGAGCCGAGTCTCGAGAATTTGTTCCTGCACCACACTGGAAGGAGTTTGCGCGATTGAACTGGAAAACTTTTGGCGCGATGCTCGCCCGCGACGCCCATGTTGCGCGTAGGAACGCAGTGCAGCTAATGTTGCAGACTTTCCTGCAGCCCTTGCTGTTTGTCTTCATCTTTGGCCGCGTGATGGTCGGCAGCGGCTACATGCCAGCGTTCTATAAGAGCCTGCTGCTGCCCGGGATCATCGCCATCAGCATGGTGTTCACCGGAATTTGGGCGGTGGCCATGCCGCTGATCGCCGAGTTCCAGTGGACACGAGAAATCGAAGACCGCCTGCTCGCCCCGATTGACATGACCTGGATTGCAATTGAGAAGGTACTTGCCGGAGCCATTCAGGCCGCAATCGCCGGACTCATTGTGATTCCTTTGGCGTGGCTTGTACTCAGGCCGGGCGTCGAAATCCATGTAGGTTCACCGCTCACTTTCACTCTGATCGTTCTGCTGGTGGCCAGCTTTTCCGCGTGTGGAGGGCTGGCGCTGGGTTGCAGCATCAATCAGCAACACATCGGTCTGATGTTCGGCATGGTCATTACGCCGATGATCTTCTTCGGCTGCACGTATTATCCATGGAGCGCGTTAACCAAGTTCCCCATTCTGCAAAAAGCGGTGCTCATCAACCCGCTGGTCTATGCCAGTGAAGGTATGCGCGCCATGCTGGTGCCGGGGTTTCCGCACTTATCGATTGTGGCGGTGCTGGCCGCGCTGATCTTCTTCGATGTGCTGCTACTGGTGGTCGGATTGAGACAGTTTGAGAAGAAGGCGATCAGCTAGTTGGTTTTCTTTGCGACCTTTGCGACGTTTCACTGCGGCTTCTGCGGTTAAAGGCTTTTCAAGATCTTAACCGCAGAGAACGCAGAGGCTTCGCCGAGAGCGCGGAGAAAGGCACGCTAAAATAATCAGCCTATGAGTCGCGTCCTCCTTGTTCACTGGAATGCTGAGGAAGCAAAGGCCAAGGCACGAACCCTCAAAGAACTGGGCCACAAGACCGAGATTCTCTGTGACAGCGAAAAGCCAAATCTCCGCCGGGTCCGAGAGTCGCCACCAGACTTATTTCTCATCGACCTGAATCGCCTTCCCTCCCATGGCCGCGAAATTGCCGGACACTTCCGCCGCGGGAAATCAACACGTCAGGTGCCCATCTTGTTTGTGGATGGCGATGCCGATCGCGTCAACCGTGCTCGCCAGCTGATTCCAGATGCCGAGTTTGGACGATGGGAAGAGATCGACCGCAAGCTGGAAAAAGCAATGCGAAGCACGCAAGGCAAGCCCGTCGTGCCGGGCACAATGGCGGGATATTCCGGCACGCCGCTGCCGAAGAAGCTGGGCATTCGGGAGAATTCGGCTGTCCTGCTGGTGAATGCGCCGGAACGTTTCGAGCGAAAACTGGAGCCGATGCCGGCGGGAGCCCTAATCGTAGAGAATGCTCGCGGGGCAAACGTCGCCGTTCTATTCGCCAAGTCTCAGGCGGAACTCGTCCGTGATTTTCGTCAGCTGGCAAAGGTGCTGCCAGAGAACACCGCGCTCTGGATTGCTTGGACAAAGAAGGCATCGGGCGTGGCGACAGATGTCACCGAAAATGTCGTGCGCGAATACGGCCTGGCGCACGACTGGGTTGATTACAAGATCTGTGCGATTGATGAGACCTGGTCGGGGTTGTGTTTCGCTAGACGGAAGACCTGACGCTAATTGTCTAATTTGTATCCACGCACACCGGTAGCACAGCCGAAGAAATGCCTCACCTCCGTGACTTGCATCCTTTGCTGACGGAGACACTCCGCAAAATACTTGCAGTTTCCAAACTGCTGAGTGTAAATTCCGAGCATTCGATAGTTGGCGGGATTTCCAAGAAATAATCTGCCAACCCACGGAATGATGCAATTCAAGTAAAAGAGGTATAACAGTCGAAGTCCGCGTGCTTGAGGCACTGAAATTTCGACAAATGAAAACACGCCTCCAGGGCGAAGCAGTTCAGCAACCCGTCGTGCCAACTGCAATTGTTGATCCTGATTGAATGTCTTGAGACCGAACGACGAGATCACCACATCCGCGCTCGCTGGCTCAAAGTTCCATATGAGGGCATCTTGAAGGCATGTTGTCACGCGAAAATGCCAATCGTTTCGCGCTCTGCGGACCATCTCGGGTGAGAAGTCAATTGCGGTCAAGCGCAATGTTTTCGGAGCATGCGCTCGCAGAGAACGGCATAGCTCATTCATGCCACTCATCAAATCCACGACATGCGACTTCGCCGTGAGCGGCAAGTCTCGTGTCACTTGGTGTCGCCATCGCGCAGTAAAACCGAAAGAGGAGATGAGATTGACGAAGCCATAGGTGCCAGCCATCTCGTCAAAGAGTTCGCGGATTGAAGCTGGGCTGTATTGATCTTGGGTCGGCACGATAGAAATGCAGGAGGCGCCTACTCGATCTGCACCAGCTCACTTGTCCTTGACTCCTGTGCAGCCGCCGGCGCCGGCTTTTGCGGCGAGCGCCAGGCATCGAAGATCGAAACCTGATGCACGCACGAAACCGTGCAATGCGGAGCGCAGGTCTTCTCTGTGAGATATTCGCGGCGGATGTCTTCAATTGTGTACTTCTCGAGCGGAATTCCCGGATATCCGCGTTGCTGCGAACAGTAGTGCACTAGCCCGTCTTCGCAGATGTAGAGATAGCGTGCGCCTGCGCGGCAGCGCCACTGGTTCGGCTTGCCTAACGCGATATTGTCCTGAAATGAGTTAATACGGCTGAAGCTGCGCCGTTCGAGATTCTTCATCTCGTGATAGACGCGGCGTTCTTCCTCGGCGAGCGGCTGCAGTTGGCCGTCGCCGTCGTGAATAATTCCGATGGTCGAGCTGAAGCCGAGTTCGAGAGCGCGCCTGCCGATGGTCAACGCGTCCTGCGGATTGTGCACGCCGCCGCCGACCACGGAATTGATGTTCACGTGAAAGTCGGCGTACTCGGCCAACATCTGCAACTTCTTGTCGAGGACCTTCAGGCTCTTTTTCGAAACTTCGTCGGGATTCACGTTATCAATCGAGATCTGCAGCCACTCGAGGCCAGCTTGGTTCAGCCGCTCGATACGGTCCGGCATCAGAAGATAGCCGTTGGTGATCATTCCGGCGACGCTGCCGTTCTTGCGAATGCGCCCTATGATCTGGTCCAGTTCCGGATGCAGCAGCGGCTCTCCACCGCTGATCGTCACCACCGACGTTCCCAGCTCGCCCAGCTTGTCCACCCGCTTGAACATGAGTTCCAAAGGCACAGGCTTCGAGAAATCGTCGTACTCATTGCAGTACTTGCAGGCGAGATTGCAGCGGCGCATGGGAATGAGGTGCGCCAGCAAAGGATGATCCGTGGCGAGGAATCCCCATGCGATTTTGCTCCAGCCGTGAATGCCGCGTGAAAGCGCGACCATGCTGCGGCGAATTCGTTTCCGGGGGGAGGGCATGATGGGTTCTTAATATTTAAGCACAGGCGAACGCTAAGTGCATCAATCTGAACAGCGTGTGGGGAATCTACGCCACTAAGGGGCAGTCGCGTGCAACCAACGAAGCGGGATGCGAGCAAATTAGGGGTTGGCCTTCAACTCACCAGCCCTTGCCGTATCCGGCTGCGGATGCAGTTGCTGTTCTGCCTTCGCCAGCATGGCATCGAGGTCGGCACGCGAAAGATAAACTCCCCGCACGACGACGCCCACAATCTTCCGAGCATTGCGGATTTCGGCCAGAGGGTTTGCTTCCAGCAACACCAGATTGGCTATGTGGTTGGCCTCGACCACGCCGTATTTATCTAACTTGGCCATAGAAAGAGCAGGATTGAAAGTCGCAGTTTGCAAGGCCTGCAACGGATTAAATCCAGAGGCGACCAGCAGTTCGAGTTCCTGATGCAGAGAGGAGCCGGGCATCAGGTCGGCGCCAGGCCCATTAGTTCCGGCGAGAAATTGGACGCCGGCGCGGCGCATGCCGCTTACCCAATTGAACGCCAGCATCGCGTCTGTGCTGGCCTGCATTTCACCAATATGCGTGTCGGCTCCATCAAGCACGCTAGCGCGAGCCAGGACCATGTCCCGAGGCACAATGGGAGCTTCGGGGAAACCCTGCAGCGAAATCAAAGATGGAACCATCCAGGTGGCATGGTCCGACATTTTGAGGAAAAGTTCCCACGCCTTCTTGCGATCGTAGCGCTCGTCCGGTTCCGCTGTGATCCAAGATTGGGTGAGCATGTCGGGATGCTCGAGCGGGAGCGGTTCGCTCTCCTGAACCGCATAAGAGCAAGCCACCAGAACTTCGTTAAGACCGGCCACCGAGTGCCGCTCAAAGAGTGGGCTGGCGGCTATCGGTCGGGCCGGACCAGCAACCATGATCTCGGGATCGAGAAGGCGAGCGCTCGCCTTCTCCGTTGAATCCAGGTCAAGCACACCGGTCACTCCGTTCGAGGTATAGAGCGTTAGTAGCGCATCGCGATCCCAGCTCTCGGCCGTTGCGTTGGCAAGATGGGCATTCATGTCCCAGAGGCCCGGGATCAAATATCTTCCGTCGGCGTTCAATATCTGCACGTGAGGTCCAGTGTTAAGGATTGCGACCTTTGTGACTGAGGAGATCACGCCATTTCTGATGATCACCGTCATGTTGGGCTGAATGCCCCCGTAGCGGGTATCAACGACGTTGACATTGGTGATGACTAATTCCGTCGGTTTCTGGGCAGAGCCAGCCCAAAGAAAGGAACTGCAGAGAAGAAGCCCAAGGCAAGCGCGTCTCATGACCCAACTCTCCACCCAACTGCAAATTGGAACGAAGTTAGGCCCGAATGGCTGCGGAGTCAAGCAAATTCAGAAATTTCAATTTCTTTTCGGGAGTAAGGAAAGAGGCTTCAAAAGAATTGCGCGCCAGCTCGCGCAAGTGCTCGTCGGTAAAGGCGAATTCGGTCTGTGCGAGCTCGTATTCGCGATTGAGCGTGGTGCCGAACATGGCCGGATCGTCGGTATTAAAGATAATCATGAGGCCCTGATCGAAGTATCTTTTGACGGGATGGTCGGCGAGCTTGGCGCAACAAGAGGTGCGGAGATTGCTGGTCAGACAGATTTCTACGGGGATTTGACGAGTGGCAAGCTCTTCGATGAGTTCGGGATCCTGGCCAGCAGTCAAGCCATGGCCAATTCTTTCTGCGCCCAGGTTTAGCGCGCCCCAAATGGATTCCGGGCCAGCACTCTCCCCGGCATGAGCAGTGAGCCTTAGGCCCTGGTCTTTCGCATAGGCGAATTGATCTCGAAAGAGTTCGGGCGGGGCTTTCTGCTCGTCGCCGCCGATTCCAACGGCAACGACATTTCTTTCGCGATATTTTGCCGCAAACTCGAAGACTTTCTGCGCCGGCTCGGCACCAAACTGTCGGACCGCGTCGAAGATCCAAAGCAGCGAGACGCCGAAATCTTTTTCGCCGCGCTCGCGGCCGCGTTCCAGGCCTTCGAAGATGGCTTTGAAATCCAGCTTCCGCCACAGGCACACGCCGACCGACACGTAAACCTCGGCGTGGAGGACGTTCTCAGCTTTGAGCTGCTCCATTAGACGGTAGGTGATGAATTCGTAGTCGTCAGGAGTCTGCAGGTCTTCGGTGAGGGTCTTGAACGCCATCAGAAAGCCAGCAAAATCTTTGTACTGATAAAGCGACTCGGCTTTGGCAAGCGTGCTCTGTTTCCCGTGCCGCTGGCGCAATTCGACGAGCGTCTGAGGCGCAACCGAGCCTTCGAGATGAAGGTGAAGCTCGGCTTTCGGTAACGCGCGGATAAATCCCGACGGCATGATTCAGATTGTAGATTTCAGCGCGCAGATTGGCGAGGCGGGTGACCTTGGCATAACAAGTGAAACCGCTGTTCACAACAGTAACCTATCGCTATCCGTTCACCGGTGAGACACTTGAAGTCCATCACATGCCACAGTGGGTGAAAAACTGGGCTGCCTTTGCGGCCGGAGGTGCAATTCCTCTGGCAATAGTAGCAATATTCCTGCTCGCCTTATGGTTGCTGGACGTTCGGGACGACCGTAAACACGTCGTAGTTGTGAATGCAATGACACCTGTGTTCATCGGAAGTGGTGATGAGGACTGCGATGCTCGGGGGCAGATTACGACAGTTGAGAAGGGCGTCAAACTACCCATTGAGAGGATTAGGTATCAGAAGAACTGTGCGACTCTGATGGACGAAAACGCTATGTCGTTCTCGGAGTGGGTGATGTGTCTGTAAAACCAGCGCTGCCGACGATTTAAGCGACCAAGCTGTCGCAACATCGCGATATCACGCAATATAAAAAGGCGCCCACTTTTGCGGTAAGTTGTGAGTCGTCAGAACACACTTACCAAAAAGGAGCGCCTCTATGAATCAAGAGAAGTATATCGGCATGGACGTTCATGCC
>Ga0137372_10006982_pt1 | contig 10928 bp, 4 predicted proteins | sample SagtaG_6_FD_104911 | JGI IMG/M metagenome (GOLD analysis project Ga0137372, IMG submission 104911) | Vadose zone soil microbial communities from Sagehorn Ranch, Mendocino, California, USA - Sage1_R_60_16 metaG | ecosystem: Environmental > Terrestrial > Soil > Vadose zone | place: USA: California...
CCTCATATTGAGCCAGAAATCGAGCCAGTTGTTGTAGGGGAAAACCGCCGGGTTCCCTGAGGCCGCGAAGAGCTGCTGGCGGACCACGTTCAAGGGCGCGACGCCCTCGCTGCGGCCGCGCGTAATGTTGATCGTCGCCAAGTCGAGCGGCAGACCGACCAGTTGGTCACGGACCGCTTCGGTGACGAACTCGTCGAGCTCGTTGCCGACCTCCCGCGACAAGCCGCGGGCGGTGGCTCCGATCACCTGGGCCGCGGTCAATGTCCCTCCGGCACCGTTGTTGTTGTACTCACGCGGGTTGAGGAACCCGAAGAGCAGCCGAATGTCGTTGACCGACCCGTCGACGTTGGTGCGGTTAATGAACTCGTTCAGCATCGAGTGGCCCAAGCGATAGGTTGCGTGCGAGTACTCCGCCAGGGTGTCGGGGTCGAGATCGAGCTTGGCACCGGCGAAGGGGTGGATTTCCGGCTGGATCTTGCGCGCGAAGGTGTCGACGACGATGCGCTGGTACTCCTGCTCGGTGACCATCCGCGCAGCCTGGAACAGCCGTTCGCCGTAGCCCCAGCCGGAGGCCGGGTCGTTGGCGTGCCAGGCGGCGATCTCGGCCGGCGTCATCAGGGTGCTGATGAGGTTGTCGAATTCGACGGCGAGACGGTTGTGCTCCAAGTGGAGCACGTTGTGGATCGAGGTCAGCGCGACGTTCTCGTTGCCCCGGCAGTCGCCGGTGGCGAAGTGATCGCCCAGCAGCGCGGCGTCGAAACCCGAGTTGCTCGGGTCAGCGGCGTGCGCGATGTCACAGAGGAATGGGGTCTCGGCCCTGAGCGAGCCGGCGGTGGAGACGGGCGCCGCCGGATTGCCCTCGACGAATGAGCCGTCGGGCATGGCGAGCTGCGGGAACCCATGGGCGCCGGGAACGAAGTGACCGTACGGGTCGGTCAGGAGCAACGGTACGTTCAGCACGTCGATGTCAGCGAGCGCAATGCCGAGCTTGGTGCTGGCCTGCGCCTTGACCTCGGCCCAGCTGCCGATGTTGCCGGTAATCGCTCCGTCGATCAGGCTGCCCGTCGGGACGGGCTTGCCCGCGACCAACTGGTACGCGCGCAGGAACACCTGGTGGGAGGCGTGCGAGGTGTAGGTCTGGTTTTGATCTATCCACGGGGTATCCTCATTAAACCCCTCGTGAACCGTGCCGGGCGCTATCGTCGCCCGCGTCAGGGGGATGAAACCGGGAGTGGCGAAGTCGCATTGGAGTGGGGGGAGGCACGGTCCAGCGAGCGGGTCATCCGCCTGCAATGGCACGAGGACCGTGCCGTTGCCGCCCTTCTTCAGGAAGGTCAAGCCGTGATCGAAGAACTGGCCGAAAAAGGTGAACAGCGCGTTGTACTGCGCACTAATACCCAGGTCAGGCGCCACGTTCGGGATAAAGTACGTTCCTGTCGCGGCATCGATCACCGGAAGCGCGCCTGCGGCCGTCACGGCCGCCGGGTTCCCGCTCGTCTGGTTGACGATCAGGTTGCTGATGACACGCGGCCGGGAGTCGAGCACGGTTCCGCTGGTCTGGGTATACGACGTCCCCGCCTCCGCTGGGCGGAAAAAGGGGTCCGTCAGCCGCGGTATTTGAGTGAACGAGCTGCCGAACTTCTCCTGACCGGGGATGAGGTTGTTGCAATTCCCGTCCACGGCGCGCAGGCCGTACGGAAACCGCGGGTCCGCAATCTGGTTCGGTCCGGGCCCGAGAAGCGCCGCGCAATTGGGAGCGTTCCCCGGTATACGGGTTTGCGCCGCATGGGCTTGGCCGATCTGGATCTGGTGGAAGATGTACCGCACGTCCGCGGCGTTTATGTGGAAGCCTGTCCCGGGCGACGCCTGGGCTGCGGCCATTACCACGAAAATGGACATTGCCATCAGAGTAACCAGCAGCAATGCCGAAGTCTTGGTTATCAGCACCAAGCTCCTCATCAGTTTCGATTTCATCACTTCCTCCTTCATATCGATTCTCCTTCACAATCTCGACGGCGGAACCAAATGCTCCGCCCAGCTGCCAGCCACAAACCGGCGCTTCTAATAAGTAATGCGAGTGCACTCTGGTAACAATCGAAAGGTCTATGTAATTGGGTAGGGAAAAACACTTAAAAACCTCTAACCATGCTTGGCGTGAGTGGGACTGCCACGAATCCGAACTTCAGGTTGGGCCTAGGAGCCCGTGGTGAAAGTGAGCATGTGCTCTTCGACGCTCAATTCGCCGGATTTTGTCATCCCGAGCGACGCGAGGGATCTGCAGTTCGCCACAAGATGCAGATCCCTCGCTCCGCTCGGGATGACAATTTATGAAAAGTGTCGCTCATACACAGTCCGGCCCTGACTTTCACCACGGGCTGCTAAGGCACGCTTGTATTGCTTGAGGCATAGCCGGAAGGACCGCACATCAGCCCATGTCGCAAGGCAAACATCCCTGACGGAGGGCACAGATGGCTGTGACCTCATGCCGGAGATAAAGAAAGATGTTTAATTAGAGGGCTTAAAAGACGGCCCGTGCGGCGGGTAGGCGCTGGCTGCGGAAAGCTGGTCCTGTGCTCCGGAAGGGGGGACAGTAAGCGAGCATTTTGGTCGGGCTTGGGGTGAGCGCCACACCCATGAAAGCGGGGAGGTACGCGGCGAAACTTGTTTCCCCATCAGGGCGTTGGCTGGCGCTTCACCTCGGTGTTCCATTTCCAGATCTGGTAGATCGGCGGGTAAACCACGAGCTCAAGCAGGAACGAGGTGAAGATGCCGCCGATCATGGGCGCGGCAATCCGTTTCATGACGTCGGACCCGGTGCCGGTTGCCCACATGATTGGGACCAAGCCCAGGAACGCGGTGGCCACGGTCATGAACTTCGGGCGCAGACGTTTGACTGCCCCCTGCCGGATGGCCTCCTGCAGCTCGGCCAACGTGCGCATGCGGCCTTCCTGCTTCGCCTGCTCGTAGGCCAGGTCGAGATAGAGGAGCATGAAGACGCCGGTTTCCGCATCCAGGCCCAGCAGCGCGATCAGGCCCACCCACACGGCGATGCTCATGTTGTAGCCGAGGAAGTACAGGAACCAGACGGCGCCAATGGCGGAAAAGGGCACGGCCAAAATAACGATGAAAGTCTGGGTGAGCGATCGGGTGTTCGTGTACAGCAGCAGGAAAATGAGGAACAAAGTGAGCGGCACGACCACCGCTAACCGCTCTTTCACTCGCTGCATGGCCTCATACTGGCCGCTCCAGGAAAGGGCATAACCCTGCGGCAGCTTCACCTTCGCGCGCAGCAGACGGTTGGCCTCTTCGATGTAGCCGCTGGGATCGCGGCCCGCGATATCCACGTACACGTAGCCGGTGAGCAAGCCATTTTCGTTGCGGACCATGGCGGGCCCGCTGCTGGCGGTGATGGTGGCGAGTTGCTCGAGCGGAATCTGCCTCTGCCCTCCCCCAGTGGGCACCAGCACGCGGCCCAAGGCGCGCAGATCGCCGCGGAAGTCGCGCATGTAGCGCACGTTCACCGGATACCGTTCCCGGCCCTGCACCGTGGTACTGATGTTTTCTCCCCCGATGGCGTTTTGGATCACCGCCTGCGCCTCGTCAATGCCCAAACCATAGCGGGCCAGTTCGTCGCGCTTCCAGTCGAAATCCAGGAAATAGCCGCCCCCGGTGCGCTCGGCGAAAACGCTGCGCGTCCCTGGCACTGAAGTCAGCTGGGATTCCACATGGGCGCCAATGTCTTCGATGACCTTGACGTCGGCACCCGAGATCTTGAGCCCCACTGGCGTGCGCAGGCCGGTGGTCAGCATGTCGATCCGGCCCTTGACCGGCATGGTCCAGGCGTTGGCCACCCCGGGAATCTTCAGCGCATTGTTGAGTTCGCTGACCAGCTCTTCCTGGGAAATGTAGTCCGGTGTAATGTGGCGGAAGATGGGTTTGGCCCACTCCGGCGCCCACGCGGAATACCACGTGTCCACGCGCCGCCACTGCGGCTTGGGCTTGAGGGTGATCACCGTCTCCAGCATGGAGAGGGGCGCCGGATCGGTCGAAGTCTCCGCCCGTCCCGCCTTGCCCAGCACCCGATCCACTTCGGGGAACTGCATGATGATGCGGTCGGTGACTTGCAGCAGCTTCTGCGCTTCGGAGATGGAAATGCCAGGCATGGTGGACGGCATATAGAGGATGGAACCTTCGTCCAGCGGAGGCATGAACTCCGAGCCCAGCTTGCGAAATGCCGGCGCGGTCAGGGCCACCATGACCAGCGCCCCCGCGATGACGGCCCAGCGCCAGCGCAACGCCCATGCCGCCACGGGTTCGTAAATGCGGATTAAGAAACGGCTGATGGGATGTTTCTCTTCGGAGTGAATGGAGCCTACCGCTACCGCGTTCGTCAGCCTGCACATCCAGTCGGGCTGGAAGTCGAACTTCTTGCGCCGGGTAAACAACAGCCGCAGAGCGGGGTCCAGAGTAATCGCCAGGACGGCGGCGATCGCCATGGATAAAGTCTTGGTATATGCCAGCGGCTTGAAAAGGCGGCCTTCCTGCGCTTCCAGGGTCAGCACTGGGAGGAAGGACACCGCGATCACCAGCAGGGCGAAGAAACTGGGTCCTCCCACTTGCTTCACTGCGCCCAGGACCACGTCGCGGTAATCTTGTGTGCGGTCTGACCGCTCCCACTCTTCCAGTTTCTTGTGGGTCTGCTCTACGACCACAATGGCGGCGTCCACCAACGCTCCGATGGCGATGGCGATGCCCCCCAGCGACATGATATTGGCGGTAATCCCCATCATGCGGAAAGGAATGAAGGAGAGCAGGATCGCGACGGGGATAGTAATCAGCGGGATGGCAGCGCTGGGCACATGCCACAGGAACAGCAGGATCACCAGCGCCACCGTGCAGAGTACCTCGATCAGGGTGGACTTGAGGTTGGCGATGGCGCGGAGGATCAGGTCAGAGCGGTCATAAATAGGAACGACTTTCACTCCGGGCGGCAGGCCGGGCTCAATCTCTTTGAGTTTTGCCTTGACCCGATCGATCACCTGCAGGGCGTTTTCGCCCTGGCGCATGACCACAATCCCGGAGACCGCTTCGCCGCTGCCGTCGAGGTCGGACACCCCTCGGCGTAAATCCGGGCCCAGCACCACCTGCCCCACGTCTTTGACGCGGATGGGCGTGCCGCTTTCGCTGGCCACCAGCACGATGTCCTCGAAATCCCGCACCGACTTCGCGTAGCCTCGCCCACGCACCATGTACTCGGTGCCGCCGAACTCCAGCAAGCGGCCACCCACGTCGCTATTGCCGCCGCGCACCGCTTCCACGACTCGGCTGATGGGAATGCCATAGGCTTGCAGGCGGTTCGGATCGAGGTTCACCTGGTACTGCTGCCCAAAGCCTCCCAGCGGCGCCACTTCGGCCACGCCGGGCACCGCCTTCAGGTAGTAGCGCAAGTACCAATCCTGGTAGGAGCGCAATTCCGCCAGGTTGTGCTGGCCGGAGGTGTCCACCAGCACGTATTGAAAAATCCAGCCCAACCCCGTGGCGTCGGGCCCAAGCTCCGTCTTCACCCCCTGCGGCAGGCTGGACAGCACGCCCGACAAGTATTCCAGGGTGCGGGAGCGCGCCCAGTAAATATCCGTGCCATCCTCGAAAATTACGTACACGTAGGAGTAGCCGAAATCGGAGAAGCCGCGCACCGCCTTGACGCGCGGCGCGCCCAGCATGGCGCTGACGATGGGATAGGTGACTTGGTCCTCGACGATGTCCGGGCTGCGGTCCCAGCGCGAATACACGATCACCTGGGTGTCGCTAAGGTCGGGAATGGCATCGAGCGCCACATGCGTCATGGACCACCAGCCCGCGATGCAAGCCACCGCCACCGCGGCAAAGATGATGAACTTGTTCTGGACGGAGAAATCGATGATGCGGTTAACCATGAGGTTCGCCCTTTTTCATGGCAAATACCTGCCGAGTGGCGATGGGGGAGATTCTCTGTTGCGTATGCATGGTAGAAAGCATCGCTGAGTCGCACACGATAACGCAAAGAATGTACTAATGTACTAAGGATCAAGCCTCTGTGCAAAAAAGCCCCGCGCTGCCGCGGGGCTTGCCTCATGGTCGGACGCACCTACGGCCTAAAGAGATTCCAACCTCTAAGCCCATGCCGGGGATACATGAGGGGATGTACCCTGACTCACCGGCGTCACCGCGCTTCTAGAAGTCAGGGGCACATCGCGTCAAGGATGGCCCTTGCGGTCATTGGATTCAATCGGGTCAAGTCTCTAATTCTTGAGGCCATTGTCTGAAGGCCCGCATGGGACGGGATTCTGTTTATTGCGAACCGGAGGGCCGGCACTTGGTCGTGCACCCTTCGGAAATGCGCCGCTTGAACCCCAACTACCAATGCAAAAAGGAAAGGAAGTTCCAGTGCGACGGCCACTGCGCACTCTTGATACTTAGAAGCGAATCTTGGCGTTCGCCTCCCACTCGCCCAGAAGGTTGGAAGGATATCCTGGGCAAACTCGGATAATCGCACCCATGCTGGCGAGACGAGATTTCGAAGGTCAGTGATGGGGAGACGGTAAACTCTTTGCGCAAATGCCGATGCTTTTTAAAGCCGGGGCTTTCGGCGGCCTAAGTCTTAATGCAGATGGGCGAAATCGGAACGATCCTCGGCGCGAGCCCAGGGGCTCAACCAGAGCAAAACGAGATCGCGGATTGTCGTGACAGCGGCATTTTTGCTGCACGCGCCCATGATTTTGATGAACCAAATTCTTATGGGTGCCCCTGATTGGGTGCCCCAACCGGCGGTTGTCAACCGAACCTAACCTCTGTCGAAACTGGACTTGAAGTGGGCATCCATAAAAGCCGCACCAAGGGCTCATTTGCGGGGGTTTACAAAATTGCAAGTGATTGAAAAGAATTGGTCGGGGAGAGAGGATTTGAACCTCCGACCCCCTGGTCCCGAACCAGGTGCTCTACCAGGCTGAGCCACTCCCCGACGAACTACTGGATCTCTCGGCCGCAACGGAACGCGCGGCGGCGCGACGTTCACAAGTATAACATCCGTTGGCTTGTGGTTCTCGCGCCGGCGTTGCTTCGGTCGTGGGCTACATTTGGCCCACTCCCCGTTGCGTCTCAACATCCGCTGAACTCCGGCAGATTGGTACAATCTCGTCGCCGTCACAATCTTCATTTCCTGGCTCCCTTTTTATGGCAGCGTTCACTGCGCAAAGACTGATCACTCCGACAGAGACAGTCGAGAACCCGGTCGTGCTGGTTGAAGACGGAAAGATTCTTGAAATTGCCCCGCGCAGCGCGCGGCTTGTTCCCGCTGGGGTCACTGCCTTCGACCTCGGCGACAGCATCCTTGCTCCTGGCTACCTCGATCTCCACATTCACGGCAGCGCGGGGCATGACGTGATGGAGAATACGGCCGAGACACTGCCGGCGGTCGAGCAGCTCCTCGCGCGGCACGGAGTCACCAGTTATTACCCGACTACCGTCACAGCTCCGATCGATTCCACGTTGCGTGCGCTCGAACGGCTGGCTGGCGCGATCGAGAAGCGCGAGCAGGGAGGTGCGCAGGAAGGCGCGCACGCATGCCCAGTTGGAATTCATCTGGAAGGACCCTTCATCAGCCATGCCCGGCGAGGTGTGCATCCTTCGGAGAACCTGCTGAAGCCGACGCTGGCGTCCTTCGAGCGCTTTTGGCAAGCGGCGCGCGGCAGAATTCGCATGCTGACCATCGCTCCGGAACTCGATGGAGCCATGGAGGTCATTGCCGAAGCTTCGCGGCGCGGTATCTGCGTCAGCCTCGGGCACTCCGACGCCGATCTTCGTACGTCCGAACGCGGAATTGCGGCGGGCGCGCGCCATGCCACGCACACCTTTAACGCCATGCGTCCGCTGAACCATCGCGATCCCGGAATTCTGGGCGCGGTGCTCACCGATTCGCGGGTGAGCGCGGACATCATTGCCGACGGCGTGCATCTTGATCCGGCCATCGTGCGGTTGTTCACCCGCGCCAAAGGTGCGCAACAAACCGTGCTCATCACCGACGCCACCGCCGCGACCGGCATGCCGGATGGCACGTATCGGCTGGGATCGTTGGAAGTCGAGGTGCGCGCTGGCCGGTGCACGTCCGATGGGCAACTTGCCGGCAGCGTTTTGACCATGGATCGCGCGGTCCGCAACCTGGCGCAATTCGCGGGCTGGACTCTGGAGCAGGCGGTGGCCGCGGCGAGTCTGAATCCGGCGCGAGTTGGCGGACTATCTAATAAAGGTGCTTTGACCGCGGGCGCTGACGCGGACTTTGTTGTCCTGAATGTGGCGGGCGAAGTTGAGCGGACGTTTGTGGGCGGAGTGGAAGCGGTCGTTGGTCGGTAGTCGGTTCTCAGTTTTCAGAAAAGGCATCCAGTTTTCGTTCACAAGACGAAGAACCGCATTGACAATGTCGTCGGTGTACCCCTTCAAAACCCCTGGCGTATCGTGGACAGGATCCACTGTGATCGAAACCATAGACCGGTTTCTGTTCTGATCTTGAATCGCCGCGACAACACCCGACAGAACATTGATGGGGCAAATCCGGAGTGGTTTCTCCGCAGGGATTCAGACAGGTAAGCCGGGCTGGTTGGCCCGGCCTTCCGTTGGGAAACTGTCGATGCTCAGTTAAGCTGTCAGTTTTCCATCAAGCTCGTCTTTGCTATCCAGGCGCAGCCCTACATCACCAGCGCCAGCCCTTCCAGTTCGCGCTCCAGGACCGGCAACGAGCAGCCGGAAATCCCCACTCGGCCGGCAGCGTCCAGGGCGGCCTGGGGGGAGACGCCGTATCCGCGTCCCATCAGAAAAACCCGCAGGAATTCCGCCGCTTCCCAGGAGTCCACCATGCGTTGCCGGAGGAGGTCGTTCCGCAAAGCATTGAGTTCTGTCATCGTAAATTTCTCTTTCGTCACCGTCGTCCCCCCGACACGCTCACCTCTAGCGTCGAAGCTACGATTGGAGGAGCTTGTGCACAATCGACGGTTTTCTCTAATTTTTTGGGAAAAAACAACGAGCCGCGAGAGGCAAGGGGATTTCGATTTGATATGGTTTTGTTCGAGTCCAGCAAGAATTTCCCCGATTCTTTATGATGGAAGATTGCATTTTCTTCGCGGGGTGAGACCAGAGTGGCTGAGACGCAGCATACCAATGGCATCGAGGTCGTGGAAACGCGAGAGTGGCTGGACTCGCTGGATTATGTGTTGTCGCGGGGTGGAGCAGAGCGGGCGGGGCGGCTTTTGCAGCAACTGGCGCTGCATGCCCGGCGCGAGGCCGGGATCAACCTGCCCTTTACGGCCACGACTCCCTACCAGAATACGATCCCTTCCCGGCAGCAGCCGCCGTTTCCCGGCAGCCAGGAGATGGAGCGCCGCATCAAGAGCCTGGTGCGCTGGAACGCCCTGGCCATGGTGGTGCGCGCCAACAAGATCCAGGACGGCATCGGCGGACACATTTCCACGTTTGCTTCCGCGGCTACGTTGTACGAAGTGGCGTTCAATCATTTTCTGCGCGCTTCGACCGAGGATGGAGACCGGGATATGGTGTACTTCCAGGGACACGCTGCGCCCGGCATGTACGCGCGCGCGTATCTGGAAGGACGCATTCCGAAGCAAAAACTGGAGAACTTCCGGCGCGAATTGAAAGCGGGCGGAGGACTCTCCTCGTATCCGCATCCCTGGCTGATGCCGGACTTCTGGGAATTTCCTACGGTCTCGATGGGACTGGGGCCGATTCAGGCGATCTATCACGCGCGCTTCATCCGATATCTCGAGAATCGCGGGCTGAAGACTTCGACCGGCGGAAAAGTCTGGGCGTTCCTGGGCGATGGAGAAATGGATGAACCGGAGTCGCTGGGATCGATCACGCTGGCCTCGCGTGAACGGCTCGACAACCTGATTTTTGTCGTGAACTGCAACCTGCAGCGGCTGGATGGACCGGTGCGCGGGAATGGCAAGATCATCCAGGAACTGGAAGCGATCTTCCGCGGCGCCGGGTGGAACGTCATCAAACTGATCTGGGGCGGGGATTGGGATCCGCTCATCCAGAATGATCGCGATGGGCTGCTGGTCAGGCGCATGGGCGAGATCACGGACGGGCAGTATCAGAAGTATTTTGTCGAGAGCGGCGCGTATTTCCGGCAGAACTTTTTTGGCACCGATCCCCGGCTGCTGAAGATGGTAGAGCATCTCTCGGACGAGCAATTGGCGCGGATGCGACTGGGCGGACACGATCCGATCAAGGTGCACGCCGCCTACAAGGCGGCGGTGGACCACACGGGATCGCCGACGATCGTACTGGCAAAGACGATCAAAGGCTACGGGCTGGGCGAAGCGGGGGAAGGCAAGAACATCACGCACCAGCAGAAAAAGCTGAATGACGACGAGTTGCAGATCTTCCGCTCGCGCTTCGGCATTCCGGTTCCGGACGATGAATTGCACGATGCCCCCTTTTACCGTCCGGCGGACGACAGTCCCGAAATCAAATACATGCAGGAGCGGCGCAAGCAGTTGGGCGGTTACATGCCGACCCGTAAGGTGCGCGCGACGCCGCTGAAGCCGGTTTCCGAATCGCACTTTGAAGAGTTCTACAAGGGCACCGAGGGGCGTGAGGCTTCGACCACCATGGTTTTTGTGCGCATGCTGGCCAAGCTGCTGCGCGATCCGGAGATCGGGAAATTGATCGTGCCGGTCGTTCCGGACGAGGCGCGCACCTTCGGCATGGAAGCGCTGTTCCGGCAGGTGGGGATTTATTCTAGCGTCGGGCAACTGTACGAGCCAGTCGATATGGCCACGCTTCTTTATTACAAGGAAGCGAAGAACGGGCAGATTCTGGAAGAGGGAATCACCGAGGCGGGCTCGATGTGCTCGTTCATGTCGGCGGGCACGGCCTAC
>Ga0137372_10006983_pt1 | contig 10928 bp, 8 predicted proteins | sample SagtaG_6_FD_104911 | JGI IMG/M metagenome (GOLD analysis project Ga0137372, IMG submission 104911) | Vadose zone soil microbial communities from Sagehorn Ranch, Mendocino, California, USA - Sage1_R_60_16 metaG | ecosystem: Environmental > Terrestrial > Soil > Vadose zone | place: USA: California...
GACACGGTGTACTTCGGCGGCGACCGCTTCCAGCAGGCCGCGGTGGTCGATGTGCAGGCGCGCCGCAGCCTGGATGCCGGCGGCGAGCTGCGCGGGCGCTATCAATTCGAGCACATCGCCGGCGGCGCGGGCTTCGAGCATTTGGACGGATGGCAGCAGCGTTTTTCGGCGGATGCGGGATTCGCGCTGGCGCCCGCCTTCGTACGCCTCGGCTATCAGCTCGAGCTCAACAATCGCAGCGATCTCGAGCAGGGAGGTAATTTCACCAGCTACTCTCCGACGCGGCATTCGCTGTTCGCAACCGTGACGCTGCCCAACGTCGGCGGCTGGCGGACCGAGATGCGCGGCGAGTATCGCGTCAGCCGATACAACGATCCTTACCGTCTCGACGGGGGCACGATCGAGGTCACGCGCCGGGACGACCGTTACGGCTTTGCCGCGCGGGCGAGTCGCCGCGTGAGCGCCCTGTGGAGCGTGTTCGCCGACTACAGCTACTATCTGAACAACTCGAACCTGGACATCTACGACTATGGCCGGCACCAGTTGATGGCGGGCGTCGAAGCCTCGCTGGAAAAATAGGGCCGGAGTGACTTGAGGCGCTTCGGTCGCGCAGCGCGGCCAGAAAAACGCGATGCGGCATTTTTCCGTCGTATGTACACTAGCGTACGGAGATCGGCAAAGGAGACCAACATGCGGTCCGCAACATTCCGAATGATATGCCGCCTGCTCATTGCACCGGTGATGGCGCTGTCGGTTCAGACCGCCCGGGCGGGCATGATCGGGGCCGATCAAGCGAGTTTGGCCGCCGGTGCCCAGACTGAACGCAATACCGTGCTGAACGCGCTCGGCCGGCCGGCGGTAACGGGCGAGCTCCAGGCACTGGGCGTGGATCCGCAGGCCGCCAGGGATCGTGTGGCGGCAATGAGCGATGAGGAACTCGATGCGCTCGCCGGAAAGATGAATTCCCTCCCGGTCGGCGGCGAGGGTCTGGTCGTCGTCCTGCTGATCGTCCTCTTGATCGTCGTCCTTCTTCGCCGCCGCTGAGGAGAACCGCCTGCGCTCAGGGCGGCCCGGATCAATGGAGAAGCCGATCGCGGAATTTGCGGCCTTGCGCGGAAGCGCCCGCCGGACAGCGGGCATTTTTTTGCTTGGGGCCGCGTTGGGCGGCTGCGCACCGCTGGTTCCGCAGACGATTTCGTTGCGCGACGCCTGGCCGGCGGGCGTGCCGGAGCGGGTCGAGCTCGGCGCGGTGCCGTTCTTCCCGCAGGAGGATTATCAATGCGGCCCCGCGGCGCTGGCGACCACGCTCGTCGCATCGGGCGTGAAGGTCACCCCGCAGGATCTCGTCGCTCAGGTCTATATCCCGGAACGGCAGGGAAGCTTGCAGGTCGAGATGCTGGCCGCGCCGCGCCGCTACGGGATAGCGTCGTACCAGCTCGCCCCGCGCCTGGACGATCTGCTGCGCGAGGTGGCGGCGGGCAATCCGGTGATCGTTCTGCAGAACAACGGCTTCGGGCCCTTTCCCGTCTGGCACTACGCGGTCGTGATCGGCTACGACTATCCCAGGGGCGAGCTGTATTTGCGCTCCGGAGAGAAGCCGAGGTTGTCCGTCCCGTTCACCGTGCTCGAGTACACGTGGAAGAAGAGCGACTACTGGGCCATGGTCACCTTGCCGCCCGGCCGGATTCCCGTCACCGCCACCGAATCGGGCTACCTGCGGGCGATCGTCGCCATGGACCGGGTCGCGAACGACAGCGCCGCAATGATCGCGTATGCCGCTTTCCTGCGACGCTGGCCGGACAACGCCACCGCCAGCATCGGGCTGGCAAACAGACATTACCGCCGGGGGGCGCTGAAGGAAGCAGAAGACGTGCTGCGCCGGGCGGCCGAACGTCACCCGGATTCGGTGGTGGTGCTGAACAACCTCGCGCAAACGCTTTCGGACGAGGGGCGCGATCGTGAGGCGCTGGCGCTTATCGAGCGGGCGGCGGGGCTGGAGAGTCCGTTTACGGCGCAGGTGCGCGAGACGCGCGAACTCATCCTGCTGCGCATGGGAAAGGACAAATGAAGCCCCGAGGCGAACACGGTGTCGGGGATGCTGCTTCACACCTCACATCTTCAGGATGCGCTCGGCGTTGCCGTGCGCGATCTTTTCCCGGTCGGCGTCGCTGATCGAAAGCTTCCTGAGGAATTCGATCCCGGTCGCGTTCGCCTCGTAAGGCCAGTCCACGGCGAAGAGGATGTTGTCGGCGCCGAGCGCGAGCAGGGTGCACAAGAACGCCGGCTCGTACCAGTTGCCGCTCGTGGTGACGAGCAGGTTGTCCTTGAAATATTGCAGGGGTGTCTTCTCCAGGCCGCGGCGCGCCGCCGCGCGGTGAGTGTGATCGTTCAGCCGGTGCATCGCGAAGGGCAGCCCCTCGCCCAGGTGCCCCAGGATGATCTTCAGGTCCGGGTAGGCGTCGAACACCCCGGCGAACACGATCCTCAGGAAGTGGCAGCTCGTGTCGATCGCAAACCCCCAGCCCGCGCGCGCGAGGTCCTCGTAGCCCTGGAAGTAGGCGCGCACCGCGTCCGGATGCGGGAGCGTCGGGTGCAGGTAGATCGGTACGCCCAGAGCCTGGGCGCGCTCGAAGATCACCCAGTACTTCTTCTCGTCGAGGAAGCTCCCTCGAGTGTGGCCGTGGATCATCGCGCCCTTGAAGCCGAGCTTCGCGACGCAACGGTCGAGCTCTGTCGCCGAGGCTTCGGGGTCGGCCGTGGGAAGCGCGGCGAAGGCGGCGAAGCGGTCGGGGTGCGCGCGCGCCGCTTCGTGCGCGCGGTCGTTGGCGTCGCGCGCCATCGGGACCGCCACGTCGGCGCCGAACGCCTGAGGCCCGGGCGAGCCGAACGAGAGCACCTGGACATCGACTCCCGCGGCGTCCATGTGCGCGAGGCGCTTTGCGCCGAGGTCGGCGTTCTGCTCGACGATGTCGTGGCCGATCTGCTCGCTGCGCGAGCTGAGATAGAAATTGCGGAACTCGTTTGCGGCGACCTTTTCGCGGTACATCGGCGTGATGAAATGCTCTTCGATGGCGATGGTTTTCATGGGACGGGGCCTGTGGGAAGGCGGTGGCGCGGGCGTGCCGAAGCTTACACTAGGCCCTCGCGACCCGCGGGCGTATTGCACGCGCCCGGGTCCATGACGATTGCATGGTTCGGCGGATGGTCCTAGCATGTGCCCATGACCGCCCCCGGGAACCGTGCCGCGATGAAAAAGAGCCAACGAGAATTGCGTGCCGCGGCGGGCGACATGCTGAGCCAGCTCTGGCCGCCCAGCGTGCTGCGCGACGCCCGCGAACTCCTCCTCAAGTTCCAGCGCGACGAGGTCTTCCGCGAGTACCTCGCGGCCCGCGTGTGGGCGGTGCTTGCGATGCTGCTGCTCTTTGTCCTCATCAGCACCGTGTGCGCGATCGACATCATGTTCAACTCGGTCCGGCTGATCCCGCCTCCCGTGCCGGTGTGGTATCGGGGCTTTGCATTGCTGCTCGGGGCGGCCGTTTGGGCGGGAGGAGTGGTCGCGCAGATCTACGTCTTCCTGATCTGGCTGGAAGGGCGGGCCGCGCAGAAGGACCGCTCGGCGCGGGGCATCCGGGTGGCGGTTCCCTCAGGCGTTCTCGCCCACCTCAAATACAGCCGGGCCCTGCCCGCCTGGATACTCGTCGCGCTGTGCGTCGCCGTGCCCCTTGCGATCGTGGCGGGTCATGCGCCCTTGCCCGCCTTGCTGCTCGTTGCCTTGGCGATCCTCGCCCCCGTGCTGTTCAAGAAATTCGATTCCTGACGGCGGAAACACGGGCGGAGTGCTCTTCGCCTATGACTGAGCCGAGGTCCGGCCGGAACGAGAGCTCCGCGGGCATGCTCGCGCTGGGCTCGTGGCTGGTTCTGACGACGGCCCTGCTCCCCGGGCTGGTCGCCGATCCGACCGGGCACTCGCCTTACCACTGGTTGATCTTCGCGACGTCCGTGCTGGGCCTCGCCGGCGGCGCAATGTGGGCCGGCGCAAAAAGGGGATGGAGGCGCGTGATCGTCATGGCCGCCGCTCTCTATCTGCTGATCGTGGTCGTGCGCTTCCTTACCGTCTCGGTGTGGTGGCAGCTCGAGTTCGCTTCCTTCCTCGACGCGGTGCGGTTCGCGCTGTGGCTCAAATCGCAAGCGCTGACCTATTGTTTCTCCCGGGGCCGGCTGCTCGACGGAACGGCGATCATTTTTTATGAAGCGCTCATGCCGGCGTTCCAGGTCATCGTGCTGCTGGGAGTGGCGAGCACGGCGCGGCGGCCGCGCGGGGACGCGCCGCAGGAGGCGCGCCCCGATTTGCCTGCGCAAGCCCCATAGGCGGCGCAAGCCCCGGCGGATGCCTACTGGAGCGGCGCCTGCTGCGGGTTCGGAAAAATCCCGAGCGCTTGCTGCGCGCGCCGTACCTGCGGGCGCGTTCGAGCCGGTGATCGATTCGGCGCTGCCAATCGAGTGGCGAGCGACGCTCCTTGAGCGGATCAGTCTGTCGGTTCCAGCAGTGCGGTCAGCTCGTCCAGCGGCAGCGGTCTGCTGAAGAGATAACCCTGCATCTCGTCGCACCGTAGACCGCGCAAGGCGCTCGCCTGATCTTCAGAATCCACGCCTTCTGCAACGACTTTCAGCCTTAACGAATGGGCGAGCGAAATGATGGTCGACACCAGCGTCATCGCGTCGGGATCATCCACCATGGCGACGATGAACGATCGGTCGATCTTGAGCGACTGCACCGGAAGCTTCGCAAGGTAGCCGAGCGACGAGTAACCCGTGCCAAAATCGTCGATTGCGATGTTCACGCCGAGCTGACGCAGTGAAGTCAGCTTCCCGATATTGGCCTGGATGTCCTCCATCGCCAGGCTCTCCGTGATCTCCAGATCGATGCCCGGTGGCGCGACGCCGCCGGTGATGGCCCGTTTCAAGACATCGACGAAGTCGCGCTGCCGCAGCTGGATCGGCGACACATTCACCGCTATTCGAGGCGCCTTCAGGGCCCGCTCCACCCAGTCGCGGTGATCGAGCGATGCGCGCTTCAGCGCCCACGAGCCGACTTGCAGAATCAGTCCCGTTTCCTCCAGCAGCGGAATGAACTGCAGCGGCGGCACCAGTCCGAGCTCGGGACTCCGCCAGCGGATCAGCGCCTCGGCGCTGACCATGCGCCGGGTGTCGCTGTCCACCTTCGGCTGGTAATACAGCACGAATTCGTCCTTTTCCAGCGCCTGCCGCAGCTTGTTCTCGAGCGCCACCTTCTCGGCGATCCGCTCGGTCATCTGCTTCGTGTAGAAGAGGTATCGCTCGCCCGAGGACGATTTCTTGAGCGCGGCTTCGGCGTTCCGGAACAAGGTATCCGCGTCATTGCTGTCGCTCGGGAACAACGCCACGCCGGACCGGGTGGAGATCCTGAGCTCCGTGCCGCTCACGGCGTAGGGGTCTCCGTCGATGCAGCGGCTCCCTTGCTCTAATCCCCGGATAAGACTTTCCTCGTGCTTTAGATGGGGAACCACCACCGCGAAGTGATCGGCACCCACGCGCGCCACGCGGTTCGGGTCCTTGGCCAGCTTCAGCAACCGCCCGGCCACCTGCTTGAGGAGCGCGTCGCCTGCTTGCCGACCGAACGAATCGTTGATAGTTTTGAACCGCTCGATGTTGACGATGATGAGTGCGAGCTGCTGCTGCTCGAGGCTCGCCGTGCTTACGTATTGCGCCAGCCGTTCGAGGAACAGCGTGCGGTTGGCGAGACCGGTGAGCGAGTCGTAGTATGCGAGGTACTCGATCTTTTCTTCTTTCTCGATGTGATCGAGCGCGAACGAAATGTCGCCGGCGAGTTCCAGAAGCAGCTTCATCTCCTCGTCGTCGAAAAAACCGGCATCCGCCGCGTACAACGCAAGTATGCCGACGGCCTCGCTACCGACGGTCAAGGGAATGACCGCCAGGGAGTTGATCCCGCGCTCCTCGCATTCCTTCCTCATCGGCATCCGCGGTTCGTTCTGGACGTCGTTCGAGATCACGGGTTTCATTTCCCGGACCGCGCGCCCCGCCAAGCCGTGCCCGCCCGGTTGGGTTGCGGCGACGGCGAGCGGAGCGGAATCGAAAAAGCGCCGCACGTCGCCCGCCCAGGCTACCGGCTTCACTTGCATCGCCTGCCTGTCCACGACGCCGAGCCAAGCCATGCGGAATTTCCCGCTATCGACGGCGATGCGGCATGCCTCGCGGAACAACTCGTCGCGTTCGCGCACGCGCACGAGCAGGGCGTTGATACCGCTCAGCACGGCATACACCCGGTTTAGGCGGCCGATTTTTGCCTCCGCCTCTTTGCGCGCGGTAATGTCACGAATGAAGGCCGTGAACAACGGCGTGGACCGCGACTTGATTGCCGTTATCGCTAGCTCGATTGGAAATTCCTTGCCATCAGGCCGCATCGCCTCCAGCTCGAGCCGTTTGCCGAGGACGGGTCCCTCGCCGGTAGCCAGGTAATGGGCGAAACCGCGATGGTGCGCGTCGCGCAAACGAGGGGGAATGATCATTTCAGCCATGGATTTGCCGAGCGCCTGCTCACGCGGAACGCCAAACGTCGCTTCCGCCGCCGGGTTGAATTCGACGATGTTTCCCTGATGGTCGATGGTGATCAGGCAATCCAGCGACGACTCGAGAATCGCGCCTTTGAAGGTCTCGCTTTCGCGCAACGCCTCGACGGCCCGCTTTTGCTCAGTCACGTCCTGCAGCGTGCTGAACCATCGCGTTCCACCTTCCGCGTCGGTCTGGCTCTGGAGCGGCTCGATCACTTGCCGGAGCTGAATCCATGTGCCATCGGCGCGCCGCAGCCGGTACTCGACATCCATGCGCGCGCCCTCCCGGCCGGCTTCGATGGCTTTTGCGCGAAACCTTGCGTGATCGTCCGGATGCACGATGTCCAGCCACTCGCGCGTGCTTTTAGGCATCCCGGCAGGATCCACTCCGATCAGCTTTGGCAGGGTTTCGGACCAAGTCTCGAACGTTCCGCCCGGCCCTGTGATCACATGCGCAAGCTTCGCCACGAGCTGCGCGCGGTGCAGCCCGGCCTCGCTCTCGACTAGGTCGCGCTCTGCCTGGCGGCGCGCGGCGCGCATTGCCGCCTGTTCCAGCTCCCGCTCGAGTGCCGGCGCGAGCCGCGTCAAGTCCTTCTTCATCACGTAATCGCTGGCGCCGGCCTTCATTGCATCCACGGCAGTTTCCTCGCCGATGGTTCCGGAGATGAGGATGAACGGGATGTCGAGGCCGGCCGATTGAAAGATCCCGAGCGCATCCAAGCCGGTAAACCCTGGCATATTGAAATCGGAGATGACCGCGTCCCACGCCTGTCGCCGCAGCGCCGCCTCCGTCGCAGCCGCGCTCTGCACGCGCTCGTACTGCACGTCGAGCCCCCCGCGCCGAAGCATCTCTATCGCGAGCTCGGCGTCGACTTGGGAATCGTCGATAACGAGTACTTTGATCGCCCCGCTCACTGCGTTGTCCGCTCGGGATCGAGTCATCAAATCGCCAGCCATTCTGGCCGCTGGCTGTCTAGAAGCGCGGCGCGAGTCTGTTGCTCAGTCGCGTATGTCATCATCATAAACCGATTGCTCGGATCCCCTTTCGGCTTGCCTTGCGCCTGCTGATGGGACACCGCCCGAGCTTGTTACGCGCTTTTTCCTGCAGTTCGCGGTTTTTCGGAAGGCTAGACGACGAGGGTATTGAACGCCACCGGGTCGATTTGACAATCCGCGTCGGATTTTTCCTGACAGCGCGTCAAGGAGCCTCTACTCGAGCGAGGTGATGCCGTGCTGGATGGCGAACTTGATCAGCGCCGTCAAATCGTGAAGGCCGAGCTTCTGCTTGATCCGGCTCCGGTAGGTGTCCACGGTTTTGGGGGAGACGGCCAAGATGTCGGCCACCCGTGCGCTCGAGCTGCCCTCGACCACCAGTTGGAGAATCTGCCGCTCCCGACTGGTCAGGCTCTCGAGAGGGCTCGGGGAACGGCGCTCGCTGATGTAATCGCCGATGAGCGCCGCGGTGATCTTGGGGCTCAAATAGCGCTTGCCTTGCCGGACGGCCCGAACCGCGCTGACGAGCTCCAATCCCGAAGCTTCCCTGGAGAGGTATCCTCTCGCGCCGGCCTGAAGGGCGCGGAAAATAAATTCCGGCGACGCCGTCGTGGCCAGCATCACGATCGCCGTCGACGGCGAAAGACCCGCGATTTTGAGGCTCGCCTCGATACCGTTCAGGCCGACCAATCCGATGTCGAGGATTGCAACGTCCGGTCGCAGTTTTTGAATCCTCCTGACGGCGTCGTGTCCGTTCGTCGCCTTGCCGATGATCCTGATGTCCTGCTGGATCTCCAGCAGCACCTGCAGACTGTCCAACAGGATGACGCGGCTGTTCGCGAGAAACACTCTGATCGCCATTCTGTTCTTGCCTAATTTAGGCAGTTCTTCCCTACGTGGCGTTGGTCCGAGATCCTTGCTGAAATCCGGTTCTTCGTCTGTAGGGAATCCTTGAGAAGTCGGTTTAGGAACTCCTTTGACGGGGTAGGGAAAACGTTTCAGCCGAGTCTTGTCCTTCGAACCCGACTCGCGACAAGCGGAAAGGGCCGGAGTTCGCCTGAAATCTAACGGTGACGGCTTTCCCGCGCTGTCGCGTACAGCCGACAAACAGCGTCAGATATTTCCTGACGGCGCCTGCGTCGCGGCTACTCGAGAGGAGTAACGCCCTGCTGGATCGCGAATCTGATGAGACTCGCAAAATCGCCAATGCCGAGCTTCTGCATCATTCGGGCGCGGTAGGTCTCCACGGTCTTCGGTGAAAGCGACAGCGTTCCCGAGATTTTGGCCACCGAGTGCCCCTCGGCGAGCATTTGCAGCACTTGCCGCTCGCGGGAGCTGAGGCGTTTAAGGGGGTCGCCCGAGGCGGCCTTGTGGACGACGTGGTCGATCAGGCTTTCAGTCAGCTGTCCGCTGAGATGCTGCCTTCCTTCGTGCGCCTTCCGAATCGCATCGACCACTTCCTTGGCGACCGATTTCTTCGCGATATAGCCTGAGGCGCCGGCCTGAAGCGCACGGTACACGTGAACCGCGTCCGTGTACGCCGAGAGCATGATGACGCGGGTCCGAGGGCGCCGCTCGCGGATGATCCGCGTCGCTTCCGTGCCGTTCAGAACGGGCATGCCAATGTCCATGAGGACCACGTCCGGACTGCTCTCCAATGCCCGGCGCACGGCCTCGCGGCCATCCTCGACCAGGGCGACGACTTTCATGTCGGTCTGCGCTTCGATCAGATTGCGCAAGCCTTCGGCCACGACGCCGTGATCGTCGGCGATCAGAACCCTGATCGTCATGTCAGCGTGGTACCCGCACGGTGAGTTGCGTCCCGCGGCCGGGCAGCGCCTGAACCTCGAAATGACCGCCGACTGCCTGCGCACGTTCTCTCATCGTCACCATGCCGAGTCCGGGCTTCGGCTTGTCCGAGGCATCTTCCACGCCATCGAAGCCGATTCCGTCGTCCTGCACGGACATCACGCATTCGCCGTTCGCATGATCGAGCGCAATTTCGACGCGCCGTGCGCGGGCGTGCTTTGCGACGTTGTTGAGCGCTTCCTGGGCGATGCGAAAAAGCGCGATCTCGACTTGAAGTGCCGGTCGCCCGGCCGTCTCGCTGGCGCGCACGGCAACCGCGATCCCCGTTCGCCTGGAGAAGTTCCTCGCGTGCCAGTCCAACGCCGCCGCGAGCCCGTGGTCGTCGAGCATCGGCGGTCGCAGCTCGGACATGACGTTCTCGATCGTATCCATCGTCGATTCGAGAAGCGCCGCCGAATCAGCGACTCGTGCAAGAACTTCGGCGTTTCCCTGTGAAGCGAGCGCTGGCTGGAGGATATCGATGTTGATTTTCAGGGCGGTCAGGCTCTGGCCAACACGGTCGTGCAGCTCGCGCGCGAGCTCCTTTCGTTCGGACTCCTGCAGCTCGACCAACCGCCGCGACAGCGCCTGGAGCCGGACACCGGAGTCCCGCAACGCATTTTCAGCCCGCTTGCGCTCGGTGACGTCGACGTTCGTTCCGTAGACGCGAAGGGGACGCCCGGCTGCATCCCGGACCACGGTAGCCCGCCCGAACAGCACGTGGACGGTGCCATCGGGCCACACCACGCGGTACTCGATGTCGCGCGGCCCCCCCTCGGCGAGCAGCTGGGCATGCCGCGCGCTCACGTACTCTCGATCGTCCGGGTGGACGACCCCGGCGAAATCCTCGAAGCGCGCGCCCTTGCTGTGATCGTCGCCGAAGAATAGGCGCAGGTTCCCCTCGGTGTTGGCGATTTCGCCGGTGACCAGGTTGTGCTCCCAGCTGCCGGTGCGGCCCAGGACCTGGGTTTCGCTCAGGAGGTGCTCGTTCTTCTGCAGCGCCATCTCGACCCGTTTGCGCTCGGTGATATCCTCGGCAACGCCGGCGATTCGGTAAACCTTCCCGGATGCATCTTTCACCGGAAATCCGCGGTCACGGATCCACCGTACAGACCCGTCCGGTCTCACGATGCGATATTCCACCTCAAATCCCTGTTGCCGCTGCCCCTCAAGGATGCCGACCACGCGCTCGCGATCCTCGCCGTGTATCGCGTCCATGAATGATTGCGGTCGTTGACGTACGCTTTCCAGAGATCGTCCCCAGACGCTCTCGTAAGCTGGACTCACGTAGAGCACCTCGTCCATGGCGGGCGTGGTCATCCAGAAGACCTCCCCGATGTTTTCGGCCAGCTGGCGGAACTTTTCCTCGCTCTCGCGCAGCGCCTCCTCGGCCCGCTGGCGCTCGGTAACGTCCTGCGCCATCCCCAGGACGGCAATGACTTCGCCGTCGGCATTCCGCAGGGGGGTGGTGCACCACTC
>Ga0137372_10006986_pt1 | contig 10927 bp, 6 predicted proteins | sample SagtaG_6_FD_104911 | JGI IMG/M metagenome (GOLD analysis project Ga0137372, IMG submission 104911) | Vadose zone soil microbial communities from Sagehorn Ranch, Mendocino, California, USA - Sage1_R_60_16 metaG | ecosystem: Environmental > Terrestrial > Soil > Vadose zone | place: USA: California...
GAACCACAAGAGGACTGTTCGTTTGTCAGCTGCGGCTTCATGAATGTACAACAGGGGCATTTCAAGCAGTTTGCTATGTCGCAGCATATAGCGGTCAATCGACATGCCGCCTGATCTCCAACTCCCCGCCGCTTCCCAAGTAATTTGCTCGCGCGCGGCCGGGACGCCAATATACTCGCTCACATGCCAATCTTTCACGCCGTTGTAACTGCCATCGTAATATGCCTTCGCGAGGCTGCGTCTCGGTCCGACCTTGTGCTCATCGAGATACTCTTTAATTACCAACATCAAGGGTTTTGCGTCGATGAACTCGAGAACGACCTGGCCCGTTCCAGTGCATTGCAAGGCTTTGCCCGCAACCTCCTTTACTGCTGGAAGTCCATGCCGGACTGGCATCTGATTGAAATGGTCGAGAAAGTCGAGTGCGGCTTCCTGATTCTCCGGTGAGAATTGATGCGGGTGATAGCCTTCGACCAGTGCAATTCGGTCTCCGTGGTCGAAACGCTCGTACAGCCTTCGCACTTCGCGGACGGTCTTGCGCGTCCCTTCAATGGGGAGAAAATCGAGTACCGCGGCAGCCACCAATACCGGCCGCGGATACATCAGCAGCAGCAATCCGGGATGGTCCACACCGTTTGAAATCATGCCAAACAAATCCTGCTCGGGATCGCTGTCGGGATCGGCAAATATGCGGTTATGAATCCTCATTGGCAGTGCGCTGATATAGCACGAAGGCACAGCCACTTTGATGCGCTCATCGAGGGCGGCAATCAAAGTAGCCTGAAAGCCGCCGCCGCTCGTACCAGTGATGCTGACTCTCTGGCCATCAACCTCAGGTCGGGTGAGCAGATAATCGACTGCGCGAATCCCATCCCATATTTCCCATCTGGCGAGATTGGCTCCCGCCAAATAGGCCAGGTTTCCCATCACCGCATGTTCGCCACAGATCAGGTTGTATCGGCTCTTGCCTGTTGTCGCATCCCAGAACTGGCTTCGCTCGCCTTGCCCAACGGCGTCCCAGGAGATCACGACGTACCCTCGTCCCGCCAATCGTTGACTCAATGCCTGATAGTGGAATTTTCCATCCGATGCGTGCCCCGCAGGCACCAGCACCGCAGGATGTTTCTTGGAGTGGTCATCCGGCACGTAAACGAGTGCAGTTACATAGACACCCGGCAAACTCTGGAAGATTAGTTTCTCAATAGTGAACCCATCCATCTGAATCCGGCCTGTAACTCGCGGACGCAGATCCGTTTTTACTTCCGGCAAGCCGCCGATCATTTGCAAGAGCCTTTGCCGCAGTTCGTCCTGCGTCTTCAGCAATTCTCGCTCGTTATGGATGGCGTCCCAGGCTTTTAGTCGATCGTTGTCTTCGCTCCACGCTTGCTCCGCCTGGTATTGCAAGAAGGGTGTTATTCGCGGCCCCGGCGGCAAAGGCTGCTCACGGACATGGAAAGCTTGCGGTGGCGGTGGATCGTCCGCGGCTAGCGCGCACAAAGCAATCGTTCCAGCCAGCAAAGCCATGATGCATGACCGCATCATCTTTCCTCGTTGCAGCCCTCTAGTGTACTCAACTCGTCGTCCACTTCCCCGACCGCACCAAAGCGCGAAATACCTCACTGCGTTTTCACCGTGAGCGATCCCATGCCGTACCAGCCGTCGTCTTGCCGGCCCTCAATGGCGAAGCGGATCGCCGGCCGCTCCGTCCTCGGATCCAGCATCGCAACGCGGAAATCGTAAGTACCTTCGGCCAGATTTTCCGGAACATACAACGTGCCATCGAATACCGCGTCTCCGGGAAGCCATTTCCGGAGGTCGACAGGAATTCGAATGATGGTCGCCGTCTTGGAAGATCGCAGTTCCACTGCCAGCGAGAAATCTCTGTAAATAGGAGCGACTCCCGCGTTCAGCCACCACATATGAATCGGCATCATCGAGCCGGCGTTGACTGTCTTCGGGTATTCCAGTCGCCGCAAAATAAAACGGTACCCCATCTTTTTCTGAAAACTCTCGAATTGACTTTTCCATTCAGAGGGAATCGGTGCGGACTTTATGTTCACGGAGCTCACATGCCAGCGCAGTGCTTGATCGAGAATGTAGTCGAGGTCATAGCCCCTCTCCTTCCAGCCCGCCACTGTAAAACAAACTTCCAGTGAGACCGGTTTGCGTTGCCAAACGTCCTGAATTGCCGCGCGCACCACTTGCTGCGGATAAATCTCCAGCATCTCAGCCGGAAAGTAAGGATTTGTGGAGCTCGTCCGCATGTCCCCAAGGCAATCCAGCCTCCATCCCGCCCCATGTTCCGTGCCATACGTGAGCGCTTGTTGCTCGTCAAAATTCATGAGCAATGGCGTGCGCTGAAACGCATCGAGCCAAATATCAATCAGTTCTTTCTGATAGACAAATGCCGGCATGTACGGGCTCCAGCCCTCTCCCCAATAGCCCACTGACGAAATGTCTACGCTGTCCAGATAAGGGTTCCCATCGTATCGTTTCCCCGCCTCAGCGACGAGCTCGCCCCAGTACTTAAGAAATACTGGATCGCTAAAATCTGGCTGCCAGATTTCTCCGTCCTTGTCCGTCGGTTTGTTGGCACGCCGCGCGCCCGAGTTCCGATACCAATCAGGGAGGGGATCCTGGTTGGAGTATGGCATCAGGCGAATGGCGAGAGTTTGTCCATGCGCTCTCGCCTCCTTCAAGGCGAGATCCACAATCTCCCAATGAAACTTGCCAGGCTCCGGTTCAAGGACGTTCCAATACCAGCGGCAATAGGAGATAGAAGTATCCGGAAAATCCGGCTTCGTGGGCGCCTGCGGCAGCTTCGCAACCGGCCCAACTTCGGACCACTTCAAAGGAGGATTCGGCTCTTGCCCGTTGAATCTTTGAAACGTGGTGATGCCCATCCCGGGGTTTACGAGCACGTCATGGATTTCTTTTGGGCGAACCACGACGACATTTGATTGCGCAAATCCCTGGCCACCAGTAGCCAGTAGCAGAAGCGTTCCGAAGCAACAATTCCTCATGATCGATCGTACTCGGCCGCTGCATGGTCCGAATCTTATTGGTGATCGGAACATCTTTAAGTTCTCCATCCCCGGCAGCCATTCGGCAATGCTTCCCCGAACGAGAGGCACTCCCAAAATTATGTTTGCTCGGTTTTCCTAATCTGGTAGCGCAAATGCCGCCAGCGCATCGGACACTTTCCCTCTGAAATATCCGCCTCCTCCGGCCGCAATCACAACGAATTGCTTTCCGGATTTCTTGCCCATGTAAGTGATCGGAGTGGCGTGCGCACTTGCTTCCAGATCGCTGGCCCACAGTTGTTCTCCCGTTCCCGTATCGAAGGCGTGGAAACGGCTATCGATGGTCGCCCCGATAAATACCAATCTGCCGCCAGTCACAATCGTGCCTCCAAGGTTAGGCGTGCCAGTTGCCATCTTCAGTTCGTCTACAACGCCAAGTGGCACTCTCCAAGCAATTTCCCCTGTATTTACGTCCACGGCGTTAAGTGTTCCCCAGGGCGGTTTCTGGCACGGCCACTGGTGCTCATCCCAGAAGCGGGCATATTCCCCTTCTTTGGAGCCTCTCCGGTATCGCAGTGGGGCATCAGCAGCCTGCGGTTCCATTGCTCCAACGGCGCCCAATTCATTTACATTGACAAACAAGTACCCGGAAGCACTATCAAAAGAAGCGCCGGACCAGTTCGCTCCACCCAGCGTGCCGGGCATCACTAACGTCATCTTGCGGCCGTAGGGCGTGTACATTCCGTGGCTCTCGAGCGAATGAAACAGTTGAGCGCAATAGCGTTTAGATTCCAGTGTAACTGTACTGATGTCGCTTTCGCTCAACGACTGTCGAACAAGAGGCAGAGGTTTGACCGGAAAAGGCTGCGTCGGCCAGGCAGCTTCGCCAGGCACATCACTTTTGGGAACGGGGCGTTCCTCTACCGGGAATAGCGGTTTTCCTGTAAGCCGGTCGAGGATAAACACAAATCCCATCTTTGTGACCTGCGCAATCGCAGGAATATCCCTGCCATCGCGCCGCAACATGATCAGCACGGGTTGTGCGGGCATATCGTAATCCCAAATATCGTGGTGCACCATCTGGTAGTACCAGACGAGTTTCCCGGTTGCGGCGTCGAGCGCCACCAGGCAGTTGCTGAACAGATCCAAGCCCTTGCGGTCTGCCCCGTAGAAATCGTATGAGGCCGAGCCAATAGGAAGAAAAATCAAACCGCGCTCCGCGTCCACACTCATGATCGACCAGGCGTTCGCGCCCGTGCGCTCCTTCCAAGCATCTTCCTCCCAACTCTCGTGCCCCACTTCTCCCGGTCGGGGAATCGTGTGAAAGGTCCACACGAGTTTTCCCGAGCGAACGTCAAACGCGCGCACCTCGCCGCTCGGTCCTTTGGATGGATATTCGGGAACCGCCGCTCCCGTAATGACCAGATCCTGATAGATGGCCGGAGGTGACGTCACCGAATATTCCGCACCAGGATAAGCGTCCGCGATTCCTGCACGTAGATCGACCATGCCGTCTTTTCCAAATTCGCGGCAAGGTTTCCCGGTTTTCGCATCCAAGGCGATCAAGCGCCCGTCGAAAGTACCGTACAGAATTCGACGGTCGTCTCCTGCCTTGCTCTGCCAGTAGGTAACCCCACGGTGCTGGAAGAACTGCCGCGGTCCCGCGCGTCCGGCCTGCGGATCAAACTGCCATATCTCTTGACCGCTTTCCGCATCGAGCGCAATCACACGATTGGAAGGAGTGGAGAAGTAAAGCACACCATCAATCACGATTGGCGTGGATTCGAATGGCGCAACGTGATGCCGGTCCGTTTCGTTGCCTCCGCGGTCCACCTCCCCCATGTGATACGTCCACGCCCTTTTCAAGTTCTTAACGTTCTGACGATTGATCTGCTTGAGTGGCGAGGACCGCGTTCCGCCGGGGTCACCGCCATAAAATCGCCACTCTTGTGCGCACGCGGTTGGTGAGAGCGCCAGTAGGAAAAGGATTTGACTTACCGCAGTTGAGCTCAACATCCACGCTTTCGTATGCATGCGCGTGACCCGGATTATCGCAGAAGCAACTCGCGTGCATCGCAGTAACGAGCGCCTTGGCTACTCCTGCGGCAGCGACTTTTGAGAGCCGTTCTTTACTAAACTCTCCAACTTCACTTGCGCGGGAGCGGCGATTGTCGCCAAGCGATAGAGATCAAAATCCTTGTACAAGTCCAGGCAGAATAGCTCTGGCGCCTCGTCAAACGTCACCGGCTTCTGCAGCAGGAAGTCCAAGCTGGACATGCCTTCGTGCACGATCACTTCTGACAACAGATCCGGCTGAAGAGCCGCGGCCACAAGCCCGATTGTTTGCGTGCGGATGCCTCTCGATTCCAAGCGTATCTTCTGCGCACCCGCGCGTGCTCGAATCCAATTAGCAATTGCGAGGAGTTGGGCGGCTTGCAATCCAAGCGGTCGATCGCCTTCGCCGTCCAGGATCTGGGCGTAGGAGAATGGCTCGTTTTCTTTCCAGGCGTCCCCAAAAAAGGTTAGGTCGAGAGCCAAAACCTGCTCGTCCCGGTTTACGCGGTCCGAAACGTCTGAGGCCGCGGCCTTTCGGCCCTGATCATTGAGCACGATAGTGACTGGTGTCTTCTCCGGTGTAACGATTCCCTTGAGCCATAAGCCACTGACGCATAGTCCGTTGCCCATTTCAAACATATAGGATAAAGTCTCGACCCCCCGGTGTTTCGTGTTGGCCACGGTCCACACGCGCGTAAGGTGCACAGGTTTGTAGCGGACCACGGAACGCAATTTCTCCCTTTCCTCATTTGCCCAACTGGATTTGGAGGTGGAATCGAGCGGAACCGGCCTACGTGTAATTTCGTTGGCGAGCTTCCGTGCCAGTCCCAAAATAGTGAGATTGTCTTTTGGGAGTCCGACGACGAGCTCATCGTACGTCTTGATCTCCTGGCCCACTGGAACCTCTTTTTCGATAGGAGGCAGGCCGAACTGCCGGCTGAAAAACCGATAGGCCTGCTCCCGATTGTTAAGCTGGTAGTTGTGCGTGCCCGGGTCGCGGTTTTCGTACCATTGAAAAACATCCTCTCTGCCATAAAGCTTGAAGAAGGGTTTCACGCTGTCGTAGACGAGCGGCTTTACCAGCGGCGCGCGAAAACAGCAGTCGTCTTCGGCATCATAGATCAGCAGAGTAGGCCGCGGGGCCATCATCGCCGTTAGGTGGGTATAATCCAGACCCGCAAGAAGATCGGTGCCGTTCTGTTCAATATCCCCCAAGTCTCCGTATTTCCGCGCTTCAACCTTTGTGGCCATCGAAGAATAACCTGCGACCGGAACAGATACTTTCACACGCTCGTCCAGCGAACTCAGAAGAATTGTTTGCCATCCCCCGCCTGAGAGGCCCGTCACGCCCACGCGGTTGCGATCCACGCTCGGATGATTGTAAAGATAATCCAGCCCACGACGCATTTCGAGCAGGAAGATTCCGAGCGCGTTCGCGCCCACCATGTCGAGATGCGCGCCGTACCAATGTTGGTTTCCCTCTTGGCGAAGCTCCCCGAAGAAAAACCATTCCAAGTTGAGGGCCAGAATTCCGTGCTTCGCAAAATTGATGCATCGCTTTTGCTTGTACTCAATGGCCTTCCCCAGTGGGCCGACGTGGCCGTTAACGTTCAGGATTGCCGGGAGTTTCCCCTGCGGCTTTTCTGGTTCGTAAAGAATCGCAACGGATTGAAAGCCGGGGACGATCTCATAGCGAAGCTTGCGCAGACGGTAACCCTGACCGGTTTCGATCACTCCAAAGTCTTCAAACTTGGGTGGGGAGTGGACCCATGCATCCGGCCAGCCGTGAAACACTACTTCCTGGAGCAAGTGTTGGCGGAGGCGCTTCGCCTCCTCCGTCCATTGCTGAGCATTTGTAGCCGCGGGTGGCGGAGCGGCGCGGCTGAGGATGTAGGACTTGATCTGATGCAGAGCGACACCGGGTGCTAGAATCTCTTCGCCAAGGACTTGGCCGATTTCATCAGGATCACCTTGGCCAAAGGTGCGGCCGTAGGCAAACATAAGGGTGAGGAGTGGAAGAGAGAATCGGCAAAGGCGGCGAAACAAAGACATCAAGAACTCCTAACTGGGGCCGTAACTCCTGGTGGCCGTGCTGACCGTACTGCATATCATAAAATATGCAAAGAACCGATAGCGCAAGCTTGTCGACGATGGCAAACGCGCCGAGCCTCGGAAATGGAGGGAACCAGTGAGCAATCAACTATCGCGCCGGAAGTTTCTAGGTGATGCGGGAGCAGCGACTGCCATTCCGGGCTGGTGGAGCTTGCTTCGGGGAATGGCCCACAACGCGGTTTCATTGGGCGGTGGGGCGGCAGCTTCTCCCGGAACGGCAGATCGCATCGTCGACATGCATGTGCATTTTGATGAGAAGAATCCCGATTTCATCAGCGACCTCCTGAAGCTATCGGAGCGGCTGAATCTCACTGCGTGTTTGCTAACTCCTTTTCCTGACAGGAAAGTCGTAGCCGAAGCGGCGAAGCAACATCCTTCGCAAATAGTTCCGTTCGGCTCCGTGGATTTGGACGCTCCGGACGTGGTCAAGCAGGTAGAGGAACTGCACGGGATGGGCTACCGTGGCCTCGGTGAGTTGGAGTTCGTGAAGAAGCCGTACAACGATCCATCGTATCTCCCAGTGTACGAAGCCGCGAACCGGTACGGCTGGATCGTTCTTTTCCACACAGGCATCGTGCTGCGGAGAAAATTTGATGAGCCAGAAGACGTGGCTTCTGGCCGCATGCGACCGATTTACCTGGAAGAAATTGCGCGGCGTTTTCCGAAAATCACGGTGCTGGGCGCGCACTGCGGCAATCCGGAATACGAATGGGCAGCGGAAATCGCGCGATGGAATCCAAACGTGTTTTTTGACCTAAGTGGCTCCACGCTCACGAAAATGCAGGGGCGTCTCGCGGATTTGCAAAAATTCTTCTGGTGGTCGGGCACGGAATGGCATAGCCCAGAGTGGAAGGTAAAGACACCGGACGGCGACCTGAGCGCGTTTATCAAGATTGTCTTTGGATCGGACACTGATCTGCGAGAAATAGAGTCGGTCGTGAATCAATACCGCGCCCTGTTCGATGCGTGCGCTCTTCCGGTGCACACGCGCAAAATGATCATGGGCGGAACGCTGGCCAAATTGCTGGGGCTCTCCGATGGTCATTAAGGTATACGAAGACAAGACGTCATCGGGCCGGGCCGCAGCCGAGCAGCCCGCAATTTCTCTCTGCAACGCGATACAGAATAGCGGCAGGGCACGAGTCATTGCCGCAACGGACGCCTCTCAGTTCGAAGGGAGTGACCTGCAACTAACAAAATAAGAAGGCACTCAAACTGCCTACTGGAAGCGACACGACACGGTTAATCCGAGTTCCCATACGCCCGAAGTTGTCACCTAGACATGAATCGATGCGTCTAAGGCAAGGACAAGGAAACAAAGGGCGCGTCGCAAAGCCGCGGAAATGCTCCGAATACGAAAATCGGCGAACGGATTGGTACTGACGCATTGAAGTTTCGGGCAGGTCGAGGCGGGACCTGCAACTGCGCGCCATCCGAATATGTTCGATATATAATTCCTCCCGATGGAGATAAGCGTGCTGAATTCGTTTGAGCAAGTGTTTTCGGCAAACTATGTTCGTTGCGGACCGTGGCTCGCGTGCGTTGTGGCCACATTGTCGTTCCTAACGTTTCCTTGGCCTGGGCACGCACAGAATCAGCCTGTGAACGTCATTGCTTTCGGTGCGCATCCCGACGACTGCGACCTCGGTGCCGGAGGCATCGCCGCCAAGTATGCGGCGCTCGGCAATAAGGTAAAGTTTGTATCGCTAACCAGCGGCGACGCTGGTCATCAGTCGCAGCACGGAGAGGAACTCGCCAAGCGCCGGCGTGCCGAAGCGCTGGAAGCGGGACGACGCATCGGCATCGAATACGAAGTCCTCGATAACCACGACGGCAAGCTCTTGCCTACCCTGGAAGTCCGCGAGCAGGTTATCCGCGAGATCCGCCAGTGGAAAGCTGACATTGTCGTTGCACCCCGCCCGAATGACTATCATCCGGATCATCGCTACACCGGGGTCTTGGTGCAGGACGCGTCATACATGGTGATCGTTCCAGATGTGGTTACGGATACGCCGCCGCTCGCGCGAAATCCGGTTTTCCTCTACTACAGCGACCGGTTCACGCGGCCGCAGGCCTTTCGTGCGGATATTGTGGTGTCGATTGACGACGTGTTCGAGAAGAAAGTCAATATGCTGGACGCGCACGTGTCGCAGTTCTACGAGTGGCTGCCGTGGACTGCTGGACAGTTCGAGCAGGTGCCAAAGGATCCCGCGGAGCGGAAGAAATGGCTGGCGGCGGGGCCGCTGGCGGCGAGAAAATCGCAACCGGAGTGGCGGGAATCATTGGATAAGCGCTACGGGGCGCAAGCTGCCCGCATTCAGCACGTAGAGGCGTTCGAAATCACGGAATACGGACGTCAGCCCAGCGAGGAAGAGATTCGCAAGCTTTTCCCATTTTTCCCCGACCGGTGACACGCCCTTGAGCCTGACCTACTCGCCTGATTCCGCTGGACAAGGTTTGTTGCCTGTTCATATGGAGAAGAAATGATACGGAAGGCGTTGTACTTGATCTTCTTTCAGGTGCTTGCATTCGCTTTCTCCAGTTTGGGAGCCCAGCGGGATCCCGCGGTCCCAGGGTTGCCTCATCTCACCCTTGACAATTTCTCTCCCGGCATCCGAGAGCAGATTAGGGAGGTTTACTCGTACTCTCGCAGCCACCCGGGGGACGCTGCCGCAAGTGGCCGGCTGGGCATGGTTCTCCAGACTTACGGGTTGTTACAAGAAGCAGCCGTTTGTTACCGGCGTGCCAGACAACTCGAACCCAACGTTTTTCAGTGGGCCTATTATATGGGAGTTGTCGAAGCGGACCAGGGGCGGTGCGACGCGGCCACTTCTACTCTTCGTTTGGCGTTGCATATCAATGCCGGCTATCTCCCCGCAAAGCTACGACTAGCGAACTGCCTGCATGCATCCGCGGCCTGGGAGGCGAGCGGAAAGCTCTATGCTGAGATCCTGGAGCAGCGCCCCGATAATGCTGACGCCTACTACGGACTGGGCCGCGTGCGCGCTGCCCGCCACGACTTGACGGGCGCAGCCGAAGCTTTCAGCAAGGCGTGCGCGCTTTTTCCGAACTTCGGACCTGCCCATTACGCGCTCGCTTTAGTGCATCGCTCGCTCGGCCAGGTTAGCCAAGCTGAAGAACAGCTTCGCCTCTACGAGAGGAATAAGGACGGCGCTCCCCCGTCCAGTGACCCTCTGCTGGAGGAGGTTCGGTCACTCAACCAAAGCGCAACGCAACAGGTGCAGATTGGCATCCAGCTTGAGCGACAAGGAAGGCTTGAGGAATCCGCCACAGCACACGAAAAGGCCCTCGAAATCGATCCGCAATTAGTTCAGGCGCACGTGAATTTGGTGGAGCTATACGGGCGTCTGGGTCAATTCGAGAAGGCCGAGGAGCACTATCGAGTTGTGGCCCGTCTCGAGCCAGGTTCCTCTGAAAACTACTATAATTACGGAGTGCTTCTCCTGGGTGCTGAAAGATATCAACAGGCCGAGAACGCTTTCAGAAAAGCCATCGAGATCGATCATTTTCACGCGGGTGCGCACAACAACCTTGGATTTCTTTTTGAGCGGCAAGGCAGGTTATTGGAAGCTGTGGCCGAGTACCGGAGAGCCATCGAGAACAAACTCAACGACCGCCAAGCACATTACAATATCGGACGCGTGTTAGTGAACACGGGAAAGTACGACGAATGAATTCGAGAACTAGAAAAGACGATCGAACCAGAGGATGAAAAC
>Ga0137372_10006988_pt1 | contig 10925 bp, 7 predicted proteins | sample SagtaG_6_FD_104911 | JGI IMG/M metagenome (GOLD analysis project Ga0137372, IMG submission 104911) | Vadose zone soil microbial communities from Sagehorn Ranch, Mendocino, California, USA - Sage1_R_60_16 metaG | ecosystem: Environmental > Terrestrial > Soil > Vadose zone | place: USA: California...
CGACGTCCACGAGGTCGCCCTCGGATACGAGACCAAGATGCGCTGGAACGACCCCGGCGCCTGGGTCTGGTCCGACACCATCGCCCACCAGCCGCTGGTCAGCCCGGAGGACTTCGAAGCCGCCCAGGTCATCCGCGCCGACGGCGGCCGGGGCCGCAAAGGCCACCGGGAAGCCCGCCTGCGCGTCATCCACCCCTACGTCCTGCGCGGCCTGCTGTACTGCGGCATCTGCGGGCGCAAGATGCAAGCCCAGCACAACAACCAGCGCACCTACTACCGCTGCCGCTACGCCAGGGAATACGCCCTCGCCAGCCACGTCGAACACCCCGTCAATGTCTACCTGCGCGAAGAACAACTCCTGCCCGCCGTCGACGGCTGGCTCCTGAAAATCTTCGCCCCACACCGCCTCACGCAGACGATCCGCGAGCTGGCCGCCACCAGCCACCCCCCAGCCCGCCGCACCGGTCCCCGCAGATGACAGCGCCACGGTCGTCGCCGGATGCGACGCCAAGCTCGCCCGCTACCAGGCGGCCCTCGACGCCGGGGCCGACCCCGTCACCGTCGCCGCCTGGACAAGAACCGTCACCGCCCAGCGCGCCGCCGCGCTGGCCCGCGCCGCCGCCCGGCCAGCCGCCAACGGCACGCGACTCAGCGAAGACGCCATCCAGCAGATCGTCCGCGCACTCGGCGACATCCGGGACGTCATCCAGGGCGCCGACGCCGCCAGCAAGGCCCGGATCTACAACCGGCTCGAATTGCGGCTGACCTACCAGCCCGGCAAAAACCTCGTGCACGCCCAGGCAAACCTAGACCCACGCGAACGTGGGGGAATGGGTAGTGTCCGAGGCCGAACTTGGCCAGTACGCACATCTTCTGGCGAAGCGGGCACGGCTGGCGGTGATGTAGGGATTCGCTGCCAGCCCCAGCAGGGGGCGCATCACGGGGCGGCGTGCCAGAGGGAGTCGATTGGGAGGGCGCGGAGACGGTCTCCGAAGGGGAGGGTCTGCTGCCCGGTGTAGAGCACGTATCCGGCGACGAGCCGGGTGCCCAGTCTTTGGGAGAGGTGGCGCAGACCGGCCAGGTCCTCGGCGCGGACGGTGGCACCGGCTTTTACTTCGATCGCCACTACCCGGCCGTCCGGGGTCTGAAGGACGGCGTCCACCTCGACTCGGTCCTTGGTGCGGTAGTGATGGAGGCGGGCACGTTCGGAGGACCAGGTGAGCTGGCGGGCAAGCTCCATCAGGACGAAGGTCTCAATCATCGGTCCTGCTGCCCCGTCTGGTTCGCCGAGGCGGGTGGCGTCCTGGCCGAGCAGGTTGCAGGCGATGCCGGGGTCGGCGAATGCCAGCTTGGGTGTACCGATGGCTCGCCGGGTCTGGCCCGCCGACCATGCGGGGATTTGCTTGATGAGGAAGACTGCCGTGAGCAGTTCGAGATACCGGTTCAGCGTAGTCCGGGGGATGCCGGATTCTGCCGCGAGCGTCGCTGGCACGAGAAGGCAGCCGGAGTGCCCGGCCAGCAGGGCCAGCAGGCGGCGCAGATCACCGCGCCGCTCGATCGCCGCTAGTTCCTTGACGTCGCGTTCGATGAGGCTGGTCAGGTAGGAGTCGAAGAAGGCCGCGCGGCGGCGCGGGGACCGGCGGACCGCCTCGGGGTAGCCGCCGCGAACGACCCGTTCGAGGTAGTCGCGCTTGCGCAGTGCGGAAGTCCGCGACAAGGCCGGGCCGTGAGCGAATGCGGCGTCGATGAAAGCGTCACGGCAGCGATCGATCTCGCCCTGGGAGAACGGCCACAGCTCGACGATTTCCATCCGGCCTGGCAGTGCGTCGGGGAGTTGGCGCAGCGCTAGCACCTGTGCCGATCCGGTGAGCAAGAACCGTCCCGGGCGTGGGTCGGTGTCCACGGCCACCTTGATCGAGCGGAAGAGTTCGGGTGCGAGCTGAACCTCGTCGATCACCAGGAGCCCGTCGTGGTCGACGAAGCCCGCGGGATCATCGCGGGCCGCGCGCAAGGTGGCCGGGTCGTCGAGCAAGCGGACCAGCGCGTGCGGGCTGGCTTGGGCGGCGAGCCGGGCCAGCGTGCTCTTGCCCGCCTGCCTGGCACCGTTCAGCGTCACGACCCGGGTGTCGCTTAGCGCTTCCGTTACCAGCTTCTCAGCGTGTCGAGGCACCAGGCCCACGGTGTGATCCACGACAGCAGTATTTCCTGCCGGGGCCGGTTTAGTGGTCATCTGGCCGCCAATTTAGCGGTCGGATAGCCGGCAGTCCTATGGGCGTCTGACCGCACATAGCATGGACACCTGGCCGGTACGGGTGAGCCCTGATTCCCCCTCGCGAGATCGTCGCACGTCCAGCCCATGTACCTGCCGTTGCCACGCTCCGGACAGGTGGCGCTGTAGCAGCGCGGGGCGCACCGATAATGCTCGGCGTCCGCGGCGCACCGCCTCGGCCAGCAGCGGCCCTCGACCCCGGCTGCTACTTGCCGCCAGGCAAGCCTCACGCGGAGGGCCGGACCGGACCGGAAGCTCGCCCTCGCCGACGCCGTGAAACCTCCCTGTTCGGCGCGCCCTCGTGCCGTCCGGCGTGCGCGGCGCCATCTGGTTGGAACCTGCTCTCGTGATCGAGGCTCGGCTCACCGGCTGGACCCGGGGGGCTCACTAGGCGATGAAGGATTCGCGGGGGCTTGGAGAAGTTGTAAATGGGCACGTGCAGGTTCATCTGGGTGAAATGGCCCTGGTCGACGGCAGTTGTCTCACGCCCGCCAGGGGAGAGACTGCAGCAGTTCTCCACAACTGCGTCAGCCGTTATGGAGAGAATCGGTCGCATTATCCTTAGCTGGCGCGCAGTGGCGCGCCTCGTTTGCGCGTCGCAGCATGCGCTGAACCCGCAAGCTCTTTGACGGACCGCGTCGCTGAAGCTCGAAGGACGTCGGCTTCAGGGTCCCGAGGGCAGGGTGAAGATTGCATGGGTGCCGATCCGCCGCCAGATGACGTGCGCTTTCCCAGGAATCTGTTCCTCGCCGTAGCTAAAAGTAGCGCGGCCGTCGGATGCCCAGGTCATCTCGAATACGCCCGGGTGGGCGGTGACGCCCTTCACACGCAGGCCGGGCCGGAACGGTTGGTCAGGGCTGTCCAAGTCCGGCACGAATGCCTCCTGGATCATCTTGCGGAATTCCTCCTTCTGCCGGGCGGTGAGCTTGCGCCAATGCCGCTCGAACCTGGGGTCAGCTCGAGCGTGGGCATCAGGCTTCTTCGTCATGGTCTTCGCCAGTGAGCGCGTCCAGGTGCGCGAACATCTCCTCTGCCGAGTGGTAGACCGTCCGATGGCCAGAGGCGATCTGCTCGTCGGCTTCTCGCTCGCCCGCGAGCCATTCGGGGACGAAGAACCATACCTGGTCGGTGGGGACGGAGATGAATCCACGCACTGTGACCGTGCCATCCTCGTGCACGGCGAACTCCACCTCGTCGCCTTCGCCGATGTGCAGTGCCTGGCGAATCTCTTCGGGGGGAGTGAGCTGTGCCTTAGGCCGCACCTTGGCGCGGGCGGTGAGGTGCGGCCTAAGGCACAGCTTCGTGCGGCGGCGGCCGCGGGCCGCCTGACGCAACCCTGAAGGCCGTCACATCATCGTGGGCACCGGCGCTATGCCACCCGTGCGCTGTTGCGGCCCGTGAAGGTACCCGGCCGAGCCTTCACTGAGCGAGATCGGCGAGCAACACGGCGATAAGGCGCTCCTCCATGACCGCACGGGCGTGTCCGGTCAGCAGCGCGGCCAGTTCTGGGTCCCATGGGCTGGCCGTCGGCGATCCCGTCAGAGGCGTGGATTCACCCGCCTCGAGCGCATGCCGGTAGTCGGTGGCGGTCATCCGCCAGGGCTCAGCGCCATGGGAGGTGATAGCGGCACCGATGATGCGCAGTCCGGTCCAGTCGAAATCGGCTCGCCAGTGCAACCGGGCGCCCTGCGCGACCGCAGAGCTGACCAGCTTGTGGCACGCGGCGCTCGGCATGCCCTCGGTGCATACCAGCGGCGGGCAGCTCGCGCCAAGTTCGGCTGCCGCGACGCGGAGCACGGCGGGGTTCTCACACACGAAGACGTCAGCGGGGACGGGCAGGAGGTCGTCGGTAGTCTGCTGATGAAGAGTGAGCCGGAACGGGACGCCGCACCGGCTGGCGTCGTTCAGCCACCCCGAGACCAGGCCGGAACCGCGGCAGGCCACATTGAGCACCAGGACCTGGCTCGCCAGGTCGTCGGGGATGGCGCCGTGCATCTCCCACAGCGCCCGCTGCGCAGCGCGGTCGCGCGGCATGGGCGGGGTGCCCGAGCGGATGGCCAGCGCCCGCAGCACGAGGGTGGCAAGCGAACCGCCCGCAAGGAGTGCCTTCGTGTCGCCGGTGACCTGTTCGGCAAGCACCGGCAGCGGGACCGGGTTGCCCGGCGCACGGCCGCGAAGGTTTTCCAGGATCCGCACCGCATGTTCGAGCAGCCGGTCATCGCCGCGGCGCAGCAGCCTGGTGATCGTCCCATCGGCCTCCAGCGCCGCCCACCAGGAGCCGAACCATGCCTCGCCGGCGAGCGCGGACTCACCGGCCGTCGCGATGGCCTCCGCGCGACGACGTTGTTCCCGTTCCCGTTCGGCAGGCCGGTCGCGCAGCGGGCCGCCGAGCATGGCCAGCGTGTCATGCAGGCCGGTGCCGTACCGCTGACGCAGGGTCGCGTCCAGCGTGGTGAGCTCGATAGTGAGCCGTTTCACCGTCTGCGGCCGGTAGCTGCCGGTTATGCCGATGACCACCCGCCGTTCGGCCTCGGTGGGTGAGCTCAGTCCAATCGATCGGTCCAGCGCGCCACCGGTCCGTTCCAGGCTGCGCCGGGCCGCGGCGAGCAGGCGTTTCCAGCCGCCTGCGCGTAGTTCCGCCAGATCCTCGGCCACCGTTGTCCTCACGCCGCAGCGGTGATCGCCCGCCGGGTGCAGGGCGAGCCGAGCGCGGCGGAAAGCTCGCCCGCCTCGTCGGCGAGGAGCTGCGCTCCGTCCCACACCAGCAACAGTGCGCTGACGGTGTGCTCAATGGGAGAGTGCGCCAGGTCGTAGTGCGCGGCGGCGCGGACGGCGCCCTGGGTCGCCCACAGGTCGTAGCCCGTCATGAACAGGTCCAGATCGAACTGCACGGCAAGGCCCATCAGCTCGCCGCGGCCGGTGTCGTCGACCCCGGTGAACGCCTCATCGAGAGCTAGCAGGCGCGGCGCGTGCGGATGGGCCGAGTTCAGCATCGCGTGCGCGGCGGCGAACAACGGCAGGTGCAATGAGACCGATTGCTCCCCGCCGGACAGCCGGCTGTGCCGCGCCCGGGTGAGCTTCTCCTCGGTGCCTTCGGGGCTGACCATCTGGAATACGAACTGCCGCCACCGACGGTAGTCCAGCACCTGGGCCAGCAACTCCCGGTAGGGCAGTTCACGATGCCGGGCCCGAGCGGTCTTGATCTGCGCGGCGAAGTGGCCGCGCATCCGCGCGAGGGAGTCTGGGTTGAGCCGGGAGGCGTCGGCGTCCAGCAGCCCGCACACCGCGCGCTGTTCGTCGTCGAGGACGTCCGCCAGCAGCCACCTAACCCCGACCGTCTTGCCCGACGACATCTTCCGTGACCGCATCTCGGTGTTCATCCGGCTGATCAGGTCCTTGGCGTCCACAGTGCGCTCGTGGATCTGCTGGGCGAGCCGGGCCAGCAGCGCGTCTTCGAGGATGCGCTGCTCGGATTCGGTCAGCAGCAGTTGCTGGTCGCGGCGGGCGACCGCGATGCGCTCTGCGAACGCGCCGACCGGGAGCGGGCCCTGCTCGTCGGCGATGCGGACGACGATGACGCCGTCGGCACTGTCCCATTCGGGGTGGTAGTCCTGCCCGGATGCGGCCAGCTGGGCTTGCAGATCTTCCAGCGCACGGGTCAGCCGGGTGGTGGAGATCTTCAGTGACGTCTCGGTCGGCGTGAGGTCGCGGGTGGCTTCGAGGATCGCCTCGTGCACGCCGATGACCGCCTGGGGCAGCCCATCACCGGCCCAGTCCGCCTCCTGCGCGGGCCATGCCAGACCCGGCGGGCACTTCAGCACGTCCAGCAGCTCGCGGGCGGCGAACGGTGCGAGACCGCGTGCGGTGGCCCGCTCTTCCTCCAATGCCACGTCGAGCGCACGCCTCCCGCTGGAAACGCGCTCGGCCGCGGCGCTGGCCGCCTTTATGGCCTCGACCTCGGCGGAGCGGGCGGAATGCTCGGCCGACTGGGCGGCGGTGATGCTCCGCTCGGCTTCTTCGATCTGTGCCATCACCTCTTCAGCCTCTTTGCCGACAGCACCCTGCAGCGCATTCAGTTTCGCGGCTTCCTCTGTATGCCGGCGGCGGGCCTCCCGTTCGGTCCCGGCGTAAGATCGCTCCTCCTCGACGGCCTGTTCCAGCCGGCCACGGGAATCGGCGATGATGCCGTTTTGCTGCGTCGCCTCGCGGCGGCGTCCGGTCAGGTCGGATGCGGTGGTCTCGAACCGCCGGGTAGCGGCCTCCACCCGGTCGGCCTGCTCCCATTCGATGGCGTGGTCGACAGCGGTACGGCGCAGTGCACGCTCGGTGACAGTGCACGCGGCCACCGACTCGTCGTAGCCGGATTGGGCGCCGTCGGCGCCCGCCCGGGCCGAGCGTAGCTCTCCGATGGCCTGGGAGTGCGCGCGAAGCGCCGCGGCGATCGCTGTGGTGCGGGGCAGCGCGGCGTGCGCCTGCGCGAAGGTGGACAGCGTGTCGGCCAGCCCGTCGAGCTTCCTGTCGAGGCCGCCAACCAGCTCCGTCAGCCCCGCGATTCGGGCCTCGCACTCTGCGATGCGCGCGGCCCGGCGGCGGGCACGGGCGGTCGCGCCTATGTACTCAGCGCGGTCCTTATGGTGCGCACCGGCGGTGACACCGTGCGAGTAGCGGCCGTCGGCACCGATCACGGCGGCCGATGAGAACAACTCGCCGTCCAGGGCGATGGAGGCGAGCACGGCACCGATTCGCGCGGCAGGTACCGGCGTGTCGTCCTCGGGCACCAGTACATCCGCGAGGCTGGCGCCCTCCACCGGTGAGCCGGGGAACAGGTAACCGTCGCTGTCACCAACGGTGACGTCGTGGGACTCGCGGCCGTCCGGTGTGATCAGAGCGTCGAGCATTCCGGTGGCTTCCAGCGCCGCCTCGACCGCGGCGGCCTGCGTTTCACCGACGTTGCCGGCGAAGCGGACCAACCGCCACAGCGGCGCACGGTCCCCGTCTGATCGGTCGGCGGTGCGTCCTGGGTGGGCCGGCGGTGCGTCGTCGCGGTGGGCGGCGATCCGGTCTCGCTCTTCGGCGATGCGCTTGCGCTCGGTCTGCGCGGCGGCGCGCTCGGCGCGCAGACGCGCCTGCTCGTCCCGTGCGGCCTGCTCGGCCGCGGTGGTTGCCCTGGTGAACACCGACTCAAGGGTGGCGGCGTCCGGGTCGCCGAACACCGCGATGGCCATGCTGAGGCCCTCGGTGAGTTTCCGCATCGCCGTCTCGTCCAGCACATCGGCGTAGCCCGCCGCCCACCGCATCAGCGCCGCCTGGGCTTCGGACCGGGCCTCCTCCACCGCATCGGCGGCGGCCTGCTCGGCGTGCTCGGCGGAGGTAACCGCCTCGAGTGCCCGGTCGAGCGCGAGCCTGGCCAGATCGCGGGCGTGCTCGGCCTTGCGGTGCGCCGCCAGGGCAGCCCGTACCGCGCGGACGGCTTCCAGCCGGGCGGTGACCCGGGCACCCGCCCGTTCGGCGAACCCGTCGGCCTCAGCGTCGGCGGGCCGCCAGCCGATCCCGGCTGCCGTGGCGTGATCGGCGAGTTCAGCCGCGGTGCGCGAGACCTTCGACTCCAGGTCGGCGAGCAACGCCGCGGCCTGTTCCAGGTAAGCGCGGGCACGGACGGTCGCCTCGCCGCGCCGGGCGAGCTCGGCGGCGGCCTCGGCGGCGGTCCGCTCGTTGGTACGGACGAGCCGCTGCAGGTCGGCGAGTTGTTCGACCGCCTTGTAGGCGGTGGAGGACTTCAGCTGGTCGAGCCGGGCGCGCGATCCGGTGAGAGCGTTCTCCGCCTCCTGCAGGCGGGCTCGCGTCTGCGCCTGTTCCGTTTCGGCGCTTGCCAGGGCCGTGACGTTGCCCGCGAGCTCGGTGCGCCGTTGCGCGCCGGATTCGCGGCGGCGGGTGATCGCGTCGGCAGCCGACCGGGCGTGGGTGCGCAGATAGGTGGTGTAGGAGCCTAGGAAGGCGCGGGTAGCCTCGTCGGCGGTCGTGAGCCCTTCCAGGGTCGTGGCGACCGCCTCCATATCGTCGAACGAGCGGGCCGCCTCGACGATCAAGTCGTCGTCGACGGGGCGTAGCCCGTCGGTGAGTGTGTCCGACAGCTTCGCCGGGTCGAGGTTCTTCGCCAGCTGCGGCCGGCGCAGCGTAAGGATCAGGGTGAGCAGCTGTTCGTAGCGCTCCCGGCCGAGGCCGAACAACCGCTGGTCGATGGCGGCCCGGTAGTCGGTGGGGGAGGCGTGCAGGTTCGACTCCCCGATCTCCTCGGCGAGCTGCTTGCGCGTCATCGGCCGGTCGTCGCTGGTGAGGAGGGAGAAGTCCGCACCGACTCGGCCGTCGGCGACGAAGTGCCAGCGGACAGGGGTGTCACGGTGGCGCTGGGCATGCAGGCCGATGCCGACGGTGACGGCCTCGCCGGTGTCGAGATGCCGCAGTTCCAGCCATGCATACCCGACCGCGTTCTCGCCGCCACGGAACAGGAGGTTGGCCTTCATGGTCCTGTCCTCGGCGGCGAACGGGTTCAGCCGCTTCGGGTCGATCCGGCCATCCAGTACGAACGGGAACAGAACCTCAAGAGCCTTGGTCTTCCCGGAGCCATTCGGGCCGCGCAGGATCAGCCAGCCGCTGGCGAAGCAGAACTCCTCGTCCCGGTAGTCCCACATGTTGATGATTCCGGCCCGCGCGGGTTGGAAGCGGGTCACCTGCCGTCATCCTTCGCGGTCATTCCGTCATTCCCGTCGTCGGTGCGGTGATGGAAGTAGTGGCGTCGCGGGGGGGTCAAGACGCGCTGGGCAGCGGAATCTTGATCTGCGCGGTGACACTGCGGTAGCGGGCCAGCAGCGGCAGCACCAGGATGCCCCCGTCAACCCTGGCCACCAGGTCCAGCGACGAAAGCAGCGCAAGCGCCTCGGCCAGCAGATGACCGGGGTCGGCGGCCTGTTTTTCCGCCATCCCAGCGCCGAAGTCCGCGATCAGCTTCCGCAGCTCGGTGCGCAGCCACACGTCGCTGAGGAATGGGTAGGCGGTATCGGCGGCACGGTACTGCCCATCGGACCCGGAATCGGTGCCGTCCCCGTGCCCGTAGTCCCCGGGCTCCGGCTGCCATGCCGGTTCGGCACGCAAGCCGGCGAGGCGGCCGCGATCCGGCAGGGCCGCGTCGATCCGCCGGGCCGCGTCGGCGAGCCGTTCGGCGGCGGTGGCCGCAGGCAGCGGTTCGATCTTGGAACTGTGGTGGTGCAGGTAGCCGGCGATCCGCGCGCACAGCAGCAGTGCGGCCTGCGCGACGGTGCCGGTCGCAGGAAACGCCACGTCCGTGAACCGCTGCCCGGCATTGACCAGCGCCACCCCTTCGGCGCGCCGCTCCAGGCACAGGCCGGTGAGCCGCTCGACGTCCTCGGCGAGGCTCGCCGAGCGGAGCTGGCCACGCAGCCCCTCATCGACGTCGGTGTAGTAGACGACCGGCTGCTCCACGACGAGCCGCCGGGCATTCCGCGCGTTCGCGCGCCGCCGTGCCTCCCGGCCCTGGGCCGGTGCGGAGCCGCCAGAGCCGTCCAGCAGCTCGGTAACCGAGTTGAGATACTGCAGCACCCGGCTCGGCGCGTAGATGGCAACGAGAACTTCGCGGTCGATGTCGTAAAGCGCCTCGGCGCGTTCTGGGTCGTTGACCCACTCGACGGCCGAGCCATCAGCCAGCTTCAGGGCACCACGCACCTCCAGCCAGGCGACCGCGTCCACGAACGCGTCCCGGTCGGGTTTGCGGCCGGTGTCCATGCCGAGACCGTCGATGCGGCCGGCGTCGGCGGCGACCGCGCCGGCCAGCTCGCTGAGTGCGATCTGGGTGCCTGAGCGGCCCAGCGCGGACAACGTCAGCACCAGGTAGGCATAGCGGCGGCGGTCGAACGGCCGCCGCGCGCGGGTGACCGCCGGGCGTGTGCCGTCCAGCACGGTCTGTATCCGGCGCAGCCGGATCGTGTCGCCGCTGACCAGGAGCGTGTAGCCGAGGACCTCGCCGAAGTCGGTCCGCAACTGGCTGACCCATTTGCGCACGAGCGGAAGCGTCGATTTGTCCGGATACGACGCGGTGATCAGTGGGTGGCGCAGCACCAGCCGCGCCGCCTTCTGATATTCGGCCAGCTCAAGCGCATCGACGTCCGCGGCCACCCTCAACTTTCTGCCCCCCTCGCGGTGCGTCGTGGCGGAGGCGCGCCAGCTAGCAGGGCGGGGGGCGGCCCGGTGACCTCCACCGCCAGGCCGTCCAGATGCAGGTGCCCCCGGACCGTGTGCACGGTCGTGGACCCATGGGCGGGCCGCAGCGACAGCCGTACCCCGTGCGCGGATCCGCTGGCCGTCCGGCTGACAGGGACCCGCGCGGACAACGCCACATCCAGCAGGCTGAGCAGCGCCTGCGTCTCCGGCTCGTCCAGCACCCGGCCGTAGACGCCGTCACAGGCCAGCGCCGCCGCCGCGGTGCGGCGTTGCGCGGTCGCCTTCAGCTGCTCGGCGTGGAGCCGCTGCTTCTCCTCGTCGTTGCGCTGGATCCGGCCTGGGCCGTGCAGTCCCTGGGATCTGCCGTTGCGCACCAGCGTCCGGGACAGCTCCACCGGAGCGGCGTCCCACCACGACAGCCGGC
>Ga0137372_10006991_pt1 | contig 10922 bp, 9 predicted proteins | sample SagtaG_6_FD_104911 | JGI IMG/M metagenome (GOLD analysis project Ga0137372, IMG submission 104911) | Vadose zone soil microbial communities from Sagehorn Ranch, Mendocino, California, USA - Sage1_R_60_16 metaG | ecosystem: Environmental > Terrestrial > Soil > Vadose zone | place: USA: California...
CTGGCGAACGCCCCGGCGCTCGTCGAGGCTGACGCCTTGCGGCTGCCGTTCGGGGACGCGACCTTCGACCGCGTGATGTCGATTTGCGCGATTGAGCATTTCGACGATGGGGAGCGGGCGCTCGATGAGATGGCACGCGTGCTCCGGCCCGGCGGTGAACTCGTCATGTCGGCCGATGCCCTCACCCGTGCGGGGCGGTGGCCGCGGCTGTACCAGGCACATGCGGCGCGCTACCACGTCAAGCGCACGTACACACACGAGACGCTCACCCGGATGCTGAGCGCCCGCGGGCTCGACGTCGTCGAACACACCTACCAGTTCCGTGCCCAGTGGTCGGAGCGGTTGTATCTGGGCCTGTCAGCCCGTGGCGGTCAGGCAACTTTCAACGCCGCCGCCGCGCTGATCCCCATCGTTGCGCTGAGCGATCACTTGGCCCGTGGCGAGACCGGAAGCATCGTTCTTCTGCGCGCGCGCCGACAGCGGAGCGCAGGTGCATGAATTCCTTGTAACGGTCAGCGACACCTTGCGGTCAGGCTGGTTCAACGGTCCACCTGGGGTGGGAACGGGCGTACTCTCGTGTTGAGAGAAACATAAAGCCGGGATAATCCCTGAGTCCGCCGGGTTGCTGGGTCAATCGCACTGGACCTGTGATGCGCTGTCCGTGTGTGGCCGGTCCGGGTCACCTGGTTTTCTTCGCCACGAAGGGAGCGAGATCGGTCGTGGCGCCTCGGGTGCTTGTTGACGCGACCGCCGTCCCCGCAGACCGCGGGGCCCTCGGGCGGTACGTTGACGGGCTGATCGCCGCGCTCGTGTCCGCCGGTGCGGACCTGGCCGTCGCCTGTCAGCGTGCCGACGAAGAGCGTTACGGCAAGCTCGCACCGGACGCGACCATCGTCGCCGGCCCGACCGCCATAGCGCACCGGCCGGCCCGGCTCGCGTGGGAGCAGAGCGGCCTGCCGCTCGTCGCGCAGCAGGTAGGCGCGGACGCGATTCACGCGCCGCACTACTCCATTCCGCTGCGCCCCGGTATGCCGTGCGTCGTAACCGTGCATGACCTCACCTTTTTCACCGACCCCGAACTGCACACCGCGGTGACCGCGACCTTTTTCAAGTCGGCGATCCGCACCGCCGTGCGCCGCGCCACGCGGATCATCGTCCCTTCGAAGGCGACCAGAGACGAACTCGTTCGCGTCCTGAGTGCGGACCCGACCAAGATCGACGTTGCCTACCACGGCGTAGACCACAAGATCTTTCACCGCCCGGAGCCTACGGAGCTGAAGCGGGTCACGGACCGGCTCGGCTTGCACGGCAAGCCCTACGTCGCCTTCCTCGGCACGCTCGAGCCGCGGAAGAACGTACCTGCCCTTATCAAAGGTTGGGCTGCGGCCGCAGCGGACGTCCCAGAACCGCCAGCGCTCGTACTGGCCGGCGGCTGCGGCTGGAGCGAGGAGGTAGATCTGGCCGTCGCGGCCGCACCACCCCGCCTTCGCCTGATCCGGCCCGGCTACCTGCGCTTCTCCGACCTGCCCGGCTTCCTTGGCGGCGCATTGGTGGTCGCCTTCCCCAGCCGCGGCGAGGGGTTTGGGCTGCCGGTGCTCGAGGCGATGGCGTGTGGCGCTCCCGTGCTGACGACGCACTGCAGCTCGCTGCCTGAAGTTGGCGGCGACGCTGTTGCCTATACCGAGCGCGATGCCGACAGCATCTGCGCCATGCTGCGCGCCTTGCTTGATGACCCGGGCCAGCGCAAGGCGCTCGGCGATGCTGGTTACACGCGGTCCCAGGAGTTCACCTGGGAAGCCTCAGCCGAGGCGCACCTCGCTTCCTACCAGCGGGCCGCTGAGCAGCGTGCCCTATAGCGCGGGTGCCTCCTGGCCCTGGTAGCGTCCCTGCTCATGGAACCCGTCGAGGCGATCGTGCTCGTGGGAGGGCAGGGCACCAGGCTGCGGCCGCTGACCACGTCCACCCCAAAGCCCCTGCTTCAGGCCGCGGGCGTGCCTTTTATCGCCCACCAGCTCGCCCGCGCTGCGGCCAGCGGAGTCGTCCGTGCCGTTCTCGCGACCTCTTACCGCGCGGACATGTTCCAGACCGGGCTCGGCGACGGATCGGCGTTCGGCCTGGGGCTCGATTACGTAATGGAGGAAACACCACTGGGCACGGGCGGCGGGATCAGGAACGCGGCCAGCAGGCTCACCTGCAAGGCCGACGACCCGGTGCTGGTGCTCAACGGGGACATCCTGTCCGGCCACGACATCGGTGCCCAGCTCAACGCGCATCGCGCCGCCGACGCGACGGTGACGCTGCACCTGGTGGAGGTCGCCGATCCGTCGAGATTCGGATGCGTGCCCACAGACCCGTCGGGCCGGGTGACGGCTTTTCTCGAGAAAACGCCCAACCCCGTCACGAACCGCATCAATGCTGGCTGCTACGTTTTCCAGCGGCGAGCGATCGACCGGATCCCCCTCGGTCGCGTGGTCTCGGTCGAGCGGGAGACGTTTCCCGGGTTCATCGAGTCCGGCACACCGGTGTTCGGCTTCGCGGATCGCTCATACTGGCTGGACGTGGGTACGCCGGAAGCGTTCGTCAGTGCGTCGCGCGATCTGGTCCTCGGCCGGCTGGGTTCTCCCGCCATGCCGGGGCCGTGCGGTGAGGCGCTCGTGCTGCCGGGCGCGACCGTCGACCCGACGGCCAAGGTTGCCGATGGCACGGTGATAGGTGCTGGCTCTGTCGTCGCACCGGGTGCACGGATCCGCGGCAGCGTGCTTCTCGATGATGTCACCGTGGCAACGGGCGCGGTCATCACCGGCTGCATGCTCGGAAAGGGCGTTGAGATAGGCGAGGGCGCCGTGCTGGACCAGGCGTTCATCGGTGACGGTGCGGTGATCGGGCCGGGTAACGAGCTCCGCCACGGCATCCGGATCTGGCCGCGTGCGAGGCTCGCACCGCAGACGGTCCGGTTTTCGACCGACGCGTGACGAGGGTGCGGCGGACGCCCAACCGCCCCATGAGGCGAAATTCACGCCAGAGCTTAATGGCTCTAGAGCGGAAAGCGGCTAGCCGGGGCGGCCGTGCAGCGGGGTGCGGGCCAGCAGAGCGCCGATGCCGTCGAGGATGACCTCGAGACCGAACTCGAATCGCTGGTCCCGCGTCTCTGCCGCGTCGGGGTCGACATCGTCCTCGCTCATCCGGACGAGATGCGGGTAGCGTCCAGAGGCGCGGATGCGCTCGATATACCCGGCGACAACCGCCTGCATCTCGGCGTACCGCCGCAGGGCACTCGCGTAACCGGGAGACCCTGGCCTGAAGTGGTTGCCGGGCGGACGCGTAAGGTGCGGCCATGGGCGTTACCGAGGACCAGGACCAGCCGCCTTCCGCTGCGGCGATGCGCAGGGCGCTCGCCAGGGCGCGAGACGGCAAGCCGCTCGACCAGTCCGAGGCCGCTGTGCTGCTGCACGCGCGCGGTGACGATCTGGATCAACTGCTCGCGCACGCGTCCCGCATACGTGACAGGGGCCTGTCCGCGGCTGGCCGCGATCGCGTGATCACCTACTCTCGCAAGGTCTTCATCCCGCTCACCCGGCTCTGCAGGGACCGCTGCGGTTACTGCACATTCGCGACCGTGCCGAACCGCCTGGCGAACGCCTACCTGTCGCCTGACGAGGTAATAGAGATCGCGCGCCGCGGCGCCGAACGTGGCTGCAAAGAGGCGCTCTTCACGCTTGGTGACCGCCCGGAGGATCGGTGGCGGCAGGCTCGTGACTGGCTGGACGCGCACGGCTATGACGACACTCTCTCTTACGTAAGGGCGATGGCTATCCGGGTGCTCGAGGAGACTGGCCTGCTGCCCCATCTGAATCCGGGTGTGCTGGGCTGGGCGGACCTTCAGCGCCTCAAGCCGGTCGCGCCATCGATGGGCATGATGCTCGAAACCACGGCGGAGCGGTTGTTCACCGAGCGCGGTCTCGCGCATTTCGGAAGCCCGGACAAGGATCCGGCGGTCCGGGTACGAGTACTCGAGGATGCGGGCCGCAGCGGTGTCCCTTTCACCACGGGCATCCTCATCGGCATCGGCGAGACCAAGGCGGAACGCGCAGACTCGATCTTCACCATCCGCCGGATATCCCGCGAGTATGGCGGCATCCAGGAAGTCATCGTGCAGAACTTCCGCGCAAAGCCGGACACCAGGATGCGCGACGTACCGGACGCAGAACTGGCAGACCTCGCAGCCACGATCGCGGTGACCCGGCTGGTGCTGGGACCCGGCGCGCGGGTACAGGCGCCGCCGAACCTTGTGGATGATCAGTACGACCTGATTTTGCGCGCGGGAATCGACGATTGGGGCGGGGTTTCGCCGCTCACCCCGGACCATGTGAACCCCGAGCGCCCATGGCCACAGATCGACGAACTTTCATCCCGAACGGCTGCCGCGGGGTTCACCTTGGCCGAGCGGCTGACGATCTACCCGGGCTACATCCGTGAGCCGTGGCTGGACCCGCGCCTGGCCCGCCATGTCGCGGCACTGGCCGACTCGGCGACGGGGCTCGCCGCACCGGGCGCGGTGGCGCGAGGCCTGCCATGGCAGGAGCCGGACGGCGGCTGGGGCAAGGCGGGCCGCACGGACCTGCACGTCACGATCGACACGGCTGGCCGGTCCGCCGACCGCCGCAGCGACTTCACCGACGTGTACGGCGACTGGGCGGAGGTCGGCGCAAGGATACCCAGGCAGGCCGCGCCGGTTGCGGCCAGCCGCCTGGCTGGCGACGTTAAGGCCGCGCTTGCGCGCGCCGAGTCCAACCCGGCGTCTTTGTCGGACGATCAAGCGCTCACCCTGCTCATGGCGGATGCTGAGGGGCTCGAGGCGCTGACGCGCCTGGCTGACGACGTCCGCCGCGACACGGCCGGGGACGCGGTGACCTACGTGGTCACCCGCAACATCAACTTCACCAACGTTTGCTACACCGGCTGCCGGTTCTGCGCCTTCGCACAGCGGCGGACAGACGCGGACGCGTACACGTTGTCGCTTGAGCAGGTGGGGGAGCGGGCCGCCGAGGCGTGGGCGGCGGGCGCGACCGAGGTGTGCATGCAGGGCGGCATCCATCCGGATTTGCCTGGCACCGCCTACTTTGACCTCGCACGCGAGGTCAAGCGACGCTGCCCCGGTATCCACGTGCACGCGTTCTCCCCGATGGAGGTGATGAACGGGACCTCGCGCACCGGCCTGTCGATCAAGGAGTGGCTGGCCGCGGCGCGCGAAGCAGGAGTCGACTCGCTGCCTGGGACCGCGGCGGAGATTCTGGATGATGACGTTCGCTGGGTGCTCACCAAGGGCAAGCTGCCCGCATCCGCCTGGATCGATGTGATCACGGCCGCGCACGAACTCGGCATTCCCACCTCGGCGACGATGATGTACGGGCACGTCGATGCTCCGCATCACTGGGTCACCCACCTGCGCGTCATCCGCGGCATCCAGGAACGAACCGGCGGGTTCACCGAGTTCGTCTTGTTGCCATTCGTGCACGCGAACGCGCCCATCTACCTCGCGGGCCTGGCGAGGCCGGGACCCACCCGCCGGGAAAACCGCGCGGTGCACGCCGTGTCGCGGCTGCTGCTGCACGGCGCGATCCCGAACATCCAGTGCTCCTGGGTGAAGCTCGCTGACGACCTTTGCCGCGACGTGCTGCACGGTGGCGTCAACGATCTGGGCGGCACGCTGATGGAGGAGACGATCAGCCGGATGGCGGGCTCGGTCAATGGCTCGTACAAGACGATCAGCGACCTTGCCGCGATCGTGGCACCGACGGGGCGGCCCATTGCGCAGCGTACGACGCTGTACGGGCAAGCGCCGCCAGACCGCCAGGCGGCGGCCGCCGCCAGCGACGGCGTCTGCGCAGCTGTGCGGCGGCCGCTGCCTGTCGTGGGTTAGCACGTGGCTCGTTCTAGGCCCTGGCCCGTACCACAGTGCGGGCGAGCGACAGCCCGGCCACCGCGCCGACGGCGAGCAGTGGGGCGAGCCAGGTCATGGTGGCGGCGATGGCGTGCGCGGAGGCGTGTGGCGGTGCGTGGGCGGCCAGGGTCAGGAACAGGCTGCCGAACGTCGCCACGCCGATCACCTGGCTGAGCTGCAGCGTGGTGGCGAGCAAGCCGCTTGCGTCGGCCGCCTCGGACAGCGGAACGTTCACCAGGGCGTTTGTCACCAGCGGGCTGTATCCCAGGCCCAGGCCCGCCCCGAACGCCAGCAGCACAATTTGCAGCTGCAGTCCGCCCTGGGTGCCCGAGCGGAGGTCGGCGGCCAGTCCGAGGTAGGCTGCCGCAGCCACGAGGAATCCGGCAGGCGTGAGTGCATGGTGGATTCGCTGTGGCAGTTTGCGCCAGTAGAAGCCGCAGAGCCCGAACGCGGCGGCGGCGGGCGCAAAGGTCAGGCCGGCGCGCAGCGCGCTGTCGCCGAGACCGGCCTGGAGGTGCCCGCCAGCGTCCACGGCGGCCAGTGCTCCTCGTGCCCGAGCACGAGCGGCAGCACGATGAGAAACACCGCGGGCACGGCGGTGGTAAGGCCGATCAGGTCGAGTCGGCGCGTGCGGCGATTCCCGGTGAATTCGTCCGCGGGCACCACGCGCGGGACGAGCGCCGCGACCGCCAGCCCGATGGGAACATTGACCAGGAAGACCGGCCGCCACTCGCTGCCGAGCAGGTTCGCGCTCACCAACACGCCACCGATCACCTGGCCGGCCACGAAGCCGCTGGCGAGCACGGCGGTGTAGGCGCTGAGCGCTCTGGCACGCGCACGGCCGTCAAAATGTGCCTGGATGACGTGATGATCTGCGGCATCATCGCGGCGGCGCCCGCGCCCTGGATGAACCGTGCGGCGACCAGTATCGCGACCGTAGGGGCGAGGCCGCAGGGATGCTGGTGCTGCCACTACCTGGATCGAGCGACCAGGCCCAGGAACATTATGCGGGCGGTCACGACGACGGCGAGGCGGGTGCCCATCGGCCGGCGGCCGATCTCACCGCTCGGCTATGAATGCGCCCGGGTCGCGAGCCGGGCGCGGCGGGGGTGCCGCGGCCGGGTGGCCGACACCGACCACGCCCATGGGTTCCCATTCCGGCGCGAGGCGCAGCGCGCGGCGTGCCACGTCCTTACAGAACAGGCTGCTTGAGACCCAGCAGGAGCCGAGTCCCTCGACCGCGAGGGCCACCAGCAGGTTCTGCACGCCGGCGCCCATTGACACGAGGAACATTTCCCTCTCCGCCCGCCGCCGCCGCTCGTCAGGGTAGGCGTGGGCCGCGTCGGTGATCAAGCATGGAACGACCAGCAACGGCGCGCGCCGCAGTGGCTCGCCCCGTGCGATCCGCCGCTTGATCTGCTCCTCGCTGAAGCCATCGCCGCGCAGGTCAGCGATCCACGCCTCCCGCATGGCGTCGAGCAAGTCACGGCGTGCGGGCGCCGACGACACAATCGCGAACCGCCAGGGCACCGAATGGTGTGGCGCGGGTGCGGCGAGTGCCGCACCTACCGCCCGCCGGACCGCAGCGCCATCAACCGGCTCACTGGTGAAATCTCGCACCGTGCGCCGGGCGAACAGGACGTCACGCGAACCAAACCGGAACATGTCCTCGGCAGGCGGCCGGATGAGCGCCGTTGCGCCTGGCCCGTCCTCCTCAGTGACCAGGTGGGCGAGGCCGCGCACCACCGCCACCGGCGTATTGCCGAGCTTGCCCTTGACCAGGTCGGTCGCGGCCGCGATCTCGTCAGCCACCGCAGGCATCGTGACCTCAAGCGGGTTCCCGTAGGAGTCGGCGTGCCCGCGGTGGTCGAGCACGGGCGTGAGACCGGCCGCACCGATCGCCGCGTCCGTTTGGCCAATCCGCCACGGTCGGCCGAGTGTATCAGTGATGATCACGCCAATCCGGACACCAAGCCTGCGCGCCAGTGCCGCCCGCAACGCGCGGGCCGACGCATCCGGATCCTGAGGCAGCAGCACCACCGATCCTGGCTCGCTGTTGGAGTTGTCAACACCGGCCGCAGCCAGCACGAGCCCGTGCCGTGTCGCGACGATCCGTGCCGCACCCTGGCTCGCTACGACCCGCGCCGTTTCCGCGGTGATCGCGGCCTCGCGCAGCGCCGCGGCGTCGGTGCCCGGGTCACCACGCCAGACCCGGCCCTCGGCCTTGCTGATCACCTTCGACGTGATGGCGAGGATGTCGCCGTCGGCGAGACCGGGCGCGGCCCCGGCAACCAGGGCTGCGAGGTCGTCACCGGCAGCGATTTCCGGCAGCCCGATCACCGGGCTGACGGTGACGGGGGCCGCTGCGCCGGTCATCGATGCCGCCCACTGCGCAGGTCGGTGGCGAGATCGAGGCACTCCATCGCGATTTGGCTGGTCGCGTTGAGGTCGTGCATGTAGAGCGGGCACACCCGGACCGCGATGTTGGAGAGCGCTGGATCGGCGGCGGCTGCCTTGTCCGCGTCATCCACGAGCCATCCGTTAAGGAGCCTGGGCCCGTACCATTCCGCAACGGATGCAGCGCTGGCTGGCACGCCGATCGCGGCAAGACAGGCGTCGGCCATACCGCGGACGGGCGCGCCGCCGATAATCGGGGAGACACCCACGACGACCTTTCGTTCGAGTGCCTCGCGGATTCCGGGCACGTGCAGGATCGTGCCAATGCTCACCACAGGATTGGACGGGGGGAGCAGCACGATGTCGGCGGCCGCGATCGCCTCGAGCACCCCTGGAGCTGGGACGGCGTCGGCCGCGCCCACCGCGGCGATGTCGGTCGCCGGGATCCCTGCACCGTAGCGAACCCACCACTCCTGAAAGTGGATGCGGCGCTGGCCCGGCGGCAGGTCCCCCCCGCTGATCGCCACGTGGGTCTCCACCCGGTCATCTGTCATCGGCAGCAGGGTGACGCCGGGCTGCCACCGCTCGCACAGGATCCGGGTTACGGCAGACAGCGGGTGGCCGGAGCCGAGCAGCTGAGTCCGCAGGATATGGGTGGCGATATCTCGGTCGCCCAGGGTAAACCACAACGGCTCTGCCCGGTACGCGGCGAGTTCCTCGCGGACCGACAGCGTCTCCCCGGACCGGCCCCATCCCCGCTCGGCATTGACGCCGCCGCCGAGCGTGTACATGACTGTGTCCAGGTCCGGGCAGATTCGCAACCCGAACAGGGTGATGTCGTCACCCGTGTTTCCGATGACGGTGATGGCGGCATCCGGCGCCGCCGCCTTGAGGCCGCGAAGGAATCGGGCCGCCCCGACACCACCAGCCGGCACCACTATGCGCATGCGCCAAGTCTTACAGCCGGACCAGCCGGCTGAATGGCGGGCGGGCCCCTGGCGGTCTCGATCGCGTGTAACTCATGCGGGCGAGCTGACGTGGCGGTGAGGTATGTGGGAGGCTTCCCCCGATATCGCAAACCGCAGGGAGTGGTTGTGATCAGGGACGAAACCAAACGAGTCCGGCAGCCTGCGGCATGGCTCCTGCTCGGCGGCGTGGCGATCGACGTGTTCCTCGGCATCATGGCCATGCTGAGCACGGGCTGGGCTGGCGGGGTAAACCCGGCCACCTTGGGGGCGGTTTCCTCAGGCAGCATGGCGGGGCCTACGTTCGGCGACCGCAGCGCCGTGGCGTCGCACGTGTTCACCAGTATCCCGCTGACCGCCATGGCCGTGGTGGCGGTGATCCTCGCTACCCACCTCGGGGAAAAGGTCCGGCAGGCTCGAAGGATCACCCTTTACGCCGTCGTTCTGCAGGCGGTGGCGCTGCTCTTGGGCGTGATCACCTGGCTCGCTTCCCTCGGCGTGCCGCATGGCGCCGCAAGGCTCGCGTTTCTGTTTGACGGTGCGATCGGGGTCATGATTGCCACCGCTGGCCTGTTCTTCAGCACGGTGACGCTGCGGTCCCGTGAGCTGCAGGCGGCGCGGACGAAACGGACCCGGCAGGCAATGCCCCAGCAGGCTGTCGCCTACCCCGGCTATGGCTATGGCCAGCAGGGCGTGGCAGGCGGAGCCGGGTCATCCGGCGCTGCGCACGGTTACCCGGCTGGTTACCAGTCCGGGTCGGCGCAGCATGCGGCCGCGCAGCAGGCGCAGCAGTACCCGGCGGCAGCCAGCCAGCAGTACCCATCCTCAGCAGCGCAGCAGTACGGCCAGTCGCAGGGCCAGACCCAAGCCTCCTACGGGCAGCCTTCCTACGGATCCTACGGACAGCAGGCTTATCCCCCAGGTCCCACTAGCCAGTCGAGCTACCCCCAGTCCGGCTACCAGCAGGGTTACGACGCGGGTTACGGTCAACAGCAGTACGGCCAGAGTTACGGGACCTACGCCCCTCAGCCTGGCTACGGCCAGCAGGCGTCAGGTGACACCTACCAGCGGCCGAGCGCCGACGCTTACCAGCAGGGCCCTGACTCCTACCAGCAGGGCACCGACGCCTATCAGCAACCGAGCGCCGAGACCTACCAGCAGCGCACCGACGCCTATCAGCAACCGAGCGCCGAGACCTACCAGCAGGGCACCGACGCCTATCAGCAACCGACCGCCGAGACCTACCAGCAGTACTACCAGCAGCCTTCACACCAGCCGGCGGAGCGCACGGCGGACAACTCACAGCCGGGGCACGCCCTGGACGACGGGGACTCACGCGATCTCCGGTAGTGGTCCGAGTAGGGTCAGCCGGGCGGGGTGGCGCGCGCCGGGCCGGTCCGTCGGGCACCTCATCGGGTGCAACGGGCCTTTGCGCACCTCATACGGGCCTCGGTGGCCCGCCGTGGCCCGTATGTGGGCCTGGGTGGCCCGCCGTGGACCCTACAGGGATGCGACGGGCCGTTGCGGAACCTCACACGGGACCTGAACCGGCTCGTAAGACGCTAGATAGCACCCGCAGTGTGACATCCTCGGTCCTGCTTTAACCCCACGGCCGGGCA
>Ga0137372_10007000_pt1 | contig 10910 bp, 9 predicted proteins | sample SagtaG_6_FD_104911 | JGI IMG/M metagenome (GOLD analysis project Ga0137372, IMG submission 104911) | Vadose zone soil microbial communities from Sagehorn Ranch, Mendocino, California, USA - Sage1_R_60_16 metaG | ecosystem: Environmental > Terrestrial > Soil > Vadose zone | place: USA: California...
AACGCCTGCGCTGAACCATTTCTGAAAGAGAGCGAGCGTTATGAAAACTAAGAAGATACACGTAGATCCGCTGGCGCGCGTCGAAGGAGAGGGTGTGCTCTATGTGAAGATCCGTGATGGCAAGCTAGAGGATATCAAATTCAAGATTATTGAGCCTCCGCGTTTCTTTGAGGTTCTGTTGCGTGGTCGTATGTACACCGAAGCGCCCGATATCACGGCGCGTATCTGTGGCATCTGTCCGGTTGCCTATCAGATGAGCGCTGTGCATGCGATGGAGAATGCCTGCGGAGTGGTCGTCGATGGACAACTGCGGGCACTGCGGCGTCTTCTCTACTGTGGCGAATGGATCGAGAGTCACGTCCTTCATATATTCATGCTCCACGCGCCCGACTTTCTCGGCTATCCCGATGTGATGCACCTGGCGCAGGATTATCCCGAGCATGTCAAACGCGCTCTCAAACTCAAGAAAGCCGGAAATGCCATTATGTCTTTCATCGGTGGGCGCGAGATTCACCCTATCAACGTACGTGTGGGTGGTTTTTACAGAGTGCCCACGAAACAGGAATTCGGGCCGCTGGTAGAGAATCTGAAATGGGCAAGAGATGCCGCCCTGGAAACCGTGCCCTGGACTGCGCAGTTGCCCTTCCCGGATTTTGAATCGGAATATGAATTTGTTGCCTTGCGCCATCCAGACGAATATCCCTTTAACGAGGGTCGGCTCGTCTCCAGCAAGGGATTGGATATCCCGGTAAGTGAATATGAGGAGCATTTTGTGGAAGAGCATGTGCCCTATTCCAGCGCGCTCCACTCTATCCACAAGGGCTACGGCGCGTATCTGACCGGTCCAATGGCACGCTACAACCTGAACTATGAGAAACTCTCGCCCCTGGCACGTGAGGCTGCCCGGAGCGCGGGACTTGGACCCACGTGTCTCAATCCCTTCAAAAGTATTATCATACGCAGCATAGAGGTGCTTTATGCATTTGACGAAGCGCTGCGCATCATCGAGCAGTACGAGATACCGGAGCAGCCAGCCGTTGAAGTACATCCACGTGTTGCAATCGGTTATGCCTGTACAGAAGCGCCGCGTGGTACCCTATACCATCGCTTCCAGATCGACGACGAAGGGCGTATCCTGAATGCAAAGATTGTGCCGCCCACCTCCCAGAACCAGAAAAGCATTGAAAACGATCTCTGGCACTACGCTGCCCGTTCCATCGACCTGCCCGAGGAGCAATTCTTGCAACAGTGCGAGCAGACGATCCGCAACTACGATCCATGCATCTCCTGCGCCACACACTTTCTCAAGTTGCATATTGATCGCGCATAACACCCGTAATGCCCGTAGGGGTGGAGTTCACCTCTACCTGGCTTATGGAACAGGATCTCGTAAGAAAGGGGGTGGATCATGGAACCATCAATTATTATAATTGGTATCGGTAATGAGTATCGTGGTGATGACGCCGCCGGACTGGCAGTGGTGCAAGCACTCAAAACGCAAGATCTTCCCCCTGTGCGTCTGATTGAAGGCATAAGCGACGGCATGTCATTGCTTATCTGCTGGGATGGGGCCAGTAAGATCATCCTCGTTGATGCGGTAAGCTCCGGTGCAGAAGTTGGTACAATCTATCGCTTTGATGCACTCGCGCAACCCATCCCTGTCGGCCTATCCTTCTGTTCCACACATGCATTCGGTGTTGCCGAGGCTTTGACACTTGCGCATACTTTGCGACAGTTGCCATCTACGCTGATTGTGTACGCTATTGAGGGGAAAAACTACGCCTCTGGTGCTGCCCTATCCCCCGAAGTAGAGCATGCTGTGCAAAAGGTTGTCGCGCAGGTCGCACAGGAAGTCCGGGAATGGACTGATCCCGCCGTCTATGCTGCGTAGTCTGCGATAGTAATGAGCGCGCCAGGCATCTCCATCTGCTGCATAATTCTTGTTGTACAGGCGTCAACGAAGGCCGTGAAGAGATGTGCCCAGGCAGGTTCGTCGAGATAGACCTCTTCTGGATGACATTGCGTTCCCACCATGAAGGGATGGTCGGGAATCTCCATAAGTTCCGCCACACCGTCCTCGCTATAACCGCTGATGACGATGCCCTTTCCAGGTCTGTTGATTGCCTGATGATGAAGGCTATTTGCTCCCACAACGCTCTTGCCAAAGATCTTTTCCATCTGGCTTCCCGGTTGGACCGAGACACGATGGATAAGCTCATTGCGTGGCTGATCCCAGTTGCAATGTTGCTGCCAGGTATCGGGGCATCTTTCACCCAGATCCTGGTGTAGATCACCACCCATAGCTACATTAAGTAGTTGCATGCCACGACAGATGCCAAGCGTAGGAATCTCCTTGTCAATTGCCCAACGAGCCAGTGCCAGCTCTAACGCATCAAGCGATGGATTGATCTTGCCCAGCAGCTCATGCGGTTGCTGATTATAAAGACGTGGATCGACATCAGGGCCACCAGGGAGCAAGAGACCGTCCAGGCGCGAGAGGAGTGTTTGTAATCCACTCAAATCTTGTAGAACCGGGATGAGAACGGGCATTCCGCCCACATACTCCACTGCTTGAATGTAACTTCTGTTGCTATAAATGATTGGCTTTTCACGATTATGTGCCGAACCCTTCCCTGTATGGCAGGGAATACCAATAAGCGGACGCATAAGATAAACTCCTTAGATAGAATAGTAGAAGGATAGTGTTATCATATCACATAATGATCTCAAAATGTTGTCTGTTTGTCACATTTGGGACACATGGATGCTTATTACTTATATCACGAAGCGAGAGAAAGAAACGTCACACCCTCTTACATAGTGTATGCTTCTAATGGGTATCTTTTGTGATGAACGAATGGTACATGTATTCACCCTTACGAGGAAATACTCTAAGCGGAGGACCGAACTACTTATGACAAATCTCTATCTCATCCGTCATGGTGAGGCGATGGCCGCCATCAAAAACTTTGTTGGCGATGGTGGTCTATCTCCTCTTGGGATCAAACAGGCTGAGCGACTGCGCGACCGCCTCGCTGTAACTAAAGAGATCAACCCTGATGTTTTTATTGCCAGTACCCTGCTCCGTGCCCAACAGACGGCCCAGATTATCGCACCGGCCTTTGCTGTACCCTTGCAGTTCGATGACGAGATTCAAGAAATGCGTCCCGGTGAAGCTGATGGAATGTCTGTAGATGAATTCAGGCAGGTTTATGGCGAACCGAACTTTGAGGAAAATCCCTATCATCCCGTCTCGCCCGGAGGAGAGAACTGGGGCCAGTTTATGTTACGCATAGGAACGGCCCTGGATCGCATTATCCACACATATGAAGGCAAAACAATTGTGCTTGTCTGCCATGGCGGCGTTATTGACAACTCGTTTCTCTACTTCTTCAAGGCAAGCGCCTGGACGCTCCCGCCTGCCCGTTTCTACACCCGCAACACCTCAATTACGCACTGGCAACAGTTTACAACCTACCAGCAGAATAGACGCTGGCGCCTGCTGAGATACAACGACGCATTCCACCTCTACGACATCGGTACAACTGCCCAGATTCCCTGGGGACAAATATTGAACCATCCCGCCTCGGACGATAACAGGCCATCAGTGCCAATCCAATCCGAATAACCCGACCTGTGCCCGGATCGTACCTTCCAGTAGGAGACGGGCATTCCTCTCGTAGTGGCAGGCCTGGCGTTCAATATGCGTCCTGGTAAGGTACCCCCTAATTGTTCCTCTTCATCACGCCATCGCACCGCATCACAGGTTGGATCAGCTAATGCAATTCGTACCTTACAGTCGTTTGTCGCTTTTTCTTTGAAGAGGTTAACTAGCCCTGTGTTTTGTTCAGGTACGAAGCGTAGCATTAGCAAGTAGATCAATCCCTTCTTTTGCTTGCTCAAAGAGTTGCTACCATGCACTAGCGGGAACATCAGCACGACGGTCAGGTCTCTTCTGGTTCACAACGGGTAAGCACCCGGTCATGCGTTCTCCTGTCTCTGTCAGGATACTGAATGGACAACGAAAGCCGATAGAAAAAAGGGAAAGCAGAAATCATTTCAGTGCGTGGCTTGTTGTGACGATTCCAACACGGCCGTGTTGGTCGTTAGGTGGCCACATCTTTGGAGGTCCATATGCCCTTTGCCCTTTTTCGACAACTGAAACTCACTCATCTCTTGTGTCTCGGCTTTGGCCTGATGCTGCTGTGCATCGTGGCCACCGTCGGAGCCAATCTTGCTGCCTCAAACCAGTACCAGACGAACACCGATCTCCTTATCGACCATCTGTATCCCGCTCGCCAATCGGCCCAGGCCATTCTCAGGCTCGTGCTGGCTATCGATGGCGAGGGGGCAGGGTACATCTTATCGCATGATCCACACCAGCAGGCGCACCTGCTCCAATCCTACCAGCAGAACGTGCAGGCATTGCGCGTAGCGGTTGCCAGCTCAACTGCGCTGGCCGATACGCCCCAGCAGCGTTTCACACTGGCCGATCTCACCCACTACTTCTTCGGGAGTGGGGGCTATTTTGATGATAATCAGATCGCCTTTGCTCAGAAGCGGGCCGGTCAACAGGTGGCTGCCAGCGATAACTATGTGGATAGCCCATTTCTCCCCACAGTCCAGCACGACATACAGATCTACACCGACGCAGTAAAACGTGAAATCACACAGGCGGATGCCAACCAGGATGCACTTTCCAGCCTGATGCGCTTCCTCAATCTCGGCGTAGGGGGAAGCGCCGCGCTCTTTGGGCTAGGTATCGCGGTCTTCATCACCCGCACGATCCATCGCCTCTACCAGCAGATCGAGGAGAGGAACGCGCAACTGGCTGAGAAGAATACGCGCTTGCAAGCGCTGTCGACCACCGATCCTCTGACCGAACTTCCTAACCACCGCGCACTCCTGTCGACGCTCAAGCAGGAATTAGAGCGGGCACAGCGCTACCGCCGCCCCTGCTCGCTGCTCTTCCTGGACCTCGACCATTTCAAAGCGTTCAATGATAGCTACGGACATGGGGCGGGAGATACCGTCTTACGCGGCTTCGCCGATGTACTCAGAACCACCACACGCAGCATGGACACCGCGGGGCGCTGGGGAGGAGAAGAGTTCGTCGCCATTTTGCCCGAGGCAACCGCCGAAGAAGCGTTGGAGATTGCTGAGAGGATCAGGACGGCGGTCAGTTTCCATTCCTTCGGCGGGAATGGGGGCCTGCATCTCACCTGCTCGATTGGCGTCGCGTGTTATCCAGAACACGGCTGTGACCAGGAGGCACTGATTTCTGCCGCCGACCAGGCGATGTACGGAGGCAAGCACCTGGGCCGCAATCAGGTGCGCCTGGTCAGTGATCCTGCGGTCACCGCTCTGCTCAGCAGGGAGGCTGCCGAAGGGGGAAGAGAAGAGCTCGCCCTGCGCGGGACTGTGGAGGCGCTGGTTGCACTTGTCGAGGAGCGGGACCGTTCGCTCGGGCACCACTCGCAGCAGGTCGGTGATCTGGTGTATCAACTCGCACGCGCTGTAGGGATGTCCCAGGAAGAAACCCAGGGCGTGGCTCTGGCAGGGCTGCTGCATGACATTGGGAAAGTGGCCATCCCTGACGCGATCTTGCAGAAACCGGGCCCTCTGACAGAAGAGGAGTGGGCACAGATGAGAAGACATTCCATCGTCGGCGCGGAGGTGCTCGATCACCATCCCCTCCCTCCGTCCCCTCGTCCCGGTGATCCGCGCTCACCATGAGCAGTGGAATGGGCAGGGATACCCAGACCACTTGAAAGCCGATCAAATTCCGCTCGCAGCCCGGCTGCTTAGTGTGGTTGACGCGTATCTGGTCATGATCACCGAGCGGCCCTATCAGCACGCCCGTGCAGCGGCAGAAGCGCTTGCAGAATTGCAGCGCTGTGCGGGGACGCAGTTTGATCCACGGGTCGTTGAGACGCTGATCGATCTGCTGCAAAAGACGCAAGAGCAACAGCAGCGTGAGCTGATGACTGTTGCCTAGAGCGTCGTCGAGTAAGCGCGGGACGGATTGACAGAGGGTCAAACGCATGGTCTGTATGATTTTCCTCCATCAAGGAAAATCATACAGTAGTCGCTCGTCTGGGAAACATGCTTTACAAGGCGGGGTTTGCGAATACGAAGGCAGAGTGTCACGCGGTTGACTTCTCTGGGTATCATCCACGTGAGTTCAAGATCTGGTTTGATGACATTGTTGCACTCTACCATCTGGTCCGACCCTTTCTTTTTCGGTAGAGACAGGACAGAGAGCGGCATCCGAAACTGATTCATGATCGTTGAGCTCTTCTGTAGTTCTCACTTGTCAAGTCACAGGTTACCCGATAGAATTGTCTCCATTGGGTGGACTTGACATCCATCAAACCGATGGGTATACTCTTTACAGAAAAATAAGTTGGTCAGCCAGTCAAATTAGTGCGCAAGATACCTCGGGCGAGAGACACGCGAACGAAACTGTGTCCCATCGGGAGGAAAGACATGTCACGCGAAGCGTCTGAGCAAGAAGCAACTATACATGAGGCTCTTGGCAAGAATCCTAGTTCTGCGAGAGACCTTTCAGAAACTCGTCAAACACGCGAACGCCTCCTGGATGCAGCCCTGGAGTTGTTCGCTGAACGAGGCTTTGAGGCCACCACTACCAAATTCATTGCAGGGCGGGCTGGTGTCCCCAATGGCCTGATCTATTACTACTTTGGCACAAAGGAGAAACTCCTGGAGTGCCTGTTCGCTGAGCGAACGTTTTTGCCCGATCTCCAGACTCGCATCGCTTCGGCTCGCGCCAACAGGAACGACGATCCTCGCCTGACCCTCGTTGAGATCTGCACCGAGTTCCATGCGGCACTGCAGCGCAATGAATCCTTTGTCCGCATCCTCTCTCACGAGGAACGTCTGCGTCCAGTGGCAAGCGACCTGGTGCGTCAGCTTGCGGATCAAGTGCTTACCTTGCTTGAGGCATTTCTGGAGGATGCTCAAGCCGGGGGGAAGCTCAGACCGCTTGATACCGAGATGGTCGCCCATGTCTTGTTTTCTTCGATCCTTATGGGGGCGCGCTTCCGGGAATTCTCTGAGCCACGTACCTCCATCGAACGACTCGTCGCAGTCCTTCTTGGCCAGAGCTATTTAAAAGTCGCCCGCGTGGACCCGTAGCGGCATGCCTTGCGTGTGCCGAGTGGCTCAAGTGTGTATCGAGTGGCTCAAGTATATTCCTCCCCACGCACTCGGCACACGCAAGGCATGCCGCTACGGGGCGTTTGAATCGCCCCGCTTTCTTGCAAGAATACAGCTATGGCACTGAAGCAAAAAGAGAAGGAGAGATCGGAATGTCTCAATTAACCCTACGTGTCCTTGTGATTGGTGGAGGCCTTGGGGGACTTTGCCTCGCCCAGGCCCTCCATCAGGCCGGAGTCGATGTCGCGGTGTACGAGCGCGATGCCTTGCCGATCTTCCGCGGGCAGGGCTATCGCATCCACATCGATTCCCGCGGCGAACAGGCACTGCAGGAGTGTCTCCCACCGCGGCTGTACGAGCTGTTCGCAGCCACACGTGGTCAGGCGAGCCGACAGATCACCATCTTTACTGTTGACAACAGGGAACTGAAGGAGGCACAGGTCTGGCCTTTCCCCGAGGGGGATAGTCCGGTGCTGATCAGGGCGGGTTCTGCAGTCGATCGGCTCACGCTACGGCAAATCCTTCTCGCGGGGCTCGACGACATCGTGCATTTCAACAAGGAGTTCACACGCTACGAGAAGCAGGACGACGGTCGAGTCCGTGCATATTTCACAGACGGAACCTCGGCAATCGGGGACGTTCTTGTCGCCGCGGACGGTGTGGGCTCAAGGGTTCGCCAGCAGTTCCTGCCGCATGCACAGATCATTGATCTTGGTGTGCGGTGGATCGGAGGGAAGACCATCCTCACCGACGAGATTATCCCGCTGCTACCTGTACAGCTATACGAAGGTTTCGCGACGGTTGCCGGGTCGAACTATAGCATGGTGCTTGGACTCGTTCGGTTTCTTCAACGGCCTGATGAAGCCGCTGCGCAGCTCTGGCCCGGCCTGCGTTTCCACCATACCCACGACTACATTATGTGGGGGCTACTTGGTCGCCGGGAACAACTCCCCATCCGAGATGAGGAATTGCAAGCCATGGATGGCGTCGGTCTCCAGCAGGTGGCCGTAGAACTGACGAAGGGCTGGCATCCGACGCTGCATACCCTTACCCGGCAGGCGGACCCGGAAGAATCCTTTGTCCTGACCATGCGCAGTTCCGTCCCTATCGAGCACTGGCAAACTGGCAACGTCACCTTGCTCGGTGACGCCATTCACGCCATGTCCCCATCTCGCGGCTCCGGTGGCAACACTGCGCTCCGCGACGCAAGCCTGCTCTCTCGCAGCCTGATCGCCGTAGCCCGCCAGAGCACCCCGCTGCACCAGGCTCTTCATGACTACGAAATCGAGATAGTCCGCTACGGCTTCGACGCTGTCCGTGCATCCTTGCAAGGAGGGGGCCGGGCACCTTTTCCACTCCGATCAGATAGGGCGGCAATGTAGCTGTAGTCCGGGCACATCGATTCAAACTACCCGTAGAGGCAGGCCTTGCGTCTGCCTTGTGGCCTGCCATGACCTCTGTCCACGCACAAGGCAGACGCAAGGCCTGCCTCTACGGGTCAATGCGGCGAGTTTTGAAGCACCCTGTCATAATGGGTAAGCGACATGTACCCTTCACGGGGGGTGCGTTTCATAATTTTGCATCATTGGAATCTGTCCATGTAGGGGCGCGATTTATAAGCCCGTGCATCGGCCAGGGGAGGGCCACGGGCTTATAAATCGCGCCCCTACATGGACAATGGACCTGATCATGGTGGTCGTCGGCGCTTGCTCAATGCAAAAAAATGAACCCCACCCCTTCACAGAAAACTCACTTGCCAGAAGCCTTCTCTTCAGCTATACTGCATATCAGCCGAGCGAGACTGCAACCTTACATTCTATGTATTCATTTTTCCCTTTTCCGAACTGAAGAGAGGACGAGCGTCGATGGCAGAGGAGGCCAGCAGAGATTTTTTCATCAGCTACAACAAGGCTGATCGTGGTTGGGCAGAATGGATCGCCTGGTGCCTGGAAACCGAAGGTCATAGCACCATCCTGCAAGCGTGGGATTTCCGACCCGGCTCCAATTTCATCCTGGAGATGGATCGTGCTACAAAGATCGCCAGGCGCACCATCGCCGTGCTCTCTCCCGACTACCTTGAGGCCCTCTACACCCAACCAGAATGGGCTGCAGCTTTCAAGCAAGATCCCACCGGAAAGGATGGCAAGCTCCTTCCAGTACGCGTTCGACTATGCACACTCACAGGGCTACTCGCTCCCATCGTCTACATCGATCTTGTTGGCCTCAACTCCCTGGCAGCACAGAATACCCTTCTAGCTGGCATTAATCGTGCACGCGCTATCCCTTCAACCGCTCCCGACTTTCCAGGCAATACATCCTCTCAACGCAGTACATCCCCATCTCCCACCTTCCCAGGCAACTGGCCCCTCGTCTGGATGGTTCCCTATCGCCGCAACCAGTTCTTCACCGGGCGCGAAATGCTGCTCAAAACCCTCCACGAGCAACTTACCGGCAGCAAAACCGTAGCGCTTACCCAGACACTGGCCATTCATGGTCTGGGCGGCATTGGCAAGACCCAGACCGCAGTAGAATATGCCTATCGCTACCAGTACGAGTACCAGGCCATCCTATGGGTCCGAGCCGCCGCACGGGATACCCTCATCTCCGACTACACAACCATAGCCACCGAACTAAGCCTCCCCCAAAAGGACGATCAGGACCAGAACCGTATTGTCATAGCAGTCAAGCAATGGCTAACGAGCCACGACAACTGGCTGCTCATCATGGATAATGCCGACGACCTGGAACCAATCCCTGACTTCCTGCCAACTGGAAAGAAGGGTCATATCCTGCTCACCACGCGCGACCCTTCTGTTTCATCTCTTGCACGGACCGTCGAGGTAGAACAACTGGACTTGCAAGAGGGTACCGAACTCCTGCTCCGGCGTGCTGGTGCCCTTACCTCCAATATCCCATTGCAGCAATCCAACCAGGAAGAGCGAGCAACCGCTGAGCGCATCGTCAAAGAAATGGGCGGCTTACCATTAGCCATCGATCAAGCTGGTGCCTACATCGAACAGACGCAATGCGGCCTTGCCCATTACCTGAAACTCTATCAGCAGCACCGGGCCGACCTGTTCAAGTGGAAGCCGCGTGTCTCGTCTGGCTACCCCAGGACGGTAGCTTCTACCTGGGCGCTTGCCTTTGAACAGGTAGAGCAACGCGATCCTGCTGCTGCCGATTTGTTACGCCTATGTGCATTTCTAGACCCTGATGGCATCCCGGAAGATCTCCTTAAGGAAGGAGCATCGGAACTCGGCCCGGTGCTCAAACCTCTGCTAGAGAATGATTTCGAATTCAATGAGGCGATGAATGTTTTGCGTTCGTTCTCGCTGATCCGTCGTTTCTCCGACACCGGCAGTCTCGCTATCCATCGCCTGGTACAGGTTGTACTCAAGGATCGTATAGATCGTCGTGCACAGAAGAAATGGGCTGAACGAACTATCCGTATGGTCAATGCAGCTTTTCCAAATGCAGAGTTCGAGAACTGGGATCGGTGCAAGCGCTATCTGCCCCAGGCCTTTGTATGCGTTGACCTGATCAACCAGTATGCCTTACAATTTTCGCAAGCCGCAAGCTTGCTGCATCGAGCGGCATCGTACCTGAACGAGCATGCGCGAAATACTGAGGCGGAGCCGCTATTTAAGCGGGCGTTGATGATTAGGGAGCAAGTGCCTGGTCCCGACCATCCCAGTACATCTGCTACCCTCAATAATCTGGCGAATCTCTAC
>Ga0137372_10007007_pt1 | contig 10904 bp, 5 predicted proteins | sample SagtaG_6_FD_104911 | JGI IMG/M metagenome (GOLD analysis project Ga0137372, IMG submission 104911) | Vadose zone soil microbial communities from Sagehorn Ranch, Mendocino, California, USA - Sage1_R_60_16 metaG | ecosystem: Environmental > Terrestrial > Soil > Vadose zone | place: USA: California...
GACAAATGCCCTCCTGAGTTGGTCTCTTAGAACCATTTGACCGCAAGTCTTCCTGGGTCGTCCGTTCTTTTGATGGAACGATGGGCAACTCCGAAGCGTGATAGCAGTTCTAATGAGCAATCCAATCCCAGAGTTGGCCTTTCAAGAAGTAGATTCAGCACGTCTCCCATCGGTCGAATCGAAATCCTGGGTAGCCCGTGCGGCTAGCTGCCCCGATACTATTTTAAACAAGCTATCAATCCCTGGGGAGTAGTCTGCATGCACCCGACCATGAAAACCACAATCTTACTCGCACTCCTGTTCACTGTTTGCCTCCTGACCATCACTGCGCAACAGGCTGATTATTCACAAGTCAGGGTCGAGGCCGAACGGTTCTACGACTCGGGATCTTATGCCCGCGCGAATGAGCTCTATTCGAAGGTCGATAAAAAAGGCCTTTCGACCGCTGAGGCACGCTGGGTCGACTTCCGCGTTGCCGATACGATGTGGCGGTCTCAAAACGCGACCGAAACAGCGGATTCGACGAAGTTCGATCAGGCGCAGAAGCAATTGGAACAACTCATTCGCCTCGCCGATGAGGAAATAGCCGATAAGGAGAGTCACCGCGACCTGGTCTGGTGCGAAGCCCACGAATCACTCGGCGATTTTTTTTGGACGCGTCGCAATCAGCCGAACTGGGGTGCGGCCTGGCCCCACTATCAGCAAGCGCTCGACTGGTGGGCGGGACAGCGCAACGTCGATCAGGCGCGCGACCGTTACCTTAGGATAGTCTTCAAAGCAGCGGAGCCACCGCGTCCGGATGAGTATTACTTCTACACTTACTACGGCAATTACATTCCGCTGGACATCCTGGAAAACGCTCTCAAGATATGCCAACGCGACAGCGAAAGGGCCCACCTGCACTTTCTTATCGCGATGACGATGCGAAACACCGGTGGCGACTGGGAGTCGCGCCAACGTATTCCTGACGAGTTTGAAGCTGCCCTCAAAACGGGAAAGAAAACGGATTGGTACGACGACGCTCTGTTCCATTATGCCGAATGGATGAACAATAATGGCTCGATTCGCCAAAGCCAGGACGGCCAGTGGCAGCAGGAGCCTGACTACGTGAAAGCGCTCGAGCTTTATCGCCGGATCACGAATGAATTTGCCAAAGGGGAAACACGCTACTACGACCAGGCCCGTGATCAAATCCGAAACATCACACAACCGGCGATCACCGTCAGCGTCTCAAATATCTTTCTTCCTGACTCCGAACTCCAGTTTGCCCTCAATGCCCGGAACTTAAAGCGCATTGATTTTTCTCTATATAAAATCGATTTGACGCGCGATGTGCGTTTTACCAGGGATCCAGACCAGGACGAAGGTGAGGGTGAGGATGGCAACGCTAATTGGCTTAAGACGATTCAATTCGCCGGTCGCATGCCGATCAAAATCTGGTCGCAAAATCTAGACGACAAAGGCGACCATCGGCCGGTTAGCAAGGAATTGCGAATCGAGGGCAAACTGCCCCCGGGCGCCTATCTGCTGGAAGCTAAGAATGGCACAAACTCTGCACGCGACCTGGTGCTGGTAACTGACGCAACGCTGGTATTGAAGTCGTCGGCCAAGCAGGCTTTGGTCTATTTCTGCAACGCGCTCAGCGGCGCGCCGATTGCCAATGCAACCATTGCTCTATGGGAAAGTTACTACGTTGGTGATAAGTGGCATTGGCGGAAGCTTAAACAGACAACCGATCGCGACGGCCTCACAATATTCAATCTAAAGAGTATTACGAACTATCGTAACCTGTTTGCCTCAGCTTCGATCAACGAACGGCAGGCGTTCTCCCTCGGCTATTCTAATGCCTACTACCGCGATGAGCAGCCGTGGCGGATTTACGCATTTACCGATCGCCCTGCTTATCGACCGACAGAAACTGTGCAATGGAAATTCGTCGCACGCCGGTTTGCGAGTGGTGTCTATTCCACACCGGCAAGCCAGATAGTCGAGTATCAGATTACCGATCCGCGCGGAACAAAGGTCAGCGAAGGTAAGGCAACACTCAATGCCTTCGGTAGCGCATGGGGTTCGCTCGAACTAAAGACCGAACTGCCGCTCGGTGAGTACAACATCCAATTCTGGGATGAGGGACGAAGCAACGGTATTGGCAGCGCAAAGCTTTTTCGGCTGGAGGAGTACAAGCTGCCCGAATTCAAGGTTTCTGTGAAAACTCCTGAAGAGAATGGGAAAAAGACATCGTTCCGGCTGGGTGAGAAAGTTACAGCGAACATCGAAGCCGACTACTACTTTGGCGGCCCGGTCAGCAACGCGTCCGTCGAGGTTGTGGTCTATCAAAACCCGTTTTTTCATTACTGGTTTCCGCATCGTGATTACGCCTGGTACTACGATGACATTGAGCAACAACGGCGTCACTATTACGGCGGCCAGGGCGCTGTCATTAAACGCGAGACGATAAAGACAGACGCGAGGGGCAAAGCAACTCTGACGTTCGACACACCGCGCGAAAACTACAATCAGGATTTTGAATATCGTATTGAAGCTCGAGTTACCGACTCCTCACGGCGTGAGATCATTGCCAGCGACAACGTGCGAGTTACCCGGCAACGCTATTACGTTTATGCTCGTCCCGAACACAACATTTATCGGCCGCAAGACAAAGTCACAGTAGCCATCAAAGCGCTCGACGCTAACGATCAGCCGGTCACGACCGAAGGGTCAATAAAGATCACCCGCGATTACTGGTATGAAGTCTGGCTTGATCCTGATGGTCGGGAAGTGAAAGGGGAAGAGCTTCGTTTGCTGCGCGAGAAGTCTGGAATATTTCCACCGCCGGTCAAGACGGCAACAAGGGGCCAACGGGCCTGGCGACTTAAGTTTCGCGGTTATCAGCACGACGACATTTCGACGGCGACAATGAAAACGGATGCCGAGGGTAAAGCGGAATTGAGCTTCAGGCCGGAGCGAGACGGCTACTACCGAATGCAATGGCAAAGCAGCCAGAACAGCAGTAGGCGGGACAAATTTTTGTCACCCATAAATGCGGAGGCCTACGTCTTCGTTGCAACCAATGCCACCACTGATCTTGGCTACCGCTACGGTGGCGTCGAGATCATCGTGGACAAAGATACTTTCCGCGCCGGTCAAACCGCGCCCATCATGTTGATGGTGCCGACTAACGATCGCTATGTTCTTTTCAGCGTCGAGGGCGAAGACCTCTACAACTACCAACTCGTTCACGTTACAGGTACGGCAAAGCTCCTGCAGCTGGCAATCGAGGAGAAGCATGTTCCGAACATTTTTCTAAACGCGGCCATGGTGAGCGAGGCGCAATTATCGGTTGATTCTAAGCAAGTGGTGGTGCCGCCCAGCGACCGGTTTCTGGCAGTCGACTTGAAAGCCGATCGTGAGCAATATCAACCACGAGAGGAAGGGACACTCTCGATCACGACCAGGGACACGAATGGCAAGCCCGTCTCCACCGAAGTCGCACTCGGGTTGATCGACGAATCAGTCAATTACATTCAGCAGGATTATGCCGGCGATCCCCGCCAGTTCTATTACGGCAAGAAACGGGCGCAACTCATACAGACTCAAAGCACCTTCCAGCAAAAGACGTACGCTAGTCTGGTCGAAACGGAGAAGGGCCAGTTGATCGACCGCAAAACGCTCGATGAAAGTAAAGATAAAGAACTCAGCGGGGGAACTGGAATCGGCTACGGAACCGGCCGCGGCGGAGGTAAGGACGAAAGATCTAATGAAGAGTTTGCGGCTGCGAAGTCCGTTTCAGAATCCGTGACAGTATTAGGTGGGATGGCCAATCGGCTTATGAAGGAGCCGGTCAATGGTCGCGAGTCTGACGCTATTAGGTCAGAGGATCGACCTTCAGGAACCCTGACATCGCCTAACGCTCAGGAGCCGGCAGTTCAAGTCCGCAGTGATTTTCGGGCGACAGTTCTCTGGCAGCCCGATGTGAAAACAGATAGCAATGGTACCGCCAGTGTGAAGGTGAAATACCCAGACTCGCTAACAACGTGGCAAGCAACTGCTCGAGTTGCCAGCTCTGGCAACCAGTTCGGCATCGGCAACACTTCGACGCGAACGAAACAACCACTCATTGTCCGGCTTGAAGCGCCGCGCTTCTTCGTCGTTGGTGATCAGGTTACCGTCTCCGCGGTCATCAACAATAATACGGACCAGGCGATGAGAGTTGCTCCTTCGTTGCTTGCCGAGGGCCTTACTGTTTCCGGACAAATCATCGACGGCAAGACTGTAAAGGGAGAGCAGTCACCGGTTGAGGTGAAAGCTAATGGTGAGACGAGAATTGACTGGAATGTTTCTATCACCCATGCGAGTGCCGCGAAGTTGAAGGTCGAAGCGCGCGGCGCTGGCTATGGCGACGCGATGGAAAAAACTTTCCAGATCTATGAGCACGGCATCGAGAAGTTTATCGCACGGTCAGGCAAGATGCGCGGCGACAATGTGGCGATCACTCTCAACATCCCAAAAGAACGACGCACTGACTCGACAACGCTCACGATCCAGGTCGCGCCAAGCATGGCAACTACGATGCTCGACGCTCTTCCTTACCTTATCGATTACCCCTATGGCTGCACCGAACAGACGATGAGTCGCTTTCTTCCCGCGGCAATCACCGCAAAAACACTTCGCGATCTCGGACTAAAACCTGAAACTGCCATGACAAAGATTTTCGGTGGCATTGAAGAGTCAACTTCGGGAGCGACCCATCCTAAAGGTAAGCATGACCTCGCCGAACTCAATGAGATCACGAGAAAGAGCCTCGACCGTCTTTATAACTTTCAGCACCCCGACGGCGGCTGGGGTTGGTGGAAGGAAGGCGATAGCGATCATTTCATGACAGCTTACGTTGTTTGGGGAATGACGCTCGCTCGCGAGGCAGGAATCGAAGTGAAATCAGATGTCCTTTCTCGCGCCGCCAGCTACCTTGACGGCGAGCTCGTAGAAGAAGAAGTCAACTATGACGCACAGGCGTGGATGCTGCACGCGCTAGCCGTCTATCACGCCTCGCTGAAACAATCTGAAACCAGTAAGTTTCAGGCCAAAGCTTTCGACAGTCTTTGGACGAATCGCGACAAGCTTAACGCCTACACACGAGCCCTGCTCGCGCTAGCGGCCCACAAGTTCGGCTACACTGATAAGGCGAGGACGCTCGTCGAAAATCTCGAAAACGGCGTGAAAGTCGACGAGCGGCCGGACACTTCAGTCGTTCAGCGCGGCGCCCAGACGTCCGATCCATCAGTTATCTCAACCGCGCACTGGGGCGAGGACGGCGTTTACTGGCGCTGGTCGGAAGGAGGCGTCGAGGCAACCTCGTTTGCATTGCGCGCCCTTTTGGCCATAGACCCACAAAACAAGCTGATCGAACCAGTCACGAACTGGTTGATCAAAAATCGCCGCGGCAGCCAATGGAGCAACACCCGAGACACGGCCATGGTGGTGCTGACGCTGAATGATTATCTTCGCACCAGCGGCGAAATCCAGAAGGAACTCGGTTACGACTTAATCGTCAACGGCAGTGCAATCGCCACCAGGCAGATTAGCGCCGACGATGCGCTTGGCGCGCCCACAAAGTTTGACATCCCGCGTGACGTAATCAGGGATGGGAACAATGAAGTTGTCGTTCGACGAAGAAACGGCGCTGGCTCGATTTACTTCTCAGCCCAGGCCAGGTTTTTCAGTCTCGAGGAACCGTTAAAGCCTGCCGGAAACGAGATTTTTGTGCGGCGTCAGTATTTCAAACTAGTGAACCATCCTACGCTTCTGAAAGGCTACATCTCAGAGCGGATTCCTTTGAACGATGGTGAAACGGTGAAGAGCGGCGATCGTGTAGAAGCGGTAATCACGATCGAAGCAAAGAATAACTATGAGTATCTTCTTTTCGAAGATCTTAAACCGGCGGGTCTCGAAGTGGTTCAAATACGCAGCGGCGAGAACTTGTACGTTAAGGAGCTCAAATCAGGCAGCCTGAGCGGAGCGAAGATCGGCGCCATGAACTATACCTCGGCGAGTGACTTTACCAACCGCACGCGCTGGGTCTATCAGGAACTACGCGATCGCAAGGTCGCTCTCTTCATTGATCATCTTCCCGAAGGTGTCTGGCAGATGAAATACGAATTTAGGGCCGAGAGCCCAGGGTCATTCCATGCCCTCCCTGTGCTTGGTCATGCGATGTACGTTCCCGAAATTCGCACAAATGGACAAGAGATCAGAATCAACGTCGTCGACTAAGCATTGCTAAAGACAGCACTGTTTTATAGTAGTGGCATATGTCGAGTTTTATAGAAGACGATCCACTAAATCGCACGAACCAACACGAACAATTTAGTGACACTTCGTGTGATTTCGTGGATCGTCTTGGCTGAGCACGTATGGGGCACGTAGAGGGAAAGAGGACTCTACATTGCTTGTCTTCGTTACTGCTACAAGCATATTATGTGGCCCTTAATTTCCTCCCCATTCAAATTCTAACCCCCGACGCTAGTTTCAGTGCGGCTTGAAGGCTTGTAGTCCTTCAGTTGCGAGACTGGCAGCCCAAGAAAAATAAGGAGCGAAACTCAAATGCGGCTACGATGTGTTAAAGAAGGTTGGTTTGCCGTTACCGCCGCATGCGCCATGGCAGTGGCATTGGTTTGTTCGGTGGACGCGGGTTACGCCCAGCAAAAACCTCGCGATGTGCCGTATGTTCCCACACCGCAAACGGTGGTTGAAGAGATGCTTAAGATTGCCGCTGTAACCAAAGACGACGTGGTTTACGACCTCGGCAGTGGCGACGGTCGTATCGTAATCACGGCGGCAAAGAAATACGGCGCGCGGGGTGTCGGCATTGATATAGATCCCGAAAGGATCAAGGAAGCAAACGCGAACGCGGTGCTGGCGGGAGTTACCAATCGGGTCAAATTCATCGAGCAAGATCTATTCGAAACCGATTTTAAAGAGGCGTCGGTGGTGACCCTCTACCTTCTACCAGACGTTAACTTAAGGCTGCGGCCAAAACTCTGGAACGAACTGAAACCAGGAACCCGCATTGTCTCGCACGCTTTTGACATGGGTGACTGGAAGCCCGAGCGAACGGAGCACATTGAAGGACGAACTATCTACTACTGGGTGGTTCCGGAGAAAGCCTCGCCCAAAAAATGACTATTAATCACAAAAGCGCAGAATCTTGTTGGCCGCTGTGAAACAAGAGTGCAAAAGCTCGCTTTCTCAGCAACAATTTTCACGCAAAGACGCAAAGGTGGCAAAGACGCAAAGAGGAACAAATCGAACTGGACTTTGCGTCTTTGCGTGAAACTGTTTATTTGCGGTATGGCCAAGCTGCGAAGTCTCTGGATATTGAGGGTATAGCCAAGTGGTGGTGAAAAGCCTGGCCGCCAAGTCCGCGAAGTTTGCGGAGCCAGTGCCTACGCTTTCGTTGAAAGACGCCGTGGCCATGATCGTGGGCATCGTTGTCGGCGCCGGCATTTTTCGTACGCCATCGCTGGTAGCGGCAAATGCCGGCAGCGAGTTGAACACTCTGCTGCTCTGGTTGGCAGGGGGTATGGTTTCCTTGGTTGGAGCACTTTGTTACGCTGAACTCACAACTACCTATCCTCACACGGGCGGCGATTACCACTATCTCACGCGTGCCTATGGAAGACCGCTTTCTTTCCTATTCGTCTGGTCGCGCATTACGGTTATTCAGACAGGCTCTGTTGCTCTGCTGGCTTTTGTTTTCGGCGACTATGCCTCGCAGCTATTGCGCCTCGGGGAGCATTCGCCGTCAATTTATGCAGCACTCATAGTGGTGATTTTGACGGGCCTGAATGTAATCGGCGTCCACCTGGGCACCCGAACACAGAATCTATTAACGGTAGTGGAAGTATTCAGTTTGCTTCTGGTGATTGTTGCCGGATTGGTTCTGATCGAATCGCCGGCGCCTTTGACTGCCGCCTCCGCCTCCTCGGTGTCACCGAGACCAGGCAGCGCGATCGGACTGGCAATGGTCTTCGTGCTTCTGACTTACGGCGGTTGGAATGAAGCCGCTTACATTTCCGCAGAAATGAAGGGCCGCCGTGCAATGGCGCGAGCGCTGCTATTGAGTATCGGCATCATCACAGGACTCTACCTGCTTGTTAATTGGGCCTACTTGCGGGGGCTGGGTTTTTCGGGAGTGATGAATTCTGACGCTGTGGCTGCTGACTTGATGCAGCGAGCAGTTGGCCGGAACGGTGCGTTACTCGTCAGTTTCCTGGTCGCAATCTCTGCTCTGACGTCGGCGAACGCATCGGTTTTCACTGGGGCTCGCACGAATTACGCGTTTGGTCGCGACTTTCGACTGTTCAGATTTCTCGGGCGCTGGCAAGAAGGCGCCAACACTCCGACCAATTCCTTGCTGGTCCAGGGCTCGATTGCTCTAGCTCTGGTTTTGGTCGGCACGCTGACGCGCCAGGGTTTTGCGACGATGGTTGAGTATACCGCACCCGTCTTCTGGTTCTTCTTTTTCATGGTCGGCCTGTCCCTGATTGTGCTGCGAATCAAAGAGCCGGGGATTACTCGCCCATTTCGAGTGCCGCTATACCCTCTCTCTCCACTCCTGTTTTGCGGCAGCTGTCTTTATATGCTGCAGTCGAGCATCGTTTACAGTTTGCGGCTGTACCGCACCGGCGATTCTCCTTCCGGCATCGGAGCGATCGTTGGGATTGCGGTGCTACTGGTTGGGATACCGCTTTTCTTCCTGACTCGCCAATCGCAGGTTGCGACTAATCACGAAGAGTGATGGAGAGTACTGTCCCAAAGTTGATCGGCCCATTGTTTGTATCTTTGGATTTGATCGACTTAACTCCTATGCATGCAGGAATCGATTTCAATTCACCGCAGCTCACTGGTCTCCGATCGGCTCGCTGCGGTTCATGAGGTCAGTACCACCGCGCGGTAGCGGGTGGGTCCTTGCTACTCATTACTCAAGCTGCGCCGCATCAAGGACCCACCCGCTACCGCGTGGTGGTACTGACCTCAGGAACCGCGTCAAGTGTGATTGTGAGCAAGGACCCACTGCCACAGCCTGCTGGTACCGACCTGCTCCATCGATTATTCCCAATCTCGGCGACAATGGTCTACCCATTTACATTAGTGTTAAGGTGAAAGGCAAGAGATCATGATCACCCTCAAGTGTCTACTGTTTGCGCTGATGCTCCTTTTCCTGCCCGCATGCGCTGATCAATCGCGTTTCGACCAAGCCGCCGCACAACAGCGTTCCGAAGATCAACTAACTGAGCAGAGACGAAAACTAGTGGAGCAGCTCAAGTCGGAGGGAGTCACGAGTAAGACCGTACTCGATGCGCTTCTTAAGGTTCCACGTCACAGGTTTGTTCCCCCATCGTACCGACAACTTGCATACGAGAACCGGCCGCTGCCTATCGGTCATGACCAGACGATCTCTCAACCTTTTATCGTCGGTTACATGACCGAAGCGGCAGAAATAGCGCCCGGCGAGAAAGTGCTGGAGATCGGCACTGGCTCAGGATACCAGGCAGCGGTCTTGGCTGAACTGGCGAAAGAGGTCTACACCATTGAAATCATCCCGCCCTTAGCCGATAGTGCTCGCAAGCTGCTCAGCGAGATGGGCTACCGGAATGTGCAGGTGAAAGCCGGAAACGGGTACGAAGGTTGGGCGGAGCACGCACCTTTTGATGCGATAGTCGTTACGGCCGCGCCTGAACAGGTTCCGAAGGCTCTCGTCGATCAACTGGCTGTCAGAGGCAAGATGGTGATCCCGGTAGGCTCAGCCTTCCAGGAGATGGTAATCATCACTAAAAGTGAGACGGGAGTGGTAGAACAGCGCACGATCCCGGTGCGGTTCGTTCCCATGACGGGCAAGCCCAAGCACTGAGAAATGGTTCCTGATTGCCGGCCTTTTCATTGAGGCGATGGCTAAACGGCAAAAGTGTAGCCGGGGTCGATTTTTTGAAAGCTGACCAAAATTTCATGAATGTTGTAGGGATGTGTTGGCTGCCCGGATAGTTTATTGCGAACGACTTGAAACACATGCTCCAACCCACCGGCATCATCGATGTCTATGTCAGCAACGCACTCATCACCCTTCATGAAGAATGTCAATTGCAAGTTTCCATAGTGATCCGGAGTCTTAAAACTTCCCGCCAATGTGAATCCAGCCGGCGGGTGATGCAAACTTCCGTCAACTGAATGGAAAACACCTTCGGCCACACTATTCTTTGTCTCCTCACGCAACTCCTTCGGTACCACGGCAAAGAATCGGTCACCCCGCAGCTCCTTCAACTCCTGAATATAGGAGAGGACGCTTTTCTTATTGCTTAGTGAAGTGAATCTCGCCTTCGCGATAATGTTCAGGAGGCCTGCCCTGCGAATATCATCGAAGGCCTCATAGAGAGTTTTACCTTTCTTTCCTTCAAAGGACAGCAGCTTATCGCTTCTCTCCAACAACGGCCCAAGGTCCTTGGGAAGTTTTGCATAGGATGGAAAATTGACCTTTTTTACCTTGCCCGGATCTATCGGAAGCGTCAGTGTCAATTGCGTTATCCCGCTTGCCTTCAAGTTGATGAACTGGCTGACATACTGATACGAGGGTGGGTCAACCTCAATTCGATAGAGGCCCTGTGGGGCGCCTCGCAACCCGGTTATGTCAATCTTTTTTGCTGCATTGGCGCTTGCTTTACTGATCTCGCTGAGTACCTGATGACGAAGAATGATATCGATCTTTTCAGGGATGGGCTCCCCGTAAACGTCGTTTACTGCCAAACGTAGCGTTACATCTTTTGCCATAGCTCTTCTCCTTCTTCGAGATCGTCATCAATTCAGATGTTATGACCGCTTAAGTTTTCCATATTTGCCAGTACCTGACGCTA
>Ga0137372_10007009_pt1 | contig 10904 bp, 8 predicted proteins | sample SagtaG_6_FD_104911 | JGI IMG/M metagenome (GOLD analysis project Ga0137372, IMG submission 104911) | Vadose zone soil microbial communities from Sagehorn Ranch, Mendocino, California, USA - Sage1_R_60_16 metaG | ecosystem: Environmental > Terrestrial > Soil > Vadose zone | place: USA: California...
ATCGCCCGCTGGATCACGTTCTCCAGCTCGCGGACGTTGCCGGGCCAGTCATACCCCACCAGACGGTTGAGGCTTTCGGGGGCAATCACCCGATCGCCCAGCGACTCGGCGTACTTGGCGAGGAAGTGCTCGGCCAGGAGCGGAATGTCCCCACGCCGCTCGCGCAGCGCCGGGAGGGAGATCGTGACCACGTTGAGCCGATAGAACAGGTCCTCCCGGAAGCGCCCCACCTTCATCATCGCCTCCAGGTCCCGATGGGTGGCGGCCAGCACGCGCACGTCCATCCGAATCAGCTCGTGCCCGCCCACGCGCTCGAAGACGCGCTCCTGGAGCGCGCGCAGGAGCTTCACCTGCAGCTCGGGGGGCATGTCCCCGATCTCGTCGAAGAAGACCGAGCCGCCATGCGCCAGCTCGAGCTTCCCGAGCCGCCGCTCCTTGGCGTCGGTGAAGGCGCCCTTCTCGTGGCCGAACAGCTCGGACTCGAGCAAGGTGGTCGGGATCGCCGCCGCCGAGATGCCGACGAAGGGACGCCCCGCCCGCCGGCTGTAGTGGTGGAGCGCCCGCGCCACCACCTCCTTGCCTGTCCCCGACTCGCCGCGCAGCAGCACGCTCACGTCGCTTGCGGCGACGCGCCCGATGGCCTTGTACACCTCTTGCATGGTCGGGTGGCGACCCACGAGCGCGCCGAATTCCCAGACCTCCTTGAGCCCGGTGCGCAGCGCCGTGACCTCCTGGCTGAGCCGGCGGGCCGCCAGCGCGCGCTCGGTCAGGAGCAGCGCCTCGTCCAGGTCGAAGGGCTTGGCCAGATAGTCGTAGGCCCCCTGCTGCATGGCCTGAATGGCGGTCTCCATGGTGCCGTGGGCCGTCATGATGACGACCTGGGCATCGGCGCGCCTCTCCCGGATCTGCTTGAGCAGCGTGAGGCCGTCGAGGCCGGGCATGCGGACGTCGAGCAGGATCAGGTCGAAGGGCTGCGACTGGGCCTCGGCGAGGGCGGAGGTGCCGTCCCTCACCGCCGTGACATGGTAGCCGGCGCCGCGGAAACCCTTCTCGAGGACCCAGCGCAGCCCGTCCTCGTTGTCGGCGATCAGGATCCGGCCCTCACCCATGGACAGTCACAAGCTAGAGCGATGAGAAGGGTCCAGCTGCAAGGCGGCGAGCGCTGCGGCACCCCGAGGCGTACTTCCTGTACGTTGAGGGGTGCCGCAAGCTCGCCAACGAAGCAGATGGGCCCTTATCATCGCTCTAGCGCGCGATCGGGAGGAAGCATGACACGACCGTCCCCTTGCCGGGCTCGCTCGCGACGTGGATGGAGCCCTTGTGCTCCTCCATGATGCGATGGCAGAGGGCGAGTCCGAGCCCGAGCCCCTTGTCCTTGGTCGTGAAGAACGGGGTGAAGAGCTTGACGCGCGTGGCCTCGGGGACGCCCTCGCCCTCGTCCGCCACCTGGACCAAGGCCATGCTCTTGAGGCCCTTGCCCAGGTCCACCTTCGCGAAGAGCGGGTCCATGCTGAGCCGGGTGATCAGCGTCAAGCGCCCGCCGCGCGGCATGGCCTCGATGGCATTGCGGACGAGGTTGTGGAACACCTGCACCACGCGGTCCTCGTCGGCCAGGAGCGGGGGCAGGCTCGGGTCGTAGCGCCGGACGATCTGGACCGCCCGCTCGGCCGCCACTTCCTCGGACATCAGGGCGACGCGCTCGAGCAGCTGATGGATGTTCAGCGGGACGGGGCGCAGCGTCACGGGCCGGCCCAGATCCAGGAGCATCTCGATGATGCGGTTGACGCGGTCGACCTCCTTCAAGAGCACCGCGATGTACTCGCCCCAGCGGGCCTCATCGCCCAGCTCGCGCTTCAAGAGCTGCACGGCGCCGCGGATGGCGCCGAGCGGATTGCGGATCTCGTGGGCGAGCCCCATGGCGATCTGCCCGGCGGCGGTCAGGGTCTCGCCACGGCGCATCTCGGCCTCGAGCTGGTGCAGGCGCGTGACATCGCGGACCACGGCCACCGCCGCTGTCACCGCGCCGCTGCGGCCGGCCATCGGCGCCGTGACGATGCTCACGTGGACCGGCCGGCCCTCGGCGCCCTCGACCACAGCCTCCGACTCCGAGCGGCTCTCACCGGTGGTCAGCGTGTCGCTCAGGTGACGGATCAGCGAGGTCTCGGGAGGAAAGACCTCCTTCAGCGTCCGGCCGAGCGCGCGGCGCGCGGAGCGGCCCAGCAACGCCTCGGCGGCGGGATTCCAGAGGACGATGCGGAGACCCTCGTCCACCCCCAGGACCGCGTCGGGCAGCCCCGCCAGGACCGCCTCGTAGTCGAGCCGACTCATCCTCGCTCCTCTCGCGCGGGCAGATGGGCCCTCATCATCCACTCGAAGGGGGGCTTCGCCCCCCTTCCGAACCCTCCCCCCAGGATTCGTTGCGCCGGCAAAGCCGGCGCTCGGACGTGGAACCCTCTCACGTGGGAGACGAGAAATCTCCGCTTCGGCCCATCCGAAATTCTACCCCCGAGCCATGAGTGTTCCGCTTCGAGCGCGGGCTCCGCCCGCGCAACCGATTCCTGGGGGAGGCTTCGGAGGGGGCCGCAGAGGCCCCCTCCGATGAAACGAAGCAGATGGGCCCTTATCATCGCTCTAGCTCTAGCCCGAGCGGGAGGTCGGCCACGGCATTCATGGTCAGCGCCGCCCGCTCCCCGGCTTCGAGCCGGTCGTGACCGGCGGCGGCGATCATCGCCGCATTGTCGGTGCACAACCTTCGCGAGGGGACGTGCAGGGTGAAGCCGCGCTGATCACACTCGCCCTGCAGCGACGCTCTGAGGACGGAGTTGGCGGCCACGCCCCCGGTGAGCACGAGGCGCCGGATCCCCAGACGTAGCGCCGCCCTCACCGTCTTCCTCACGAGCACCTTCACCACCGTCGCCTGGAAGGAGGCCGCGACATCGGCGACCTGGGCCGGCGCGAGCCGGCCCGCCCGCTTGGCGTGGAGCGAGACGGCCGTCTTGATCCCGCTGAACGAGAAGTCGGGGGCGCCATCGCTCATCTGGGCCATGGGGAAGCGGACCGCCCCGGCGTCTCCGGAGGCCGCCACGCGCTCGATGATGGGCCCGCCCGGGTAGCCCAGCCCCAGGAGCTTCGCCACCTTGTCGAAGGCCTCGCCGGCCGCATCGTCGCGCGTCCGGCCGATGCACTCGTAGCGGCCGCGATCGCGCGCCACGTAGAGCGCGGTGTGGCCGCCCGAGACAACCAGGGCGACGAAGGGATGAGCGGGCGGGCGCTCTTCGAGGAACGCGGCGTAGATATGGCCTTCGAGGTGGTTCACCCCCACGAGGGGCTTGCGGAGCGCATAGGCCATGGCCTTGGCGACCGAGCAGCCGATCAGGAGCGAGCCGACGAGTCCCGGTCCCTGGGTCACCGCGATGCCGTCCAGGTCCGGGAGCCCGCTGCCGGCCGTGGCGAGAGCGCGCCTGATGACCGGCACGATGACCTCGATGTGGCGGCGGGACGCCAGCTCGGGGACGACGCCGCCGTACGGACCGTGGACATCATCCTGCGAGGCGACGATGCTCGACAGGATCTTGCGGCCGCCATCGAGGACCGCGGCCGCGGTCTCGTCGCAAGAGGTCTCGATCCCGAGGACGATCATTTCAACCTCGCAGAGGAACTGTAGAGCTAATGAACGAGCTCGGAGACCGGCACCACCCTCAGCCCCCGCGCTTCCCAGCGTGCGATGTGCTCGCGCAGGAGGCGCGCCGTGAGCGGCCGTCCGTGCGCGATCACGATCACCTCGCCGCGACGCTCCGCCCATGCAGCGACTTCGCCCCAGTCCGCCCGCTCTGCCTCATCGCCACGGTCCGAGTCCACCGCGATCTGGCGCCGCGCCGCGCGCAGGCCCAGCTCGCGGGCCTCGTCGTAGGCGACCGACAGGTTCGAGGTGTAGGCGTCGACCAGGAAGAGCCGCCGCGCCGCCAGCACCTCCAGGAGCGTGCGCATGCGTGCCCTGTCCTCCGTGAGCCGGGAGCCCATGTGGTTGGTGACACCGACCACGCCCGGCAGCACCTCCAGATGCCGGCCGACCAGGCGCCGGATCTCGTCATGCGGCGTGGACATCAGGAGGGCTCCGGGGCCGGGATCCATCTGCGGATACCGGTACGGCTCCATGGGCAGATCCAGCAGGGCTTCCATCCCGCTCCGGGAGGACTCGCGCGCCATCGACGGGGAGAGCGGCAACCCGGGCAGGAGAGCCAGCGTCACAGGGCGCGCAAGCTCCCGCAAGGAGTCGAACACGTCGCGCCGGCCGCCCATCTCATCCACGATGACGGCCACTCGGGGCCCGCCGCGAGGCGACGAGAGCGCGGGTTCTCCGAGCGAGGGCCAAGGTTCGGCGCGAGGCGGCGATCCCCCCGAGCCCCGCGGCCAGGACACTCCGAACAGGCTCGCTTCGCCACGGCGGGCCTGCCATTGATCGAGTCCCACGACGGCGGCCAGCAACAGGACTATCAGCCCGGCGAGAGCGTGCCACACTCTCGCCGGCATGGGGGAGCCGGCCTCCTAGCAACCCTCGCTAGAGCGATGCAGATGGGCCCTTCTCATCGCTCTAGCGCGCCTCAGCCTGGGGCCCGGGGGCGCCCGGGCGGCTCTTGTCCAGGATCTTCAGTCCCTTCAAGAGGTCCAGCGCCCGCTGGAGCTGGACGTCCTTCTTGACGAGCTCCTGCGGCGTGTCGGCGCTCGGCGGCGGCGGTCGTGACCTTCGGCGGCTCGACGAGGATGTCCGGCGTGATGCCCTTGCCGTGAATCGAGCGGCCCTTCGGCGTGAAGTATTTCGCGGTCGTGAGACGCAGGCCTGACCCGTCGGAGAGCGGAATGATGGTCTGCACCGACCCCTTGCCGAAGGTCTGAACCCCCAGGACGATGGCGCGGCCCCAGTCCTGGAGCGCGCCGGCCACGATCTCGGAGGCCGAGGCGCTGCCCTGGTTCACGAGCACCACGATGGGGAAGTCGGCGTACACCCGCTTGGCGTTGGCCTGGAAGCGCATGTTCTGGTTGCGGACGCGCCCTTCCGTGTACACCACGAGGCGTCCGGCGTCGAGGAACTTCTCCGCCACCTCCACCGAGGAGGTCAAGAGCCCGCCTGGATTGTTCCGCAGGTCGAGGATCAGCCCCTGGATCTTGCTCTCCTTGGAGTACTTCTCCAGCGCCGTGTCCAGGTCGCTCGCGGTCTGCTCCTGGAACTGGCGGAGCCGGATGTACTCGATGCCGGGCTCGAGCTGCATGTTCTTCACCGACTGCACCCGGATCTGCTCGCGGGTGATCTCGAAGTCCTTCGGCTCGGTCCAGCCTTCGCGCACGACGCTGATGGTGACCTTGGTGCCGGGCTTGCCGCGCATGCGCTTGACGGCATCGGTGAGCTGCATGTCCTTGGTCGTGAGCCCCTCGATCTTCACGATGCGGTCGCCGGGGTGGATGCCGGCGCGGTAGGCGGGGGTCCCCTCGATCGGCGCCACCACCGTCAGCACGTCGTCCTTCAGCGTGATCTCGATGCCCAGCCCGCCGAAGCTCCCGCTGGTCTCGACCTGCATCTCCTTGTACATCTCGGGGTCGAGGAAGGAGGAGTGCGGATCCAGACCCCGCAGCGTCCCCTTGATGGCGCTGTAGATGAGGTCCTTGGACGGCACCTCGTCCACGTACTGGTTCTGGATGATCGAGAGCACCTCGGTGAAGAGCTTGAGGTTCTCATAGGTGGCCGACGGGTCTTGGCTCTTGCTGGCGACCCCGCCGCCCAGGGAAAGCGTGAGGACGAGCAAGAGGGCCGAGACCGTGACCACCTTCCGAATGTGCCGGATGGGACCCATGGGAACCTCCCCGTTACCGATTCACCGCTTGCAGGCCGCAGCAAACAGGCCTGCGGAATCTTTCAGCATTCTTCCTGCCGCCGCGTTTTCACCGAGCCTCGTCTCATCCTCGAGGCTGGAGCCACTGCGCGGGGTCCTGCGACTTGCCCTCGTGCCGCACCTCGAAGTACAGGCGGGCGCCCTGGAGCGAGCCCGTATCCCCGACCGTCCCGATCGTCTGTCCCTGCTTGACCTCGTCCCCCTCCCGGACCTTCACCTCGGCGGCATGCGCGTAGAGCGTGTAGTAGTTGCCGCCGTGATCCACGATGATCAGGTTCCCGTAGCCCCGGAACCAGCCGGTGTAGAGCACTTGGCCCCCGTACACGGCCACGATGTTCGTCCCCTCCGCCACATCGATGTCGATGCCGTTCCTGAAGGTCTTGGTCCCGAAACGCGGGTGGATCTGGGCGCCGTACTCGCCGACCACCCTCCCCTGCGCGGGCCAGAGGAGCCGGCCACGCAGGGCCCCGAACCCCGTCCCGGGGACACCGTCGGCAGGAGGCGCCGGGCGGGACCGGGCCGGGGGCGGCACCTTCGCCAGCCGCCGTTGCTTCTCCTCCGCCAGCCGCCGCTGCTTCTCCTGCAGGTCCCGGATGAAGGCCTCGAGGCGCCGGGAGGCCTCGGACAGCTCCCCGACCATCCGGTCGTGATAGGCCCGCTCATCCTTGACCCGGGCCAGCAACGACAACCGCTTGGCCGCCTCGCGGTCGGCCTCGGCTCGCTCCGCCTCCGCCTCCGCTCTCAGGGCTCCGAGTTCCCTCTGCCGAGCTTCGAGCCGAGCCTTCCGCTCGGCCAAGCCCTCAGACGTTACACGATACTCTCGAATCAGCCGTGCGTCCACCGTCGCCAGCGTGGTCAGGTGGCGCAGCTGGGTGGCCTGGACCAGGGGATCATCGCCGGAGAAGAGCAGCGGGAGCACCCCGCCTTGAACCTGGAGCTTGTAGAGCGCCCGCAGCCGGCGCCCCAGGGCCTCCTCCTGCCCCGTCTGCTGGCCCTGGAGCCGACCGATGTCGCCCTGGAGGCCCGCGATGTCGGATTGCGCCTTCTGGATCCGGGCGTCCAGGTTCGCCACCTGCCTGCGCTTCTCGGTGAGCCGCCGGTCGATGGTCTCGAGCTCCGCCAGGAGGCCGGCCTCTCGCTTCCGCGCGTCCGCCGCCTTGGCGCGCTCCTCACCGAGCCGCTTCTGCGTCTCACGGAGATCGCGCTGCTTTTCGCCGAGGTCGGGGGCCTTGACACGCTTCTGGCCGAGTGCGGGCGTCGCGGCGGTGAGGGTCAGGAGCCCGATCACGGCCGTGAGGGCCAGTCGGGTCATCGCGTGGCGCGCCCCCGCGCGAGCCAATCGAAGGGGACCTCGACGGCCCCCTTCGAGCATCGCTGCGCCGGCCATGCCGGCGCTCGAACGCGCGGTCATTCGGCGCGAGCCGAACTCGTCGTCAGGTCGAGCCTGCGATTGCTTCACCACCGCAAGGCCGGCGCTCGACCCGCGGTCACCTCGCATGAGGCCTCCTCCGAGCGCGCGCGAGCCAATCGAAGGGGGCCTCGACGGCCCCCTTCCGACCATTCGTCGCGCCGGCCATGCCGGCGCTCGAACGCGCGGTCATTCGGCGCGAGCCGAACTCGTCAGGTCGAGCCTGCGATTGCTTCACCGCCGCAAGGCCGGCGCTCGACCCGCGGTCACCTCGCATGAGGCCTTCTCCGAGCGCGCGCGAGCAGGCCGCCGAGGGCGCCGAGGATCCCGCCGCCGACCATCAGCACCAGCATCTGCGGGGGGGAGAGAAAGATAGCCCGCTGGAGCCCGAGCGTCAGCGGCAGCAGCGGCTCGAGCCGCGGGGCCGCGACGGCATAGACCCCTTCGAGGACGCCAAGGGCGATGGTGGCGGCCAGCAGCCCCTGGGCCAAGCCCTGCAGCACGCGCGGCAGCCGGATCACCGACTCCGCGGCGCCGACCAGTCGCATGATCTCCATCTCGTCGCGGCGCAGGTGCAACACCAGGGTAGTGGCGGTCGTCACCGTCAGGATCGCCGCCAGCCCCAGCACCGCGCCCACGCCGAGGCCGACGAGCTGGAAGAGGTGGCGGAACTGGGCCAGGCCTTCGATCCACTGCGCGCCGCCCTGCACCTCGTCGATCTCGGGGAGCTCCGCCAGGCGTCGCACCAGCGCGCGGTTGCCCTCCGGGGTGGCCGTGTTCGCATCGGGAGTCACCTCGACCGAGGCGGGGAGCGGGTTCCGGGGCAGCTGGTCGGTCACATCGGCCTGCGCCCCCAGCGCGCGCTTCAGCGAGTGCAGCGCCTCACCCTTGGAGACGTAGCGCACCCGCTGAACGCCCTCGACCGACTCGATCTGGCGCAAGAGGTCGCCCAGCTTCGTGGCCGGTGGTTCCTCCTTCAGGTAGACGACCACGCGGACCCGATCGCGCCACTGATCGATGGCGCGCCCGAGGTTCAACGAGAAGAGCCAGAAGCCGCCCAGCGCCGCCAGCGACAGCGCGATGAGGAGCACCGCGCTCACACCGACCCGGCCCGCCCGGCGGAAGTCCCTCAGCGCCTCGGCGATGACGAAGCCGAGCATCACCCTTCGTCCTTCAGCAGGCGGCCGCCTGCCAGCGTGAGCCTGCGGCCCTTGAGCTGGGTCGCCACCCGGGCCTGATGGGTCGCCAGGAACACGGTGGTGCCCCGGCCCCAGATTTCCTTCAGGAGCTCGAGGATCTCGGTCCCCATGTCATCGTCGAGATTGCCGGTGGGCTCATCGGCCAGGAGCAGCGCCGGCGACTTCACGAGGGCGCGCGCCAGCGCCGCCCGCTGGGCCTCGCCCTGGGAGAGCTGGTGCGGATAGGCTTGAGCCCGGGCGGAGAGGCCGACTGCCTTGAGGCTGGCGAGGGTGCGCGGTCTGACCTCCCGGCGGGGAGTGCCGAGCACCCGGAGGACGAACGCCACGTTGTCGAATACCGTGCGTCCGTCGAGGAGCTTGGGGTCCTGGAAGACGACGCCGATGGAGCGGCGGAGGTGCGGAACCTCCGAGCGGCGGAGCTCCGTGACCTCGAAGTCCGCCACCTCGATCGCCCCTTCGGATGGCAGCTCGTCGCGGTAGAGGAGGCGCAGCAGGGTCGTCTTGCCCGCGCCGCTGCCGCCACTCAGGACAACGAACTCACCCTTCTCGACGGTGAACGAGACATCGCTCAGGGCCGGAACGCGAACGGGCCCCTCCCTGAAGACCTTCGACACGTGCAGAAGCCGTATCATGGAGGCCTGCCCACATTCTACTTAACTGCTTAGAGTTTCGAAAGTTTCTCCGTCAGCAGCCCATTGACGAGCGCGGGGTTGGCACGGCCCTCCGTGGCCTTCATGACCTGGCCGACGAGGAACCCCATGGCCGCCTTCTTCCCTGCCGTCCAGTCGGCGACCACCTTGGGGTGCTGGGCCAGAACCTGATCCACCACCGAGGCTAGCACCCCCGCATCCGCCATCTGCCGGAGGCCCTCGCGGGACACGATCGCCTCCGCCGGCTCTCCGGCGCGAAGCATCTTCTCGAACACGTCCTTGGCGATCTTGCCGCTGATGGTGCCGTCCTCGATCAGCCTGAGCAGCCCGGCGAGGTTGCGCGGCGGGATGGGGCAGGCGGCGACGGCCCTGTCGTCCTCGCCCGGCACCTCACGCAGCAGCTCGTTCAACACCCAGTTGGCCACGACCTTGGGCCTGGGATACTCGCGCACGGCCTCCTCGAAGTAGTCGGCCAGCGCGCGCCCCTGGGCGAGGAGGTCGGCGTCGTATGGCGACAGCTCGTACTGCAGGGCGAAGCGCCGGCGGCGCGCCGCGGGAAGCTCGGGGAGCGATGCGCGGATCTCGTCCACCCAGCGCGGCTCGATCTGGAGCGGCGGCAGGTCGGGCTCGGGGAAATAGCGGTAGTCGTGGGCGTACTCCTTGGAGCGCATGGATACGGTGTGGCCCCGGTCGGGATCCCAGAGCCGCGTCTCCTGGACGATCCGCTCTGCCGACCCGAGCGCCCGCGCCTGGCGCTGGATCTCGTAGTCCAGCGCGTGCTGGACATTCTTGAAGGAGTTCATGTTCTTGATCTCGACCTTGGTGCCGAGGTCGGGCGAGCCCGCCGGGCGCAGCGAGATGTTCGCGTCGCAGCGGAGGGAGCCCTCTTCCATGTTGCCGTCGCAGACCCCGAGGTAGATGAGGATCGCCCGGAGCGCCCGCAGATAGGCCGCGGCCTCCTCGGAGCTCCGGATGTCGGGCCTGGAGACGATCTCCATCAAGGGCACGCCGGCGCGGTTGAAGTCCACGTGGCTCGCCGGGGCCGTGTCGAGGCTGCCCTCGTGGATCAGCTTGCCCACGTCCTCCTCCAGGTGGAGTCGCTGGATGCCGACGGCCCAGGCGGCGCCGCCCACCTCGACCGCGAGGCGGCCGTGCTCGGCCAGCGGCTCCTCGTACTGGGTGATCTGGTAGTTCTTCGGCATGTCCGGGTAGTAGTAGTGCTTGCGGGCGAAGCGGTTCAGCGCGTTCACCACGCAGTCCAGCGCGAGCGCGGTCCTGATGCCGAACGCCACGGCGCGGCGGTTGATGACCGGCAGCGTCCCCGGCATCCCCTGGCAGACGGGGCAGGTGCGGGTATTGGGCTCCCCCCCGAAGGCCGTGGAGCAGCCGCAGAACATCTTGCTCGCCGTCAGGAGCTGAGCGTGGACTTCCAGGCCGATGACGGCTTCCCATTGTCCCTCTCCCCCGCTGGGCCCGCTGGGGGAGAGGGCAGGGTGAGGGGGTCTCATCGCGATCGGGCCTCCAGCGCGGGCTTGCGGGTGTGCCACGTGGTGGGCCGCTCGGAGGCATGCGCCACCCGGAGCAGCAGGGCCTTGTCGAAGGCACGGCCGACCAGCTGGAGCCCGATCGGCAGCCCGGCCATCGTGAAGCCGGCCGGGACGGAGACGCCGGGAAGCCCCGCCAGGTTACCGGGAATGGTGAACACGTCGTTGAGGTACATCTGGAGCGGATCCTCCTTCTCCCCGAACTTGAAGGCCACGCC
>Ga0137372_10007010_pt1 | contig 10903 bp, 10 predicted proteins | sample SagtaG_6_FD_104911 | JGI IMG/M metagenome (GOLD analysis project Ga0137372, IMG submission 104911) | Vadose zone soil microbial communities from Sagehorn Ranch, Mendocino, California, USA - Sage1_R_60_16 metaG | ecosystem: Environmental > Terrestrial > Soil > Vadose zone | place: USA...
ATCCACGTCGGCGCGGACTTCGAGGGCGTCGACCCGCGCAGCGCCTGGCCCGGCCGGGCCGGGCCGGAACATCCCGACCACTACCGGCACGCCGGCGTGGTGTCCACGACCTACTGGGTGGCCGAGTGGCCCCGCGTGCCGGTCCACGGCGAGTTCCTGGCGCCGCTGCTGGTCTCCTCCAACGTGCTGCGCACGTTCTCGCTGGTGTACGAGGGCGTCCCGGCGACCAAGGCGATGCGGCAGGCGACCTTCGCCAAGACCAGCGACCTGGCCGACGACGCCCTGCGCCAAAAGCTCGGGTTCCTGAACACCGCGCGGCGCCGCAACCAGCTGCAGGCCGTGGAGCGCCGCGAGCAGGAGCTGGCGGACGGCCATGTGGACGTGCGGTACACCGCTTGGATCACCGTCACCGCCCGCGACCCCGAGGAGCTGGAGGTCAGGCGCGAGGAGGTGGAGGAGCTGGCCAGCCAGTGCCGCCTGGAGTTGCAGGTGGCCACCTGCGAGCAGGCACGGGCGTTCACCTTCGGCGCGCTGCCACTGGCCCGCGGCCTGAAGCGGGCAGGGGCCCTGACATGAGCACGGTGCTGTCCAAGCGGCCGGCACACCGGGCCACGACCGCGCACTTCCAGGCGATCTACCCGCTGCTGGCCGACGGTGGCCTCGGCACGCGGGGGCCATACATCGGTACCGACGTCTACGGCGCCGACGTGTGCTACTGCCCGTGGGAGCTGTACGGCCGGGAGATCACCGGGCCGAACATGCTGGTCGTCGGGCAGATCGGCTACGCGAAGTCGGCGCTGACCAAGAGCTACGTCTTTCGGCAGTTGGTGTTCGGCCGGGCCGCCTGGGTGGTCGACCCCAAAGGGGAGTACGAGGGGCTGTGCGACGCGGTCGGCGTGGAACCGATCCGCTTCGTGGCTGGCGGGACGCTGCGCCTGAACCCGCTGGACCCGATGATCGACCAGGATGCGCAGCTGACGCTGCTGCGGTCGATCGGCGAGGTCATGCTTGGCCGCAGCCTGCGTCCCGACGAGGACGCGTGCCTGGAGCGGGGCCACAGCGAGGTGACCGCCGCCGCGCAGCGGCGGCACGTCCAGCCGATCCTGCCGGAGGTGGTCGGCTGGCTGCTGGACCCCTCCGAGGCGGCGGCCGCCGAGCTGCACACCACCCGGCCGCGGCTGGCCGAGGAAGGCCGCCAGCTGGCGCTTGCGCTGCGGCGCACGGGCGCCGGCGACCTGCGCGGCATGGTCGACGGGCCGACCTCGCCCGGGCTGGACCTGTCCGGGCGGCTGGTGGTGTTCAATCTGCGCCAGGTCAACGACGCGGCCCGGCCGATCCTGATGGCCTGCACGGCCGCGTGGCTGCAGGGCGCCTGGGCCCGTGACGACGGCGTTAAGCGGATCGTGGTGCTCGACGAGGCGTGGGTGGTGCTGCGGCACCTGGCGATCGCCCGGTGGCTGCGGGAGAGCTGGAAGCTGGCGCGCCAGTACGGCGTGCAGAACATCGCGGTGATGCACCGGCTGTCGGACCTGACCGCCGCCGGCGACAGCGGCTCCGAGCAGGTGCAGCTGGCCAAGGGGCTGCTGGAGGACTCCGAGACCCGGGTGATCTACCGGCAGTCGCCTGGCGAGGTCGAGCAGGCCCGCGAGCTGCTCGGCCTGACCCAGACCGAGGTCGACGAGATCCCGCTGCTGGAGCGGGGCGAGGCGCTGTGGCTGGTCGGCAACCGGCGGCTGCTGGTCAAGCACGAGCTCAGCGACTCCGAGCGAAAGCTGGTCGACACCGACGCCAACATGCACGTGGAACAGGACGGATGATGCGGCCCCGCGCGAGTGTGCGGTCGGCGCCCGACGCGCGCGGACGTCCCAACCCGCCCGGTGTGAACAGCGACTGGATGACGGTGGGGATCGGTCTGCTGCTGCTGCTGTTTGCCGCCAACCTGTTGTGCTGGCTCATCGGGCAGCTGGCCAGCCTGCTGTTCGGCGGCGGCTGGCCGCACGCGACCCCCACCCAGGTCGACCTGGTCCGCCTGCTCCGCGACCCTGGCGACCCGGGTGCCGCCTGGCCGGTCGGCGCCATCCACCGGCCCAGCCCGGCCGGGTTCTGGGTCACGGCGGTGCTGCTGGGCGGCGTCGCCTTCACCGCGGGCTGGCGCGGGCTGGCCTGGTATGAGCAGCGGCGCCGCCATCAACCCGGGGATCGCAGCTCGTGGGCCAAGGCCGGCGACCTGGACGACCTGTACGTGCCCGACCCGACCAGCTCCCCGCCGTGGTGGCTGCCCCAGCGTCTGCGGCCCGAGCGCAGCAACCGGCTCATCCTCGGCCGGTTCGGTCGCCGCCTGATCGCGGCTGAGGGCGTGCAGGGCGCCTGCATTCTTGGCCCCACCCGGTCACAGAAAACGGTCGGGTTCATCGTCACCACGCTGCTTGAGCGCCTGGTCGGGCCGGTGGTGACCACCAGCGTCAAACCCGACGTGCTGCGCGCAACCCTGGACTTCCGGCGTGAGCTTGGACGGGTCTGGGTCTTCGATCCCAAGGAATCCACCGGCCTGCCAACCGCGCACTGGTCGCCGCTGACGGCCTGCCTGCGCTACGAGGGCGCCAAGGAGATGGCGCTGGCACTGGTCAGCGCGGCGCAACTGGAGGCCGGCGGACGTGAAGGCGCCAAGTTCTGGGATCTCAAAGCCTCCCAGCTGCTTGCCCCCGTGCTGTTCGCGGCCGCCCACACCAGCGGCCGGATGCTGACGGCGATCAACTGGCTGCGGCTCAACAAGAAGGACCCGGTGGTGCGGGCCCTGGAGAGCGTCGGCGGATCCGATGCGAGGGAGGCTCTCAACGAGTTCCACGCGGGCTACAACACGGAGGCGCGGCTGAAGTCCAACATCGCCGCCACGGCCCTTGGGGTCCTGGACGTGTACACCACCCCCTCGGTCGCCAAATCCGCGCAGGTCACTAGCCTGCGCCGCCCCGAGCGGGTGGAGGCCGGCCGGCAGGCGCGTGAGCGGCGCCTGGCGGCACTGCGCCGCGAAGAGACACGGATGCGGCAGACCGCCGAAAGCACCAACCCGGGCCAGATGACCCCCGCGGAGATCCAGGCGTTCTACGAGCGAGCGCAGCGAGTCCGCGCCGAGCGGGAGGACCTGGAGCAGGAGATCGCCGAGGAGGACGCGGCCACCTTCGAGGCGTACGACCCGGCGCTGGACTTCGACCCCGACCAGTTCTTGGACGGGCACAACACCCTGTACCTGTGCGCCCCCGAAGACCAGCAGGAGCAGCTCGCACCGCTGTTCCAGGCGCTGATCATGGAGGTCTACCGCACCGCGCGGACCCGCGCGCATGCCAGCAGGACCGGCCGCCTGGCGCTGCCGCTGCTGCTGCTGCTGGACGAGACCGGCAACGTCGCGCCACTGCGACAACTGGATGTCATCGCCTCCACCGGGGTGGGCCGCAACATCCAGCTGGTCACCGTCTGGCACAACCTCGGCCAGATGTTTCACCGCTACGGCCGCGATGTGGCCATGACCATCCTCAACAACCTGTGGGCCAAGGTCGTGCTCGCCGGCGTCTCGTGCACCGACACCGCGGAGTACTTCTCGACCCTTGTCGGGCGGGAGGAGATCGTCCGCTGGGGCATCACGCGACAGCCCGACGGGCGCCGGTCCGCCAGCGAGTCGATCACGGAGCGTCAGCTTGCGCCTCCGGAGGGAGTGCGCCAGATCAAGCCGGGAGCGGGCATCCTTGTCTACCGGGACCTTCCAGCGGTCGCGTTGCGGCTGCGCCCCTGGTATGAGGACTGGGCGCTGGTCGACAAGGTCAACCCCGACTTCGCGCGGCAGGAGTGTGAGTACTACGCGCAGAACACGCACGGCGTGGAGCGGCGCCGGGCCCGCCGGCGGCTCCGCCAGCTCCGACGACGGCAAGCCCGCCACCCACGGCGGGCACCTGGCACGCACGCAGAGGATGCCAGCGAGCCCCGCGCTGGCACCGCTGACCGGCACGACCCCACCGCCGACAACCGGCAGGATCGACGATGAACCCCGGGTGGCCTCGCCAGCCGCAGCCGAGTCGACTCGAGTCGTTGACGTTGTTCTCGGCCGCCATCCGGCAGCTGCGTGAACATCGCCACGCTGGCCACGGCGAGGCGGGCTTTACGACCTGGGAGCTGTACCAGGCGTTGCTCATCCAGGCGGCCAGCGGCTACACGCATGCCAGGACCTTGTTCAGCGAACATGACCTGGTCGTCGCGCTGGAGCGCCACCAGCCCGAGGTCAACGGCGGGCACCTCCGGCGGGAAGGCTACGGCCGGCACGGCCGCTGGTCCTGGCACGAGGACCTGGACCACGACCCCGCCGCCGGGCGCTCCCCGGCGCCACACCAACCCCACGACCAGCACCATCGGCCACCCACGCCGTCCAGCCGCCACGGCCACCCGCCACTGCACACCCACGTGGTCGCCGACAACCTGCAGCCCGACCACGGCCAGCCGCTGACAGCGGCGGCCTCGCCCGGCGCGCCCGGGTCGCCGTGGTGGCTGGTCTTCTCCGACAGCGAGCAAGCACGCCAAGCTGCCAGCGAGCAGATCGCCGCCAGCGACCGGGCCGGACTGCCGGTTGACCCGCAGCTGCGCGGGTTTGCCCTGGGGGAGCAGCCACCCAACCAGCCGTGGCCACCAGCGCCGCGGCTCGACGGGTTCATCCAGGTCCCTCCTGGCGACGAGGACCTCGACATCGGGCACGACCTGTGAGCCCGCACACCTGAGAGGTTGTCATGCACAGCCATCGCCCACTCCGACCAGACGTGCAGCCTGGCCGGCCCGTCCCCGACGAACGCGAGCTGTCTCACGACCTTGCGGCCGAGGCGCTTGAACTCGACCCGAACGACTGGACTCTGGAGCACTGCACCGCCCACCTCGCCGAGGAGCACCCACAGGTGACGTCATGGCCGGATGACAACCCGTTCATGGCCCATGACGACGACCAGCGTGCCTGGAACTATGACCACAGCCACCAGGCGCTCAGCGACACCGCAGCGCTGCAGGCAGATCCGGACTGGACCGCGGCTGACGCGGCGGAGCTGCGCCGGATCCTGACCTCGCTGTTGGGCCCGCCCAACCCGTCGCTGTCGGCTCCCGCCGAGGAACGCCATGCCGGCGAGCACGGCATTGGACGCTGCGGTTCTGCAAGCGGCGCGTCACGATGATCCCGGCGGGTTCGACCGCGGTTGAGCGGTTTCGTCGCAACGCCGCGATCAAGCTTGTCGCTCCCACCATGTACGTTCTTTGAGTATGCGGTGGCCACGGTGGAACCGGGTGAGACAGGCGCCAACCGAGCAGGCGCTCGGCTACCAGCTGTCCACCTTCGGCGACGGCAAGCCCGCTTGAGGAGGTCACCCTCGACCGGCTCGCCGAAGGCAGTCACCAGGTTCCCCCGGACGATCCCGGGCAGCTGACCGCCACGGCGCTGCAGCTGGGAAGGCGGCTCTACGAGGACCTGCAGGTCATCCGAGCCAGCCGCCGCTGGAACGTCGGCGTCCCCGATCCGCTGGAGTTCGCGCCCGGCGACGTGCTCGCCCTGCGTTACTTCGCCACCGATCCGCTGATCCGCCAGTGCCTGCGGATTCTGCAGAGCCTGGACCAGCCGCTCGCGGCTGGGGTGCTCGGCCGCCACCGCACCGACTTGCGCCACCGCGTCCGCCGCAATCTCTTCCTCGCACAGACCCAACTCGACGCGGCTACCTACTTCCTGCCCGTCACCAGCGCTATCGGGATCCTGGCCAGCACCCCACCCGCCGACGAACTGGTCGACGCGATCCGGTTGCCGTTCCGGGCGGTGAGTGTCTACTTCGGCGCCGACCTGGAGATCGACCAGCGGTTCATCCGCTGGTCGGAGGGCCACCTCACCGAGCGGCCAGGCACCGCCCAGACCATGGCCGCCCTCTACAACCGGCCAGGGGAGGCCGCCGCCACCCAGGACATCGTGCTGGCGTTGCGGGAGTTCGGCGGCTACCTCTCCGGTGTCACCCTGCTCGCCGACGACGATGGCCGCCTCGCCGATCACACCTCTTGGATCGTGGCGACCAACCCACCCGAAGATGCCAGCGAGCTCGCCCGACACGACCGGCTGCGCGGCACCGCGGACGGTTATCTGCCCGCCGCGACCCTGCGGCCGCTTGCCCTGAACCTTGCCGCGGCCGTCTGCTGGGCCGCCTGGACGCCGCCCAAGCCGCCGATCGAGCTGGCCGGCGAGCCCGGCAGCCGACCATGGCGCAAGGCCGTCAACACGGGCACGTTCCGCCGTGTCGAGCGGGCCGGCGCCTATGCTGCCGTCCGGCTGCTGGACCTCGAGCGCACCACCCGCGGCGGCCGGCCAGAGCATGCCCAGCCCGATGAGGCATCCCGCGCCCGGCCTCGCGCCCACGATCGTCGCGGCTACTGGAACTGGTACCGGTGCGGCCCACGCGACGACTGGCATTACGAGGGCCGCTGGATCCCACCTCGCCGGATCAACGCCGACGTGGCGGAGACGGTCCCGGGCCGGCCGGTGTATCGGCTGCCCGTTCCCGAGCAGGCCGCTGTCGCGCTGGGCCTTGAGCAGCCACCATGACGCCAACCAGCGCGGCGCATCCGCCCGCCCGGCATCGGGCTCGGGCGGCGCCCGATCGGAGCCAGCTGGCCAGGGACCTGCCGCTCTTGGGTGGTCCTTGCGGCTGGGCGGAGCTCTCGCCGTGCGGCACCTACCGCTACCTGCTTGGCCGGCGGGTCGGCGCGGCGCAGCGGGGCCTGCTGTTGGTGTGCCTGAATCCCTCGACCGCCGACGCCAGCCTCGACGACCCGACGATCCGCCGGGCGGTCGGGTTCACTCGGCGGGAGGGCTGCGGGGTCCTGGAGGTCGTGAACCTGTTCGCCTTCCGCGCGACCGACCCGGCGGCGCTCCGCACCGCGCGCGATCCTGTCGGTCCCGCCAACGACAGGCTCATCGCCGCGGCGGTCGGCCGGGCCGCCGTGGTGGTCGTGGCGTGGGGGGTGGTTCACCGCCAACTTGCGTGGCGAGCGGGGGAGGTCGCCGCCGCAATCCGCCAGCAGCTTCCCGTGCTTGGGCACCGTGGGCCGTTCTGCCTGGGCACGACGGCCAACGGGTCGCCCCGCCACCCGCTGTACGTGCGAAGCGACCGGCCGCTGGAGCGCTGGTTGCCATGAGCCGAAGCCTGTGAGGCCGAACCAGCCCGCTGGCCTGGCCGCCTGTCCGAAGCCGCGCTGGCAGTGCACGGCTGGTCGCCGATGACCCGTGATCCTTTGGGATCCATCGTCTCTATTGGTGCAAGGGCCGCTGACTGACTGACCTTAGAGCACCCGGGCCAGCCTCCGTAGCACCAGCCGCTCAAGGGTGTCCAACACTTCTAGCAGCTGCTCCTGCGTCTGCTGGTAGTCGCGGTGCGAATGCTCGTCTGGGCCTCCGTCGCGGCGCGGCGGCGGTGGGAAGGGTAGTTCCGCCAGGCGCAGGAGCTTCCCGACGAGGCCCCGTTCGCGGCGGCCGAGCAGCACCACCGCTCGCTGCGCGTCACGCAGGCCTTCCGGCGTGAGCTGACCGGGATAGTTCCGGTCCTTGCTCCGCACGGCATCGATTGCCTCCAGCAGCCGCATCCTCGTGGCCCGCAGCTGTTCGCGGCGCGCGATGAACATCGCGCCGACCAGGGCCAGGACACCGCCAACCACGGCGCCGACGAGCGCGGCGGCCACGGTCACCCAGTCGGAGGTCGTCATCCCAGCGATTCCCCAACTGGTCTGACCTATGCGGTACGGCCCGTCGGCGTTGGGAGGCGAGCGGGTGTTGACGCGCCTCAGGTTTCTAACTAGCGTTACCTAGCTCAGGACAGCACAACACCCTCCGCCGCCAGCTCGACGCTCCGGACCATTGCCCGTCCCAGCCCGCTGTCGCAGGGAGGAGCCGAGCTGATGGCACAGGGATCTCATCCGACGGGGAGCAGTCAGCGGGCCACCCCTGGTTGCGATCGTCCGAGCCGGCGCGCGGATGTCACCGCGTGAGGGTCCGCTAGGCCCACGCCCACTGCGAGGGATCCGGGGCGTGGCCTTCGGCTCGAACGACACGCTGGTGCGCGCCGTCAGCGGCGCATGGTGGCCAGGTGTCGGCTTTGCCGCGGCGGTCATTGCCCACCGTCCCGGCCTGGTCTTCGACGAGGCCGCGTTGGCTGCGGCGCTCAACGCCGTGATCGCCTTCCTCTATGGTGTGCAATCGACGCCGATTCCGGATGTGGACCAAGAACTTGGTGCGGCGCTCAACGCCGGCATCGCCTTCCTCGACGGTGTGCAATCGACGCCGATTCAAGGCGTGGACCAAGAACGCGAGCAGCTGCGCGAGTCCTACCGGATCGTGCTGCGCCGGCTTGGCTGCAATCAGCCCGACGAGGGCTTGGTCGCCGAACTGGCCCACGAGCGCATTGCCGGGCGGGTCATAGAGCCGTTCGAGGACACCCACGATGGGTTGGCGCGGCTGCGGGCCAAGGGGTTCGCGCTTGGGGTGGTGGCCAACGCCGGGCCGTCGCTGGAGGGTCAGTATTCTCGGCTGGGCCTGCGCGACTTCTTCGAGGCCTTCGTGATCTCGGCTCAGCTCGGCTACCGCAAGCCGGACCCGCGCATCTACCTGGAGGCGTGCGCCAGGCTCGCGATGGCACCGGAAGAGGTGCTGCTCGTCGACGACCTCGACAACGTCACTGCGGCGCAAGCGCTGGGTCTTGACGGACTCGTCATGGCAAGAGACTGGCATGGTGAGGTCCGTCCCGCCGGGACTGTGATCAATATGCGCGAGCTCGAGGTAGTCCTGCGGGACAGGGCCCAGCTGCGCGGGAGGTAGGTTCTTGGATTGCGCGGCGTTTCGACGTGCGCCCGGCGACATGGGGAGACTGGCCGAGCTGCAGGGGGCGGATGACGCGAGCGGCAGAGGGATGACCGGCCCGCGGGATGGCGACGCAACGGTTGGCGGACCAGTGCCCGCCAGCCGGTCAAGCACCAGCCGACCATCGAGGCGATCGCCGCGGAACTGGACCGCCGCACGGTGCAGCTGGTGAAGGTCCCCGGCCATGCCGGCCATACGCTGAACGAGCACGCCGACCGGCTCGCGGTCACCGCGGCAACTCGCGCGTCGCGTGCCGCCCGATAGCGGTCACCCGGAAGATCGCCGGTGGGCCGGCTGCTCGACGGCGGTGGCAGCACAGCCGACATCGGTGCTCAGCGTGCCAAGCCTCTACGACCACCTCGCTGTGGCCGTCAACGGCGACCCCGACCCGCCCGGGACGATCTACACGGCGAAAGTGGAGACCGTCGACAACGACCAGCTTCCGGCGCAGCTGGGCAGCTTCGCGCCCCTGTAGCGGCAGGCGCCTGATGCCGGAGGCTGCGAGCGCGCTGGTGGTCGGCAGCGGCGACGATCCCCACGCCGCGGCGGTCACCGACCGGCTGGCTGCCTGGGACGTGCGAGCGTTCCTTGTCGACGCGGCCAGCCTGGCCGCCTCCCGGTTCGCCGTCAGCCCGGGCTCGGCTCGGATCTGGGCGGCCAGCGGGCGGCCAGTGACGCTTTCCGCCGGGACGCGCGGGTGGCTGCGTCGTGTCGTCCCGGCCAACTGGCAGCGCGGCGTGGCAGTCGGGTCTCGGCAGGCGGCCATCGGCGCGGCGTGGCTGGCGCTGCTCGGCGGGATCCTGCGCAGCGGCACCATCCAGTGGCTCAGCGCCCTCGACCGGGTGGTCGCCGCGGAGAACAAGCTCGTGCAGTACCGGGCGGCACTGGAGCTTGCCATCCCCGCCCCGGCCACCGTGGTGGCCGGTGACGTGGCCGACGTCGTCGCGATGCTGGGCGAGCGCTTCGTCGTCAAGCCGCTCGGGCCCGGGCAGTTCTTCGCCGACGACAATGCCTTGGCGGTGTTCACCCGGGAGCTGACCGCCGACGACCCGGCCCTTGCCGATCTCGGTGGCGCCCCGTTCCTCGCCCAGCAACGACTACGCGCCGAGCGGCACCTGCGGGTCGTCACGGTAGCCCAGCGGGCGTGGGTGTGCGCGCTCGACGCCGACGGGCTCGACCTTGACTGGCGGCGGACCGCTGCCGCGCACCGTCAGTTTCACCGGGTACAGGAGCCTGCGGTGGCGGCGGCGGCCCTGCGGCTTGCCAGCGCCCTCGAGGTCGGCTACTCCAGTCAGGACTGGGTCGTCTGCGACGGGCAGGCGTGGTTTGTGGACCTCAACCCCGCCGGGCAGTGGCTGTTTCTGCCCGACCCGACCGCCGCCGAGGTGACGACGGCGATCGCCGCCTGGCTGGCAGGACGCCGATGAAGCAAGCGGTCGGCCGGTGGTGGGCGGAGACGGCCGTGTACCTTGCGCACGTAGCAGCGCTGGCGCGGCCCGGGGCGCGCGTCCGCGGGTTTGCGGTCCACCCCTTCCAGGCCGGCGCGCTCCACGGGTGGCAAGCGTCGGACTTGTGTCTGCTCGTCGAGGAGGGCCGTCGGCAAGTGGACCGGCAGCGCGCCGACCTGGACCGCATCCAGGCCCGGTCGCAGCTGCTGTTCACCGTTGCCGTCTTCCCCACCGCGGCCCATCTGGTCTCCTGGGCCAAGTTCGCTCCGCAGGCCCGGCAGTCAGCCGGCAAGGCCAAAAGCGCCTCCACCGGTCAGGGCACCCCTGGCTGGGCGCCACCCTCGGCGAGGTCGCCGCGGGTGCCAGCCGCACCAACACCTTCCTCGCTGAACGCTATCGGCGCCTGGTCAAGCATCGCGGCAAGGGCCGCGCCATCGTCGCCGTCGGCAACTCGGTCCTGACCATCGTCTGGCACCTGCTCTCCGACCCCGAGGCCCGCTACCACGACCTCGGGCCCAACTTCTACGAATCTCGGATCAACCAGCAA
>Ga0137372_10007013_pt1 | contig 10902 bp, 10 predicted proteins | sample SagtaG_6_FD_104911 | JGI IMG/M metagenome (GOLD analysis project Ga0137372, IMG submission 104911) | Vadose zone soil microbial communities from Sagehorn Ranch, Mendocino, California, USA - Sage1_R_60_16 metaG | ecosystem: Environmental > Terrestrial > Soil > Vadose zone | place: USA...
GTTCTTGCGTTGCGCCCCCAACGCGATACGGATGCCGAGTTCGTGTGTCCGCTGTCCCACGAGATAGGAAATGACACCGTAGAGACCGACGCTCGCGAGCAACAGAGCGACCAGGGCGAAGGCCTCGAGCAAGATCATCGAGAAGCGCCTCGAGGCCAGCGTATCGGCGATCACCTCATTCATCGTCTGAGGAGTGAAGATGACATTCTGGCTGTTCTGGCTTTGTACGACATGGCGGATTGAGTCGAAGAGTGCCGCTCCCGCTTCTCCAGAGGCGCCGTCCGTACGAATCACCACTCCGACGCCGCCAACCCCTCCACTCAACGCGTTGTCCGAAAACTGTCTGAATGGTTCGTAGAGTTGGGCCTGGAGCAGTTCGCTGTCGTGCGAATCGAGGCCCCACTGCTCTACATGCCGGACCACCCCGACGATCTCCTCGGGATCGTTACCATCCACGTGGATTCGCCTGCCGATGGGATCTGCGTTGCCGAAGTATTTGCGGGCAAAGACCTCGTCTATCACCGCGACGGGCCGAGATCGTTCATCATCCTGATTGGTGAAGAAGCGGCCCTGCTTGAGCGGAATGCCCATAGCCGGTAGATAGCCGGGTTCGACTCTGTACACCAGCGCCATACTCATTTCGCTTTGACTCGCAGGTTTGGGCTGGCTGTCGAGCCAAAAGAACAGGTCGTCCTCGCTCGCCAGGGGAACTGCGCCCGCCGAGAATGAAACTGCCTGCACACCTGGCGTTGAGTTGATTTGGTCACTGATCTGACGCAAGGCGGTGCGAATCGCCTGCGGGCTAGCAGTGTTCATTGACGGAGAAAGGCTGAGCCCGAAGGTCAAGACATTGTCTGGACGAAAGCCCGGATCAACGTTCCAGAGCGCTGCGATGCTGCGGATCATCAATCCCGCGCCAATCAACAAGACGAACGCGAGGGCAATTTCAACGGCGACAAAGATCCCCTGCGCGCGCACTCGTCCGCTGCTTGCACCACGTCCGCCTTCCTTGAGCGTTTCCGACAAACGCCACTGCGAGCTCTTGATCGCCGGGACTATGCCGGCGAGAATCCCGGTGAGCACCGACAGAGCAAGCGCGAACAATAGGACGCGCGCATCCAGCCTTACCTCCTCCGCGCGTGGCAGTGTAGTAGGTAGTAAGCGTAGCGCGACCTGCGTGCCCCAACCTGCGACAACCAACCCTAGTCCGCCACCAGAAAGGGCCAGCAACAAGCTCTCAGTGAGAGATTGGCGGAGCAAGCGCCACTGACCTGCGCCGAGCGAGGCACGAATGGCAAATTCACGAGTTCTGCTTGTCGAGCGCGCGAGCAGGAGGTTGCTGACATTCACGCAGGCAATCAGCAAAACAAAACCGACCGCCCCCAGCAACATCAACAGGATCGACCGGATATCACCGACCATCCTTTCCTTGAGCGGTATGATCTTCGAACCGTTGCCCTTATTAGTATCGGGATAGACGGCGGCGAGATCCCGCATCACTGCGTTCAGGTCGGACTGCGCCTGCTCGACGGAGACGCCTGGCTTGAGCCGGCCAATGCCGTGAAGTCCCAAAGCGGCGCTACGAGTCTTCAGCGCGGGGTTATTCCACTGGCCAATCGGCACATAGACATCGACGTTGCGAAGGAGACTGAAGTTCGCGGGGATCACTCCGACAATACTATAGTTCTTGTCATCCAGGGTCAGGCCCTTCCCCAGGACATCCTGCGCAGCACCAAACTTGCGCTGCCAAAGGTCTGTGCTAATCAGGACCACCGGGCCTGCGCCACTCTCATCTTCGCCGGGCGCAAAGGTTCGCCCCAGCGCAGGCTTCACACCAAGCACAGTAAAGAAGTCCGCGGAGATCAGTCGAGCATTGACGCGCTCCGCTTCGCCTGTGCCAACCAGACTGAATCCGAACCCGCGCGAAATGGCCATGGCCGAGAACGTCTGATTCTGTCTTTGCAAATCAAGAAAATTCGGGTACGGGATAGCACCCGTTTCGAAATTCGGTTTGCTCTGGTGGAGGGTTACGAGTTGATCGGGCTGCGGGTAAGGCAGCGGATTGAGCAGCACACCATTCACTACCGAGAAGAGAGCCGTGTTGGCGCCAATGCCCAAGGCTAGTGTCAGCACGACCACGAGGCTGAAGACCGGGTTCTTTAACAATGATCGCGCGCCGTAGCGAAGGTCCTGCCAAACACCGGCAATAATATTGCTTCTCCTGTTTGCTCCCAGAATCACTGGTTCTGGCTCGATCCGCCGCTCGACACGGCGTAGCTCTCGCACCAACAAGTCACTCTCATTCAATTCCGCGAGTGAAATGTGAAAGGCTGCTTCAGGTGCCTCGCCCTGGGCCAGCAACTCTTCGTAGCGATCGTCGAGGTGTTGGGCCAACTCCTCGACGATCTCCGCTTCGCGCAGGGGGGCCAGCTTCAGTCCAGCCAGTCGGTGTCTGATTTCTTCTTGCCACTCGGGCACGATCTATTTCCCCTCAGACAGGATTGATGCCGGCCACTCGGTCCAGTGCGAAAAAGAAGTCTTTCCAGGTTTGCCGCTGTTGGGCCAATATCTTCTGTCCAGCGGCTGTTAGCTTGTAGAAGCGGCGACGGCGCTGGCCGGCTTTCTCGACCCAGCGACCCTTTATCAAACCACGCTTCTCGAGCCGATAGAGCAACGGATAGAGTGAGGCGACGTGGAATTGCAGCACTCCGTCGGAGCGCTGCTCAATCAGTTTGGCGATCTCATAGCCGTGGCGAGGCCGGTCTTCTACAAGTGCCAGAATAAGCATTTCCGTACTGCCTCTTTTTACTTCACGATCAAGCATCGTTATCTCCATATGTAGTGTCGCCATATATACAACCAGGCAAGGCGGAAGTCAATGGTGAGATGTAACACTACTTATCTGTTCTGATCGGCGTTATCGGCGTTAATCTGCGGCTTGTTTTTCTTACTGTACATGTTGAAGTTGATAATCTTCCGAGCACGCTTGTAATTTAGGACGGCAGTTGTCGTGCTCGGTCCGTAGCTCTCATTCGACACTTCGTCGAGGGCGATCAGTGCGCCATCGAGTAATACAAGGGCCCGCTGAAGTTTCCTGATATGGGGACTGCCGGTTGCCCCTTGCACAACATGAGCGCGGTCGTCCACAAGACACGCCTCTAACGCACGATCACCACGAAACAACTGCGACTGTAACGGCATATAGTCTTCCTCCAAAAAAACTTAAAGACCTGTTCGTAAATCTGCGAAACCTCGTTAGGTATATCAGTTTGTCGATCTTTGTGTATTTCACGGAAGTGATCCACGATCGTTCACTAGCGAGCAGTTGCTTTCAGAAATCAGTAGAATGCTGCTCGCTCGGCGCGGGTTGATTCGGAGTTGGATTGCCTGCCCTGAGTTTGCTGACTGCATAGCCAGGAGGTCTGAAGGTGATGACGGACATAGCAAAACGCTTTATCGCCGAATCGCGCTCATTCTTTAGCTCAGACTATCTCCCGAAGATTAGGCGCTGTCTGGAAGTCTTGGGTGACGAAGATGTGTGGTGGCGTCCGAACGAAGGTTCGAACAGTATCGGCAACTTGTTGCTACACCTCGACGGTAGCACGCGAGCGTGGATTATCGACGTAGCCGGCGGCTCCCATAGCCAGCGGGATAGACAGCAAGAATTTGATGAACGTGACCAGATTTCGCGCGCGAAGTTAATGGCACGGCTCGAACAAACCCTCGCCGAAGCAGACGAAGTCTTAGCCCGCATTGATGTTGAAGCATTATCCGAGCAGCGGCAGTCGTCGTCGGAAGAAGTTACGGTATTCTGGGCCATCTATCACGCGGTCGAACATTTCTCCATGCACACCGGACAAATTCTCATGCTGACGAAAATGCGGGCGGGAGAAGACCTACGACTCTCGGATTAGCTAGCATGTGTGGCACAGACTTCACTCTGCGATTCGGTGCCAAGGATTCAGTCTTATACCGCTCTTACTGCCCGGCCTTTTTGTGCGTCAGTATATTACAGCTGTCATAAGCTGCTGTCGGATCTATTGCTACGTTGCCCTCATCGATATGTTGAATTATCCCGTTCTTATCGATCACAAACGTGGCGCGATTACCGAAGCCTTGCGCTTCGTTGAAAATTCCATAATCCTTCACCACTGTTCTTTTGAAATCGCTGAGGAGCGGGAATGTTACAGCAATGTCTTGCGCGAAGCGTTTGTTGGCGGGAACGCTATCTACACTGATGCCGAAAACTTGCGTGTCGGTTCCTTCGAATTTGGCGATATCAGCCTGATACGCCTTCAACTCTTTCGTTCAACCGCCGGTAAAGGCCAGGACGTAGAAGGCAAGCACTACGTTCTTCTTGCCTTTGAAATCGCTCAGCTTCACTTTCTCGCCGGTAGTGCTGGGAAGCGTAAAATCCGGGGCAGCATCGCCTACTTTCAAATTGGTCTTGGGTGGTGATGGCTGTTGCGCAACGGCGACTAAGACCATCGCTAACAACAGGCAAAGGCTGACGGCTGTTTTGATCATCTATGCGTCTCCTCTCTAGTTTGGAAGCAAATCTGACCTGGAAGCAAGGTGAGTTTACAGTCTGCAATGTCTTAATGACAACGCTTTCATTTGATCGGCAATTGATCGGAAGTGAGATTAGTTTGATTCTTCACTCCGTAGGAGTGAGTTTTCACTCCGGAGGAGTGAGATGTTTATAGTCGAGTGCCTAAAACTGCGAGGCGCGGTTCGGAGGGGCGGAATGAAACTAGACTGGTACTTGTGAAGTTGAGTTCCGCCCCTCCGAACCGCGCCGGAGGTTCTCGGACCTTCAAGCTATAAACGCATGTCACTCCTACGGAGTGAAGCCCATTTATGACGGTAATTAGTTGCCTTACCTTCGGCGGAAGGCTAACTTAAGGGGCTGTCAAAGCGCTGTAAATATGCATCCGGACATGAAACAACGCCTTAATTCTAGGCTGCAAAGTCTAATCTTATGAGCTTTTTTCTCGGTTTGGATCTCTCAACGACTGGAGCCAAAGCGCTTGTAATTGATCGCCAGGGCATCGTTATCAGCAGCGCGGTTATGCCGATTACGATTTCTATGCCGCGACCCCTCTGGTCTGAGCAGGATCCGCATGAATGGTGGCAGGCAGCAGCGGGAAGCATTAGCCAGGCGTTGGGCCAGGCTCATATTCCTGGTGAGCAAGTCGCCGCTGTTGGATTAACGGGACAGATGCATGGACTCGTTCTTCTGAACAAAGAGGGCGAGGTGTTGCGGCCGGCCATTCTCTGGAACGATCAACGCTGCGAGGTCGAATGCCAGGAGATACGCGATCGTATGGGCCGGCTGCGACTGATTGAGATAACCGGCAATGACGCACTGACGGGATTCACAGCTCCCAAAATACTCTGGGTGCAAAAACATGAACCTGATATTTATGCGCGCACACGCCATATACTGCTGCCCAAGGATTACATTCGCTACAAACTCACAGAACGCTTTGCGATGGATAAGGCTGATGGCTCGGGAACAATCCTCTTCGATCTGAAGCAGCGCGATTGGTCGGTTGAAATGCTTGACGCACTCGATATTCCTACCGAATGGGTGCCACAAACCTTTGAAGGCCCCGAGCACACTGGCGAGGTTCAACCACACGCAGCGGAATTGACAGGCTTGAAAACTGGAACACCGGTTGTTGCCGGGGGCGGCGACCAGGCAGCGGGCGGCGTCGGCACAGGTGCAGTTCGGGACGGTATAGTTGCGTTGACTCTGGGTACCTCCGGTGTAGTCTTCGCAGCCAGCGCATCGCCCTTAATCGAGCCACTCGGAAGACTCCATTCCTTCTGTCATGCAGTGCCCAACTACTGGCATCTTATGGGCGTGATGCTGAGTGCCGCCGGCAGTCTCCAATGGTATCGTGACGCTCTCGCACCCGAAGCGAGCTTTGATGAACTTATCGACGAGGCTGCTCAGGTTTCGGCTGGTAGCGAAGGGTTACTGTTTCTTCCCTACTTATCGGGTGAGCGCACGCCCTATCCTGATCCCTCGGCGCGGGGCGCATGGGTCGGCCTTACGTTGCGTCACAAGCGGGGACACCTTACGCGGGCTGTGCTTGAGGGCGTGAGTTTCGGACTCAAGGATAGCTTTACTCTCATGCAGAGTGCGGGACTGGCATCAAGCGAACAGGTGCGAGTCTCTGGCGGGGGAGCTAAGAGTCCCTTATGGCGCACTATATTGGCGGACGTACTGGGCGTTGAGTTAGCCACAGTTAATACCACAGAAGGCGCCGCTTACGGAGCTGCGCTTTTAGCCGGCGTCGGCTGGGGCGCATGGCCTGATGTGGCAACAGCCTGCGCAGAGACCATTCGAATCGTCGGGCGAGTTTCTCCAAATGAAACCGATGTTAAGACCTACGATGAAATGTATGATCGATACCGGCAGCTTTATCCGGCGCTGAAACCGACCTTTAATTCTCTGGCGATTGCGGAATCTTAGCCACCTTCAACTAAACGCTTCCGAGGTTCTCATCGAGGTAGCTGCACCAGACGTGCAACAGCATTAGGTGTACCTCTTGAATGTGGGCGGTCGAATCGCTCGGTACAGCTAAGACGTAGTCGGCAGTGCCACCGACTAATCCGGCCGCGCCCGTGAGCGCGACAGTGACCGCGCCGCGTTCATTTGCCATCGTGAGGCCGCGCCGAACATTCTCCGAACGTCCGCTGGTAGTAAGTCCAAAAGCCACATCGCCCGGTTGCGCCAGTGCCTGCGCCTGGCGCTCGAACAGAACTTCATAACCAAAATCGTTACTGATGCAAGTCACAGTTCCAGCATCGCTCGCGAGCGCGATGGCAGGGAAGGGCTGACGCGTCATTGCAAAACGTCCCAACAACTCTCCGACCAGGTGGCTGGCTTGAGCCGCACTGCCTCCGTTGCCGAATGCAATGACCTTATGCCCTTCCCCTAGGGCTTGAACCAACGCTCGTCCGACTGCTTCCGCCTGCTCGTGTAAGAGCAGGCTTTGCTCAACTACCTTATTGTGCGACGCGAAGTGTTCTGCGATGAGACCTGATCTCATATTAATCTCCAACTGTTAACCGGACATAGTTGTTAATTACCTTCTAATAGTACCTGATTTGTTATTGGCGTTTTGACTCCTGCCCGATAAAGTATAATTCCCGGCGACTAGCTAAGGCTGTCGGAAAAAGGTGAGTCGCTGAGTACATGAACCCGTTTCCCGCTGCAAGATCAATTTTATTGATCACGGCCTTTCTTCACTCCGGAGTGAAATGTTTATAGATCAACATTAATTACAAAGACATCAAAAACATTAAGAGGAACGAAGCACATTATGATATTTCGCAAATGGTTGGTTACCTGCATCTGCCTGATAACGGCATTCTCTCTGACGAGTTGCAAAGATGCCAACAAGAACTCGCCATCAGCAAACCCAACTTCTGCTCCAGCCGAAGCGGAAGTTGAAAAAATCAAACCCGCACCCGGCACAGGTAATGTACAAGGAAAGGTCTTGTACAACAGTAAACCTGTCGAGCATATCGAAGTTAAGTTATGCGAAACATTCAACCAGTACTTCGGAGGCTGTAGCGGAAAGAGCTATACGGCGCAAACGGACAAAAATGGTGAGTATGTGATTACTAACGTCGAGCCAAAGGTATACGAGGGTTTGCTAGCGCGGGTTTTTGACACCGACACATATATCTTTGCGGCTTCCGGAATCGGAGGACTGAGTTCCACCAAGTACGAGATTTCTCCGGATAAGACGTTGTTCGTCGCTCCGACCAACCTTTTCAAGAGCGATCTGAAGACGCTCAATCCTAAAGCGGGGGCTAGTGTAAGCACTCAAAACCTGGAGCTCAGATGGGAGTCGTATCCGGAGGCCAAGTATTACAAGTTTAGTATTTACCCTGAGGAGGTCAGTGTCACATCTCCGTACGTCAATGAACGCGTCGAAGGGACTTCCTTCGGCATCAGTAAGCCCCTCCAGAAAGGCACTTACCGCTGGCAAGTTGAAGCATACAACAGCGCAGATAAGAAGCTGTCAGAAAGTAGCAATGACGTCAAATTTACAATCACTGATGGCCCGGCTTCGTAGTCCAGGTCTTGCCCCGGCGGACAGCTTAGAGAACATGGCTCGTCACGGAGCTTGCACAAGAGATCTGGATTAGCTTCGTCTTAAGTTCAGGATGTGTCAGGTACTAATGGGACGACAATGTAGGAGTTCGAACCAACCGGGCAATTGCTTTTGGCAGAGAATCAAGGTCGGGCTTCACCACATAGTCTTGTGCACCACAGGCCAAGGCCCTTGCCCTGTCCGTTTCATAAGCTTCTCCGGAGTAAAAGATGATTGGCGTCACAGCATCAAACTCACGGATCTTTTGGCACAAGTCTCGCCCGGTTCCGTCCGGTAGTCGAGAGTCAACCACGACGGCGTCGAAGATGCCGCGCAGGGCCAGCTGTAAGCCACTCGCCAGGCAGTCTGCGGTCATTACTTCACAGTCAACGTAGCCCAGCCAACAAGTCACCATCAAGCGGGTGTCCTCGTTGTCGTCCACAAAGAGGATGCGGGTTTTCGGCTTGTTCATGAGAAAGTCCAGCGCGGTGATACTTATCAGAGCTTCCGTCGAGCGACGAATCTTGAGGCGGCGCCCCTGCCGCCCCGGCTTTTTTGGCAGTATTTAGCACCAACCCTGGTATCCCTTCTGTCCGAAAGCGTGCAGATGCGCGAATAGTCGTGTATTATTGTTCTCAGCTTCGCACCTGATCTTTAGACAACATTCCCATTGGGACCAGCTTAGCAATCTTCTCCTTATGGCGTCTGCTGTGTTCGCACGAGACCCTCCGGAGGAGATATGCAAGTACCAATTTCCGCCAATATTCCCAATCAAATCCTCGCCGCACTACCCGCCGCTGAGTACGACCGACTGGTGCCACATCTTAAGCTTACTGAATTGAGTTTGGGTCAGGTGCTTTATGAAACTGATGATCCGATCGACTACGTCTATTTTCCGTCCGCCTCGGTTGTCTCGTTAGTAACTCACATGAAGGATGGAGCAAGTATCGAAGTCGGAATAGTAGGAAACGAGGGGATAGTGGGAATAACGGTCATCATGGGAGATCCGCGAGCACCGAATCAAGCAATCGTGCAAATTGCGGACGGGGCGATGCGTCTGAAAGCGCCCATACTCCAAGAAGAGTTTAAACGCGCGGGTGAATTACAACGACACTTACTGCGATACACACGAGCGACCTTGAGGCAAGCTTGTCAAACCGCAGCCTGCAACCGTAATCATCATATTGGCAAAAGGCTGGCACGTTGGTTACTGGCATGCCAGGATCGTATTGGAGGTAATGAATTAAGGCTAACGCAGGAGTTCATTGCTGAAATGTTAGGAACTCGTCGCCAGGGTGTCACTGAAGCCGCTAACTTACTTCGAGACGCAAAATTGCTTCGTTACGTGCGAGGACATATCACGATCTTAGACAGAAAAGGATTGGAAGAATTCGCCTGCGAGTGCTACGAGGTAATAAAAACAGAATTTGACCGGGCTCGAGAAGCTGCTCCTGATGCCATTTCCCTTCTTAGTTAGCACCTGAAGCGGTACACTTCGAAAGTCTCTATCCCACATTCCCAACCCACCCTGGGCTGCAAGATGAATTTATTGATCACGACCCTTCTTCACTCCGGAGGAGTGAGATGTTTATAGATCGGTACCTAAGTCGTCCCAGGCGCGGTTCGGAGGGGCGGAATGAAACTAGATTGGTACTTGTCAAGTTGACTTCCGCCCCTCCGAACCGCGCCGGAGGGTCTCCGTCCTTTGGGCTATGAACATGTCACCCCTAACGGGGTGAATTCGAGTGCGCTGGCCTGGCAGGACTGGCAGCGCTTTGGCCCACCGCAGCGGCACACTCAGCCGCGAGTTGCATGGCTTTCGCTGGCAATGGCGAACCTTAGGCCAAAGCGGCGCCGGGCCGCCGCACTCCAAAGGTCAAGGGAGTAGTGCAGTTCCTCAAAATCGATTACTGAGGCGGCAAGAAAACCTGCGGATTCAAAAGTGCCTCCTCCAACTGGCTCAAGTATCGCCCCACATGAAGTCCATCCATTAACGCATGGTGGACCTCAACCGAAATTGGTAGCAGCGTGCGCTGGCTCTCAGACGTGAACTTTCCGAAGGCAATCTTGGGCACCGAATCTTCGCGTCCCCAATTCCGGGCGTGCGAAAAGCTCGTAAACGACAACCAGGGCAATGTCGTGAAGTGAACCCTGGCGTCATCGCTTCGTGGTAAAAAGGCTCCATCTCCCGACCGCACCTCCTCTACCGCACGCGCGGCCTCGCTCACAAAATTCCCGAAATCCTCGTCATAGTTGAAATATGCGAGTGTAAACTTCTCACTAGGCATTAACACAGTGGTCCCACCATGAATCACATCATGGACCAGCACCTTCCCTTCTCTCAAACGATAACGGAAAGGCTCGATCTCGTTCGCCATACGGAGTGCGAAGTAGTGATAAGCCAGCGACACGCTGATGTTAGGGCGGAGATGAAGTAGCGCCAGGAGATTGGTAACGTCGAGCCGCGTACAAATATTAAAATACGGCTTGTCAAAGTCACGAAAAAACTCGAATACATCGCGACGGGCCCAGCTTGCCAAGTCCAGGTAGTGTGCCATGGTTCAATTAAACCTGATTACGAAAGCCGAGTTTCAACCTGCCACCTATTGCTTCTGGCCGGAATTTTTGAGGTGCTTCGTCGTCTCTTCCGTAACACTGAAGCCGGCAGGAATGAACTCGGATGTATCGGCGGCGTTCAACGAAAGAGGATTTGTCTCTCTCTCCGGAGTGCCAGGCCCTGTCTGAGTAGCTTGTCTCGCAATTTCTACCAGCCTCTTGCTAACGA
>Ga0137372_10007015_pt1 | contig 10900 bp, 10 predicted proteins | sample SagtaG_6_FD_104911 | JGI IMG/M metagenome (GOLD analysis project Ga0137372, IMG submission 104911) | Vadose zone soil microbial communities from Sagehorn Ranch, Mendocino, California, USA - Sage1_R_60_16 metaG | ecosystem: Environmental > Terrestrial > Soil > Vadose zone | place: USA...
TACGGCCGCAACAGCGAGTCCCCCGTGGTGGTCCTCGCGCCCTGCACGCCCGGCGACTGCTTCTACATTGCCTACGAGGCGGTGAGGATCGCCGTCAAGTACATGGTGCCGGTCATGGTGCTCTCCGACGGGTATCTCGCCAACGGGTCGGAGCCCTGGCTCATCCCCGACGTCAAGACGCTGCCCGACATCCCGGTGAAGTTCCGCACCGAGCGGGAAGGGTTCTTCCCGTACCTCCGGGATCCGGCGACCCTGGCCCGGCCGTGGGTGCGCCCGGGCACACCCGGGCTCGAGCACCGCATCGGCGGCATCGAGAAGCAGGACGTCACCGGCAATATCTCCTACGACCCGGAGAACCACGATCACATGGTGAAGACGCGCGCCGAGAAGGTGCGGCGCGTGGCCCAGGAGATCCCGCCGACGAGCATCAACGGCCCGGTGACGGGCGACGTGCTGGTGGTGGGCTGGGGCGGCACCTACGGCGCCATCACCGCGGCGGTGGAGGAGGCGCAGCTCGAGGGCAAACCGGTGGCGTCGGTGCACCTGCGCCACCTGAACCCGTTGCCGCCGGACCTCGGCCAGATCCTGCGCCAGTACCGGCGCGTGCTCGTGCCGGAGATCAACAGCGGTCAGCTCGTGCGCGTCCTGCGCGCGGAGTACCTGGTGGACGCCGTCGGCTACAACCGCGTGAGCGGGATGCCGCTGGCGAGCCAGGACATCCTCGAAGCGATCAACCAACTCGTGGAGGCGAAGCAGTGAGCACGGTCACGGGAGCCCCGGGGGCGACCCAGGGGGGCGCCCCGAAGTACACGAAGAAGGATTTCGAGTCCGACCAGGACGTGCGCTGGTGCCCCGGCTGCGGGGATTACGCCATCCTGAGCGCAATGCAGAAGACCATGCCCGATCTGGGGATTCCCAGGGAGGACATCGTGTTCATCTCGGGGATCGGCTGCTCGAGCCGCTTCCCCTACTACATGAACACCTACGGCTTCCACACCATCCACGGCCGCGCCCCCGCCGTCGCCACCGGCCTCAAGCTGGCGCGGCCGGAGCTCAAGGTCTTCGTCGTCACCGGCGACGGTGATGGGCTGAGCATCGGCGGCAACCACCTGCTCCACGTCCTCCGGCGCAACGTGGACGTGACGATCCTGCTCTTCAACAACCGGATCTACGGGCTGACCAAGGGCCAGTACTCGCCGACCAGCGAGCTGGGCAAGGTGACCAAGTCCACCCCGATGGGCTCGGCCGACCGTCCGGTGAGCCCGTGCTCGTTCGCCCTCGGCGCGGGCGCGACCTTCGTCGCCCGCACCGTCGACCGCAACATCGCCCACATGGAGGAGACGCTCAAGCGCGCCGCCCAGCACAAGGGCGCGGCCTTCGTCGAGATCCTGCAGAACTGCAATGTCTACAACGACCTCGCCTGGAACGTGCTCTACGACCGGGAGTCGAAGGTCCTGCACGAGCTCAAGGTCCAGCACGGCAAGCCGCTGGTCTTCGGTCCGGTGGACGATCGTCGCGGCCTCGTCCTCGACGGCGTCAAGCCCAAGGTCGTGAAGGTCAAGGACGTGCCCGAGAGCGCGCTCTGGGTGCACGACGAGACCGATCGCGCGACCGCGCTCGTGCTGGCGCATCTCTGGGCCCCCGACTACCCGATCCCGCTCGGGGTGCTGGCCGCCAACGCGGGCGAGACGACCTACGAGGAGATCCTGATCCAGCAGGAGCAGAAGTCCATCTCCGAGCGGGGGCCGGGGGACATCGCCAAGCTGCTCGTCTCGGGAGAAACCTGGAAGATCGGATAGCCTCGCGCCGGCAATCCTGTCACACGATCGGCCAGCCCTCGCCACCGCGCCGTCTCGCGCCATGATGAAGCCCGAGCTCTTCCGGGAGCTGGAAGCGATCGTCGGTGAGCGTGGCATGGTGTCCTCGCCCGAGGGGCGGCTCACCTACGAAGCCGACATGCACACCTTCTACAAGGGCGCCCCCGACGTGGTGGTGTTGCCGGAGACCGCCCGACAGGTCGCGCTCGTGGTCGGGCTGTGCCGGCGGGAACACGTGCCGGTGGTGCCGCGCGGCTCGGGGACCGGTCTCATCGGAGGCGCCATGGCCCCGCTCGGGGGCGTCATGGTGGCGATGAACCGGATGAACCGGATCCTCGAGCTGGACCTCGCGAACCGCTGCGCCACGGTGCAGCCCGGACTGATCAATCTCTGGCTGAGCCAGGCGACGCGCGAGCACGGCTACTACTTCGCCCCCGACCCATCGAGCCAGATGGTCTCGTCGATCGGCGGCAACTGCTCGACCAACGCCGGCGGCCCGCACTGCCTCAAGTACGGCATCACGGTGAACCACGTGCTCGGACTCCAGGTGGTGACGGGCGCGGGCGAGCTCGTGTGGCTCGGGGGCAAGGTCCCGGAGCGGCCGGGCTATGACCTCACCGGCGTCTTCGTCGGCGGCGAGGGCACGCTCGGGCTCGTGACCGCCGCCATCGTCCGCCTGCTGCACGTCCCCGAGAGCGTGAAGACCCTGCTCGCCTCGTTCTCCACGCTGGACGACGCCTCGGAGACGGTGTCCGCCATCATCGCCGCCGGCATCATCCCCGCCGCGCTCGAGCTGATCGACGAGTTCTTCGTGCGCGCCATCGAGGAGGGGATCGGCGCCGGCTACCCCAAGGGGGCGGGGGCGGTGCTGCTCATCGAGCTCGACGGGCCGCGCGAGGAGGTCGAGGCGCAGGCGGCGCGCATCGTGCCCATCTGCCGGGATCATGCCGCGCTCGAGATCCGAGTGGCGCAGGACGAGGCCGAGCGAGCGCTCCTCTGGAAGGGACGGAAGGAGGCGGCGGGCGTCGTGGGGCGCATGGCGAGCAACTGGTTTCTCCAGGACGCGGTCGTGCCGCGCTCCCGTCTGCCCGAGATCATGCGGGAGATGCAGGCCATCGGGGCGCGCCATGGGCTCCGGATCGCCAACGTCTTCCACGCCGGGGACGGCAACCTCCATCCGATCATCCTCTACGACGATCGCGCGCCGGGCGAGCTCGAGCGGGCGAAGGAGGTCAACGAGGACCTGCTCCGGGCCTGCCTGGCGCTCGGGGGCAGCGTCACGGGCGAGCACGGCGTCGGGGTGGACAAGGCGCAGAGCCTGACGCTTCAGTTCGCCCCCGCCGATCTCAACTTCATGGCGCGGCTCCGGCGCGTCTTCGATCCCGACGGGATCATGAACCCGGGCAAGCTCCTGCCCTCCCATCCGGCCTGCGGCGAGGGCTTCCGTCCCGGGCCCTCCCGCATCCCGGCCGGCGCCTGGGTCTGAGCGCGATGGCCGTCTCCTCGCCCGCGCTCGCCGAGGCGCTCGCCGACATCGTCGGTCGTGAGCATCTGGTCGACGAGGCCGCCGCGCTCGACGCGCACGCGGTGGACGGGGTCACGCCCCGCTGGGTGGCTCGGCCGGGTGGCGTGGAAGAGGTGGGGCGGGTGCTGGCGCTGGCCCACACCGAAGGCCTGGCGGTGGCGCCGCGAGGCAGCGGGGCCAATCTCGCCCTCGGCAATCCGCCGCGCCGCCTCGACCTGGTGGTGGACCTCGCCCGGCTGAACGCGGTCACCGACTACGTGCCCGAGGACATGGTGGCGACGGTGGAGGCGGGGGCGTCCCTCGCCGCGCTCGGCCGCCGGCTCGCCGAGCGAGGCCAGATGCTGGCGCTCGATCCGATCGGCGGATCGACGCGATCGATCGGAGGCGTCCTGGCCAGCAACGCCGCCGGCCCGCTGCGCTTTCGCTACGGCACCGCACGCGATCTGACCCTCGGCGTTCGCTTCGTCCAGGCCGACGGCACGACCACCTGGGGCGGCGCCAAGGTGGTCAAGTCGGTCACCGGGTACGATGTGCCGAAGCTCCTGGTGGGCTCGCTCGGAACGCTCGGGGTCGTCGTGGGAGCCACGCTGAGGCTCCACCCGCTCCCCCTGGCCACCGGCTCGTGGCTCTCGGCCTGGAGCTCGCGCGCGGCGGCGGAGGGCTTCCTGGCGGCGCTGCTGGGCTCCTCGCTCGAGCCCGAGCGGGTCACGTTGCTCAACCGTGAAGCGAGCCGCGATGGAGAGCTGGCGCTCCTGGTCTCGATCGCCAGTGTCGAGGAGGCCGTTGGGAGCCAGGGCGCCGCCCTCACCCGGCTCGCCGCCGGGCATGGCGGTCACGTGCAAGAGATGCCCGCATCATGCTGGGGACGGCTCGGCGAGGCTCTGAGGGGCGCGGTCGCGCTCCGGCTCAGCTGTGAGCCCAAGCGGCTCATCTTCTGGCTCGGCGAGCTGGAGCGCCTCGCATCGAGGCTGGGGCTGCGCGCCGCCGTCGTGGCGCAGGCGGGAAGCGGCGTGCTGCAGTGCGCGCTTCAGGGCGAGGTCTCGGGCGCCGCCCTGGACGGAACTCTTCTCCGGCCGCTCCGGGACGGACTCGCGCCCGAGGGCGGGAGTCTGGTGGTCGAGCGGGCGCCGGCTGCTCTCAAGGCTGAGCTTGACGTCTGGGGTCCCACCCATCCGGATGTACTGGCCATCATGTCCAGGCTGAAGCGGGAGTTCGACCCCGACGGTATCCTCAACCCGGGGCGCTTCGTCGGGGGTCTATGACCCCGACTCACGCGGGAGAGCTCGGAGCCTTCGATGTGGAGGATGCGCCCTCCATGGACGGCCTGCGCGCCTGCGTCCACTGCGGGATCTGTCTGCCGCAGTGCCCGACGTACCGCGTGCTCGGCGAGGAGATGGACTCGCCGCGCGGGCGGATCTATCTCATGCGAGCGGCCGCCGAGGGACGAGTCGGGCTGACGCCGGCCCTCGCCCGTCATCTGGACCTCTGCCTCGGCTGTCGCGCCTGCGAGACGGCCTGTCCCTCCGGGGTGCCGTTCGGCCGGTTGCTCGAAGCCACGCGCGGCCAGCTCGAGCGCCGCGATGTCCGCGGCCCCGGCACCGACCACGCCATGCTGGGCCTTCTCCTGCGGTGGTTCCCGTTCCCGGCCCGGCTCGGGCCTTTCATCCGCCTCCTGCGCTTCTACCAGTGGTCGGGTGTGCAGCGCCTCGTGCGCTCCCTCGGCCTCCTGTCCCCGTTCGAGAAGCTCCGGACCATGGAGGCGCTGCTGCCCCGGCTCCCCGCCGCGACCGGAGGATTGCCCGAGCTGGTCCCGGCCAGGGGAACGCGGCGAGGACGTGCCGGCCTTCTCATCGGCTGTGTCCAGCGCTTCTTCTATCCCGAGGTGAACAGGGACACGGCGCGGCTGCTCTCGGCCGCCGGCTACGACGTCCTGGTGCCGCGCGGGCAAGAGTGCTGCGGCGCCCTGCACCTGCACGCCGGACGGCTCGCGGAGTTCCGGCGAATGGCCAGGCGGTTCATGGCCGCCTGGGAACGCGATCTCGACGTGATCGTCTCCAACGCCGCCGGCTGCGGCTCGGCGCTGAAGGAGTACGGCCACTGGCTGCATGAGGGCGACGCGGAGATGTTCTCGAACAAGGTACGGGACGTCTGCGAAGTCCTCGTGGAGAGCGACCTGCCGCTCGGCGAGCTCAGGGAGACCGTGACCTATCACGATGCCTGTCACCTCGTTCATGGCCAGCGGGTGAGGTCTCAGCCCCGCGAGCTGCTGAAGCGGATTCCAGGTCTCAGGCTGGTGGAGCTCGCGGACAGCGAGCTCTGCTGCGGGAGCGCGGGGGTGTACAACCTCCTCGAGCCCCGCATCGCCGCCGAGCTCGGGCTCGTGAAGGTGGAGCGTATCAGGGAGACCGGCGCCCGCATCGTCGCCGCGGGCAATCCCGGATGTCTCATGCAGATCGCCCGGCACTGCCGCGCCCAGGGACTCGAGATCGAGGTCATGCACCCCGTGTCGCTGCTCGCGCGGGCACTCGATCACTCGGAAAGGGGCCCCGCCGTCCGGGGCGAGCATTCCGAAGCTTGCGCCGGCAAGGCCGGCGCTCGAATGGCGTCAATGACCACACACGAGGTTCGCTCCGACACGCCTCGGGGAGGGCGCTGACGTGAAGATCCGCGTCAAGGATCTCGCCCGGTTCGCCACGGACAAGATGGCGAAGATCGCGCTCGCGACCACCGACCGGAGCCAGCTCGACCTCTACTGCGTGGCGCCGGGGCAGTCGCAGAAGGCCCATACCCACGACGCGCAGGACAAGATCTACTACGTGCTGGAGGGTGGCGGGCGCTTCTCGGTGGGCGGCAAGGAGGAACGGCTGGCGGCCGGCGAGGCGCTGGTGGCCCCGGCCGGGGTCGAGCACGGCCTCGTCAACGATGGCGCGGAGCCGCTCCTCGTCCTGGTGGTCGTCACGCCCCCGCCCCCCCACGGTCCCGGTCCGTGAAGGCCTCCGTCATGATCACCTGCCTCGGCGACCTGTTCTTCCCCGAGGTCGGCGTGGCCATGGTCAAGCTCCTCCGGCGCCTCGGCGTGACGGTGGAGTTCCCGGAGGGACAGACCTGCTGCGGCATGCCGCTCTTCAATTCGGGATATCATCCGGATGCGGCGGCGGTGGCGGCGCGTACGGTGGACCTCTTCGCGGGCTCGGAGCACGTCGTGGTGCCGTCGGGGTCCTGCGCGTGGATGGTGAAGGCCGAGTACCCCGGGCTCCTCGCGCACGACGCGGGTCGCCGGGCCGCCGCGCTGGCCCTCGCCGCGCGCACGCGGGAGCTGTCGCAGTTCCTGGTGGAGGTGCTGGGCGTGGAGACGGTGGCGTCGTCCTTCAAGGGCAGGGTGACCTATCACGACTCCTGCCATCTGCTCCGCGGCCTGGGGGAGTCGCGGTGCCCGCGCGCGCTGCTCCAGGGTGTGAAGGGGGTCGAGCTGGTCGAGTTGCCGGGCGCGGACGAGTGCTGCGGGTTCGGCGGGTCGTTCTCGGTCCGGCTGCCCGAGGTCTCGACGGCGATCCTCGGCAAGAAGCTCGACAACGTCGAGCGCACCGGCGCCGACTGTCTCGTCGCCTGCGACGCCGGCTGCCTCATGCAGATGGGCGGCGGCCTCTCGCGCCGCCGCTCGCGCGTGCGGGCGCTCCATCTCGCCCAGGTTCTCGCCGGGGAGGAGAAGGCGTGAGCGAGGGGCTGCTGAACGTCCCGTTCTCGGAGCGGGCGGGTGCGGCGCTCGGGGACCGATTTCTGCAAGAAGCGCTCACCATCGCCACGACCAAGTTCATCGATCTCCGGAAGGACTCCTTCGCCGGCTTCCCCGAGGGCGACGCCCTCCGTGACCAGGCGCGATCGATCAAGGAGGCGACGCTTCAGAAGCTCGATGTCTATCTGGGCCAGCTCGCCGACAACGTGGAGCGACTGGGCGGCCGCGTCCACTGGGCGACGACGGGTGAGGAGGCGCGCGAGACCATCCTCCAGCTCTGTCGGGACCGGGGTGTCCGGATGGCGGTCAAGTCCAAGTCCATGGCGACGGAGGAGATCGAGCTGAACGAGGCGCTCGAGAAGGCGGGCGTGACGCCGGTGGAGACCGACCTCGGCGAGTACATCATCCAGCTCGCCCACGAGAAGCCGTCGCATATCATCGCGCCGGCCATCCACAAGACCAAGGGACAGGTCGCCGACCTGATCTCCGAGGTGGCCGGGCGGCGGCTGGCCGCCGACCCCGAGGTGCTCACCGCGGCGGCGAGGGTCCAGCTCCGTGAGAAGTTCCTCCAGGCCGAGATGGGGATCACGGGCGCCAATTTCGCCGTGGCGGAGACCGGCACCGTGGTCCTCGTGACCAACGAGGGCAACGGGCGCATGGTCACCTCGCTGCCGCGGATCCACGTGGCCGTCATGGGCATCGAGAAGGTCATCCCCTCCATGACCGACCTCGTGGTCTTCCTCGCCATCCTGGCGCGCAGCGCGACGGGGCAGAAGCTGTCCTCCTACACGACGCTGGTGCGCGGCCCGCGACAGCCGGGCGAGCTGGAAGGCCCCGAGGAGTTCCACCTGATCCTGATGGACAACGGTCGCTCGCGGCAGATCGCGGGCACGTTGCGGGAGGCGCTCTACTGCCTGCGCTGCGGCGCCTGCCTCAACGTGTGCCCGGTGTACCGCCAGATCGGCGGACACGCCTACGGCCACACCTATCCGGGACCCATCGGCATCCTTCTCACGGCGATGCTGCGGGGCGACGAGTCCGTGAAGGAGCTGGCGCACGCCTCGTCGCTCTGCGGCGCGTGCAAGGACGTCTGTCCGGTGAGGATCGACATCCCGCGGATGCTCATCGAGCTGCGCGAGCGCCTGGACCGGCAGAAGATCGCCCCCTGGGCCGAGCGGTTCGCGTTCGGGACGCTCAGGCGCGTGCTGCTGTCGCCGGCGGCGTTCAGGCTTTCGTCGGCTCTGGGACGCGTGCTCCAGCGACCGTTCCTGAACAACGGGCGACTCACCGGGCTACCCCTCGTGCTCTCCAGGTGGACCAGGACGCGTGACCTGCCGCCGGTGGCCTCGCGGACCTTTCGCGAGCGGTGGAAGGATCTGCAGTAGAGGGCCTCGCGATGGCGACACGCGCCGAGTTCCTGGAGCGGATCCGCCGCGAGGCGCGAAGGACGGATGGGCTCTTCACGGCCGCGACGGCGACCCGCCCGGCCCGACCGGAGGAGGCGGCGGAGGCCGTGAGGCGGCAGATGGCGGAGCGCTGGCCCGAGGCTCTCGATCTGTTCAGACGTGAGTTCGATCGCGTCGGCGGCGTGTTCCATCGCGCGGCCGACCCGGCCGAGGTACCGAGCGTGGTCCTCGAGATCGCGCGGGAGGAGGGAGCGACGGCCGTGGTGGCGTGGGATCCGCCCGTCCTCGGGCTCGATCTCCGGCCGCGCCTCGTGGCCGAGGGGCTCGCGGTGGCCGTCGCCGCCAGCGACCCCGCCGACGAGACGGCGCGGCGCCGCCACCGCGAGGAGTCGGCGCGGGCCCAGATCGGGGTGACCGGCGCCGATCTCGTCCTCGCCGAGACCGGCACCCTGATCCTGCTCTCCGGTCGTGGGCGTCCGCGGTCGACCTCGCTCCTGCCGGACACCCACGTCGCGGTCTTCGACCGGAGCCGCCTCGTCGAGTCGCTGGCCCAGGTGGGGATCCTGCTCGAGGCGCTCCACGTGGATCCGGCGCGCTCCATGTCGGGCGCCATGATCAACTTCATCACGGGTCCCTCCCGCACGGCGGACATCGAGCTGACCCTGACGCGAGGCGTGCACGGGCCGAAGCACGTGCACGCGATCTTCGTGGCGGCGCCGTGAGCGCGCGTCTCTTCACGCCGGCCGAGGTGAACGGCCTGATCCCCTCGCTGTCGGCGCTCATGGAGCGGGCGATGGACCGCCACCGGCAGGCGACGGCGCTCCAGCGCCATCTCCACGAGGAGCAGGCGCGCATCCGCGCCTCCGGCGGCGGGCTGATCGACCGCCGCGACTGGAAGGCCAGGGCCGAGCGTCTCGACGGCCTGACCATCGAGATCCGCGCCCTCCTGCAGGAGATCGGGGACCTGGGCGGCGTGACCAAGGACATCGAGCAGGGGCTGGTGGACTTTCCCGGCGTGGTGGGAGGCGAGACGGTGAACCTCTGCTGGAAGGCCGGGGAGGCGGAGGTGCGCTTCTGGCACGGTTTCGACGAGGGCTATGCGCAGCGGAAGCCGCTGCCGTGAGGTACCGCGCGGTCCTCTTCGACCTCTTCGACACCCTGGTCCGGTTCGACCGGAACCGGCTTCCCGAGGTGCGCGTCGATGGCAGGGTCATCCGCTCCACCGCCGGCCAGCTCCACCAGGCCTTCCGGCCCTTCGCCCCCGGTGTCGAGCTGACGGAGTTCGTGGACGCGCTCACGTGGAGCTGGCAGGAGGCGGAGCGGGCGAGAGCGGAAACCCACCGGGAGGTCGCGGCGCCCGAGCGCCTCCGCCTGCTCATCGGACGGCTGGGGCTCGAGGTCTCGCTGCTCGCGCCGGAAGCCATCCCCGCGCTCCTCGCCACCCACATGCGGGAGCTGTCCAAGGCCGTCGTGTTGCCCCCGCACCACGCCGCGCTCCTGCGCGAGCTGCGATCACGTCATCGCCTCGCCGTCGTGTCCAACTTCGACTACACGCCGACCGCGTGCGGTATCCTGGAACGTGAAGGCATCATCCACCTGTTCGAGACGGTGGTGGTCTCCGACGAGGTCGGCTGGCGCAAGCCCCAGCCCGTGATCTTCGAGACCGCGCTGCGCCGGCTCGGCGTCAGCGCGGGCGAGGCGGTCCACGTGGGGGATCGCGCCGACATCGACGTGGTGGGGGCGCAGGGGGTGGGAATGGACGCGGTGTGGATCAATCGAGATGCCTCGGCGCTGCCCCCGGGGATCCGGCCCCCGGAGTTCGAGATCCACGATCTGGAGGAGCTCACACGGATCGTCGGCATCTGACCGGCGGCGAGGCGCATCCAAGGGACAAGGAGGAAACTGACGTGGCGACCACGCGCAAGGTGATCATCATCGGATCCGGCCCGGCCGGCTACACGGCGGCCATCTACGCGGCGCGGGCCAACCTCTCGCCGCTCATGTTCACCGGGGTGCAGTCGGGCGGGCAGCTCATGCTGACCACGCTGGTGGAGAACTACCCGGGCTTCATCGAGGGCATCGACGGCCCCCCGCTGATGGACACGTTCCGGAAGCAGGCGGAGCGCTTCGGCACCGAGATGATCGACGAGGACGTGACCAGCGTGGACTTCAGCCGCCGACCGTTCCGCGTGAGCGCCGGCGACACCACCGTCGAGGGCCACACGGTCATCATCGCCACGGGCGCCTCGGCGAAGCTCCTGGGCCTGCCCAACGAGTCCAAGCTCATGGGGCGGGGCGTCTCCACCTGCGCCACCTGCGACGGCTTCTTCTTCAAGGACCAGGACATCATGGTGGTGGGAGGCGGCGACTCGGCCATGGAGGAGGCGCTCTACCTCTCCCGGCTCGGCCGCAAGGTCGA
>Ga0137372_10007021_pt1 | contig 10896 bp, 11 predicted proteins | sample SagtaG_6_FD_104911 | JGI IMG/M metagenome (GOLD analysis project Ga0137372, IMG submission 104911) | Vadose zone soil microbial communities from Sagehorn Ranch, Mendocino, California, USA - Sage1_R_60_16 metaG | ecosystem: Environmental > Terrestrial > Soil > Vadose zone | place: USA...
GCCCGAGCAGCTCGGTGCCACGGCCACCGGAACCTACGGGAGCATCGGCGGCACCCTGGTCCACATCGCGAACGCCCAGGCGGGGTACGCGGCGCGGCTCCTGGACACCGAGCGGCCCGAGCGGCTCCCGGAGGATCCGTTCCCCGGGTTCGAGGCCCTGGCGGAGCGATTCGCTCACGGCGACGCACAGCTCGAGGAGGCAGCGACACAGGCCGGCCAGGATCGCGAGATCCAGGTGACCGGTGACGACCCGCCGGGCACGTGGTGGATGCCCGTGTCGCTGTTCCTGCTCCAGGCCGTCAACCACGGCACAGAGCACCGGTCGCAGGTCGCCACGATCCTGACCCAGCTCGGGGTCGAGCCCCCTGAGATGGACGGCTGGACCTACTTCTTCGCGAGCGGCCAGATGGTCCCGGTCTAGCCCTCCACGCCGGCGTCGAGACAGGCGCCGGCGGTGCGGCGAAGCGATGTGCCACTGAGTCCAGGGGCCCGGCTGGTGCCGGGCCCCTCGGATAAGCTGGAACGAGTTCGATGGGGTCAGGCACCCGTTCCATTCGACTGTCCGGATCGGGGCCCGCCGGCGCCGAAGCCCTACTCGGTACTGGTCACCTTGAAGTCCTTGTCGACTTTCACCGTGACGATGCTTCCATCGGACTTCTGCACGTGCGCCTCGTACCGGCGAGCCCTCCGAGTCCGTTTCGACCCGGATGATCGTGCCGCCCGCCACCGCGGCAAGCGCTGCCCCCCTCACCTTGTTGGCAGTGCCATCGGTGAGGAGCGTTTCGCCGGCCCGTGGCCCAGCTTTGCGGGATCCGTGCTTCCGTTCCCGGCCGGGCCGACGTCGAGGCCGACGGGGTCGACGTGGCGCTCTGCGCGCCGGCAAGGTGCGTGCCCGCCAGGATCGCACCGGCGAAGAGCCCGGCGGCGACGAGGCCGGCCGAGGCGGAACCGCCTTCGACGCTATCCGCGTCGGCGCGTCCGCTCCGGGGTCCCCTGAGGCGGACCTTCGTTGGATGAGACGGTGCTGTCGGACTCGGACACAGCCCGCAAGGCCTCCCCGACCTCCCGGGTGCTTGCGTCCGCCCAAGCGACGTCCCCCAGCGACAGAATGCCCACTAGCTGTCGGCCCTTCACGACCGGAAGCCGCCGGACCTGATGTTCTTCCATGAGCTCGCGCGCATCGGAGAGTTTCATGTCTGGGGTGACGGAGACGGGAGCGCGGGTTGCGATGTCAGCGGCTCGCACCTCGACCGGATCCTTCCCTTCGGCCAGGACTCGGATCACAAGGTCTCGATCCGTGATCAATCCAACGGGCTCCTCACCCTCGATAACGGGAACCACGCCGATGTCTTCTAACTTCATCAGCCGCGCTACCTCGTTCGCTGAGGCGCCGGACCCAACAGTCCTCGGCGACTCCGTCATCGCGTGCCGTACCAGGATGGCCATCGATGCTCCCTTCTTCCGGAATCAGGGTTGTTCTTACCCAGTTCCTGGCGACGGGTCGATGCCCGCTCCCGGGGGTATATACGTCCATCGGAAGAGCCCATGTCAGAGGACATCTTCGAGGCAAGAGAAGTCACCCAGGAGGTCACCCTCCGCGTGCTTTCCGAGGCTGAGGAAGCCCTGGAGCGGGAGGGCATCCCGCACATGCTGATGGGTGGGCTGGCCTCATCTGCGCACGGACGCCCGCGATGGACGCATGACGTCGACGTCCTGGTACGCCCCTCCGATGCCGGGCGGGCGCTCGAGGCCCTTGGCAACGCCGGATTCGAAACACAAGAGACCGACCCCTTCTGGCTCTACAAGGGAATCAAGGAAGGGGTCCTGGTTGACGTGATCTTCCGGTCGACGGGGGAGATCTATCTAGACGACGAGATGCTGGCGCACGCGCGCGCGGTCGACGTCTCCGGTGTCCGCGTATGCATGGTCTCGCCGGAGGACCTGATCGTCATCAAGGCGGTAGTCCACGACGAGCAGTCGCCACGGCACTGGTTCGATGCCATCGCCATGCTGTCGCGGACTGATCTCGATTGGGAGTACCTGCTGCAGCGATCTCGCAAGGCCGCCCGCCGAGTCTTGAGTCTGCTGCTGTACGCCCAGTCCAACGACGTGCTCGTGCCCGATACGATCGTGAGACGCCTCTTCCAGATGGTCATCGAGAGTGAGGAGAGCTTGCGGGAGGCGGGATGAGCTCGTCGGACCCGGTGCCCGATGCATATCTCGCAGAACACGTCCGTGACGCCTTGGCCCAGGATCCACGCCTGAGCGAGCTCCATGTGGACATCACCATGACGTCCGGAAAGGTCTTCCTGACCGGCACGGTGGGATCGGAAGAGCGGCGGGCGTACTTGACCACCGTCGTGCAGGGAGTCATGCCCGATCGTGAGGTGGTGAATCACACCATCGTGGAGTCACCGGCCGGAGAGCCGGACGTGGAGAAGCTGCCGTGATCCGGATCGCGGCGACGGCCGATCTCCACTTCGGGCCGGACCTCGCCGGAACCATTCGACCGCATCTGGGGGGCCTGACCGAGCGGGCGGATGTCCTTCTCATCGCGGGTGACGTGACCCGGGTGGGCGATCCCGAGGAAGCCGTAGGGCTGGCCAAGGAGCTTGCCGGGTTGGACGTGCCGATCATCGCCGTGCTCGGGAATCACGATTACCACTCGGATCGACAGGCGGAGATCGCCGAAGTTCTGGAGGAGAGCGGGATCCGAGTCTTGGAGAGGGAAACAACGACCCTCGAGGTCGACGGATCAACCCTGGGGGTCGCGGGGGCAAAGGGATTCGGCGGGGGGGTCATCGGGGCCAGCGGCAGCGACTTCGGGGAGCCGGAGATGAAGGCCTTCATCCACCATACCCGCGCCATTGCCGAGGGGTTGAGACGGGCGCTGTCGGAGCTGGACACCGAACACCGGGTGGCGTTGCTGCACTACGCGCCGGTGGAGACCACACTTCGAGGTGAGCGATTGGAGATCTACCCGTTCCTGGGGAGCTATCTGCTGGGGGAGGCCATCGATGGAGCCGGGGCTGATCTCATCTTGCATGGCCACGCGCACCGAGGCATGGAGCGAGGAGTGACCCTTGGCGGGATACCGGTCCGCAACGTCGCCCGGCCGGTCATTCAGCGTGCCTACAACGTGTACTGCCTCAGCTCCGACGGGAGCCGTCTGACCGACTAGCGATGGCCGGCTTTATGCAACGGGTCCACCACGCAGTCAACATGGGTTGACAGAATCCAGGCGTCAACGTATATTGACTGTCATGAGCGAAGCGACGAAGCTGGCCACGCGGGCGAGCAGCCGGGACCCTAGGGTGGGGCTGCGCGCGGTGGCCGCGCTCCGCCGCCTGCTCGAGCAGCTCGAGGCGCTACAGGTGGACAACGCCCGGGGCCTCGGGTGGTCGTGGCAGGAGATCGCCGCCGAGCTCGGGGTCAGCAAGCAGGCTGTCCACAAGAAACATGCGAGGCGCTGGTTCCGCCGAGGGAGGCGGTAGCCCATGTTCGAGCGATTCACCGATCGGGCTCGGGAGTGCGTCGTCCAGGCGCAGGTCGAAGCCGGAGAGCTGCGACACGGCTACATCGGGACCGAGCATCTCCTCCTGGGGATCCTTCGTGAGGGGACCGGTGTGGGCGCGCGGGTGTTGAACCATCTGGGGATCGATGTAGGGAAGGCCCGAGCCGAAGTGGTAGCGGTGATAGGGCAGGGGCCGCTCGAGACAGACGAGAACGACGCGGAGGCCCTGCGGGCGATCGGGATCGATGTCGAGGAGGTACGCCGCCGGATCGAGGAGACGTTTGGGCCTGGAGCACTAGATCGTCGGGTGCGTCCGCGATGGAGGAGGCTGGGCCGAGGTCGATGCGCCCCGATCTCGGGACACATCCCCTTCACACCCAGGGCCAAGAAGGTGCTGGAGCTGTCCTTGCGCGAGGCGGTTGCGCTCGGCCACAACTACATCGGGACGGAGCACATCCTCCTCGGTCTGGTCAGGGAGCGCGAGGGGATCGCTGCCCAACTCCTCCAGAATCGAGGCGCCGGCGACCGGGAGATCCGGCAGCTGGTCGCCAAGGAGATCGGGGAGAAGGGACAGCCCGGCCGCTCCGCCTGACTCGGGGGACCCACTCGGATAGAATCCCGGCCAGGTTCGGCAGAGAGGGGATCTTCCGAAGGAGTGCGTCGTGACGAGGCAAGACCCGGTCAAGATGCTTGCGGGCGTCCCGATCTTCGAGGAGCTCTCCACCAAGGAGCTCAAGTCGATCGCGACGGCGTCCAAAGAAGTCACGCACCGCAAGGGCGCCGTGTTGGCTCGGGAGGGGGACTCGGGCGTGGGCTTCTTCCTGATCCTGGACGGGGAGGTCAGCGTCGCCGTGGGTGGAAGGTCCCTTAGGAAGATGGGGCCGGGTGACTTTTTCGGAGAGATCTCGCTACTCGACGGCGGGCCGCGCACAGCGACCTGCACCGCCCAGAGCGAGGTGACCACGCTCGGCATCACGCCCTGGACCTTCAAGCGGCTGATCGAGCAGAATCCCGCCATCGCCTCGAAGATGTTGAAGGTGATGGCGCAACGACTGCGCTCCTCATCCACGCAGCAGCCTCACTACTAGTTCGTTCCTCCTCAGGCGATGGCACGACGAGCCGTGTAGCCTTCGGCCGTCGTGGACATGGGCGTCGTCGTGGGCGGAGACCTCGGGCGGCTCGGCGAGCTGGCACGAGAAGCCGAGGCAGCGGGGTTCGAGAGCGTGTGGTGTGCGGAGACGGCGCGATCAGCCTTCGTTCAGGCAACCGTGGTCTGCGGGGCGACCACGACGGTGAGTGTGGGGACCGACATAGCTCTGGCGTTCCCTCGAAGCCCCACCATCACCGCGATGGCGGCCAGAGACCTGGCCGAGCTGTCTGGCGGCCGGTTCCTGCTTGGACTGGGCACCCAGGTCAAACGGATCAACGAGCAACGGTTCGGGGTCGCGTTCGAGCACCCGGCGCCGAAGATCGCCGAGGCCATCGAGGTGATCCGCGAGGTCCTTGGAACGTTCGAGGGCAAGCCGATCGATCACCGCGGCCGGTTCTACGCCATCACCATGCCGCCGTTCCCGGGAGCTGCGCCGGCGCCCGGAGGCGTTCCCATCTACCTGGCCGCCGTGAACCGAGTCATGGCCGAAACGGCCGGGAGTTGCGCCGACGGGGTTCTCGGGCATCCGATGACCAGCCCCGCGTGGATCCGGGATGTGCTTCGTCCCGCCGTAGAGCGGGGGGCGAAACAGGTGGGCAGGGACCCGGCTGAGGTGAACGTGACGACCAGCGTCATCCTTGCCGTGTCCGGCGACCGCGAGGAGGCCAGGCGAGAGGCCGCGCTGCAGATAGCCTTCTACGCCACCACCCGGACGTACCGGCCGGTCCTCGAGCTGCACGGGTTCCAGGATCGCCTCGAGCCTCTCCGGCGGGGCTTCGTGAGGAAGGACCTCGCTGCCATGACAGAAATCGCCATGCCCATGGTCGACTCGCTGGCTGTGGCCGGGAGCGCAGAGGAGTGCCGCGAGCGGCTCGCCGGCTTCGAAGGCCTGGTGGACCGGTTGATCCTGGGAGGCGCATGGATCGGGCCATCCGAGGAGCGCCTGTTGGACAACCACCGCGCCATCGTGGAAACGTTCGCTCCGGGCCGATCCTGAATCGAGGCCGCAGGGCGATATGCCACATCTCGTCCGACCCGATGGCTGTCGTCTCTATCACGAGCTGCACGGGCCAGACGCCGGTTCCCGCCTGATCCTTCTCGAGGGCCTGGGCGGGGACATCCCAGGCTGGCGGAGGAACATCCCGCATCTCGCCACCGAGCACAGGGTCATCGCCTATGACTTTCGCGGAAATGGCCAATCGGACAAACCGGACCGGCCGGTGACCATGCGTACATTCGTGGAGGACACGATGGCCCTGCTCGATGACCTCACCATCTCATCCACCCACGCCTACGGACAGTCGTTCGGTGGGATGGTCGCCCAGGAGATGGCCCTGTCGCATCCGGAACGGGTCGCCTCGCTAGTGTTGGCCTGCACCCATGCCGGGCCCAGGCTCGCCGCGCGGATCGATCCGCCGGCCAAAGTGCCGAAGGACAAGCCGTACCTGGCTCTGTACTCGCAGGAGTTCGCCCGGGAGCATCCGGACCATGTCGCCGAGGACATCCTGGTGGCGAGCCAGAATCCACAGCCGGCGCACGCCGGGAGGAGGCAGTGGCAGGCCATCCAGGCATGGGACGCGTGGGACCGCCTAGGCGACATCCGCTGCCCGACCCTCGTGCTCCAGGGGACCGAGGACCGGCTGATCTCACCGAGGAACGCACAGATGCTCGCCGAACGCATTCCCGGAGCAACCTTGTTCTTGTTGGAGGGCACCGGCCACTTGTACCACTCCGAGCAGCCCGAGGCTGCGGACCGGGTCGTCCTGGACTTCCTACGAACGGTGGATGGGCACCGATGAGCGAAATCCCACGAGAGATCCTCGAGCTGGTGAAGCAGCGGGAGGCTGCGCGTGCCGCGAAGGACTTCGCCAGGGCCGACGAACTGAGGGAGCGGATCGCCGGAGCTGGGTTCGACCTCATCGACTCACCTGCTGGTACGCGGGTGGTTCCTCGCGAAGAGCAGAGCGGGAAGACCGAGCCCACCAGATACGCGAGCTCCGAGGAGGTGCCCTCGGTCCTATCCGATCAGCCGACGTTCGAGGCGACGATCCAGTGGCTTGCTCAGGGGTGGCCGGAGGACATCGTGCGGGGCATCGAGTCGTTCCGCCGCTACTCGGGTCACCGGTCGGCCCAACACGTGGTGGTGGACCTCACCGACCGGGGCGCCTGGCCTGAGCGGACCGAGGTGGTCCGGATCGATCCCGAGCTCGGATGGGCGGCGGGGCGCAACGCAGGCCTACGACGAACAGCCGGGCGGATCATCGTGATCGTCGATGGGTCGGTGGAGGCGGAGGGAGACGTGCTCGGGTCGCTCGCGGAGACGCTCGCCGATCCGGCGGTTGGGATCACCGGACCGTACGGCATCGTGAGCGATGACCTCCGCGAGTTCCATGGGTCGCCAGGGCCTGACGTCGACGCCATCGAGGGGTACCTGATGGCTTTCCGACGGGAGCTCGTCGAGCGAGGGCTGCGGTTCGACGAGAAGTTCAAGTTCTACCGGACGGCGGACATCGAACTGTCGTTTCAGGTCAAGGCGATGGGACTTCGCGCCACCGTCACCCCGGTTGCGGTGAGGAGGCACGAACACAGGATGTGGACGAACACTTCGGATGACGAACGCGCGCGCTTATCGAAGCGGAACTTCTACCGGTTTCTCGACAAGTGGCGCGGCCGCACCGACCTGTTGGCGTCGAGCAAAGACAAGCCGGGCCCGTAGCCGCCGGCGACCCGCCGCTACGCGTCGGGGCGGACCGGGATCTCCTGGGTCGGTGCAGCCCGATCCCCGGCCCGTGACAGGATGATCTCGGGGCCCGCCGGAACCTTGTCCGCCCGGTCCTTGGCCTCCTCGGCCTGCTTCTTCTGCGTCTCCTGCTTCAGTTCTTCCTTCGTGGGGATGGGCTTGTCGCCGTCCAGATACTTGCGGAGCTCGCTGCCCTCGATCACCTCTCGCTCGATGAGGACGTCGGAGAGCTTGCGCAGGTTCTCCCTGTCGTTCTCGAGGATCTCCTTGGCCCGATCCTGGGCCTCTCGAAGCAGCCGAGCCACTTCCTCGTCGATCACCCGCGCAGTCTGTTCGGAGAACTCGGGCCGCTCGCCCGGGAAGAGCGGACGCCCCCCCGCCGAACGGAACCCGTCGCTTCCGAAGGAAAGCGGGCCGAGCTTCGGGCTCATGCCGTACTCCACCACCATGGCTCGGGCGATGTCGGTTGCGTTCTGGAGGTCGTTCTGCGCCCCTGTCGAGATCTCGCCGAAGGTGATCTCCTCGGCGGCTCGTCCTCCCATGGCGAAGACCAGCCGGTCGCGCAGCTCGGGCTCGGTCATCAGGTAGCGATCCTCCAGTGGGCGGACCATCGTGATGCCGAGCGCGGCGACCCCGCGCGGGACGATGGTGACGCGGTGGACGGGATCGATGTTGTGTGACCGAAGGGCCACCAGGGCATGGCCCATCTCATGGACGGCCACCCGTACCTTGTCCCGCTCGGACATGACCCGGCTCTTCCTCTCCAGACCCGCCACGACGCGGTCGATGGCTTCCTCCAGCTCTTCCATTCCCACCCAGTTCTTCTCCCTGCGCGCGGCCAGGAGTGCGCCCTCGTTCACCACGTTGGCCAGGTCGGCTCCGGTGAAGCCGGGTGTTCTTGCTGCCAGAGTCCTCAGGTCGACCTCCGGGTCGATGGCCACACCCCGGCTGTGCACGCGAAGGATGGCCTCCCGGCCGCGCAGGTCCGGGCGGTCCACCACGACCTGGCGGTCGAACCGGCCTGGACGGAGCAGCGCCGGATCCAGCACGTCAGCCCTGTTGGTGGCGGCCATGATGATCACACCCTTGGAGGTGTCGAAGCCGTCCATCTCCACCAGGAGCTGATTCAGGGTCTGCTCACGCTCGTCGTGCGAGCCGAGTGAGCCGCCCAGGGCGCCGGCTCGCGACTTTCCGATGGTGTCGAGTTCGTCCAGGAACACCAGGCACGGTGCCTTCTCTTTGGCCTGCTGGAACAGCTCCCGGACCCGCGCCGCTCCCAGGCCCACGAACATTTCCACGAACTCCGAGCCGGACATGTAGAAGAAGGGTACGGCTGCCTCGCCGGCAACCGCTCTGGCCAGGAGGGTCTTGCCGCAGCCAGGGGGACCGAGAAGCAGGACGCCCTTGGGGATCCGCCCGCCCAAGCGTTGGTACTTCTTGGGGGTTCGAAGGAACTCGACGATCTCCTTGAGCTCTTCGACGGCCTCGTCCACCCCCGCCACATCGGCGAAGGTGGTCTTCATCTCCTTGCGGTCGTAGATCTTGACGCGGTTCTTCCCCAGGTTGAGCGCCGTCGCCGCGCCCCCTCCGGCCATGCGCCGAAACAGGAACACCCAGAGCAGGCCGAGCAGAAGGAACGGAAGGATCCACTGAAGCAGGAACGAGGTGAGCGCGCTGGGCTGCTGGCCCTTGAACTGAACGCCCTCCCTCGAGAGCTGTGTCACCAGCGTGGAGGTGTCGAAGTTGGGAGGCAGTTCGGCGACGAACCGGGTCCCGTTCGTGTCCGTCCACGCGATCGACGCGCCCGTGATCGTGACGGACTGGACCGTGTGGCGATCGAGTTGCCGGTAGAACTGGTCGAGCCGGGCCTTGGTGGTGCTCTGGCCGAACAGGCTCTGAACCAGGAAGAGCAAGACGATCGCTCCGAGGATGTACACCAGCGAGAAACGCCAGGGGTTCCGCCCGCTCTGGCCCGAGCCTCCACCGAGGTCGAAGCCCTGCCAGCGACCCTTGCCTCGCCGTTCGTTGTCGTTGGGGTTCGGCATGATTCTTTTCCTCTTCGATCTTCCCTCGAGTGGGTTCCAACCAATTCCTACCGTACATCTTCCCACCAGCTCTCCTGAACCACCCCTTCATCGGATTTCGTGCCTGAGGCTTCCCCGGAGAACGCTGCCAGGGTCGGTGCTGTCCGGTGACCGGCCGTATCCTGGCCTGGTGGGTGGCGGCAGCACAGGGGAGGGGCCGGCGCAGGCCCGGGCGGCCCGATCACACGGAGTGCGCCCGGCGGTGGGAGGACTGGTCGGCGCTGTGGTCGTGATCGGCTCAACCGCCGTCGTGCACACGTTCGTGAGGGCCGTGCCCTTCCTGCCTCTCGCCCTGGCCCAGGCACTGGTCCGGGCAGCTCCTGGAGGGTTCGCCACGTTCTTCATCGATCGTCTGGGACATTGGGCCCTGCGCCTCGCGGTCACGGGAACGGTCTTGGCCTTCGTCGCGGCCGGTGTGGCGCTGGGCCTCCTCATCCCGAGGTTGATCGGCTTGGTGCGAAGTGCTGCCGCCGCGGGCGTTCTCAGCTTCCTTCCGCTGTGGGTCGTGTCCGTGGCCTTCTATCCCTCGCCGAGTGGAGAGACGCTCCACCGGCAGCCGTTCGCTCTTGTCAGCCTGCCCATCTACGGCATGGGAGGCCTGGCTGCAGCGTGGGCGCAGGATCGACTTCGCCAGGCTCCGCTGCGTCAAGAGCCGGACCTCAGTCGCCGCTTCGTCCTGCGGGCCCTGTGGTGGGGAGCGGCGAGCGTGCTCCTCGGGGTGGCGGACCTGGGCCGACTCATCCACCGGAGGCCCGACCCCGGTCGTGAGCTTCTGCGCCTGGCCAACGTGCGACCGGCCACTCGGCCGCCACTGTCGTCCGCCGATGAGGCCTTCTCGCGAGTGGCCGGTCTGACGCCAGAAGTGACCTCCAATGAGGACTTCTATGTCGTGGACGAGGAGATCATCGATCCGGACATCGACCCGGCAGTGTGGCGAATGAACGTCGGCGGGGTGGTCAGGCGCCCTCTCATCCTGACCTACGAGGAGCTCCGGAGACTCCCCGCGATCGAGCGCTACCAGACCCTCGAGTGCATCAGCAACCAGGTGGGAGGAAGCCTCATCTCGACGACGAAGTGGGTCGGGGTGCCGTTGCCGGAGATCCTCGACCGGGTCGGTGTGGGCAGGGATGCCCTCGAGGTGGTGTTCCGGGCCTCGGGCGGCTACTCGGACAGTCTGCCCATCGAGCAGGCCATGGACCCCAGCACTCTGATCGCCATCGGCATGAACGACCACGTGCTCCCCAGGGCCCACGGGTTCCCCGCCCGCGTTCTGTCCGTCGGGACGTACGGGATGAAGAATCCCAAGTGGCTGACAGGGATCGAGGTGATCGATCGGTCATACCACGGGTATTGGGAGCAACGAGGTTGGTCCAAGCAGGCAATCGTGAAGACGGGATCCCGCCTCGAC
>Ga0137372_10007023_pt1 | contig 10895 bp, 10 predicted proteins | sample SagtaG_6_FD_104911 | JGI IMG/M metagenome (GOLD analysis project Ga0137372, IMG submission 104911) | Vadose zone soil microbial communities from Sagehorn Ranch, Mendocino, California, USA - Sage1_R_60_16 metaG | ecosystem: Environmental > Terrestrial > Soil > Vadose zone | place: USA...
CAGAGCAGCTTCAGCTGACTCGAGAGCGCGAGCGGATCGAGCGCCGGACTGCTCGCCGGCGTTCCGCCTTCGTCGAGCACGTCGAGGAAGCGCGTCAGTGCCGTGAACGCACGGTCGTTCTTCTCCTGCTCGGTGAAGAGCCGCAGCATCGCCTCGGCACCGATCAGTCCGACGTTCAGGCGGTACGGGTCCTCGCGCACGGCGTTGTGTGCGCGCACGAGGTCGACGCCGGTCACCGTCTGGAGCTCGCCGGACCCCTGGTGGAGCTGCAGCGCGACGTGGGACAGCGGCTCGAGCCTCCCCCCGAAGCGCGACTTCGTCTTGCGAATCCCCTTGGCGACGGCGCCGATGCGTCCGCGCTCGCGCGTGTACAGGTGCACGATCCGATCCGCTTCTCCGAGGCGCAGGGAGCGCAGGACGACGGCCTCCGTCGGGTATGTGCGCGCCACGTGTCCAGTCTAGAGAGCGCTCTTGTCAGGAACGGACGCGGTCGCTGCTCCGTTGTACCGCATATATGCAGCCGATTCGGATGTACACGACGCGCTGGTGCGGCTACTGCGTCCGTGCGAAGGCGCTGCTCCGCTCGCGCGGGCTCCCGTTCGAGGAGGTCTCGCTCGACGACGAGCCCGCCTTCCGCGAGAAGCTCTACGAGCTCACGGGCGGCTGGACGCTCCCGCAGATCGTGATCGGCGACGAGGTCATCGGCGGCTACACCGAGCTCTGGCGGCTCGACCGCTCCGGCGACCTCGCCGACAAGCTCGCGGCGTAACGCAACCGGCGCCCGCCGCGCCGGCGGGGCACGGACGGCCCCGCCGGCGCTCGGACACTGCTTCGGCAGCTAGCCCAGCTGGCTCAGAGGACCGGCCAAATCCGGGAAGTTGCGTGTACTCAAGGCTTGCACGCCCGCCGTGTGCTCACCGTTGAACGGCGTGACCGCGCCCGGGCAGCCCGCCGCAGTCGCGTCCGCCGGCGAGTCGAACCAGAGCCCGAGGTGGTACGTGTGCACCGGCGGCGTCGGCGGATTCGTGGGCGCGTCGCCTGCGAAATGGACAGGCGCGGGCGCGGACCCCGGCGCCACGATGAAGGTCTCCACATTGAACCGCCCGGCGACCTTCACCTCGGCCTTCCCGTGGTGGTTGGTCTCGAGGTCGGCCTGGTACCAGGACAGCCCGAAGGGGCCGTTCGGGACCTGGATGACGAAGAAGTCGAAGCCGGTGTTCGCCGGGAGACCCTCCACCTTCAGCTTCAGCTTCTCGACGCCGTGCTTCGCCTCCACCACCACGTGTCCCTTCGCGTTCGGCAGGCACGTGGCAGCCGTTGCGGAGGGAATCATGTCGAACTTGATCTTGTGGCCCGGGCCGGCCCCTCGGGCGGTCATTGCCGCCACGAAGCCGGCGAGGAGCAGGCAGGCGATGAGCAGCACTCCCCTCGTGCGATTGTCCACTCGATGCATCGATGCCTCCTTTCCGGGCCTCCGAGAGCCGGTACGAGGACGGCGCTTGCCCTGAGGCTCATTCCGGGGCCCACTGGCAGAGCCGGGATCATGACGCATCGGCGCCGCGGAACGATCCGGCGCCGGTTTCCGTCTAACGTTGTGTGGAGACCTTGCCTGCGGCGGGCGCACAGAGGCCGTCCCGGTCGCACGCGCGGCATGCCGACGCGACGTCGTTCGCCGCACTCGTCGAGCTCCACGATCAGTCGCTGCGGCGACTCGCCTTTCGTCCAAGAAGGCGTGCGTCGACGAACTGTGCCGCGAGCGCGCGTACGCGAGGGTGCCGACTAGAGACGCTGGCAGGACGGGCAGTACCACGTGCTGCGGCCGGCGACGCGCGTCTTCTCGATCGGCGTCCCGCAGCGGTCGCACGGCTCGCCGCCGCGGCCGTAGACCTTGAACTCCTTCTGCATCGAGCCCGTACGCCCGTCGGGCTGCCGGTAGTCGCGCAGAGTCGCCCCCTGGCGTTTGATGCCCGCCTCGAGCGCGCGCTTGATGCCTTCGCGGAGGGCACGCACTTCCTCGGGCTCGAGCTCGCGCGCAGGTCGCATCGGGTGGATGCGCGCGCGCCAGAGCGCCTCGTCCACATAGATGTTCCCGAGGCCGGCGAGCGTGCGCTGGTCGAGCAGCGCCGCCTTCACCGGCGCCCTGCGGTTCTCGAGGCTCGCGGCGAGCGACTTCGTCGTGAACCTCCGTCCGAGCGGCTCGCCGCCGAGGCGCTGCGCGAGATACGGGTCGAGACCCTCCGGCTCGACAAGCAGCCAGGTGCCGAAGCGGCGAACGTCGCGATAGACGACGTCCGACCCGTCGTCTAGATTGACAACAGCACGTCGGTGTGGAACGTCGGCCGGCGTTCCCGGCGGCGCGTACAGAAACGTTCCCGTCATCCGGAGGTGAATCAGGAGAACCCGACCGCTCTCGAACCGAACAACCAAATACTTGCCGCGCCGCTCCAGCGCCGTGACGCGCTCGCCCGTGAGCTCGGCCGCCACCTCGGCCGGGTCTTCGGGGCGCGTCAGGCGGGGGTCGTTGATCTCGACGTGCTCGAAGCTGCGCCCCACGAGCACGGGCTCGAGACGGCGTCGGACCGTCTCGACCTCGGGCAGCTCGGGCACCCGTCCAGCCTAGCCACGGCCGGTCGGGGCTAAGCCGCTGACACCGAGGAGCGCTCGTCGAGCAGAATCGACCGCGTCTTCGGCTGCTCTTCTCCGAGCTCGTACGCCGCGAGCACCTCGCGGGCCGCCTCGGCCGCAGATGCCTCGTCGCGGGCGTGCACCTCGGCGAGCACCTCGCCGGCGCGGACGTCGTCTCCGCGCTTGCGGCGGCACACGATGCCGACGGAATGGTCGATGGTGTCCTCCTTCGTGCGCCGCCCGGCCCCGAGGTGGAGCGCGGCCAGCCCGACCTGGATGGCGCCGAGCCGCGTGACGTACCCCGCTCCAGGCGCCTCGACCTCGACGACGATGGGCGCGCGCGGCAGCGCATCCTCGCTCGGGTCTCCGCCCTGCGCTCTGATCCAGCGCTCGTAGGCGGCTGTGGCCGAGCCCTCGGCGAGCGCCTCCTCCGCCCGGCGCCGGCCCTCGGCCTCGTCGATGCCGAGATCGGAGAGCGCGAGCAGGCGCGAGCAGGCCGTGAGGACGAGCTCCGTGAAGTCGGGCGGTCCCTCGCCGCGCAGGGTCGCGATCGCCTCGCGCAGCTCGAGCGCGTTCCCCACCGCGTTTCCCAGCGGCTGGTCCATGTCGGTGAGCAGGCAGACGACGTCACGTCCGGCACGGGTTCCCAGCTCGAGCATCGCCTCGGCGAGGACCCGCGCGTCCTCGAGGGACTTCATGAACGCGCCGTCGCCGACCTTGACGTCGAGGACGATCGCCTCCGCGCCGGCTGCGATCTTCTTCGACATGATGCTCGCGGCGATGAGCGCGACGCTGTCGACCGTCGCGGTCACGTCGCGCAGCGCGTAGAGCTTCTTGTCCGCGGGGACGAGGTCCGCGGTCTGGCCGATGATCGCCATGCCGACGTCGCGCACCTGCGCGATGAACTCGTCCAGTGCCAGCTCGACGCGGAAGCCCGGGATCGACTCGAGCTTGTCCAGCGTGCCGCCGGTGTGTCCGAGCCCTCGGCCGCTCATCTTCCCGAGCGGGACACCGCACGCGGCGACGATCGGCCCGACCGCGATCGACGTCTTGTCGCCGACGCCGCCGGTCGAATGCTTGTCGACGACGCGGCGGCCGAGTTGCGCCGCCATGTCGATCGTCTCGCCGCTCCCGACAAACGCCTCCGTCATCGCGAGTGTCTCCGCGCTGGTCAGCCCGCGGAACATGACCGCCATGCAGAACGCCGACATCTGGTAGTCGGGAACGTCTCCGCGCGCGAAGCCGAGGACCAGCTCGCTGACCTCGTCGTCGCCCAGCTCACCGCCGTCCCGCTTGCGCTGGATCAGCTCTGCGGGATGGATCGTCACGGCGTGACGATCGGCTGTCCGGGGATCCCGCGGCGCGGCGGCTTGCCGCCGAGCCAGGCGTTCACAGTCGCCCCGACGTCGCCGAACTCGCCCTCGTGAATCGCGCCGTTCGCATAGCGCCCTTCGACGTACGCGAGCAGCAGCGCGTGCTCGCGCGAGTGATCGGTGGACGGCGTCGTCGGGTCGCAGCCGTGATCGGACGTGAGAATGAAGAGATCACCAGGACGCAGGGCGTCGAGCAGATCGGGCAGCCGGCGGTCGAAGTCCTGCAGGCAGCGGTGGAAGTTGACGGGGTCGTTGCGGTGCCCCCAGAGCATGTCGGTCTCGACGAGATTGACGAAGATCAGGCCTTCGTCGAGCTCGCGCAGCAGGCGCTCGGTCTGCGCGATTCCCTCGATGTTCGACTTCGTGGGATGCGACTCGTCGATGTCGCGGCCGGCGAAGATGTCGCCGATCTTGCCGACGCCGTGCACATGCAGGCCGGCGTCTCGCACGAGCGACAGGTAGTTCGGGCGCTTCGGCTCGAGCGAGAAGTCGTGCCGGTTCGGCGTGCGCTCGTAGTTACCGGGCTCGCCGATGAACGGCCGCGCGATCACCCGCCCGACGGCGTGCTTGCCGGTGAGGATCTCGCGCGCGATCCGGCACGCCTCGTACAGCTCTTCGAGCGGCACCGTCTCCTCATGCGCGGCGATCTGGAACACCGAGTCCGCAGACGTGTAGACGATCCACTTGCCGGTGCGCTGGTGCTGCTCCCCCAGCTCCTGGATGATCTCGGTCCCCGACGCCGGCTTGTTGCCGAGCACGCCGCGGCCCGTCCGGTGCATGAACGGGTCGATGACATCCTCGGGGAAGCCGTGCGGATACGTCGGGAACGGCGTCGGGGTGAGGATGCCCATCAGCTCCCAGTGCCCAGTGGTCGTGTCCTTGCCCTTCGACCGCTCGACGAGCCTCCCGGCGATGGCCGGCGCGCCGGGCTGGGGCGGGCAGCCTTCGAGCTCCTCGACGTTGCCGAGGCCAAACGCCTCGAGCGTCGGCAGGTCGAGACCTCCGACCGCCCGCGCGACATTGCCGAGAGTGTCAGACCCCTCATCGCCGTATTCGGCCGCGTCGGGCAACTCGCCCGCACCGACGGCGTCCAGCACGATCACGCATGCTCGCGGCACGCGGCTATCCTAAGGCGCGAGATGATGACCGTCCTCGGCCTTGTCGGCATCCTGGTCTTCTGCGGCTGTGTGATCGCGCTCGCAGCAGGCGTTACGTGGCTCGTCGTGAAGCTTTCGCCGTCGAAGGCGGCGAAGCCCAAGCCGCCCGAGCCGACGGCCGAGACCTAGTAGGGGCCTGTCCGGGAAGTGGCCACGGTGGATGACACTCGTGACGCCTGTCAGGCGCACTGGTTCATTGTCCGGACAGGCCCCTAGACCGGCGCGAGCGGGAGGACGTCGTCGAGCGGTGTGTACTCGAGGTTGTGAGCCTCGGCGACGGCCTCGTACGTGATCTTGCCGTCGACGACGTTCACGCCTCGCGCGAGCGTGCGATCTCGCGCAACGGCCTCGCGCAGGCCGTGGTCGGCGATCGACTCGGCGTAGGGCAGGGTCGCGTTCGTCAACGCCTTCGTCGCGGTGATCGGCACCGCGCCGGGCATGTTCGCCACGCAGTAATGCGTGACACCCTCCACGACGTAGACCGGATCGCTGTGCGTCGTCGGCCGTGACGTCTCCGCAGAGCCGCCCTGGTCGATCGCGACGTCGCAGAACACCGAGCCTTCTTTCATGTCGCCGAGCATCGAGCGGGTGATCAGCTTCGGCGCCCTGGCCCCCGGGATGAGGACGGCGCCGATGACGACATCCGAGTCCTTGATCGACTCGGCGATCTGCAGGCTGGACGACATCACGAGACTGACGCGCCCAGAGAGGATCTCGTCGAGCTGGCGCATCCGGTCGATCGATCGTTCGAGGATCGTCACGTTCGCGCCCAGGCCGATCGCGATCACGGCGGCGTTGTAGCCGACGATTCCGCCGCCGATGACGAGCACGCGGCCGGGCGCGACGCCCGGCACTCCGCCGAGGAGGAGGCCGCGTCCGCCGAGCGGCTTCTCGAGGAAGTAGGCACCGGCCTGCGCGGCGAGCCGTCCGGCGATCTCGCTCATCGGCGCCAGCAGCGGCAGCCGCCGGTCGTCGGTCTCGACGGTTTCGTAGGCGACGGCGGTCACGCCGCTATCGGCCAGCGCATGCGTGAGCGGCTCGTCCGCCGCGATGTGCAGGTAGGTGAAGAGCACGAGCCCTTCGCGCAGCTTCGAGTACTCCTCCTGGACGGGCTCCTTCACCTTGAGCAGCAGCTCGGAGTCGTTCCAGACGTCGTCCATCGAACCGATGCGTGCGCCCACGCGTTCGTATGCCGAGTCGGCGAACGCACTGCCGACGCCCGCGCCGCTCTCGATCACAACTTCGTGGCCCCGGCGGATCAGCTCGAGCGCGCCCGCCGGCGTCAGCGCGACGCGGTACTCATCCGTCTTGAGCTCTTTCGCGACACCGATCCTCACCGCGCGCGAACCTTATACCGCTCTGGGGCGGGACAGACACGAATTCGCCACAGACACGGCACACAGCCACCGATACGATCGCGGTCGGGTGGTGGGTTAGGGGTGCCCCATGTTGGGGGTGGCTTCAGAGGCCACGTTCGCGGAGGTACAGCAGCAGTCCGGCGAGCGTCTTCGCATCCTCGAGCTCGCCGATCCGCGCGGCCAACTCCGCGACCGGGATCCGGACGAGCTCGATCGACTCGTCGCCCTCCAGGCGCTGTTCGCCTTCCTCGACGCGCTCGGCGAAGAACACGTGCATCAGCTCCCGGCAGAAGCCGGGCGTCGTCCAGAACGACGCGGCGTGTCGCCAGTCGCCGCCGCTGAGCCCCGTCTCTTCGGCGAGCTCGCGCTGCGCCGACGCCAGGGGCTCCTCGTCCCGGTCGAGCGTGCCCGCGGGAAGCTCGACCAACTCCTTCCGCGCCGGCTCGCGCATTTGGCGCACGAGCACGACGTTGTCTCGCGCGTCGACCGCGACAATTGCGACCGCTCCGGGATGTTCGACGATCTCCCGTTCGTGCTCGCCCCACCGTTCAACTGTCACGTCGATCAGCTTGCCGTCGTAGACGGTGCGCGATGCGTCGAGCTTCATCGCGTGAGCCGTTCCACGAGCGTGCGCTCGTCGGGGCCGAACCACGGCGGCGTTCCCGCCGCTGCATTGGCGCGCGCGTGCTCGGAATCACGCGTCGCCGGAATGACGACGTCGACCCGGTCGTCGGACAAGATCCACTTGAGCAGCGCCTGCGGCCACGTCTCTACGCCGAACTCGCGTAGGGGCGCGATCTCCGCGAGCGCAGGTTCGCGCCGGAGGAGCCTCCCCTCGGCGAACGGCCGCATCACGATCACCGCGATCCCGAGCTCCGCGGCGAGTGGGAGCAACTCGCGCTCGCTCTCACGCTCCTGCGGGTTGTACGGGAGCTGCACAGTCTCGAAACGGCCGCTGCGCATCGCTGCGGCGAGCTCGTCGAACGCGCCGGCCGCATAGTGCGTGACGCCGAGCCGTCCGACGCGTCCCGCGTCGCGCTCCGCCTCCAGCCAGCCGACATGCTCCCGCCAGCCGACGAGGTTGTGCACCTGCTCGACCTCCACGCGGCCGCCGAACCAGCCGAGCTGGGCCGCGTACTGGGCATGTCCCTCCTCGACTGACTCCGCCCAGATCTTCGTCGCGACGGCGACGCGCTCGCGCCGGCCGTCGAGCACGGCGCCGAGCGAGCGCTCGGCGCCGCGGTACATCGGCGAAGAATCGACGAGCTGCACACCGGCTTGCACCGCGGCATCCAGCACGCGCTGAGCAAGCGCGGCATCGCCGCCAAACGTCCGCCACGTGCCGAGCCCGACCACGGGCCCGAGGCGCCGTTCCTCCATCACAAGACGAGGCTTCTCGCAAGCAGCCCCGCCGCAAACGCCGCCGCGAAGAACTCGGGATCGTCATCCGGGCCGCGGCCCATGTGCGAGAGCGGCAGGCCGGCGCTCGCCTCACGCCACCCGGGTGGGTCGAGCTCCTCGGGTACGAGCGGTTCGGCCAGACAGAGCCGCAACACCGCCTCCGTGTGGTGTGACTGCCCGCGGTGGCGCGCACGCTCGTCGGCGCCGGATACCCGAGGCGCCACGACCGGCCGCCCGCCGAGGGACGCAGCCGCGTTGACGGCCTGTGCCGCTGCAATGCCGCCGTGGCCGATCCCCGTGCCGGTTCCGACGATCCCGGGGCCGATCGAGCACACGGCGACCTCGGCGCCGCGTGACTTGCACCACGCAAGCGCCGAATAGATGTTCACCGCCTGTGCCGCGCCGACGCAAGGTCCTGCCGCGACCACGAGCTCGAGGAGACCATGGTCGCGCAGCGCCCGCACTGCGTCCGACAGCGCGACTGGAAGTGCCCCGCCCGCGAGCTGGACGTATGCGACGCGCGACCCCGTCAGCGCGGCGCACACGGGGACGAGCTGCGAATGCACCGAACAGCAGACGACGGGCATTCCGTCGAGCGACCCCGCAAGCGTGTCCTCCTCCTCCACATGTCGCACTGCCTGCTGCAGCGACGTATACGGGAGCGTCATGACGTGCGCACCCGGGTCAGGCTCATGCGCGAGCCCGCGCGTCAGGTTCGCGTGCAGAATGTCGAAGCCGCCGCTGCCGAGCCTCAGCTCGCGCGCCTGCACGTTCACGAGCACCTCGTCACCGACCTCGACTTCGCCCGTGACGTCGGGATAGGCGATGCACGGCACGCCGTCCACCTCGAGCCGCACCAGCCCCTCGTGCCGCTCCGCGATAGCGGTGACGGTGCCGCGCCTAAGCGAGAGCGGCATCGACCAGCGCCAGCGTGACGTCGACCATCGCGTCGAGGTCTGCGACCGCGATCCGCTCGTCCGGCGTGTGGATGTCCTTCATCCCGTTCGCGAGATTGAGGCACTGAAGCCCTCGCTCGTTGAAGACGTTCGCGTCCGCCGCGCCCCCGCTCAGACCGAACCGAACATCCTGGCCCGCGCGTGCGAGCGCGTCGGCGGCAAAACGAACGACCTCGTCGTCGCGCTTGAACCGGTAACCGCGGTACGACTTGCGCGATTCGATGTCCGCACGACAGTCGCTCATCTCGGCCGCGAACGAGATCGACTCCATCATCTCCTGGACGAGGTCGGCGAGCCTGCGCTCGTCATGCGAGCGGGCCTCCGCGACGAACATGCAGTGCTCGGGGACGATGTTCGATGCGACGCCTCCGTGAATCACGCCGACGTTCGCGGTCGAATATTCGTCAACCTGGCCGAGTCGAAGGTCGGCGACCGCGCGCGCCGCCGCGACGATCGCGTTCCGTCCCTCCTCCGGGTACATCCCGGCGTGGGATGCTTTCCCGTGGAACGTGGCTTCGAGCGACTGGGAATGAGGCGCGCCGAGGACGATCTCGCCGATCGGCGCGGCTTGGTCGTAGACGAAGCCGTGCCTCGCCGTGAGCCGGGACTCGTCGAACGCCGCGGCACCGATGAGGCCGACCTCCTCCTTCGGCGTGAAGAGCAGCTCGATTCCCGCATGCGCGCGCCGCTCGGACAACACGCGCCGCGTCGCCTCGAGCATCACAGCGACCGCGGCCTTGTCGTCCGCCCCGAGGATCGTCCCGGCGGCGTTGCGGACGACGTCCTCGTCGTCGACGACCGGCTCGATCCGACCGGTCGGCGGCACCGTGTCGAGGTGCGCGCAGAGGAAGATCGGCGTGCCGGGGGCGGTCGGCTCGAGACGCGTGTAGAGATTGCCTGCCGTCGCTCCGATCCTCGCGCCTGCGTCGTCCTCGTCGACCTCGAGCGCGCAGTCACGCAGGTACGCGCTGACGACGTCTGCGACCGCACGCTCCTCGCCGGACGGGCTGGGGATCGCGGCGAGCTCCGTGAAGAGGTCGAGGACCTCGGGCACCGCGCTAGCTTAGAGTCCCGCGCATGCTCTACCGGCCCGAGGCATTCGAGCCGCTGACGGAGACGGCGTGGGACGACCAGAGCGCGCGCGAGGCAATCCGACGGATCGTCGCGGACGTCGACGCGGCGTTCGATGCGGATGCACTCTGGCCGGCAGACGAGTGGGACGGCTGGCAGGCGGCCTTGCCGATGAAGAACCTCTACGTCGGCGCGGCCGGGGTGATCTGGGCGCTCGACACACTTCGCAGGCGCGGGCACGCCGAGACGCAGATCGATCTCGCTGCGGCGGCGTCGCGTACGCTTGCCGCCTTCCGCGAGGCGCCCGACTCCATGGCGGGCATCGAGCTTCCGTCGCGGCCGGAGGCGGCACTCCTGACCGGGGAAACGGGAATCCTGCTCGTCGCGTGGCGGCTCTCGCCGACGGTTGACCTCGAACGCGATCTACTCGAGCACGTACGGGAGAACCGCGACAACGAAGTGGACGAGCTCATGTGGGGAGTCCCGGGGACGCTCCTCGCCGCTCATGCGATGCACGAGTGGATACGTGACGAGCGCTGGCGAGACGCACGTACCGAGAGCGCGGAAGCGCTGTGGCGCCGGCGCGACGCGGACGGATACTGGACGCACCGGCTGTACGGGGAGACCTACCGCGGGCTCGGTCCCGCGCACGGCGTCGTCGGCAACGTGCTGACGCTCCTCCCCGTGCTCGACGAGGAGCGGCGGACGCGCCTCGAGAAAGAGACATCGGCATTGCTCGCCCGCGAAGCCGTTGTCGAAGGCGACCTGGCGAACTGGCCCATGCACGCCGGAGCCGATCTGGCCACGGACGACGGCGAGATCCGGGTGCAGTGGTGTGCCGGCGGGCCCGGGATCGTCACTTCGGCGGCGTCCTATCTCGAGGACGGGCTTTGCGAAGCCGGGGCCGAGCTCGCGTGGCATGCCGGGCCGCCCAACCTGGAGAAGGGCTCCTCG
>Ga0137372_10007025_pt1 | contig 10889 bp, 9 predicted proteins | sample SagtaG_6_FD_104911 | JGI IMG/M metagenome (GOLD analysis project Ga0137372, IMG submission 104911) | Vadose zone soil microbial communities from Sagehorn Ranch, Mendocino, California, USA - Sage1_R_60_16 metaG | ecosystem: Environmental > Terrestrial > Soil > Vadose zone | place: USA: California...
GACTACCGGGCAGCCCGCACAGCACCCGGACAGCCCGATCCCCGGGCCGCAACGGACGCAGGCGGTGGACCGACCGGTAGAAGGCGCCCCTGAACGCCTCCGACATCACCTAAATGTAATGGGGCGGCCTCAGCAAGATGCGCCCGCTGTAGATCACCGCGATCCGCATCGCCACCTGGGCAAACCACGGCGAGATCGCGCGACATGACCATTGCGGACCCGGATCACCTGCCCGCGCCGGACGAGCAGTGCATCGTCCGCATCGGGCCAGCCTCGCCGCCGGCCACCGCGTCAGCCTCCGCGACGCCATGCCCGGCGTGGACCCGCGCAACCTGCCCCTGGTCACCACCGCCATCAGCCACGCCGCCGGACAGCACCAGCAGCGATAAGCAAGCCATCGGACCTCAAAGGGGGTGCAGCCAAGGTAAGCCCAGAACCCGCCATGGGTCTTGGGTGGGCTGATTCCGGTCAGCCAGGGTAGGTCAGCCGGAGATCGGCGTTACGTTACGGACAGTGACTGCCAGGCGCTCGCGCCGCGTGCGATATCCGCCTTGTTATTATGCGTGCCAGTTCTGGTTGGCTAGCATGTCATCTGCGGCGGGCAGAATTGGTTGTTCTGTCCGTTCGCTGAATGGCCGGGGCCGTCCGGGGCCCGGCGCTCCGGCGAAGGCCTGCGCGATCGACATCCACTCGGTTGCGGCCGGCCCCTGGATGGCTAGTGATAGATCGTCCCGGTGCCTCCGCTGGGTGACCAGGAGGCAGAAGTCGAGGGCCGGTCCGGTCACCCGGTCTTCGGCCTCCGCGGGCCCCCAGGTCCACACGGCGCCATCCGGTGCGGTCAGTTCCACCCGCACCGGGACGGGCGGCTGGGTTTTGCCGCGGACGGCGTAGCTGAAGGCCCGCGCACCGACGCCGATGTGCGCGACGTGTCGGAGCCGTTCGGTCGGCTCGCGCCTGACGCCAAGGGCGTCGGCGATGTCCTGGGTGTGTGCCCAGGTTTCCACCAGCCGGGCGGTCAGCGCCGATGCGGCGCTCATGGCGGGGCCGAACCACGGCAGCCTGGCTCGCGGGTCGAGTCCGGCGAAGGTAGTGAGTAGTTCGGCGCGGGCCGCGTTGAACCAGGCCAGCATCTGGGCTCCGCTGCGGTCGCGGAACTGGGCGGCGATACCGTCTGGATCGATCCCGCCGGAGGCCTGCGCCTCGGCGAGCGCGGCGTGGAATTCTCCCGGGCGGACCGCGGAGCAGACGGCGGCCTCGTCGAAGTAGGCGAGGTGGCCGATCTGGTCGGCGATGTCCCACCCGGCCGCCGGTGTCGGCGTGTGCCACCGGGCCTCGTCGAGGCCGGCCACCAGGTTCCGGGTGACGGCGGTCTCGGCGGCGAGGTCGCTGGCGAGCGCGGCCATGTCTGCCGGCATCACGTCACCTTCCCGCTGCCGCGGCCCTGCCCGTGCCCGCGGCGGCATCGCTTGCCGGCTGCTTCTGGCCAGTGCTCGCGGAGGCCTCGGCTCGCACCGAGGCGAGCCAGTCGGTGACCGCGGGCAGGGTCTGCTTGCGGGCCGAACCACCTACCAGCAGTCCGATGTGGCCGGCCTTGAGGGCGAGGGTGTCCGCGCGGGCGGATCCGACCAGGCCGGCCAGCGGGGATACCGAGTCCGGCGGGGTGACGTGGTCGTGGGTGCCGTAGACGTTGAGGAACGGGCAGGTGATCGACTTGAGCTCGCGGGCCCGGTCTTCGAGCAAGACCTCCCCGGTATACAGTGCGTTGTCTCGGCTCAGCCGGCGGATCATCTCCACGAATGCAGCGCCCGGGAACGGCACGTGATCATGGGCCCAGTCGGTGAGCGCCCAGATGGCCTGGGCGGCGCGGCGATCGTGCAGCCGGTCCCAGAGGGTGACGTACCCGGCGAGGTCGCCGAGCGGGCGCAGCATCTGGAAGGCGCGCAGCATGGTCGCTGGCGGCACATTGCCGGTGTCGTCGAGGACGTCCTCGGGGTCCAGCCTGCCTTGCTGGGTGATGCGGGCGAGCGGGCCCATCTCGGCCCAGTTGGTTGGCACGCCGAGCGCGACTAGCGCGGGTGGTTGCTCGGGCACGGTGGCCGCCCACAGCGTGGCGATCACGCCGCCGAAGCAGTGGGCGAGGATCGCCGGCGGGGAACCGGCGGCTCGGGTTGCCGCCGCGTACGCCGCTGGCAGGTAGTGGTCGACGTAGGTCGACATCGTGTTGCCGGAGTCCCGCTCGTCCGCGGTGCCCCAGTCGATCAGGAAGACGTCGTAGCCGCGGCTGAGCAGACCCTCAACGAAGCTGTCGCCCGGCCGCAGGTCCCAGATGTGACTGCGGTTGATCAGGCTGGGCACGAGCAGCACCGGCGGCCGGCCGGAATCGGCGCCGGCCCGGTACCGTCGCAGACTGGGCCGGTCCTCCCGCCAGACGGCCAGATGCGGGGTGCAGCCGGTCCGGGGCCGGTCGAGGCCGCTGAGCAGGCGCAGCCCATTGACGGTCCGGCGCGTGTTGCGGTCGATGGAGTCCCCGATCCAGCCTACGGGGCGGGTGATCGCGTTGTTCATGATTCCTCCCGCCGGCGGTTCAGCGCGTCGACCGAGCGCTGCAACTGACGCACCTGGCGGCTGGAGGGCAGGCCGAGGGCCTCGACGATGCCGTTGCCGAGGTCGCTGGCCGCCCGCTTGGCCAGCCGGGAGACGCCGTTGGCCACGGCGACGGTGTCCAGGAACGCGTCGGTGCGGACCAGGCGTTCCAGGCGCGGGGACAGCCGTGACTCGGCGGCGAAGAACACTTGCGTCCAGTGAGTGGGAAGTGCGGGCAGACCGGGCATGCGCGGGCCTTTCATTCGGTGGGTTTCAGCTGCTGGCCCAGACATCGACCAGGTAACGACCGTCGGCGTTCAGCGCGGCAAGCCAGCGGGCCGCAGCGACTTGGTCGAAGCCGGTACGTTCGCGGTGCAGGTCGCGCAAGGCGTCGCGGATCCCTTCGGCCACATGCGTCGAGCCGCACACGTAGACCACTGCGTTGTCGTTTAGCAGGGGCCAGACGGTGTCGCCGAGCTGGCGCAGCCGGTCCTGCACGTAGACGCGGGGAAGTCCGGGCACCCGCGAGAACGCGCAGGCAAGCTGGGTCTGCGCGGCGGCTGCGAGTTCGGTGAGCTCGTCGCCGTAAAGCAGGTCCGACTGTGGGTGCCGGCAGCCGAACAGGAGAAGCGACGGGCCCAGTGCGGTGCCCGCGGCCGCGTGGGCGGCGCGTTCGGCCAGGAAGCCGCGGTACGGGGCGATCCCGGTGCCGGCACCGATCATGATCACCGGCCTGGCGGGGTCAGCGGGCAGCCGGAACGCCGAGGCGGTGTCCCGGACGAACCCGTACACGATCTGCTGGGTGCCTTGCCGGCATAGGTAGTTCGAGCAGACGCCCTCGAAGTCACCGCGACCGGATCGGGCGCGGCCCGTGAGGGCGCCCACGGTGATGGAGCAGCGGCGCGGATCCACCCGCGGGGAGGACGAGATCGAGTAGTAGCGTGGCGCCAGCGGCCCGAGGAGCTGCAAGAAGACCGCGAAGGGCACCTGGCACGCAGGATGCTCCTCGAGCAGGTCGAGTACCGAGCGGCGCCGGGCGAGCACTTCCTCGCGGTAGGCGCGGCCGTCGTCGGCCGGGTTGAGCAGGGCGGCGAGGTCGTCGCGGGTCCAGGGGTACTCGGTGTGCTCGAGCAGTGTCTGGATGTCGCGCCGGCTGGCCACCTCCTGAAGCTCGACGTAGTCGCTGAGCAGCCGGCGGATGGTGATCCGCTCGCCGACCGGCAGGAAGGGCTCCTGACCGTCGGCGGCGGCGTGCAGCCGGACGTGGGCGTCGGGGTCCAGGCCGAAGCGGCGCGTGACCCGCTCGACCAGGGCATCGCTGTTGTGCGGGATGACCCCGAGGTGGTCCCCGGCGTGGTAGTGCACGTCGCCGGGCAGGGCGAGCTCGATGTGCCGCACCGGGTGGCCGGTCACTCCGTCCAGCGGGCTGGTCAGTTCGCGGCTGATCAGCACGGGCATCGGTCGCGCGTCGAAGGCGGCCACGAACGGGCTTTGCCGGTTGCCGGGAACGAACTCGACCCGGTAGCGCGGTTGGGTGGTTGCGCCGACCGGCTCGCCGACGTCCACGCCGAGCGCTGCGCCGACGGCGGGCCACAGCTGGGCGTCCCAATCCTCGAACTGGCCGTCGAAGTCGCCGGCGGCGTCACCGACGCCCCGGTTGTGCAGCCGCCGCGCACCGAGCGCCGCCATCCGCTCGTCGATGAAGGCCGGCAGCTGCTGGAAGGTGTCCGCCCATTCCCGGTTGCCGCAGCCGAACACGGCGTAGGACACGCCGGTCAGGTCGGGCTCGTCCTTGGTCAGCCACCGGGTGAACTTGACCGCGTTATCCGGCGGGGTGCCATTGTAAGTGGCGGTGGCGATGGCGACGGCGCCGTCGCGGGGCAGGTCGTCCACGTGGTCGTCCAGCGCGGCCAGGCGGGTGCGGAAGCCGCGGCGCGTCCCCTCGGCGGCGATCTGCCCGGCGACCTCCTCGGCGGTGCCGAAGTTGGATCCGTACAGGACCAGCAACGAGGTGCCGTGATCGGGCCGCTCCGCGGACGGCCGCGAGATGGTCTGCGCGGCCTTGCCTGGTGCCGGGGCGGTGAATCCGGGTGCGACCACTGCGCGTTGCCGGGGCGGAACCGGCGTGAACTCGGCAGGGAGGTGGTTGATGCCGTTCATGAAGCTGGAGCGCAGCCGGGCCGTGGGACCGCTGGCGTGGATGTCGGGCAGGCGCGTGAGCAGTTCGGTGAGCAGCGTCCTGGCATTCAGCCGCGCGAGGTTGGCGCCGAGGCAGAAGTGGGTGCCGTCGCCGAAGGACAGGTGCGGGTTGGGATCGCGGGTGATGTCGAAGCGATCCGGGTCGGCGAACACGGTCTCGTCCCGGTTGGCGGACGCGTAGTTGATCTCTACCTTGTCGTTCTCGGCGACGTGCTGGCCGGCCAGTTCGAGGTCGCGGGTGGCGGTCCGGCGGAACTGGATGACCGACGGGGCGAACCGCAGCACCTCTTCCAGCGCGGACGGCAGCAGGCCCAGGTCGTCGCGGAGCCGGGCGAACTGACCGGGGTGCTGCGACAAGGTCAGCAGCGTGTTCGACAGCAGGTTGCGGGTGGTGTCGTTGCCCGCGATCACCAGCAGCTGGAAGAACCGGTCGAGGTCGTCGTCGGAGAGCCGGTCGCCGTCGACCTCGGCGTTGACGATCGTGCTCCACACGTCGCCGGTGGGGTTCGCCCGCTTTTCCGCGGTGCGCTCCCGGACGTAGGCGAACATCTCGCCGAACGCGGCCACGAATGCCTTCGGATCGCCGCCGTGTTCTGGGTCATCCAGGCCGACCAGGGTGTTCGTCCACTGGAACAGCAGATGCCGGTCCTCGGTGCGCACACCGAGCACATCCGCCAGCACGCGCAGCGGCATTTCGGCGGCAACCGCGGTGACGAAATCGATCTTGCCTTCCTCGCACACCGCGTCGACGACGGCGCGCGCGTGACGCGTGATCGAGTCGAACAGCTGGCGCCGGATCGCTTGCGGAGTGAAGGCGCGGTTGACGATCTTGCGGAGCTTGCTGTGCTCCGGGGGATCCATGTTCAGCATCATCCGGCGGAGCACCTTGACGTCGGACGGTCGCGGATCGCGCAGCATGCTGGTACCGCGCCAGGAGGAGAAGTCGGCGGGGGTGCGGGAGACGTGTGCCACCTCGGCGTGCCGCAGGACGGCCCAGAAGCCGGGCCCACCGGGGAACGTGCCGGTTGCGGGTTCGTCCACCCAGACGATCGGGCTGGTGCGGCGCAGCTGGGCGAGCAGCGCGTGGGGTATGCCGTCGGCGTAGTGATTGGGGTCGGCGAGGTCGATGGGCGATCGTGCCGGTGACGTCACGGCATCCTCCTCAAATTGTGCGTAGGTCGGCTGGGGAACGCCTCGTGCGCGGGCTCGCCGGGCCAGACGACGGGGCTGTGGATGCGGAGCTCGGCGAGCAGGCCGTGCGGTATGCCGTTGCCGGACAGCTCAGGGCTGAGGATGTCCATCGGCGGCTTAGCGGGGACGTTCATGACGGGACCCCACCGGGGTGCTTAGGGCCGAACTGAGGGACAGGGCGCGGTCTGCGGCCAGGCTGGCCGCAGACCGCGCCCTGTGGTCGAGCAGGGTGATCAGCGCGTACGTGCCGTTGACGTGCGGCAGCCGGCGGATCCGCTCGTCGAGCCGGCGGCACTGTGTGGCGGCGCCGCCGGCCCAGCTGACCGGTTCGGCCGCCTGCGGCGCCGGCCCGGTGCCGGGCGCGTCCGGGCTGGCCGCCGGCTCGGCGTCGCGGATCAGGGCGGCGATCCGCCGGATCGCCTCACGCGCCGCCGGGAAGAAGCGGTCCATGCCGACGAAGCCGTGGATCTGGCCGGGATAGGGGAGGTGCGTGACCGGCACGCCCGCCGAGCTGAGCGCGGCGCCGTAGCCTATGGCGTCTGAGGTGAACGGATCGATGCCGGCGGTGACGATGACGGCCGGGGGCAGCCCGGACAAGTCGGCGGCGAAGCCCGGCGAGATGCTCGGGTCGCGCCGGTTGACGCCGGGCGGCAGGGCATGCTCGGCGAACCAGTCGATGGTGTCCCAGTCCAGCAGCTTCGCCAGCCGGGGGTCGCGGTCGGCGCGGCTCAGGCTGAAGTCGGTGGCCGGGTACACCAGCACCTGTAGCGCCGCGGGCCGGGGGCCGGCGTCGCGCAGCCGCTGGGCGGCGTGGGCGGCCAGCGCTGCGCCGGCGCTGTCGCCGGCCACGACCAGCTGCGCGGGGTCGGCGCCGAGCTCGGGCGCATGCCGCACCGCCCACCGGACCGCCGCAACAGCGTCCGTCTGCGCGGCGGGCAGCGGGTGCTCAGGCGCGCGGCGGTAGTGCACCGACACCACGGTCGCCCCCGCGGAGCGGGCCAGCTGGCGGCAGGTGCCGTCGGCGGTGAACAGGTCGCCGACGACGAACCCGCCGCCGTGCAGCCACACGACCAGCGGGCGCCGTCCCGCCCCGGTGCCGTGCCGGTAGATCCGCACCGGTATCCGCGCGTCGGCGGTGTCGATCACCGCGTCGGCGACGTGAGCGACCCACGGCGTGCTGTTGGCTGCCGCGGCAAGGATCCGCAGGTCGGCGCGGGCCTGCCGGGGGGTACGCTGATGCATCGCCGGCCAGCCGCTGGCCGACAAGCCGGCCAGGAACCACCGGCACCGTGGATCGAGGCGCACGGGCGGCGCGGGTGCTGCCACGGGTATCTCCTTCCGTTCGCGGTGGCCGGCGGGGTGTCTAGACCGCCCGGTTCCGGCCGGCCCAGTACGGCGCGCGAAGGTCGCGCTTGAGCACCTTGCCGGTGGCGTTGCGCGGCAGCGCGTCAACGACGTCGACTGACTTCGGGCACTTGAACCCGGCCAGCTGCCTGCGGCAGAAGGCGATCAGCTCACCGGGGTCGATGACCGCGCCCGCGGCGGGGACGACGACGGCCTTGACCGCCTCGCCGTAAACGTCGTCCGGCACCCCGATCACGCTCGCACCGGCGACGGCCGGGTGGCCGGTGAGCACGCGTTCCACCTCGGCGGGGTACACGTTCTCCCCGCCGGTGACCACCATGTCCTTGGTCCGGTCGGTGACGAACACGTACCCGTCGGCGTCGACGTAGCCGGCGTCGCCGGTGCGGTACCAGCCGTCCTGGAACGCCTTCGCGGTGTCCTCCGGCCGGTTCCAGTAGCCGATGGCCGTCTGCGCCGACTTGATCCAGAACTCCCCGGTCTGACCCTGCCCGGCATCGCGGCCGCTGTCCGGGTCGACGACCCGCAGCTGCACGCCGGAGACGGGCCGCCCGGCCGAGGCCAGCCGCTCGGGATGGGCGGCATCGCGGTGATCCTCGGGCCGCAGCACGCAGAACACCCCGGACGCCTCGGTGGCGCCGTACACCTGGTAGAAGTCGTTCGCGAAGGTGTCCAGGCAGCGGCGCATCAACGGCCCCGGCATGGGCGAGCCGCCGTACCCCAGGCAGCGCACGCTGGACAGGTCGGCGTCGCCGATCCCGGGCAGGCTGAGGAAGAACTCGTACACGGTCGGGACGAAAAAGGCATGCGTCACGCCCTGCTCCCGGATCTGCTCCAGGATCGCGGCCGGCGCCACCTCCCGCACCACGATGGTCCGGCCCCCTACGTACATGCTCTGCAGCGCCCAGCTGGTGCCTCCGACATGGAACAGCGGCATGGCCACCAGGTTGACGCTGCTCCGGTCGAACCCGAACGCCTCGCTGGCCGCGAGCGTGTGGGCCGCGACGCTCCGGTGGGTGAGCATCGCGCCCTTGGGATGGCCCGTCGTTCCCGACGTGTACAGCTGCAAGAAGCACTCGTCCGGCTGCGGGCGGTGCTGCGGCGCGCTGCCACCCGGCGCGCTGGCCAGCAGGCGCTCGTACTGGCCGGCCGGCCCGCCCAGCACGACCACGTGCCGCAGGCCGGGCAGCTCCGGCCGGATCTTGTCGACGGCCGGCGCGAACTCCGCGCCCACGATCGCGACCACGGCGCCGCAGTCGTCCAGCACGTAGCGCAGCTCCTCCGGGGCGAGCCGCCAGTTGATCACCGTGCTGACGAACCCGCCTTGGGCGGCCGCCAGCGCGACCTCGAGGTGCGCCGGGTCGTTCTTGTCCAGCACCGCGATCCGCTGGCCGGCCTGCACGCCCAGGCCGGCTAGGGCACGGGTCAGGCGGTCAACCCTGCCGGCGAGCTGGGCCCAGGTCCAGGCCCGTTCTCCGCAGCGCAGCGCCTCAGCCTCGGGCGCCACGCGCGCCCAGTGCCGCACGATCGCGCTCATGTCACCGGCGATCGCCGGCCTCGGTCCGGTGGTCTGGACAGTGTCGGGTGTCATCATGCCTCCGATTGCTGGCGCGTCGGCCAGCTGTGGATCCATCACATCATGTCTCCATGCTAGTATTGACCGTCCGTACGGTCAATAGTCTGAATGAGGCGAGTTTGACAACAGGGAATGCTTCGCCCGGGGCTGCGACGCGGGTAGGCTAACCGTGCGTATGGTCAATATCCACGCAGTCGGCAGAGGGGAAGGTGCGATGGCTCTAGCGGACATTCACGGTGACGGGCCGCGCCCAGGCCGGCTGAGGGCTGCGGGCAGGTCGCAGGACATCCTGACCACCTTCACCCGCTTCGTCGCCGAGCGCGGGTACAGCGAGACCAACTTCAGCGACATCGCCAAGGAGCTGGGCATCTCCAAGGGCACGATCGTCCACCACTACGGGACCAAGGACCGGCTGTTCGCCGCGATGCATGACTCCTATATGCAGCGCTGCCTCGCCGACGCCACCCATATCGTCGCGAGCCTGCGCGGCAGCGCCGAGCAGCTGGCAGGCCTGCTCTACTCCTTCATCCTCTACCAGGTGTCCGACCGCGACGCCACAGTGGCCTTCCAGCGCGAGATCGCCACGCTCGCGACCCACTCGGCCCTGGAGAGCGGGCGCCGGCTTCGCGCGGAATACCTGGGCCTCGTCCGGCACGTCATCGAGACCGGCGTAGCGGAGGGTGTCTTCCGGTCCACCGACGTCGAGGTCGACAGCCTGCTGATATTCGGAAGCTCGCAGTGGGCATGGACATGGTTCCGGCCCGCGGGCCGCCTGTCGGCGCTCGAAGTCGGTTCGCAGCTCGTGCAGCTGGTCCTGGGCAGCCTGCTGCGGAACCGTCGGCAGCTCGCGGCGCTGGCCGATCCGGCCGGACGGGCAGCGCGGACCGCCGAGGATTGCCTCAGCCGCTCAGCGCGTGCCCCAGGCTCCGAGCATGTCGCCTGACCGTCTGCGGCACCGGCCTTCAGGCCGGTGATGCGATCTTCCGGTCCCGCAGCGCCGGGTTCCGAGGACACGTAACGTCAAAATTGACCGTTCGTACGGTAAATAATAGACTCTGCTCCGAGAGCCGGGCCGGCCGGGGAACTGCCGCATGAGACCTTCGACGGTTGCCAAGGCTCCTGGCGCTGCCAGGGAGCGCCGCTGTCGCCGAGTCCTCCGGCACCTCAAGGCCGCCTCATGACACGTCGGGGAATGACGGTCCCATGTGACCAGCGCCCCGGAACCTTGCCACGCTCGCAGGTGTCGCGGCCGCAGGCCACGACCGACTGGAAGGAGCACGGCAATGAGCCGCACCGCTGCGATCGTCGGCGCGGGCCTGACCGAGGTGGGCAAGGTGTACGGGCGCAGTGTCCGCTCGCTGGCCGCCGAGGCGGTCCGGCTCGCGGTCGAGGATGCCGGCCTGGCGCTCGGCCAGGTCGACGGGTTGCTTATCAACGCCGGGAAGAGCGGCGGCCTGGACCTGTCGCTCGCCCGCCATCTCGGCCTGCAGAATCTCCGGCTGCTCTTGGAGGTCAACGCGTTCGGGGCGTCGGCAGCGATCATGGTGGCGCAGGCCGCGACGGCGGTGCTGTCCGGCGCCGCGGAGGTGGTCGCCTGCGTGTTCGCCGACACCCCGCGGCAGGAGGGAGTAGCCTCCGGCGAGGTCTACCAGCAGTCGTCGTTGGAGGCGGTCGGCTTCCGCAGCGCCGAAACCGCCGCCGGATTCCGGAGCGTCAACCACCGCTACGCGCTCGCCGCCAGCCGGTACATGAGCACCTTCGGCGTGGACCAAGGCGACCTGGGCGCGGTGGCGGTGAGCCAGCGCGCATGGGCGGTCGACAACCCGGTAGCGCAGATGCGGACCCCGCTGACCCTGGAGGATTACCACCGCTCCCCCCGGATCGTCGAACCGCTGCACCTGTTCGACTGCTTCCTGGTCTCCAATGGCGCCGCCGACGTCGTCATCACCGCCCAGGAGCGCGGCCGGCATGAGGCAGC
>Ga0137372_10007037_pt1 | contig 10879 bp, 13 predicted proteins | sample SagtaG_6_FD_104911 | JGI IMG/M metagenome (GOLD analysis project Ga0137372, IMG submission 104911) | Vadose zone soil microbial communities from Sagehorn Ranch, Mendocino, California, USA - Sage1_R_60_16 metaG | ecosystem: Environmental > Terrestrial > Soil > Vadose zone | place: USA...
CAGACCTCGGGCGCCCGGCGCGGGTTGCAGGCCGGGCAACCTGCGACCTTCGGTGGGAGTTGGGGCCCGCTCTCGCGCCTCTCCAGCGGTCGAATGGACTCGGCCGCGGCAACAGAGGGCCACCCGATCGGTCATTCGTTGCTCCACGCGAACCAACTGCTGCCAGTGCCGCCCGACGGCGGTCACAGGTTGCGGCCCGAGGCAACGCCACGGAATCCGAGGGAAGCCGGCGGACCTCCGCCGGCTTCCGGTGCTCGATGCGAGCCGACTGGCGTCGGCGCGGGCTCAGCTGCTCGTTTCAGCGATCGTCAGGTCTCGCTCGATGGCGGCGAGCTCTTCCGCCGTGCCCTGGACCTTGGGCCCCTTGAACCAGTTCCTGGCCGAAAACAGCCACCACCCCCCCGCGAAGATGATCACGACGCCGACCGCGACCGGCGCGTAGTTGAAGTTCGCCGGGTTGTCGATCGGGGTGACCTGCGGCAGCAGGAACAGGATCGCGATGAAGACGACCCAGATCGTGGCGACGATGCCGATGGGTCGGCTCCAGCGGCCCAGGTTCCAGGGCCCCGCCTGGAACGAGTCGCCCGCTCGCAGGCGAAGGAAGACCGGCGTGATATAGGCGATGTACAGGCCGATGACGGCGATCGAGGTGACCGCCGCGTAGGCCACGGGATTGAACAGGTACGGCAAGCCCAGGATGAAGGCGCCCACGGCGGCCAGCCAGATCGAGTTGGTGGGGGTCCGCGTCCGCGGGTTGATCCGGTGCCAGAAGTTGGAGCCCGGAATCGCGCCGTCTCGGGCGAAGGCATAGATCATCCGCGAGTTGGCCGTCACCGACGACATCCCGCAGTAGAACTGGGCGCCGATCACGATCAGCAGGATCAGCAGGCCGCCGGTCTGGCCGACCGCCTCGATCCAGATCTGGGCCGGCGGGACCAGCTCGGCATAGGCTCGGTCGTAGCCGCCGTTGGGGTCGATGCCGTAGTTCATGGCCACCAGCAGGATGAAGCCCATGATCACGGACACGATGACCGAGAAGACGATCCCGCGCGGCGCCGACAGGTGGGCGTCGTGGGTCTCCTCGGACATGTGGGCGGACGCGTCGTAGCCGGTGAGCGTGTACTGGGCGTTGAGCAGCCCGATCAGTGCCACGTACAGCGCCGGCAGCGCTGCCGCGGCGGGATCGAGGTTCGTCCGGTTGACGAACGTCGTGAAGACCTGGTCGAGCGGCATGTGGTGCGGCGACAGGAAGAACATCGCGATGAAGATCACGGCCACGCCCACGACGTGCCACCAGACCGAGATGTCGTTGAGCAGCGCCACGAGCCGGATACCGAACGTGTTGAGCAGGCCGTGGAGGAACAGGACCACGCCGTAGATCACGATCGTGTACGGCGGATCGGTCGGGACCGCGAAGGCGATGTGCAGGAAGGCGTTGATGAAGAACGCCAGCCCGAAGTCGATGCCGGCGGTCACGGCCACCTGCCCGAGCAGGTTGAACCAGCCCGTGAACCACGACCAGGCCGGCGCGTTTGTCTTGGCCAGCTTGGCCGACCAGTAGTAGAGGCCGCCGGCCGTGGGGTAGCTCGACGCCACCTCTCCCATGCCGAGCGCCACGAGCGTGACGAAGAATCCAACCACCAGCCAGCCCAGCGTCATCTCAGCCGGGCCGCCTGTCCTCATCCCGAAGGCGAACAGCGTCAGGCAGCCTGACAGGATCGAGATGATCGTGAACGAGACCGCGAAGTTGGAGAACGTCCGCATCCCGCGCCGCAGCTCCTGGGCGTAGCCCATCTGGTGCAGGCGGTCGACGTCAGATTCCGCCATTCGGCCCACCTCCCTCTCGTGGTCGACCGGTCCTTCCAACCAGGGCCGACTGCGCGGTATTACGGCGGACGGAGAGCGGAGTGTCAATACTATGCATCGACGATCTTCGCGGCGAAGGAACCGCTGAGGCGCGAAATTCGAGGTGGGACGGGCGGAGGAGAGGGATATGGGTGACCGACTCGAGGGCAAGGTCTGCATCGTCACGGGGGCTGGTTCGGGGATCGGGCGAGCCACCGCAGTCCGCTTCGCCGAGGAGGGCGCAAGGGTGACCTGCGTCGACGTCAACGCCGACGCCGTCGATGAAGTGGGCCGGGAGATCGGCCCGTCGGCATTTGCCGTCCGGGCGGACGTGTCCGACCCTCAACAGGTCAGGGCCTACACGGACGGCACGGTCGAGCGCTGGGGCTCCCTCGGCGTGGTCTTCAACAACGCGGGGGTCAACCTGCCGGGCACCTTCCACGAGGCGTCCGACGAGGTCGTGGACCGGACGCTCGCGGTCAACGTCTAGGACCCGATCTACGATTGCCGCTACGCCATTCCACACATGCTGGGGGGAGGCGGCGGGTCGATCATCAACACGACGTCCGTCAACGGGCTGGTGGCGGAGCCGTTCCTGGCGATCTACGCGACGTCCAAGGGCGCGATCATCATGCTCTCGAAGGGCATCGCCCTCGACTACGCCAAGCAGGGCATCCGCTGCAACGCGATCGCGCCGGGCTGGGTGGATACCCCGATCAACTACGCTCATGCCGAGCTGCTCGGCGGCCTGCAGGAGGTCTACGCCACCATCGACTCGTTCCAGCCGATCGGCCGTCCGGGTGAGCCACGCGAGATCGCGAACGTTGCGCTCTTCCTCGCCTCGGACGAGTCGTCGTTCGTGACCGGATCCGTGATCGTGGCCGATGGCGGGATGACCGCCAAGTAGCCGGCATTTCGCCGAGAAGATCGCCGAGAGGAGAGGGACGATGATCAGGCAGGCGACGCACGTCCGCCACCCGCGACTCGAGGAGCTCGAGGGCATGGTCCGCGACGGCTCCATCGACACGCTGATCGTGGCGATCACCGACATGCAGTGCCGGCTGATGAGCAAGCGCGACCAGGCCCAGGCGTTCCTCGACGGCGTCATCGATCACGGGGCACACTTCTGCACGTACCTCCTGGGCACGGACATGGAGATGAACACGCCCGGCGGCTTCGCGCTCATGAACTGGGAGACCGGCTACGGCGACTGGATCGCGGACCCCGTCTGGGACACGCTGCGAGTCCTGCCCTGGCTCGAGAAGTCGGCGCTCGTCCTGGGCGACGCGGTGGACGACGAGACGCACGAGGAGATCCCGATCGCTCCGCGGACGATCCTCAAGCGCCAGGTGGGGCGGGCGGCGGCCCTCGGCTATGCGGTGAAGGCCGGCTCCGAATTCGAGTACTACGTGCTCAAGGATTCCTGGGAAGACGCCAACCGCAATGGCTGGAACATCCCGGAGCGGTTCGGCTACTACAACGAGGACTACCACCTCCTCCAGGCGACGAAGGCCGAGCCGCTCCACCGGCTCCTCCGCAACCAGATGACGGCGGCCCAGATCCCGGTCGAGTTCAGCAAGGGCGAGGCGGCGCCCGGCCAGCACGAGGTCAACATCCGGTACGACCATGTCCTGGAATCGGCCGACCGGAGCGTGATCTTCAAGCACGGCGCCAAGGAGATCGCCTATCTGAACGGGTGGGGTATCACCTTCATGGCCAAGCCCGACGCCTCCTGGACGGGCTCCTCGGGGCATCTCCACATGAGCGTGTGGGACGCCGCCGGCGAGCATCCACTCACGAGCGACCCGTCGGCCGGGCTGCCCTACGGCATGTCCAGGGTCATGAGCCAATTCGTGGCCGGGATGATGAAGCTGAGCCGGGAGCTGGCGATCTTCATCGCCCCGAACATCAACTCCTACAAGCGCTACGCGTCGCTGTCCTGGGCGCCGGTCAACGTGGTCTGGGGTCGCGACAATCGGACGACCGGCTTCCGGCTGGTGGGCCACGGCGACGCGCTCCACGTGGAGGATCGCTTCCCCGGCGGCGACATGAACGCCTATCTGACCTACGCCGCGATGATCGGGGCCGGGCTGTACGGCATCGAGCACGAGCTGCCGCTCGACGCCGAGTACGAGGGCAACGGCTACGTCGCCACCGGCTGCGACCGGATGCCACGCGCCCTGTACGAGGCGATCGCGGAGCTGGAACGGAGCGAGGCCGCCGTCGAGATCTTCGGCCAGGACGTCGTGGACCACTACCTCAACGCCGCGCGGTATGAGCAGCAGGTCTATGACTCTGTCGTACACAACTGGGACCGCGAGCGCTACCTCGAAAGGGGATGAACGTGGGCGTCGATCGCATCTATCGCGCGAGCGCCGTCGCGCTAGCCGTGGTCTGTTTCGTGGTTGCCGCGGCGTTGTCCTTCGTCGATGGGGCCGGCGTTGCTGCTCTGGGATTCCTCGGGCTCGCGCTCCTGGCGGCCGGGATAACCATGGAGCAGGTTTCGCCCTGACGACGACAAGCGTTCTGCTGCAACGGCGCAGAGTCCACCATGACTCGGATCGAGGCCAGGCCTGCGTGCCAGCCGGCTCATCTGACCGATTGCGGCCAGTGCCCTGCCTGCCCATCGCGAAATCGAGTCTCGGTGGAATAGCGCGCGGATAACATCCCGGCGACGGCCGCGGCGGTACTCTTGCGCGGCCACCGAGCGGAACGACCGACGATCAGAGAGGGGCGGCCCCGTGCGACTCGCCGACAAGGTCTGCATCATCACCGGCGCGGGTGGGGGCATGGGCCGGGTGGCGGCGCGGATGTTCGCGGCGGAGGGCGCCAAGGTCGTCGTCGCCGAGTCCAGCGAGCCGGCCGGCCGCGAGACCGTGAGGCTCGTGACCGAAGCCGGCGGGATCGCGAGCTTCGTCCAGGCCGACGTATCCAAGGAGCCCAGCGCCCGGGCAATAGTCGAGCACGCGATGGACTCGTACGGCCGCCTCGACGTCCTCTACAACAATGCCGGCGTCATGCCCGAGGCCGACCACTCGGTCGTGGATACCGACTCGGACACGTGGGACCTCGTGATGGCCGTCAACGTCCGGGGGGTCTTCCTGGCCTGCAAATACGCGATCCCGCGGATGGTTGAGGCCGGATCGGGCTCGATCATCAACATCGCGAGCTTCGTCGCCCTGCTCGGGTGCTCGGTGCCGCAGGACGCCTATACCGCATCGAAGGGCGCCATCCTGTCGCTGACACGAAGCCTGGCCGTGCAGTTCGCCCCAAGGGGCGTCCGGACCAACGCGATCTGTCCGGGCCCGGTCGAGACGCCGCTGCTCATGGACTGGCTGGTGAAGGACGAGGAGGCGAAGCGGACCCGCCTGGCGCGCAACCCGACGGGACGCTTCGGCAAGCCCGCTGAGATCGTCTACCTGGCGATGTATCTCGCCTCGGACGAGAGTCGCTGGACGAACGGCGCGTCGCTGGTCGTGGACGGCGGCATCACGGTCAACTACTTCTAGCGAGTCTCGACGAGAACATGCTGAGCAACATCTCTCGCGGCGCGGTCAGCCCGATCGATGCTCGGCTCATGGCGGGAGAGCGCGTTCTGTGGCGGGGACAACCTGACCGTCGCACATACACGTTCCGGGGACCGTGGTACCTCATTCCGTTCTCAATCATGTGGGCGGGGTTCGCGTTCGTCTGGGAGGGTGTCGCCCTCACGAGCGGAGCGCCGCCGCTGTTCGCCGTGTGGGGCGTTCCTTTTTGCGCGGTCGGCGTGTATTTCGTGGCCGGCCGATTCTGGGTTGCCGCCCGCGAGGCTGAGCGGACGACATATGCGATCACCGATCGACGGGTGATGATCCAATCGGGTGCCTTTGCACCGAGGTACATCGAGCTTTCGCTCGGATCATTACCCTCGCCGCAGCTCGAAGAGCGGGCCGACGGCACGGGTACCATCTCGTTTGGAGGGGCGTATCCCTTCCAGACCTGGGGCGCAGCAGGCTGGCCCGGGACGGGTCGAAGCCCGGCCTTCGTGGCGATACGAGAGGCCGGCCGGGTCTTTCGGGTCCTCGAGGAAGCGCGGTCGGGGGCAGCATGACGATCGCGATCGGCGTGGACGTCGGCGGCAGTGGCGTCAAGGTGGCCGCCGTCGACACCACCGACGGCAGGCTGGTGAGCCCGCGCATCCGGGTGCTCACGCCGATGCCATCGACCCCGGACGCGGTGATCCGGGTCATCGCCCGGCTCGTCAAGCGGACCGACACCGCGATCAAGCCGCCCGACGCGCCCGTCGGCTGCGGCGTGCCCTGCGTGGTTCTCGAGGGCAAGACCTTGACCGCGGCCAATCTGGACAAGAGCTGGATCACATTTCCGGCCGTCGACGCGATGATGCGAGCAGTCCGCCGGCCGGTCGCGCTGGCCAACGACGCAGACCTCGCCGGCCTGGCCGAGATGCGATTCGGTCTGGGCGCAACCGACCCTGACACGCACAAGGGCGTCGTCATCTTCCTGACCCTGGGGACGGGTGTCGGCTCGGCGTTGTTCAACGATGGGGTCCTCGTCCCCAACACGGAGCTGGGTCACATGGAGATCCGCGGGAGAGACGCCGAGCGGCGCTCTGCGGCCGCGGCGCGGATCCGGCGCGGACTCTCGTGGAAGGCCTGGACCCAGGACCTGGACGAGCACCTGCAGGCGATCGACCGACTCTTCTGGCCGCGGATGATGATCATCGGCGGCGGCGTGAGCAAGCAGGCCGACAAGTTCATTCCGCGCCTGACCTGCCGGCCGCCGGTGTTCGCCGCCACCCTGCGCAACGAGGCCGGGATCGTGGGGGCGGCACTCCTGGCCGCCGATCAGCGCGCCCGAGTCGAGGTGGATCCGGAGCTGTGAGGCGCACGCGACGGGCGTGGCGGCGCCTCCGGCACCGTGGCTGAGCCAACCCAGGGCACGGCGACCATCTCGGCTTCGCCCGAGGCAATCTGGAGGATCCTGCACGACCCGGCCGCGCTGGCCCGAATCCTGCCCGGCGTCGAGTCGCTGGAGGCCGACGACCCGGACCGCTTCCGGGGGGTGATCGCCGCGAAAGCCGGCTTCTTCACGGTCCGCGCCGACGTCACTGCGTCGCTGCTCGACGCGGACCCGCCGCGGCACGTCCGCCTCGAGCTGGCCGGCCGGGTACGCAGCATCGGCGGCGAGTTCGTGGCCTCGGTGCCGCTCGATCTCACGCCGATCGACAGCGGGCGCACCCAGGTCGACTACACGGTCGACGTCCAGCTCAGCGGCCAGCTCGAACGGATGGGTGGATCGCGCGTCGGCGACGGGCTCCGCAGTCAGGTCGCCGACCTCATCCGCAACGTGGAGCGGGAAGCGGCGGCGGCCTCGGCCTCGGGCCAGTGACGGGGCAGCAGGGGCTGCTGGCAAGTAACCGAGGGCGCGCGGCCAGCAAGCGCCCGAAATATTCCGGCCATGCTTACGGGGCAGGAGAACAGGCCTCGGCCGCCCTCACGATGACGGGCTAGACCGAATGCAGGGTTAATTCATGCCCGCCGGGGCATCAGCGGCGCGGAGACGGAGGCGGAAGAGGCCAGGGACCGGCGTTGGCCGTTCCTTCTGCCGCTTCTCAAGCTTGCTCGGCATATTCGGAGTGACTGGGATCGGCCGCGGCCGGACCGGTTTCCTCGATCCGTCGGCGTGGCTCAGGCCCGCTCCCGCAGCGGCAGGAGCCGTTCCGAGGAGCCCGACACGACGAGGCTCTCGCCGGCCACCAGGCGGCGGTCGGCCGGCGGGTTCGCCTCGTAGCGGCCCTCGCCGTGGACGATCGCGAGAGCAAAGATGCCTTCGTCGCGGAGCTCGGCGACCGTCCGTCCGTCGAGCGGCCCACGGGCTCGGACCTCCAGCTCCTCCATCGAGAAGGCGAGCTCACCGTGTGACAGGGCGGCGTCGATGAAATCGGCGAGCCTCGCAGGTTCGAGGCCATGGCCCATTGTGGCATCGCGCATTGTGGCGTCGCGGCCATCCCTGCGATCATCTGACGACAACGGGCGACGTGCGCGGGCCACGATCGGGCCGGCGCCAGCCGGGAGGAAGCCATGACAGCTACGGCCGAGAGGGCCGCGACGCGCCACCCCTTCTACGAGCGCCATCGCGAGACGCTCGAGGGCGCACTGGCCGCCATCCACCAGCGCGGCTACTGGAGCGCCTACCCGGAGATGCCGAGCCCGTCGGCCTACGGTGAGAGCGCGGCCGATGATGGGCGGGCGGCCTTCGAAGCCCACCGCGGCCGTCTCCTCGCCCTCGACCAGCCGGGCACCGACGGCGAGACGGGCGGCGAGCGCTCGCCCTTCGGGTTCGACCTCGACGTTCGATATCCGCACGCCGATCCGGACGGCCTGCTACCGGCCATGGAGGCGGCAATTCCGGCCTGGCGGGACGCCGGACCCGAGACGCGCGCCGGCGTCTGCCTGGAGATCCTGGCCCGTTTGAACATGCGCAGCTTCGAGATCGGCAACGCGGTCATGCACACGACCGGCCAGGCATTCCTCATGGCCTTCCAGGCGGGCGGGCCGCATGCCCAGGACCGAGGGCTCGAGGCCGTCGCATACGCCTACCGGGAGATGACCCGACACCCTCGCTCGGCCTACTGGGAAAAACCTCAGGGCAAGCGCGATCCGCTCCGGCTCACCAAGACGTTCGCGATCGTGCCGCGGGGTGTCGCCCTGGTCATCGGCTGCAACACGTTCCCGACGTGGAACTCGTACCCGGGGCTGTTCGCCAGCCTCGTCAGCGGCAACGCGGTGCTGATCAAGCCGCATCACCGCGCGGTCCTGCCCCTGGCGATCACGGTGAAGGTGGCGCGGGACGTATTGGCCGAGGCGGGTTTCGATCCGAACCTGGTCGCTGTCGCGGCGGATGGCGAGGGCGAGCGGCTGGCCTCGTCGCTGGCGAAGCGGCCGGAGATCCGGATCATCGACTTCACCGGCTCGTCGGCCTTCGGCGAGTGGCTGGAGGACGAGGCCCGGCAGGCCCAGGTCTACACGGAGAAGTCGGGCGTCAACAGCATCGTCATCGACTCCACCGACGACTTCGATAGCATGGCCCGGAACATCGCGTTCTCCGTGGCCCTGTACAGCGGCCAGATGTGCACGGCGCCGCAGAACCTGCTCGTGCCGCGGGACGGGATCCTTGCCGGTGGCGAGCGGATGAGCCTGGAGGCGGTCGAGCGGGGAATCGCCTCGGCGGTCGAGGAGCTCCTCGCCGATCCCGCGAAGGCCGTGGAGGTGACCGGCGCGATCGTCAACGACGACGTGCTGGCCCGGCTCGACCAGGCACCCAAGCTCGGGCAGGTGGTCCTGGCTTCACGCGCGATCGAGCACCCCGCCTTCCCGGAGGCGACGGTCCGGACGCCGCTGATCGTGGGCCTGGAGGCGACGGCGGATGAGATCTTCGGTCGGGAGCACTTCGGGCCGATCTCGTTCGTCGTGGCCACGGACTCCACCGATCACAGCCTGGAGATCTTCCGCCGAACGGGCCAGCGGCGCGGGGCGATCACGGCCGCCGTCTACTCCACGGACGAGGCCGTGCTGCGGGCCGCGGAGCTGGCTGCCCAGGACGTGGGTGTCTCGCTGTCCGAAAACCTGATCGGCAACATCTGGGTCAACCAGTCGGCCGCCTTCTCCGACTTCCACGCCACCGGCGCCAACCCGGCGGCCAACGCTTGCCTGACCGACGGCGCCTTCGTGGCCGGCCGTTTCCGGATCGCCGAGTCGCGCCGGCCGGCCGTGACCCCCGGCTGAGGCTTTCGCAATCTGATATCGACCCCATCATTAGCAGGCGACAGTGACGGAAGCCAGAGTCTCGGACGTCCCTTCGGGACCTGCCTTCCGGCGCCTGAAATCGACGCCATCAATGCACCGGCTCACAAGGAGCGTTCCGCGGCCGCAGCCCACCAATGATCGCGCTCGGTAATGTTCAGGTCGATATCGCGACGACGAGATCGAACGAGGACGCCGGCCGGACGTGGGTGAAGTAGTAGTCCTCGGCCGCGTCCCAACGAGCGTGCCAGGCGGCAAGGAGGGCCTCGTCCTCCTCGCGTACGGCGATCCGTCGATGGCGCTCCCTCGTGGGAACGTCAACGAGGACGGCGAGGTCGATCAGGTCGGAGACCTCCGGGCGAGCGGAATAGGCCCCATCGAGGAGGAGGACCGAGGCCGGCCCACGCGTCACCGCCTCAGCCGCCATTCGGTAGGTGCCGTCGGGGCGGGTCCCTGCCGCGAAGTCGAACGGATGCCAGGACGCCGACTTGCCCGCCAGGAGCGGTTCGATTGCCTCGCGGCGAAGGCGTCGCCAGTCGATCGCGGCAGCCGCCCGCTCCTTCGGTCCCATGGCATCCCATTCCGCATCGGTGATCTCGGCGGCAAAGAAGTCGTCCGACTCCACGATCGCGGCGTCAAGGTCCGCGGCCACCAGGACAGCCAGCGATGACTTTCCGGAGCCGCTTCCGCCGTCGAGCGCAACCAGCATGGGGGCACCACCTTGGCGATCGCGGATGCTGCGCCGAACCTCCGCGACGATCACGGATGCGGCGCTGGCGAGACCTGGGGCATTGGGCGCTGGCACGATCCAACCATCGTGTTGGTCGACGCCGGCGTCAACGGTCGGAGCCGCAGTGGCGCACGGGAGTAGCATCGGAGCAACGATGAGCCGATCCAAGCCCAGCCATGGGGAGCGAAACGCCGGGGCATTCCTCGGCCCGGACTTGCTCGTACCGGCCCCGATGCGCACGCTCGAGGACGACTACCACGATGAGCCAACCGAGCCCGAGGATTCGGACCGCGAGCCGGAGCCCGAGTCGCCGGGCCCGATCCGTCGCGTGCTTGATCGCCTGACGCGGCGATGGCAGTCCGAGCCTGAGGGCTGAGGCGTCGGGCGGAGGGGCCAACGCCGGGCGACGGCCAACGCCGGGCGACGGCCAATGCCGGGCGACGGCCAATGCCGGGCGACGGCCAATGCCGGGCGACGGCCAATGCCGGGCGACGGCCAATGC
>Ga0137372_10007041_pt1 | contig 10878 bp, 9 predicted proteins | sample SagtaG_6_FD_104911 | JGI IMG/M metagenome (GOLD analysis project Ga0137372, IMG submission 104911) | Vadose zone soil microbial communities from Sagehorn Ranch, Mendocino, California, USA - Sage1_R_60_16 metaG | ecosystem: Environmental > Terrestrial > Soil > Vadose zone | place: USA: California...
CGAGAATGCCGTTATGTTCCATACGCGCGAGCACCTTGACCAGGGGAAACTCCAGGGTGGTCGCCAGCTCCCAAATCCCTTGATTGCGGAGCTGCTCCTCGAGAGCGGAGGTGACGGCCCGGACGGCCACTGCCTCCCGGCACACGCGACGTTTGTCGTCCTCGCCTAAAATAAAACGGGCTTGTTCTCCGGCTTGTAATTCCGATGGGGCTTCATCGATGGAAATCCTGAGGTAACGGCTCACCGTGTCTCTTATCGAGTACCCCGGCGCAGAGCCCGGCTCAAGCAGATAGGCGGCGATTTTTGTATCACAATAGAGTCCCTGAATCTCGGTCCCGGCAGCGAGTGCCGAGTGGTAAAGCGCCTTGGCATCGTGGGCGATCTTCCGTCGGTCGGGGTCCTTGAGAAAGCCGTCGAGTCGTTGCATCGCCGAGGAGAAAGGCGAAATGCGCGCTTCACCCGGCCCGTCGCACAGTGCAAGCCACTCTGGACTCCAGGCAAATGCCACGACCTCCCCTGGATGAAGAGCTTCCTCTGAACCGAGTTCTGAGATGGTTTTGAGCTCGAGGGCGGGCGGCGCAGCGGGGGCGTGGATTTTGAGGTCTTTCAACCGCTCGTGCAGCGTGCGGAATTCAAGGGAGGCAAAGAGCTTGCGCACCTCTTCATCGTCCCAAGGCTCGAGGCGAATATCTCCAGGCTCGAAATCTAACGGCACATCATAGAGCAAGCGTCCTAGTTCTTTGTTGATGCGTACCTGGGTTGCCCGCTCTTTGATCGCGTCGCGGAGTTTTGGTGTGAGCTCGTCGGCGTGAACGATGACTTGCTCGATGTCGCCGTATTTGTTCACCAGTTGGGCAGCGGTCTTGTCGCCGACACCCGGAACACCTGGCAAATTGTCCGAACTCTCGCCTTTGAGCGCCACAAAGTCCGTCCATTGCTCCGGCGTAACGCCGTAGCGTTCTAGCACCATCGCATTGTCATAACGGATAACATCAGAGATTCCCCGGCGTGTCATGACTACCGAAACCCGGTCGCCGACCAGTTGCAGAATGTCTCGGTCGCCAGTAACGATCACAACCTCGTTGCCTTTTTGCCTGCAGTATTTCGTCAGAGTCGCCAGGAGATCGTCGGCTTCGTAGCCCTCGAGCTCGACCATGGGGATTCGCAAGCTTCCCAGCACCTCGCGGATTAAAGGAAGCTGTTGCCGAAAGGTGTCGGGTGTTTCAGCTCGCCCGGCCTTGTATTCTGCGTAGCGATCGAGCCGGAACTGCGGCGCGCCCTTATCGAAACATACAACGACTGCGTCTGGACGCTCGTCCGCCAAAAGTTTGATCAGCATCGCGGTAAAACCATAGACGGCGTTGGTGATCTGCCCGGAGGAAGTGACGAGCGTGTCGGGCAAGGCGAAAAATGCGCGAAACGCCAGCGAGTGACCGTCGATCAATATCACTTTGCGTGCTTCGCTTTTTGCGGCTTCCGCCGTACTAGGGTTGGATCTCGTAACGGGTTTTTTCGTGCTCACATTTTGCAGTCTACCCGTTGGTTACGCCTGCAGCAACCCGCTGCGCGGTGACATCGCGTTAAATTCGTCCGCGAAGAGAAGTAGAAAAAAACTTCGCGTCAGCCAGCAATTGCTTCGCTGGTTAGCGAGAATGACCTTTCAAATCTTATCCCGCTGCTTTAGCGCGGGGATCGGCGACCTTTAACCACGAGACTGTCAGCGACGAGCTGAAGCGGCACATCGCCGGGATACCAAGCCTCCACAAAAGGAATGAAAAACTCCTTTCCCTCAACCTCTCGGCTAGCGCGCTTCCAGGAAATCAACGACGACCACGCACTCTCAGCGACGACTAGATAAACCTGTGGACTCTCATGGCGAATGGTTCTGAGAAACCAATAACGTATCAGGGCTTCCTTGATCTCCGCGTCGGTTGGATCGCTCAGGTCGTATAAGCTGACCCAACCACGCTTACAACCGTAGCTATTCTCGGGTTGGCTCGGAGTGAAGGCGAGCCGCGCTTGCTGCTTGCTATATATCCACCCGGAGCGACGAATGTCCTCAAAGTTTTCCTCCTTCGTCACATGGAAGACCCGCCCACGAAGAAGCGGAAGCATCACCTGTTCTATTTCGGAATGTTCGCACTCGATTTTTTTTGGCGTTATGTTCAAGAGCGGACCCAAGCCTTACAGAAAGTTTTCGACGAAAGATCCGCAAACGGCATGCCATCGTAGAGATGGCTGAATTATCTGGCTTTCCAGTCAAGCAGACGGACAAGAATTCCCATCTCAAGTAAAAAATACCTCACCGGCCGGAGGGTAAGTCCTCCACTACATTTCTGGGAATGCTTTTCTTGGACACACATGCATCATTTATGAAGCAGCTGCTCTCTCGATTCCGAGGTCGAAACGTTCTTTTCTGTGACAAAATCAGAGGGGGATTCCCTGAGATCCCTTCAGGAATTTAGGGGCAGATGTCTAAGGATAAAAATCTTCGCTCACAGGATCCGAAATGATATAGCCAAGGTTCCAGTGAAAGGTATTCGCGCTGCGAGGTGAGACACTTATGAGGACAAATCCGTTCCTCTATCTATAAGCGCCTTTACCATGATAGCAGCGCCGCACTGCCTCGATATAGTCTGCGGGTCAAACCGACCATCAGCAAGATATTTTCCTTTCTCATATAGATTGGAAAAACTCCACAAGTAGGGCGTTGGTTTTCTCATTTTTCGGTAGCCAAAACCATTATACTTTTCCAAGAGGTATAGCATGTGCGGAATGGACCAGTCCGTGACGGTGTTAAACCCCTCCTGAGTCAGTGCATCGACGGCGCTCTTTTCCCAAGAAAAAGGTGGCGTTCCCATTTGCGGTTGGCCCGCCGGAACATGCTTGGTACGGTTGGTTAACGGGTCGCCGTTGTGGAGATGGCAGGCGAAGTTAAAGCCGCACTCCATTGCATGAATCACTCCGATCATGGCCCACGGCATGCGATTCAGGCTGAGGCCGACGCCCCGATACCTTGACTGATGTTTCAGCAATTGCTTCGTATGCCACTCAACCTTGTCTTTACAATCGTCGCGTACGATTACAGCTTTGAACCAGGCATCAAGCTCGGATTGTAGCGCGGTAAAGTTCGAGGTAGTTCCAATCGGAGGGAGCTCAACTTCACCGGTGACCGTGTGAGAGACGGTTGGGGGTTTGGGTGCTGTTGGCGTCGGTACACTGCCTGGGGGGACTACGGCAGAGCCGGCGCTTGCCGGCGTGGAGGCACTCCCAGGAGATACAGTCGTAGGGCCGGTGGTTGGCGGCGCAGAAACATTACCAGGAGGTACTGTGGAAGGGCGAGTGCTTGTCGGCGCGGTACCACTCCCGGCAGATCCTCCAGCGGGGCTAGCAGCTGTGGATGCGGAAACACCGCAGGGGGATGCTGTGGTAGGACCACCGATCGTCGGCGCAGATGCACTACCGGCGGGGGCTGAGACAGGGCTAGACGCTGTAGGCGCAGGAGCCGTCGGTGTAACAACAGGCTCCGGCGCATGCTCGAGGTGTTCACCGACCTCACCATTGCGCAGAAGGTCGCCGATTTTTTCGAGCACTCCCTCCAAAGCTTTTACATGCAAATCAAAGGGACCCAGCCGGGCGCTACGCACCACAACCTCGAGCGCGTTGGTAGCGTCGACGACGGCCGCGGCAGCGTCCAGTAAAGCAGCCTGATTGATAAATCCAAGGTTCTCATTGAGCACGGTAATAGCATCGTCAATTGCAGCTCGTTCTTTTGCGTCGTTGGTCTGACGCCGTCTGTCAATCAAGACATTTCGTGCTTCAGTGAGCCTGCCACGCGCTTCGTTTGGAAAACTCATGTTTAGTCCCTCCTAGGGGTCCTCACATTGTCATGGTGAGCCGCCGGCGCGCAGGTTTGAGTAAACCTTGCGCCAGGCCTCTGCATTAGCGGATAGCCGTCCGGAACGTTCCGCAATGGTTGCCAGCGACACCGCGTTGCGTGGCAGTTGAAACGCCATGACGAGTTGATCAAAGCTCAATTCCAGCTCTTTGAGGAGCATCACGTAATTCGACACTGCTGCCCGATACGCCGCAATTCGGTCCAAGTGGCCTTTGGCGACGGTCTTGTTGTCGAGCGCCTCCGGACTTGTCACGCCTTTGACGGATTGGAAGATGAGAGTGTTGAAAACCTCGGGGGCAGCTGCACGAAGGCTCTCAATGAGCTTCTTTAGTAGCGGAGCGCCGCTGAGCACCAGCCGTTTCATCTCGTCGACATTTCGCCGTTGCGCGGCATCTCTGATGATCGGATCGAGGGCACCGAGTACAGCGGTCAGCCCGGCTGCTGCACCCGGGCCGGAGGCCACGCTTACTAATGCAGCGATGTTTTGACCTAACGCTTGAACTTGAGCTGAAGCCTCGTCAAGATTACGTCCTTCTGCCAGGACCAGCAGCACCTCCGAATAATCTCCGATCAAGCGAACCCCATAGCGGAAGGCTTGGGTTGCGGGGGGATCGGCGAGTTCAGAAAAGTACGGCGCGTCGTCGACGCAGAACCCTTCGATGTAACCGGACGTAGCATCCACTCTCGACCAGATAATTCCCTTGCACGCGCCCTGATAGATATCTTTCTTTGCCTTGATTTCAGCGTTTTCCCGCCCCTGGCGGCGCTCGGCCGAGGCAAGATCGTCGAGGAGCGGTTGACTGGCTCCATCAACAGCGGCGAAAGCTTTTGAAAACGATCGAGTCTCCTCGATGGGCGCAACACTGCATCCGGTGGACAGCAGTGCGACAACCAGCCAGGCATAGTTTCGCCGGGTTGCGCCCCATGCAAGACGATTCTTATTGAAAAGTGACGGCCGATACGTGAAGCGCATAGCCATTTCCTCCGGTGCGTTACAGCAAGCAAGAAGATGAAGGTTAGGTTTTGCACTCCTGCATCCCGCTTTCTCTTTTGCACTTAGACTGACGCCAACAGCGCCCGCTGGATCAATGACTTCGCCATAGCGATTTTGTAGACGTTGTCCTTTAGCGGTTTGGCGTCTTCGAGGGCAATCTCGCTGGCCTTTTGGGTAGTCTCCTCATCGATCTTCTTGCCACGCAAAAGCTGTTCAGCTTTCGGCGCACGCCACGGAACCGGTGCCACGCCACCAAGAACCACACGTAGGTCCCTCGCGACTCCGCCATTGCTCTGCACAACGGTAGCAACGCTCACGATGGCGTGATCCCAGGCCAACCGCTCACGCACTTTGTGGTAATAGCCCTTGCTGCCGGACTTAGGATAAGGAACGAAGATTTCGGTTACGATCTCGCCGGGTTTGAGAATATTTTCGCGTTTGAAGTCCACTGAAGGCAGGACGAAGAACTTCTCCAACGGCATGACTCGCTCACCGGAAGCTCCGGCGATTTTAATTTGCGCATCGAGCGCAACAAGCGCGGGCGCGGTGTCCGACGGATGAACAATATAACTCGGACCGCCTCCGAGGATCGCGTGGAAGCGGCCGTCACCAGTAACCGTGTAACAGACCTGTCCGCCTTTCCTTAGACAATTGAAATTCGAGGAGCGGAAATACCAGCAGAAGGGCCGCTGGCAGATGTTGCCGCCGATAGTTCCCGCATTGCGGATCTGCGGCGACGCGGCTTCCCCCGCGGCCTCGGAGAGGATGAGTAGCTTTTCACGAATTCCAGGGTGCTCTTCGATATCCGTCAGCGTGGTCAACCCGCCGATACGAAAACCACCGCGTTCTTCCTTGATCGTGTTCAAACCGGGAATGGTCTTCAGATTGACGACATAGTCCGGCATGACCACATGGTCCTTCATCAACTGCAAAATCTCGCTGCCGCCGCCGACCACGATGGCGGTTTTCTTTTCCTGATGGAATTTTTGCAGCAGGGCGACTGCCTGATTTACGCTCTTGGCATCGATGTTTTCAAAACTTTTCATGACCTTCCTCCTCCATCAGACCTGGGGGGCCTGCAAGATTTTGTCCGGTGTGATGGGTAGTTCTTTGATTCGTTTCCCCGTGGCGTTGAAGATCGCGTTGGCGATGGTTGCCACGGCGGCGGTGATTGGTGGTTCGCCGACGACTTTGCCGCCAAACGGGCCGTAGGGGTCGTAGTGTTCGATGAAGATCACTTCCACATTCGGTGCTTCGAGATGCGTCGGTACTTTGGCGTCGCGGTAGTTCGGATTGATCGGCGTCGCCGTGAGTTTATCGGTGATCAATTCTTCGGTAAACGCCATGCCGATGCCTTGCACAACGCCGCCCATGATCTGGCTCTCCGCCGGCATGCGGTTGAGAATGATCCCGCTGTCATGGGCCGCGACATAGCGCGTGATTTTCACGTGCCCCGTCCAACTATCGACTTCAACCTCTGCAAAATGGGCCGAAAAACTCTTACCCTCGACGTCTTTGAACGGAGGATTAGTCGTTGCGCGACCGATGAGCTCCCCCGCTCTCGCTACAGCTCGCGCGAGCGGGATCTTCTGTGACGGCTCGGACTTCACGAACACCTGGCCGTCGCGCAAATCCAGTTCTTCTGCTTTGACCTTTAGTTGTGGCGCCGCCACTGCGAAAATTTGTTTCCGTACATCTTCCGCGGCGGCGATCACGGCAGGTCCAGTAAAAGATGTCGTGCGACTTCCAGACTCGCCCACGGAATAAGGCGTAACATCCGTGTCGCCATTGGTGACTTGAATCTGGCTCAGCGGAATTCCCAATGCCTCTGCGGCGATGATCGCCATGGTGCTCTTGGCGCCGGTGCCGATGTCGGTAACGCCGACCAGGAGATGCGCTGTGCCGTCCGAGTTGACGCGAATAGCTGCAGCCCCCAGGCCCGGCCGGAATGGATAACCGCCCAGGGCCATGCCGATGCCATGCTTCCTAACGCCACCCATCACTCCAGGCTTATGCCATTTTTCGTTCCAACGTATGCGCTTCGACCCCTCCATGATGCACTCCTCAAGGTAGTTCGATGTGAAAGGAGTCTTGCTTTTGTATTTTTGAATGCGATTGCGCATGAACATATCGACCGGATTGACGCCAAGCTCATGCGCGATCTGGTCGAGGAACGAGGCGAAGCCGAACACGGACTGCGGATAGGCTGGCGCGCGATAGTTGGCTCCGACGACGGTGTTGGTGTGCACCGGCTTGATGACTTTTCTGAAATTCGGAATCTGGTAGAAGTCAGTGCCGCTCAAGTTACCGCTTTGCTTGCGGTAGGCCCCGATGTTGGTCACCGCGTCCAGTTGCACCGCCGTGATGGTGCCGTCCTTTTTCACCCCGATTTTGTATTTCTGCTCCGAGGCCCAGCGGCCATGCATGCCGATGTAATCGTCCTCCCGCGTGAACTCAAGCTTCACTGGCTGGCTAGTGATCTTGGCGAGCACGGCAGCCATATAGTCGTAGTCCTGCGCCTGGTTCTTGTTGCCGAAGCCGCCGCCCATGTATTTGCTGACCACGCGTACCTTACTAAGCGGCAGGCCAAAGTCTTGGGCGATGTCCGTGCGTGCGTTCGAGACGCCTTGCGTCGAGGCAAAAACCGTCAACTTGCCGGCGTCCCACTTGGCCACGCTTACGCGCCGCTCGAGCTGCGCGTTGTTCGTGTGCTTGGTGATGTAAGTATCTTCAAACACCCGGTCGGCTTCCTTGAAGCCTTGCTCGAGATCCCCCCACGACTCCTCGATGGGCGCGCTGAAGTTGCCCTTGCCAACGGAAAGATTGCCGTCGGTGGAAATTTTCGGCGCGTCCGGTTTGAGGGCCTCGTTGGGGTCCAGCACATGGGGGATTTTTTCGTACTTGACGTCGATGAGCCCAAGCGCCTCTTCGGCAATATGGCGATCCGTCGCCGCCACCGCCGCCACCGCGTCGCCGACAAAACGCACTGGGTTGTTGAAGATGAACCGCGGGTGCGTATGTCCGCCGCTAGACCAAGGTATTTTGGCGTTGCCATGATGAATCACCGCCTTGACCCCCGGCAATTTCTCGGCTTTCGAGGTATCAATGCTAACAATCTTCGCGTGAGGGTACGGGCTACGCAGCACGCGCGCATAAAGCATGCCGGGAAGCTGGATGTCGCCGGTATACTGCGCTTGCCCGGTTACCCGCTCATAGGCGTCGATACGCGGAATTCTTTTGCCGACAACAGAAAATTCTTTTTCCGATTGTGCCATGGCGACCTCCTTTAGCCGGCCTTGATGCCAGCGGCGAGAACCGCTGCAACCTCGCGGTTATAATTGCCGCACCGGCAGAGATTGCCGGACAACGCGCGGCGGGCCTGCGCCTCAGTAGGCGTGGAATTTTTCATGAGCAACGCCTTGCCCGACATGATCTGACCGGAAGTGCAGAAGCCGCACTGCGGCCCGTCATGCTCGATGAAGGCTTCTTGTAGCGGATCGAGTTTGTCGCCCTTGGCCAAGCCTTCGATGGTAAGAATCTCTTTGCCTTCCATCCAGATGGCCAGTTGGCTGCAGGAATACATGTTACGACCGTTGATAATGACCGTGCAGGCCCCGCATTCGCCGCGGTCGCAACCGATCTTGGTGCCGGTGAGATCCAACTGATCGCGCAACACCTCGGCCAAGGTGTGGCGGTGCTCCACCTCGACGCGGTAGCTCTTGCCGTTAACTTTGAGGGTGACCGCCGACTTGCCGGGTGCCCCTTTTACGGCTTCCGACGTATACGCCTCCGCCGGATCGGATTTCACCAATCCCGTGGAGATCACCGCTGTGCCGATGGCGCCACCGCCGAGATTTTTCAGGAAAGAGCGCCGGGATAGCCCATTGCCTTTCTTTTCATCTTCCATGGTCGCTAACCTCCTGTTTCGAACCTGTTTCTACCGGTCAAGACGGCTAAGGGTTAATATGGAAGCCGTCCTCATGTCAATGAAAAAGTGCGGCTTGCTGGAAGCGTGTAAAATCGATAAGCTCGCGCAATTCCATGGCTGAAAAGATCCCATTTCAATCTGAAGGAGAACAACTGGAGTCGTTCCTTGACGAGCTTCAAAGGGAGCAACAAATCAAAGAGATTGCCGGCTGGGAAACGGGATTTTCCCATCTCAGCCAAGCCTTGGACGGCATCCTCCCCGGGCTTTACCTGCTCATCGGCCCGCCGGCGTGCGGCAAGACCTCATTCGCTATACAGCTTCTGGATCAAGTGGCGAAGCACAACACTGTGCCAGGAGTTTTTTTCAGCTTCGCCGAGCGTAAGAAGGAACTCCGAATCAAGACACTGGCCCGTTTAAGTGGAATCGAGAACAAAGAGATCCGGCGAGGCAGCGCGTATCTGCTTCACTGGTACGGCGTGCCGAAAGCCCAACACACTGAGCTCGAGCGTCTGCCGCCCAGTTGGGACAAGCTCAAGAAATCAGCGGAAGAAGCGAAGACCTGGTTGGATTTAATTTATCTCATTGAGTGTGGCCGAGACATTGATCTGAGACGGATCGAAGATCAGATTCGCGAGGTCGAAAGCATCAAAGGCACGGACCGTGTGATGGTTGTGATCGACGATTGCCAGCGCCTGGGAAACATTGAACAGAAGCTTACCGACCGCGTCGCGCTAGTCGTCGACGAGTTGCAAAGAGCCGCGGTGAGCTTGCAGATTCCCATCCTGGCTGTTTGCCCCGATTTACGAGAGGATCGCAGCAGTTTGCCTCAGATGTGGAGCGACAGAGCGCCAAGCGCAGACGTGATCTTAGTCATGGAGATCGATTTGGAACGGACCAAAAAACTCACCGAACCCAATCAAGCCATTACTCTGAATATCGTAAAGAGCCGAGGCGGAGAAAAGGGCAAACTGGCCTTCGAATTCATCCCGGCTTTTTCAAAGTTTGCCGAGGTCGCTCCGGCCTCAACCTAGTCACGCGCGACGATAGTTTCCAAAATCACGGGGTCGGACCACGCTATGTCTCAGCAGTTTCAGCTTTTTCTTGCCACGGGATGGTGTTTTGGGGCGTTAGCACCTCATTTTCGCTGGCAAATTCACCCCCGTAAGCTTCACTCTGTTCGCGCAGCGCTAAATCAGTACCTTGCACAGGTCCGACCCAGTGCTTGCCAAAGTTGTGCAAGCGAAGGCATACTCGTTGAACCTGCCGCGTCCCGAGGCACCCGCCCGTCAAGTGCCGGCTGGTGTTCCGCCGGCTTCCAACCGCTGGATGTATTCGTCAATCTGCTTTTGCAGTTGGCGGAGTTGCTCCAATGGGCCTTCCGCCAGCAGCGCGAAATTGCGTGGATTCTTTGTCAGAATCTCGTTGCGGTAGGATTCAAGGATTCGCTGCATCCGTCCCATCTGCTCGATGGCTTGGTAGAGTTGTTCGGATGTTTCAATCATAATCTTATCCTCAAGATGCCTTTCTTCACGCCGGGCCGCTGCTTGACCTGCTGAAAGAACGCAACGGCCAGTTCGAGGTTCTCGCTGCCATTTTTCACCACTACTATATCAAACCCAAACCGTCTCCGCACCCGCCGTTGAGCCAGCAGGCTGTAGTGCGCGGGCGTCAAGTCTGCTGAAAAATCATGGTTCGTTGCCACCACCAGCACGAGGTCAATATCACCCGGGTCGGGCTTCTCAGTGACAAAACTCCCATCCACCATTAGCGTTTCCACGAACCCGCACCCTTTCACTTGGCGCACGAAATCCGTGAACCTCCTCCATAACCGCGGTCGCCGGTCGCTGCTCTGAAACGCAGCGAACCGCGCTGCCGCTTCCTCCAGCGAACAGTCGTGGATGCCGTCAGGCAACAAGCCATGTTCGTTAAGCGGTGGAATCACGATACCTAATTCTGTTCGCCCCGCGCGCAATGCGCGAGTTAGCCAGGGTCTTTAGCGCAGCGTCTTCACTCACAACCACCGGACAGCCGCTCGCACTGTTCGCTGGAGGAAGCGGC
>Ga0137372_10007043_pt1 | contig 10877 bp, 8 predicted proteins | sample SagtaG_6_FD_104911 | JGI IMG/M metagenome (GOLD analysis project Ga0137372, IMG submission 104911) | Vadose zone soil microbial communities from Sagehorn Ranch, Mendocino, California, USA - Sage1_R_60_16 metaG | ecosystem: Environmental > Terrestrial > Soil > Vadose zone | place: USA: California...
CGCACCCCGCGCTCGAGCGCCTCGTCGCTCACCGTCAGCGAGCGGTAGAACTCGTCGAACCGGCCCTCCTGCCGGGCGCGGTGCACTTCCTCGTAGTAGGAGTTCCGACTCTCGCCGAGGGCCGAGCGCAGGTTCCCGTACTTGCGGTCACATTGCTCGAAGCTGCGGATGGGAAAGTGGAGGAACTCGATCGGGTACCAGCCGCGCAGGGGGACCAGCCTGGAGTCGAGCAGCGTGTGTGCGCCGGCAGAGAGCGTGACATTCGGGTTGCCGCGATGGATCGCCTTCAGATTCGGCCTGAAGAGGCTGTTCGGATCATTGATCGGTGCCGAGCCCGAGACGCGGGCCACCATTCGGTCCGCGAAGAAGGCCTCGTCGTCCGGCCTGGGGACGAACTGCCGCAGCAACGCACGAACGATTCCGTAACGCTCCGGCACCGAGGCGAGCACCTCTTTCAACGAGCCGCCGCGCGGCCACCAAAACTCGTCTGCGTCGCTCGGTATGACCCAGTCGGCACCGAACTGCGTCGCGGCGAGTCGCGACATCTCCGATGCCCACGCGCCCTCGTGCATTTCGTCGCCCTCCTTGCGGATCAGGTGCAGATGGCCCTGAGCTGCATGGGACTCCAGGATCTCGGTCGTCCCGTCCTCCGACCGGTGATCCGCCGCGATCACGAAGTCGACTCCGGCGTTGAGGTGGAATGTGACCTGCGCGTCGACGATGTCCGCCTCGTCCCTGGTTCGCAGAGTCATGACGATCTTCATTCGGCCGCGACGCTCCGGAGGGTCTCTAGATCTTCGGTGGCGTACGACACACAGAGAAGAACGTTCGGGCAGTCCGAGTAATGCTCGGCGATCCTGGCAAGATCGCGCCGACCCGCCTCTCGCCCGTCACGCTCGGCCAGTAGCGGCGTCCTTGCAATCTCCATCATGCCGCGTACCCACTTCACGGCAGTGTCGGCCACCACCCGGTCGATGATTGCAAGCCTGTCATCCAGATCGAGCCCGCTGACACCATTTTCGATCAGCTCTGCAGGGACCTCTTCCTCGAGGAAGAACACGTGCGATCCCCATTCCATGCCGTCGATGAAGCGCACTGAATCACGCATGAGCTCGACGGTGATCGGAATCCACGGGAGCCAACCCCAACCGTAATCCTGATGGACGATGACGCTGCGTCCCGGAACCAACGACGGGAAAAAGTCCCTCAGCACCGCGTCGTTGATCTCCCAGGTCTTCAGGACGTCCAGAAAGAGGACGTCGATCGGCTCCCCGGACCATCCGATCTCGGTGATGTCGCCTTCACGGACGACGTGCGGGACGGGAAACTCCATGACATTCGCATCGAAGCGATCGCGGAACGAGTCTCCAGCCCGAACAGACTCGTCACCTTCGAAGAACCGGGGGATGGTGTAGTCCTCGACGCGAAAGAGGTCGTAACTGACGACCGGCGGGCCCTCCCACGGCGTGGCTCGGTCGCGTACCCCTGCAAGTAGGGCGACGGTCGACCCGCCGAGAAAGCAGCCGGCATCCACGATCGCTCCATCGTCGGCGGCATAGTCACGCGCAAGCGAATAGAGGAGCCTGCGCTCCTTGCCCGAGAGCATCGTCGGAACCCTCGGGATATGTTCCGTCAGGCCTACGTTCTGCCAGGGCCGGGACAAGAGACGTCTCAACCGATCGGAGGGTCGAGACGGCATTCAGCGTCCAAGCAGTGTGGTTGCGACTCGCGTGCGTGCGCGAGCGAAACGCCGTGTCCAGCTCGTCTGGCTCTCGGAAGGCGTGAATGCCCAGTCGGTTTCGAGGCCGGCCCGCACGTGAGCGACGAACGAGAGCACGAGGTCGTCGCCCGAGTAGGCGTCTGCGATTCTCGCGAGGTCGCGCAATCCTGCATCCGGGCCGTCGCGCTCGACGATGAGCTCTGTCCTGCTCAGCTCGGTCATTCCCCTCACCCAGCCGTGAGACCGCGCGACTGCCTGGTCGATCAGGGCGAACTTCGTCTCCAGGTCCAGGCCCCCCAGTCCCTCCCTCATGAGCTCTGCCGGGACTTCACGTTCGAGAAAGAACACGTGCGAGCCCCATTCCATCCCGTCGATCAGCCGTAGAGCGTCGCCCATGAGCTCGACGGTGATCGGAATCCACGGCACCCAGCCCGAGCCGTAGTCCTGGTGGATGATCACGCTTCGACCGGGAACCAGCGAGGGAAAGAAATCCCTCAGCACCGCATCGTTGACCTCCCATGTCTTCAAGACATCGAGGAAGAGGATGTCGATCTGCCCTCCCGACCAGCCGATCTTGGCGATGTCGCCCTCGTGGACGTCGTGCGGAACCCCGAAGCCGGTGACGTTGGCGTCGTACTGAGGGCGAAACGACTCACCCACGCGAGCTTTCGGATCGTCGCGGAAGAACTTCTGGATGGTGTATGCCTCGATCCGGAACAGGTCATAGCTGGCAACCGGCGGTCCCCTCCAAGGCTTGGGCCGATCGCGAAGGCCGGCCAGCAAGGCAGCGGTCGATCCGCCCAGAAAGCATCCCGCGTCGACGATCGCCGCGTCCTCGGCGGCATACTCACGCGCAAGCGAGTACAGGAGTCTGCGCTCGCTCTTCGAGAGCATCGTCGGCACTCTAGGGACGCCCGCGGGCACGCTCTCATCGCGCCACGGCAGACCACTGAGGTAGTCGAGCGGTGCGGTGGTCTTCATTCGTCGATCGGCGAAGCGACAAGACGTTGGGCAAGGCTGACCGCCGCCTCGTCCCAGCCGGTTTGGAGACCGTCCTCGGCATGTGAGACGCAGGCGAGAACGTACGGATACCGGGCATAGGCTTCAGCGATCGCCGCGAGATCCGCAAGCCCCGCCTGCGGACCGTCTCGTTCCGCGAGAACGATGGCCCGCCCGATTTCGATCATGCCGCGAGGCCAACCATCCAAGCGGCCGATGGCACTGTCCAGGATCTCGAGTTGCTGTCCGTGGTCGAGGTGTCTGATGCCCCGCTCGATCAACTCCCGCGGTATGTCGTCCTCGACGAAAAACACGTGCGATCCCCACTCCATACCGTCGATCAGCCGCACCGACGGACCCATCAACTCAACTGTGATCGGGATCCACGGCATGCACCCCCACCCGTAGTCCTGATGGACGACGACGCTGCGACCCGGCACCAGTGACCCGAAGAAGTCGCGCAGAATCGCGTCGTTGATCTTCCACGACTTCGCCACGTCCAAAAAAAGGACGTCGATGGGACCGCCCGGCCAGCCGATCTCTGCGATGTCTCCTTCGTAAATCGTGTGCGGAACACCGAAGCCGGCGACGTTCTTCTCGTACCGCAGGCGAAAGGACTCGCCGACGCGAACCGACGGATCGTCACCGAAGTACTGCGGCACGGTGTAGGCCTCGACCCGAAACTTGTCGTAGCTTGCTACGGGGGGGCCGGTCCATGGCTCGGCTCTGTCACGCACGCCGCAGAGCAGCGCCGCGCTCGAGCCCCCGAGAAAGCAGCCGCCGTCGACGATCGCAGCATCGTCGGCCGCGTAATCGCGGGCAAGCGCGTAGAGCAGCTTGCGTTCGATTTCGGAGAGCATCGTGGGCACGCCGAGGGCCTCGGGCGGCACGGTGATTTGCTGCCAAGGCCGCCCGAGCAGGTATTCGAGCCGTTCTGTCACTGGCGAGCCACTCTAGAGAAACGTCGCTGAAGGGAATGTCTCCTGCGACGAGGCGACAAGAGCTCGTCGAGGCCGAACAGGTCCCGAAGAGCCGCGCTGGCCTTCTGATAGCGCTCATCGTCGGCGACCCGCGCGAAAGGCCGACCGAAGAGCGCGAAGATCTCCTCATCGTCGCGTTTCCTCCGACGCTGTACCTCGCGACGCCGTTCGAGTAGCTGCGGCAAACTCTCCAGCACCTCGCACGCGGCGTGCAAAGGAGCCAGGCCGACCCTGGCCACAGCCTCGGTGGGCGCATCCGCGAACGTGCCGATTGCGAATGGTCCCGGTGCCGACTCGAGTCCGAGTCGGCAGCGTTCGAGAAGGAGGAAGAGCGTGGGCGCCAGTAGCGTTGCGAGATTGTCGTCACTCACGTTCTTGATCAGCGTGAACAGCGCGTTTCGCTCATAGAGAAGCTCTCGCTGATGCAATGGGATCGCGGATGCGGTGCCGTGGTGCCGGTGAAAGCTGCGCGCTCGGCCTGCCAGCCGGACCTTGTAGCCGGCGAGCCAGAGCCTCCAACCGAAGTCGACGTCCTCGAAGAAGGCGAAATAGGCCGGATCGAATCCGCCCAACTCGAGCATGACGGCACGATCGACCAGCATCGACCCGCCGCAGGCGAACGGGAGGTCACGCCCGTCTTCGATGCGCGCTTCGTCCAGCGGGGCGCCGAAATGACTCTGACCGGCATACGCGTGGAAATTCACCCAGCCTCCACCAAAGTCGAGGTGGTCCCCATCCCAGTCGAGGATGACGCCGGCGACGCAGACATAACCGGCTGTGCGGTCGTAGGCGGCCGCGAGCTCGCGCAACCACCTTCGATCGACACGCATGTCGTTGTTGAGAAACGCGACGCAGTCCGATGTGGCCGCCTGCGCGCCCAAGTTGCAGGCTGCAGCGAAGCCGAGATTCTTTTCGTTTGCGATCAAACGAACTCTTGGCTGCAAACGATCTATCAGCGTCCGTGACCCGTCCGTCGATCCGTTGTCGACGACGATGACTTCGAACCGGTCCTGCGGGTAGTCGAGCGCCCCAACGGAGCTCAGACACTCAGGCAGATGTTCCGCGCCGTTCCAGTTGGGGATTACGATCGAAATCGAAGGCAAGGCACTCAAACCGGCGCCCTCAAGATCGCTCCAGGCGCTCGAGTTCCTCCACGGTCCGTTCGAGCTCGTCGAGTCGCTTGCGCTGCGAGCGGCTGAGGCGCTCCAGCGCCCGCAGCGATTCGATGAGCGCGGAGTCGAGTCCGCGCTGCGCGGCCAACTCGGGCCAGAGCGCTCTCAGAAGCATCAACCGTAAACGACGAACCGGCGAGGATCGTTGCCCGCTGTTCTCGAGACTCTTACCGGGGGCGGCTTCCGCCCACTCCGCCGCGCGCGCGAGCGGGCCGCGCACCTCGAGGAAGAATCGCTCGTAGTCTGGAATCCCCTCCACTCGCTCCCGGATGAAATCGCCCGTTCGGTCGATTGTGTGCTGCTGCCGGAGATCGTCGCGGGCGCGCTCGCCCACCTTGCGGGCTTCATCAGGCCGGTCATAGACACGTCTCATGAGCTGGGCGGCATGGTCGAGATCTGGATCCGCCCATTCCAGTCCTGGTGGATATGGGTCGCAGCCTTCCGAAGTGTGTGTCATCCCGTGTCGTACGAGGAAGCTGTTCCGCTCGTTCATGAAGGTCAGGTTTCCGGAGTATTCGGTGGCGATGACCGGCTTCCCGACAGCCATCGCCTCCGCCATCGTCAATCCGAGGCCTTCGCTGCGATGGAGCGAGACGTAGCAATCGCACGCTGCAAACACGGCATCCCTTTCCGCCGGAAAGATGTAGCCATCTACGACTCGTATGTCCGGTCGCTCCGATGCCGCTCTTTGCAAGCGCTTCAGCGCATCTTGGCGGCGAGCCCCGTTGATGCTTCTAATCAGGAGCGTGGGGCCTTCGCCCGGCGAAAAGGCGCGCTTGAACGCATCGACAAGGCCGACGGGATTCTTGCGTTCCGTGACGCTCAGGTGATCGAAGCTGAAGAAGTAGAGAAACCCAGGCGGAAGGCCGAGTTCCTCGCGACCGAGCTGAGCCGTCGGCGGAGCCTCGAGCGGGATGGGAACGATGCACACAGGCTTCTCAGTCTCCGCCGAGAGGGACTTCCGCGTGAACTCGCTCGCCACCCAGATCTCGTCCACCAGATCGAAGGCGAAGTGCAGCTCTTCCGGAAACCGCGCCAGCTCCCAGAACCACACGCCGATGTTGTAGCGTCCCGCAAACCGACCCATGCCCAGGTCTCTTCGCAGCCCTGGTAGGTGCGGCGGGTTAACGCAGATGATGTTCGTGTCGTAGAGCGTGTCACCTTGACGCCGTTCTTCGAAGCGGTGCTCCTGCCGGCTCTCGAGAACCCTGTACGTGAGAGTCGTCGTCGGAACTCCCGCACGTTCGCTTGCAAGAACAAGCTTCCGGGCGATCTCGCCCAGCCCGAGCTCGGCCTCGAGGTAGCCAATGATGTTCACGCCTGCTTGTGTGGTCATATTCCGCAACCGCTCGCGCCAGGTTAACTACCCTTGCGTTCCGGCTCATGGCGTGCCACCGCGCCGGCCGCAAGTGTTGCGAATGACCGCGCCAACGGCTGCGCCCTGGCCTCTGTCGTATGGTTCGACCTGACCTCGTCGCGAGCGGCCGCGCCGATCGCGTCGCGAAGCATCGCCGACTCGATCAAGCGCCCAAGGCTGTCTTGCCACTCGTCTGGTCCGTCGGCGAGGAAGCCGTTCTCTCCGTGCTCGATCACGCGCACGAAGTCGGGACGTTTGCTCGCGATCGTCGGGACCCCGAGCAGTCCCGCTTCGAGGAATTTCACGCAACTCTTGCACTCGGTGAACGGGTTGTCGCGCTCGAGGGGAGCGAGATTGACGTCGACACGACAAAGGAGCTCAGGCAGCTGCTGCCAGGGCCGGAGGGGTATCCGTTCCAGTCTCGAAGCGAAGGGCGCGAACCTCCCGTCGAGCTCGAGCTTTCCAACGGCGAGAAACCGAGTCTGCGGATAGGTCTGGAGTGCCCAGATCACCGCGTCCGCCGCCTCGAGGAAGTCTCGATCATGTGTACGCGTGCCGCTGAGGTACGCGATGTTCAAGTCGCGACGCTCGAGGCGAGGAGACTCCAGCGCCCGGTCGGCAAGCCGGACCATCTCCGCACTCACAGCGTTGTACGCAACGGAGACAGGCTCGACTCGCCGGCGTGCGTACTCCGCCAGCGGCTCGGTCGCTACAAGTGCGCAGCCACAGGCCTCCAGTGTCCTGCGATAACGGTCAAGTCGCTCGATCTCGAGCCTGCGCTCAGCTTCAGGCCATCCGTCAAGAAATGCCAAGTGGCCGCTCAGGTCGGGTTCGAAGATCAGATCGTCCGTGTCGAAAAGGACGGGCTTGTCACTTGTCCGCGCACGCTCGAAGAAAGCGGCGAGCTCGTCTCTCCACTCCACGCGGTTGAGCACGAAGCTCTCGTAATAGTCGACGGCCGCCGCGAGATCGATCCGCCCCGACTGGACGATGTCGGACGACACTCCCAACAAGGCCAGCTGCTCGGCTTGGTGCTCGCATCGGTAACGCGCCCACGCACCCGCGTTGTCGAAGACGAAGAGGACGTTCTTTTGCTCAAACGGGTCGAACCGTGACGGACGTTGCTGCCGCGACCGTAAGCGATCCAAAGCGATCCGGTACCCTCGACCGATGCCCGAGGACAAGCGCATCGTCCTCGTCACCAATGAGGTGCTGGGCCTGGTGCGCACGAGCGGCGCAGCCACAGCGAACACGTTTTTGTCCTTCGCGCTGGCAGGGTTGGGCCACGAGGTCGAGGTCTTGTTCACCGATCTTTCGGTCTCAGCGGAGCTCGATCAGGCATGGACGAGAGAGTACGCGGCGCGAGGGATCCGAGTCCGGCGGCTCAAGGCGCCGGCGGAGCGGCTCTCGCCAGGGGCACTGGCCGTGCCGTACGCGGTACAGGAAGCGCTGCAGAAGGACAAGCCGCAGATCGTCATTACCGGTGACTGGGCGGGGCCTGCTTACGCTGCGCTCCGGTCGCGCGAGCTCGCACTGGACTTCACCGACATGTTGTTCTTCGTGTACTGCCACGGTACGAGCGGTTGGGTCTATGACGCTCATCGTAGGGTGCGCCGCTCGCTCAGAACGTTCGAGCACGAGGCGCTCGAACGGACGAGCATCGAGCTGGCAGACGCGGTGGTCAGCCCGAGCGCTTACATGATCGACTGGATGCGAGCTCGCGGGTGGAAACTGCCGCGTTGCCTGGTCGTCCCCTACTTCACACATTCGGCGGTAACTGACAACCGCGGCCCAAAGACCATTCCCAACGACCGCATCAGACGCCTCGCGTATTTCGGCCGGTTGGAGGATCGCAAGGGCATCGAGGTCTACCTCGAGGCTCTCAACGGTGTCCGAGCTGATCTCTTGACGGGAATCGAGCTCCTGTTTGTCGGCAGAGATACGGCAGCTTGGCCGCCCGAGCGTGTGCGCGCGGTCTTGTCGGAGGCGGTAAGAGAACGCGTCACAGCACTTGAGTTCCAAACCAATCTTGATCAACCGGACGCGATCGCCCTGCTGACGCGGCCGGGCACGCTTGCGGTCATGCCCTCCCTGGTCGACAACTCACCCAACGTCGTCTATGAGTGCCTCGAGTACGGCATTCCGTTCCTCGCGAGCGACGCAGGCGGCGGCCCGGAGCTCGTCGTCCCCGAGGATCGGGCCCGGACGTTCGTCGAGCCCACGGCCGGAGCGATTCGGGAAGGCCTCTTGCGGCTGCTCGCTGCCGCCGAATTGACTCCGGCCCGGCCCAGCTTCGCTCCGGAAGATCTTTTCGCCGGCTGGCAAGAGCTCCTCGCGACACCGCAACCCTTGCAGCAACAACCGAACGTCAGCAGCGATGTGACGAACGAGGATTTCGTCCTCCTGCACGAGGATGGAGACGAGCTCGATTCGGATTGTCTCGAGACCCTTCTGGGCGCGCAGGCTGCTTCGGGCGCCGATGTGGTCACATGCGGCGTACGCGGACAACTGGGCAAGCGCGAGGTGATTCGGCTCTTCCTCGGCGAGCCGAGAGAGCTCGGCGTCATCGCGAATTACTACGGCTTGGTGGGCCTCTATCGACGCTCGGTGCTCGACGAGGCAGGGCACATCGATACCGGCGGCGACGACGACTGGCTCCGCCTCGCGTCGCTCTCGCTCGCCGGCGCGCGGATCGTCTCCGTACCGAGACCGCTTGCGCGAACCGAGAGATCACCGGGAAGCGCTGCCACGGACCCGGTCGAATCGAGCGCCGCGCTCACCGTCGCGAAGACCTTCGAACAGGCGTCTCCGCAGGAGCTGCGGACACTGCCTCGGCTCGTCGCCGGCCTCGCCGCAGCCGAGGAGGGAACAAGAATCCGCGCGTCCGTCGTCGAGCGCGCGCGCTGGATCCAGGAGCACGAGGGGACCGCCGGTCTAGCGCGGCGCGTCCGAGAAGCGGTACCGCGTGCCCTAGGCGGAACCCGTCTTCGCACTCGCGGGCTCTCGGCGGCGGCGTTCCTCCGGCGGTTGTACCGCTCCGGCGCGGAGCGACAGCCACCGGTCCTTCGCCGGCCCGGGTCTGAAGACGGCGGCCCCGATCACGACAACGGTCGCCACGAGGGCAATGCCGAGCTTGCGCGCGTCCCCGGCAGGCCAGGCACTCTCACCGAGCGGGTAATACGCGAACGGGATGAGCCAGAGCGGCGAAAGCCGCGGTCGCGCCAGGGCGAGCGGGACGAGCAAGAGCAGGAAGTAGTGCACCCAGACGATCGGTGACGCCGCCAGCGCGGCCGCGAGCGCAAGTGCGAACGACGTTGCGTCCCGCGAGTGGGCGGTTTTGCGGTGATCGCGCGCCACCCAGGCTGCTGCGAAGAGGAGTGCCGACGCGATCAGGAGAGAGATGACCAGGGACACGACTTCGGGGAGATGGCCACGGACGCCGACTGCGATCAGCGAATAGGACGAGGTCGCTTCTTCGCGGGACAGGTGACGGAGCAGTCCCGGATACGCGCCGATCCCCGCGAAGCCGATGGCCGCCCACGAGACGAGTGCAAGCGCAAGGGCGCAGGCGAGCGCCGCAGCCGCGCTCAGAAACCGCCGCGTCAGCGCCAACCAAACGACCAGCGGCCAGAGAAAGAGCTTCAACGCGACTGCTGCTCCCACTGCGAGGGCGGGCCCGGCGATGCGGTCACGCCATCGCCACGCAACCGCAACTGCCAGCAAGAGCAGTGGCGCCACCGTGCCGAGATCGACCGCGCTTCGCGTGAACGGATACGCCGCGGCGAGGGCGTAGCAGCGCCAGTCCCGGAGCCCCAGCAACCAGAGCGCGATTGCGATCGCGGCGAGAGAGAGAAGCGTCCAGAGAAGGGTCGCCACCGCCGGGCTCAGCGGCTGAAAGGGCGCAGCGAGAAATGCCAGCACCGGCGGGTACGCGAACGTCTCGTCTCCACGGAACGCGTACGGCGAAGCCCCGTGGACGACCTTTCCCGCAGCGCGCAGGAAGATCGCAAGATCGTGAGGAGCGACCCGAGCGTCGAAGAATCCCTCGACGCTCGACACGTAGTGCTCCACGGCCCACACCGCAGCGACGGCGGCCGCTGCGAACCCGGCATAAGGCGCCGAACTCCGAAGCCATACGCGCCACGTCTCTACAAGGGCTGAGCTCGGTGCCCCGCGAGGGGCAAAGAGCGCGCCGGCAGCAAGCAACGTGAACGCCGGTGCGACGGGCACGGAATAGTGCGGCTCCGCCGGCAGACCGAGGGCGCTGACCACGATCACCAGCAGTCCCGCAAACGCAGGCACCGAGAACGCGAGCGCGCGGCGCGGTAGACGAACGACCAGCGCGCCAAGACCGAGCGCCAACCACAGAACCGGAGGGAAGAACCAGCGTGAGGCCTGGTTGAAGCGATGGGCCAGGCTCGGGCTTCCGCGCCGGTCCGGGAGATTGCGCGCCAACTCGTCCATCCGAGTGTGCAGTGCCTGGTAGCGCGCAGCGTCGCCCGGGTGGATGAACACGAGATGGTGCTCCGTCGGCGAGGTCCACCCAGTGAAGATGCTGTTTTCCGGAGTCGTGCCGCCGCCCTCGTGCGCCGCGGAAATCGGCTCCCCCGCCGACGGCGTCGGCAGCCCCGCCACGACGGCCGTCGCGC
>Ga0137372_10007045_pt1 | contig 10877 bp, 12 predicted proteins | sample SagtaG_6_FD_104911 | JGI IMG/M metagenome (GOLD analysis project Ga0137372, IMG submission 104911) | Vadose zone soil microbial communities from Sagehorn Ranch, Mendocino, California, USA - Sage1_R_60_16 metaG | ecosystem: Environmental > Terrestrial > Soil > Vadose zone | place: USA...
CGAAAGCCTGCTGCACTGTGGTAGAGCGGCGCTTTAGCGCCGCGTAAGTCGTGCAAAATCAGCGAGGGCTTTAGCCCCTGAGGCGGCGAATCGTCTCGATTCAGACTTTTTCCGCAGCCTGTTCAGCCGTGCCGCTTGCGTTGCGAATTAATGCGGCTTTAGCCGCTGGCAGTTCGCCGGATCGGCGCGCAACGCTTAAGGGGCTTCGTTTCGGCGCGTCTGAAAACGCGCCCTGACACGAATCGAATCGTAGCCGCGAGGCGTAGGCACTTATGAGCATCCTTGTAGACAAATCGACGCGAGTCATCGTGCAGGGCCTAACCGGGCGCGAGGGCACATTCCACGCCAAAGCCTGCGCTGAATACGGAACGCAGATCGTCGGCGGCGTAACTCCGGGAAAAGGTGGCACGACGCACGAAGGCTGGCCGGTGTTCAACAGCGTGCAGGAAGCGGTGGATAGAACTAGCGCCGACTGCTCGCTGATCTTTGTCACACAGCCGTATGCAGCGGACGCAATCATGGAGGCCGCCGATGCAGAGGTCGAACTTATCGTCTGCATCACTGAAGGAATTCCAACTCTCGACATGGTTCGGGCGTGGGAATTCCTCCAAAACCGCCGCGCACGGCTAATTGGGCCAAACTGTCCGGGGATTATTTCGCCGGGGCATTGCAAGATTGGAATCATGCCTGCGCGCATTCATAAGCAGGGGCCAATTGGCATTATTTCTCGCTCTGGCACGTTAACCTACGAAGCGGTTTATCAGCTCACAGACCGGAACGTGGGGCAATCGACGGCAATCGGGATCGGCGGAGATCCGATTATTGGCACGAATTTCGTCGATGCACTCGAGTTATTCAATCGCGATCCGAGGACCGAGGCCGTTGTCATGATCGGCGAAATCGGCGGCAATGCCGAAGAAACTGCGTCCGAGTACGTAAAGATGCACATGAAAAAGCCGGTGATCGGTTTCATCGCCGGACAAACCGCGCCGCCGGGACGGCGCATGGGGCATGCGGGGGCAATCATCTCTGGCGGCAAGGGCACCGCCCGCGAAAAAATCAAAGCCATGGAAGAGGCTGGAATTCGCGTGGCTAAATCTCCCGCCGCAATTGGTGAGACAGTTACCGCAGCTTTGGGAGTTAAGGTATGAGCACCAGTTCAATCACCGGTTCTCAATTGGGAGCTGGATGAAAAATGATCTGGGTAGGGTAGGGCGCGGCCTTTACAGGCTGCGGAAAATTCATTCGGGCCGGTTTTGGGAAGGGAAGGGCACGACTTCAGTCGTGCCGATAAGGTCCTTCGTTTTTGTCATTCCGAGGGGCTTTAGCCCCGAGGAATCTGAATCTGCTTCTCACAGGTTTTCACAACTGCGGGTTTAGGCCCCCTGGGACAGTCTGTTAATTGCGTTGGCGGTTTGTTATGAGACGGCTTGTAATTATCATTTATTAGACCAAGGACCAACAACTGCACATGAGGACTCTGCAGCGCACTCTGACGATTGTTAAGCCCGATGCGGTCCGCAAGAACGCAATCGGGGACATCATCGAGCAGTTTGAGAAAAATGGATTTCGTATTTTATCCATGAAGATGCTGGAAATTTCCAAGCATCAAGCGGAGCAGTTCTATGCTGTTCACGCCAGCAAGTCTTTCTTTCACTCGCTTACGGATTTCATGTCCAGTGGTCCAATTGTGGTGCTGGCGCTGGAGAAAGAGAATGCCATCGCCGATTTACGCAAGCTAATGGGCGCGACAAATCCGGCTAACGCTGAGGAAGGAACAATTCGCAAGAAGTGGGCCAGCAGCATCGAACATAACGCAATTCATGGTTCCGACGCGGAAGACACGGCGCGCTTCGAGCTGAGCTTTTTCTTCGCCGGATACGAATTAGCCGCTTGAGTACTAAGAATCATGCCAATCGTTCAAATAACCATGTTGACCGGGCGCACGGCCGAGCAAAAACGCAAGCTGGCGCAGCGCATCACTGACGCCATGGTGGAAGAGGCCGGGGCTCGCCGCGAGGCAATCGTAGTTACCTTCAACGAGGTATCAAAAGAGAGCTACGCGTCGGGTGGCGTGCTGATGGCTGACAAAAGCAAGTGAGGACAAGGCGCCCGCCTCTGGCTATCCTAGCGGCTCATAAAGATGACCTTCCACACGGTCGGCGATCTTGGGTAATTCCTTCTTGACATATTGCAGAAAGTGCCGAGCGGCGCGATGCGCTTCGAGGGCCGAGTCATCTTTGTATTGCTCGTAGATGAAAAAGCGGCGCGGCTCGGTCTTGTGGCGGTGAACCTGGTACATAGCGCAGCCGGGTTCTTTTCGGGATTGCTCGGTAAGTTTTGCGAATAAACCTGCAACATCAGATTCGCGACCGCTTTTTGCCATCCATGTGACTGCCAGCACGACCATCGCTTGCTCCAGTTTTGCAATTGCTGGGCGCCTGAGGTGCGATAGGCCGCACCACAGCTTGCGACGCCCAGCGCTAGTTTTAACGCTCTGCCAGAGCTCGGACTTTCTGTCCTGTCAATATTCGCAATTCTGCAACGAAATCATCTACAAAAATGGTTTGCTCACGACCAGGACCGGTCGAAACCATGCCAATCCGGGCCGCGGTCTCTTTTTCCAGGAAAGCAAGATACTCGCGAGCCGCCTTTGGCAACTTCTCCATTTGGGTGACTCCCTGAGTGGAAGTTTGCCATCCCGGCATCCTCTGGTAAACGCATTCGATCCGATCATAGCCGCTGGCGTGTGCAGGTATATCTTCGGTTGCCTTGCCGTCGATTTTGTAACCCACACAAATGGGAATTTCGGGCAGGTCATCGAGGACGTCAAGCTTTGTCACCACCAGCCAGGAAATTCCGTTCATGGCCCCTGCGTAACGCAACAACGGCAAATCGAGCCAGCCGGTGCGCCGGGGACGCCCAGTAACGGCGCCGTACTCATTGCCGCGCGCGCGCAGCAGGTCACCGGTAGAGTCGAGCATTTCGCTGGGAAACGGACCACTGCCGACGCGGGTGCAGTACGCCTTGGTTATACCAATTACGGTGTCGATGGCCGTCGGCGCGACGCCAGTTCCGGTGACAGCGCCGCCAGAAGTTGCGCTGGAAGAAGTCACGAACGGATATGTGCCGTGGTCAATGTCCAGCATCGTTCCTTGCGCGCCCTCGAAGACAATGGATTCTCCGGCAGCCAAGGCTTGGTTCAGCAGCGCTGCCGTGTCGCAAACAAAGGGAGCAATCTTTGCCGAGGCCTCCGCGTACTCCTGATACATTTTGTCAGGATCAAGCGGCTCAGAATTGAATAACGCATGCGCGATCATATTCTTCTCGCGACAGGCGTTTTCGATATGAATCTTCAGCAGTTTGAGATCGAGCAGATCGGCAACCCGGAGCCCACGACGCCCCATCTTGTCTTCGTACGCGGGGCCAATCCCGCGAGAAGTAGTCCCAATTTTCACGCGTCCCGGAGCATTCTCTGACGCCAGCTCAATCATCCGGTGGTAGGGCAGAATCACATGGGCGCGATTGCTGACGAACAGGCTGTCATCCACTTGCACGCCGTTGTCACGCAATCCGGCAACTTCTTTGAGAAATGCGATGGGATCGAGAACTACACCATTGCCGATGACGCTGCGGGATCCCGCGCGCAATACGCCACAGGGCACCAACTGCAAGATAAACTTTTTGCCGTTGATGATGACCGTGTGCCCCGCGTTATGGCCGCCGGCGTAGCGAGCCACGATGGAAAAATTCTCAGACAGGACATCGACGATCTTGCCCTTGCCTTCGTCACCCCACTGGGCGCCGACGATGACCGCAGTTCTTCCTTTCTTCAAATGCCAACTCCGCAAAACGTAACTAACGCAACTGCTTCCTTCGATTCGCCCAGGACGGGCGGCCGCACACACTCATTGCCCCAGCGATTTCTCTGCGATGATTACAGGGATGTGGGGGAGCAGAAATGTACTCGGAATCATAACCTGCCAGACGAGGGAAGGGCAATAAAGAACGAACGGCGTCTTATCGTACAGATCGTAAACCTGCCGCTGACACGCGTTATACTTGCTAATATGCCCGCCGAGCCCCAGAAGACCTTCTACCTCGAAACCTTCGGCTGCCAGATGAATGTCCATGACTCCGAGAAAGTCATCGGCACTCTGATTTCCCAAGGCTACCGCCAGGTTTCGACCGTCGAAGACGCCGGCCTGATCCTCTATAACACCTGCTCCATCCGCGACAAAGCCGAGCAGAAAGTCTTTCATCGTCTTGCCGATTACAAAAAACTCCAGGCGCAAGGCAAGAAATTCGGCGTTCTCGGCTGCGTGGCCCAGCAGGAGGGTGAGAAAATTTTCGAGCGCGCGCCGCACGTTTCCATGGTCTGTGGATCGGCGTCGTACCGCAATCTACCGCAAATGCTGATCCAAATCGAGGAAGGGAAGCGGGCGACCGGCCTTGACGATCGCGAGACCGACGAGTGCTTCGAAACCGAGTTTACGTCGCGCAGCAATCCTCATCGCGGATATATCACCATCATCGAGGGCTGCGACAAGTTTTGCGCCTACTGCGTCGTGCCGTTCACTCGCGGCAAAGAACGCAGCCGGGCTTCTGATTCTGTTCTCGCCGAAGCCCACCAAATGGCCGATCTCGGCTACACCGAAATTCAACTGCTTGGGCAAAACGTAAATTCGTACAAAGCAGGCGGCTCTTCCGTAAAAAAGAAGACCTTCGCTGAATTGCTCGCCGCCGTCGCTGCAGTTCCCGGAATCAAACGCGTGCGCTTCACGACGTCTCACCCGCGCGACTTCGGCCGTGACATCGTCCAAGCCATCGAATCAGTTCCAACGCTCTGCGACCACGTCCATTTGCCAGTTCAGACCGGGTCAACCCGCGTGCTCGACGCCATGCAGCGCCTCTACACTCGCGAGCAGTATCTCGAGCGCATCTCATGGATGAAAGCTGCGAAACGCGAAATCAGCATCACAACTGACATCATCGTCGGCTTTCCCGGCGAGACGGAGGCAGAGTTCCAGGAAACCCTTTCGCTGCTCGATGAAGTCGAATATGACGGGATCTTCGGATTCAAGTACTCGCCCCGGCCCAATACGCCGGCGCTGAAGCTCGAAGATCCAATCCCAGACGCCGAGAAGGCGCGGCGGCTAGCCGTCTTACAGGAGAAGCAGCGAAGTATCCAGATGCGGCGGAATTCGTCCAATCTAGGGAAAGTATTTGAAGTGATGGTTGAAGGGAAGAATGAAGCCCGCGGCCAGTGGATTGGCCGCACTTCGCAGAACAAAGTGATGAATTTCAAAGTTCCCGAAGGCGCCATTCCCACTGTCGGCGGCTATGTCTCAGTAGTTACGACCGCCACTTTTCCCAACAGCCTCGCCGGCGAAATGGTGATATAAGGAGTTTGATCGGCTGGAGATCACGATGGAAGTCGAAATGAAAATCCGTGGACTAATGATGGACCCAGTTACGAATATGCCCATCGTGATTCTTAAAGATTCGGGCAGCGACACGGTTCTGCCCATTTGGGTGGGGATTTATGAGGCCAACGCCATTGCGCTGGAAATCGAGAAGGTAGCTACGCCGCGGCCGATGACTCATGATCTCATTAAGAACGTTCTCACCGGGCTGGATGCGCAGGTGCATAAGGTAGTGGTCACGGAATTGCGCGAGGACACGTTCTATGCGGTGATATGGATCGAGCGGGATGGACATCCGATCAGCATCGATTCCCGGCCGTCCGATGCGCTGGCGCTCGCTCTGCGTGTGGATTGCCCGATTTTTGTGGACGATGAAGTGTTGAAGAACTCAAAGGTTGCCGCCAATGTCTCTGATCGCGTCACCAGCGAAGAGCTGCGCAAGTGGCTCGAAGGGCTGAATGACGAGGATCTGGGACGGTATAAGATGTGACGCCGTTCTGCGGGCGTCCGAGCCCGCAGGCGTCATCCCGAGCGCAGCGAGGGGTGTTTTTAAAAGCAGATTCCTCACCGCTGAAGCGGGTTCGGAATGACAAAAACTTAAAGAATTGGGATCTGCTTCTTGCCTGATCCTGCCGAGCAACTGCAACGTCTTTACCTCGCTGGTTTTGATCTCCAAACTTTCGACCGTTTTCCCAAATGCGTGGGCGTAATTCGCGACAATTGCATCGCACTGCTCGTGCCTGGACCGGAAGGCTTGCAAGTCCTCGGAACACCCGGATGGCGCATGGGCGAGGTCATGGGCGTCCTGACCGAATCGGACGGGCGGCAGGTCTTTCAGGCAAAGCAGGAAATAGTTGAAGCGACACCTGAACGCCTGGCGAAATTGCACCAATTCCACAGTGACTTACGAGAGCATCTGTCGTCGGATGCCTCATAGAACTGGAGCATGGCATCATATTGCGAATATGATGCGTCGAACGCTAACTTGACATCAATTGGCCTAGCGTGACATCATACCGCGCCATGCGCACCACCCTCAATATTGATGACGAAACCCTGGAACTCGCACGCGTTTACGCCGACAGCCGATCATTGTCGCTCTGTAAAGCAGTCTCCGAGCTCCTCCGTAAAGGACTAGCCGGCCCAGCGCGCTTCAAAATGGTTAACGGAATCGCGGTTTTCGATGTTCCTCCGGATTCGCCTCGTATCACGACGGAACGGGTTAAAAAGCTCGAGTCCGAACTGAAATGACGTATCTGCTGGATACCAACGTCCTCATTGCGCTAGCTTGGCCGGGACACGCCTTTCACGAGCGCGTGCAGCGATGGTTTGGGCGGAACTCAGCCGCCGGATGGGCAACATGCCCATTTACGCAGGCAGCGTTTGTGCAGATCGTTTCCAATCCCGCATTTTCAGACCGAAGCCCGACCCCGCTTGAAGCCATGGAATCTTTGGCCGTCACACTGAAACACCCGCATCACCAGTTTTGGCCGGATGACCTGGGTTTCAACGAAGCGGTAACAGTGTTCCGGTCGCGGCTGGTTGGGTACCGCCAAACCAGCGACGCGTATCTGTTGGGGCTGGCGTTGCATAGAGGAGGGAAGCTCGCCGTTTTAGATCGCGGCATTTTGACCTTTCTGGCGCCGAGTAGTCCGCAATCGAAGCACGTAGAGCTTATTTCCGCGTAGTTTACATAATACTTGTTATCGGACATTGACGCTCTCAGGGCCCGCGCTCGCTGGCGGAGACTGCGCGAGGCTGTCCCGAACTACAATTGGGCGGGGTTGAGGAGAGGAAATCCTCGAGCCAACTGGTGCACGCATTCTTTACTCGAGGGCTTCGAGCCTACGATTGCTGCGGAAACGAGTCAGCAGAGACTCACCAACAGTGGCGCTTTCTGAAAGCGCCTGACGGATTCTTGCAAGATCATCCCAGGCCCCTGTCTCCTCACATCGCCGCCATCCAGTCTCATCCCGGTCTGTGGAGAAGAGTTCCAAAACTGTCGCTAGGTAATACGTGTATGTTCCGAATTCCCTTCTTAACCTAAAAGGGAGGCCGCGTCGTTCGAAGGAACTTATTGCGTTCTCGGAAACCGAAACCAAGAAAAAGACCCCGGGTACACCAAAAATGGCTTTGATTTCGTTTAGGAACAGGTGGGCTTTCTCGTCGGACTCCATCTTGTCGAGCTCATCAATTCCTATTAGAACTCTGGAGAATTCCGTGGACGCAACCCGCAAGAAACGCCGGAATCGTTCCACGATTTCCGGCAAGCTGAGCTGATTCTGCGCTAAGGTCTCAGCAGCAGTCGTACCACCCTCGAGTCCAAGTGGGAGCTTCAATGCGCCAGACCAACCCGAAGAGTAACTCTGCTGGAAACGCAGATCTCGTAAATTCCTGCACGCCTCTCTCTGCAGTGCTGTGCCGTCGCCGCTCTCGCCAATCCGCATCTGTCGATTATTTCCAGAGCGGGTGACCTGTGTTGCAATAAAACCGAGTATCAAGAGCGAAATTCCGAACATGACAAACGTGCTTGGCTTCAGGTCCAATACCGTGAGGTATTGCGCTAATGCTGACCGCTCACGCGTAGGCTCGGACTGCTGCTTGGCGGAACTCGTAGGCTGGGGCCCGTGGGGTGCGTCGCCGATGCCTTGTTCTCTCATTAGGAGCGAGGCAGATATGAAACCGAACATTAACAGCGAGATCCCAAGAACGGTCCCTGCTCTTCCGACGAAGCGCATTAGCATCGGAATGGGACCCCCGAGTGTCTGTTGTGTTGCGGCTGGATAACTGTGCTGTTGGTCCTGTTCCCTCGGCCCCAGAACATGACTGCAAACAAGGGAAAAAAGCGTCAGAAGGAATTCGCGGGGGTTGTATTCTATCGGTGCCGCACAAACGAGCCCGAGGATGTCTTTTTGACGCTCGGATACCGGAGAAGTGCACACCAAAGATAGGAGGGTTGTCTTTCCTGCACCCCTCGGGCCAGCCAGGCCTATGCTGCCTCCGGGCAGGGTCAATAAACGGCCAAGTTTCCTCCTGGCTTCCGTGGTCACCTCTTGCACAGGGTCGAAAACTTCTGCGAGTCCAGCCGCACTGAATTCTTTCAGGACCGCAGAGTAGGAAGGTGTTATCGCTCGATTTAGAATCTCTCTCAGGGCCGGGACGATCCCCTTTCTAACGAGCGCTTCCTTGAACTTTTCCCTAGCAGCATTCCGATTCTGTTCTACCGCGTCGTACTCCCTGTAAAAATCATCTTTTATCCGGTTGTTGCGGCGCCGCCTGACTTCCGCCCATACGAGGAGCCCAATGGTGGGCAACAGCCAGGAGCTGACGGTAGCGACCGGGTCAGGACGTGTACGAGGCCAACCGAATCGGTTGTATTTGACCCACAGGTAGGACAAAAACCCCATGACGCCTATTGCCGCAGCAAGCAGATACTGCAGTTTAAACGGAACGATCGTGCTCAACCACTTGTCCCGAAGGTAGTCAGCCTGCGATTTCAGCTCTTCAAACACGGAAGCCTCCTCGCGGACCGCGGTGATAGCTTCATCGAAGTTCTTGCCGAGTGTTTCCCTGATTGCGCCTGAGCTTAGGCTTGAGTATTCGAGACTTTCCTTGATGTCGGGATGCAGAAGTGCTCGGCGGATGAGCTCTTCAAGATCTCCTTTTTCCAGAAGGTGTTGAAAGGCAGCCGACATTTGCACTACTCCGATACAGTTTCATTATCTGGATGTCGGACTGGGCAATGGCCGATAATTCAAGGGCCTCAGCATACTACAGATTGACTAGCTAGTCTAACAACTCGCGAACGCTCCGCAAAGCCAACCACGATTACAGACCGTACTTGTATCCATTCATGTAGACAGCGGATCTAACCAGATCAACCGCTTTCAGAAGTGAGGCTAGCGCCTGTTTGTCGGGCAGGGCTCTCAGTCGTTTAGTTTCAGTTTCAATTATCTCCCGGTCGATGATCTCTGGCTCCTTTTCGGCAATCTCCAGTATGTCGTATGCCGCGTGTGCCCGTTCGTCCGCAACCTGACTGCGTAAGCGCGCGAAGAATATGCTCAGAACCTCGCGGACGGAGCGGGCCATGGTCTTAAGAGCTGCGTTGGCGGGGCGCTCGACGTACCAGTCTTCGTCATATGCAGAAAGTTTCAGAAGGATATCTATGGGGATTCGGTCCGGCGCAAATTGGGCCCAGCGCATACATATGGACGCTGCCGCCGAGCGGACTGAGAAAACTGGGTGTGATGCCATTCTGATGAGGAGCGCGCGATCAACTTGTGGTGGAGCGAGCTCCGCATAGCACTCGATGGTGTGCAGAGCGCTCCACAACAGGTCATCGTCTTCATGTAGGTCAATGTAGTCGATCAGGGTATGAAACAACTGATTCCGCCCGTCGACTGGGGTTGCCCTAACTATTTCCAGAGCCGCGTGTGCGGCGGACTCCCAGTCGCCAAGTCCGACATGCCGAATTATTTTGTCCACGCGAGTGTCGCGCTGGACGCCAATGTCTTTGTCGCTCTTTGGCTTGTAGGAAGCGGGGCGCTTGTCAATAGCTTCTCGCAGTGCGGCCGCCAGACTGTCCGCACCCGAGGCATCGCGGCTGATGCGTCGATTGTGCGCGTTTCTGATGTACCAAGGCAGGTCGTCAATCATGCTCTCGTCGATGATGAATGGCAGGACGAGGGCCTGCTTCCGCCTGACTTCCTCCCAGACAGCGAATTTAAGCTCCCTCTCTACCCAGGAGGAACTCAATGAGGCTTCCGAAACAATGAGCACAAATAAGTCCATTGTTCTAAGACCGCTGCCAAGACTGTCTAGGATGTCATCTCCGACTAGGATGTTCTCATTATCGACCCAAGGCTCCATATCGGCTTCGCGAAGTCTTGCTGCAACGAGATTGGCGAATTCTCTGTCGACTGAGGAGTGACTGATGAAAATACGATGTACCTTCATTTGCAAACTCTTTCGCAGCAGACGATCGATAGACGATCTGCGTCCGTGTAGCAGTTTAAGCGATTTCGAAACCCCTCCCCCCAACTTTGCCCAGGACAGATTGTTTCGCGGGCGGTTGCGAAACGCGGGCCGTGAGCATGTCTCCGAAATTTCGGACGACGGAAGCTGGAGTACGACTTGAAGGCTTCTTCGCCATGCGCTAGCGGGTCTTGATGAGAAGCAGAGCGGAGAGCGTGCGGTGGCAGTTGCGCCCGATGGGCGCGGGCGGGCAGGGTGCGTCCGTGGCGGGAGGCCTGAAGGCGTGTCCGGAGAGGCGTGTTTTCTGAACGACTAATGGGAAAAGCAGATTCCTCACCGCTAAAGCGGATTCGGAATGACGGAGCGGGCTGAATGCATAGATCCTTCGTTGGGAATCCTTCGCGAGCGAAGGATTCCCGTCCTCAGGATGACATCGGTTGAGATCAAGGGGAGGCGGATTCATTCGGGCAGAATTCG
>Ga0137372_10007049_pt1 | contig 10875 bp, 5 predicted proteins | sample SagtaG_6_FD_104911 | JGI IMG/M metagenome (GOLD analysis project Ga0137372, IMG submission 104911) | Vadose zone soil microbial communities from Sagehorn Ranch, Mendocino, California, USA - Sage1_R_60_16 metaG | ecosystem: Environmental > Terrestrial > Soil > Vadose zone | place: USA: California...
CGTCAACGCCGGCTCCGGTTGCCGAGCACGGGGAAGGCGACCGCGAAAGCGAGCGCGAGATAGAACGGGAGGTACCTGATCCCGGCATCGGTGTCGAAGGCGAGGACGCCGACGATGCCGATAACCTCGGACAGCCCGATCCCTGCGGCGAATCCCGCCGCCAGCCCGAGCGCGACCAGGCGGGCCATTCTCATGTCGAGCAATCTGCGGTCAGCAAGTTCACGACGACGACGCTCGGAACACCGACCGCCGTCCCGAAACACACCGGCGGAGGATCTCGGCGTCCCACCGGAGGGGTACGTCGCGTACTCCCGTCGGAGGATTGGCGCGGCGGGCGGCGGAACTACGCTCGACGGCGTGGCGGCACGAGGCGTGGTCAACCAGGTCGGCACGGCTGCTCTCGTGCTCGCGCTGTCGCTGGGTGTGCTCGCGTCGGGCGGGCTCGGGACGCCGGATCCGGACGCGCGCGGTATCGACTGGCTCGGCGTCGTGCTGGTGACGCTGACGGCCGCGCCGCTCGTCGCGCGTCGGCGCAGCCCGCTGATCGTGTACCTGGCGACCTGCGCTCCGAGCATCGCGCTGGTGAGCCTGCACTACCCGGTGGACTTCCCGTTCGGCCCGGTTGTCGCTCTCTACGCCGTGGCGACGACCTACGGCGTGGATCCGCGTCCTCGACAGCGCAGAACGGCGATGGTGCTGGCGGGTGCGTTCGTGCCGCTCGCCGCGGCGGCTCATGTCGCCAGCGGCTATCACCTGCGGGGACTCGCGGCCGGGTTGGCGTTCTGGGCGCTGACGCTCGTCGGCGTTTGGATCGCAGGCGACCGCACCAGGCTGCGCCGGGAGCGGATCGATGCGCTGGAGGAACGGGCCGCCCGGGCCGAGCGTGACGCCGAGCGTGAACGCCGCCTGGCCGCCGCCGAGGAACGCACCCGCATCGCCCGCGAGTTGCACGACTCGGCGGGTCATGCCATCAACGTCATCCTCGTGCAGGCCGGTGCGGCGCGACTGCTGCACGAGCGCGACGCGCAAGGTTCGCAGCGCGCGATCGCCACGATCGAGCATGTCGGCATCGTCGGGATGCGTGAGCGAGCCGGCCTGCTCGGCGGAACCCTGCGGACCAGTGTTGACAACGGGACATTCCGGCTGAGCGCCCAGCTCCCGTGCGGCGAGATGACGCCGTGAGCGTCCTGCGCGTCCTGATCGCCGATGACGACGACCTGATGCGCGCCGGGCTACGCGCCGTGCTGTCGAGCGACGACACGATCGACGTGGTGGCCGAAGCCGCCGACGGCCGGGAGGCAGTCCGGCTGGCTGGCGCCCTGCAGCCTGACGTCGTGCTGATGGACGTCCGCATGCCCGGCATGGACGGCATCGCGGCCACCCGCGAGATCGCCGCCGCGCAGCCGCTGTCTCGCGTGCTCATCCTCACGACGTTCGAGGACGACGACTATGTCTTCGGTGCGCTGCGCGCCGGGGCTTCGGGCTTCCTGCTCAAACGCACCCGGCCCGAGCAGCTCATCGCGGCCGTCCACACGATCGCCGCCGGAGAATCGCTGCTCTCGCCGTCGGTGACTCGCACAGTGATCAGACAGATGGCCCACAGCCCGCAACCCGACGTTGCCGCCAACCGCCGGTTGCGCGAGCTCACGCCGCGAGAGCGAGAAGTGCTCGAGCTCGTCGCCCGCGGCCTGTCGAACGCCGAGATCGCCGCCAAGCTCGTGGTCGAGGGGTCCACGGTCAAGACGCATGTGAAGCGGATCCTGGCAAAGCTGGAACTACGGGACCGCGTGCAGGCCGTCATCCTCGGTTACGAAACCGGCCTAGTCGGGCGTCATCGCCCGGGCGATCTGCTCAACTGACAGTTCGCGCTGTCGATCTTCTCCACAGGTGGGCTCGTCTCCGGGCGCCCTGAGGAGGACGCTATGCGGCGAGCAAAGGCGACGACCGTCCGGGTTGTCGCGGCTTTCGTGACGATGTTGCTCGTGCTGGTCGGGGTGCCGGCCGTCGGTGCGTGGGCGACTCCACCGAGCACGTCGTCCACGCGGTGCGGCGACGACGGGACGCCGACCGTCATCGCGCTCCAGGACAGCCACTTCTACATCGACACCGCGAGCACCGCGACGCTCTACTCCGGGTACGCGGGCTACACGATCCGGGCAGGTGGCTCCGCCCGAAGCCACCTCTGGCTCGGGTACAGCGGCTTCACCGGCGACGTGCTGAGCCTGGCCGCGTCGCAGCCCTCGTCCACGCCATTGCCGGACCTGCCCAGCGGCGGCGCCACCACGCAATACGCGCTGCTCACCGCGACGGCACCGACGACGACGCCGCAGACCCACACCGTCACCGTGTACGACGGCCCGCCCGGCAGCGGGACGGCGTTGTGCAGCCGGACGTTCACCTACGCGGACGTCGTCGACACGATCAAGGCGCTGGCCAACAAGGTGACCTCGGTGACCGCCGCGCCGTCGCCCGCATTCGGAACCATCGGCGACGCCGTCACGCTGACCGTCACCGGCAACACGGGCACGCTCGGCGCGGGCCCCGGCAACGACCCTGGCGTGCTCGACTACACCCCGAACGCGCTGCAGGACTTTCCCGCAAACGCCTGGCGGTTGGAGCGTACGGAGCTGACGATCTCGCCGGACGGCGATGCGCCGCCGGCGACCTACGTCGACCGGCTGTTCCTCACCGGCGCCAGCGGACCGGCTCGCGAGTACACCGCCCACTACGTCTTCCGGGCGATCGGCCCGAGCAGCGCGGCCGCGCAGATCAAGCCGATCCAGTACATCGCGAGCGGCACGCAGGTGAAGCACACCGACCAGGGCGGTGCCGCGCTCTACTCGCTGCCCGCCGTGTCGAGCGAGGCGAACATCTCCGTGACCAAGGCGCTGACCTCGCCGACGTCCGCAATCCTGGCCAGCGGTGGCGGTACGGCGAGCTACGCGGTCACTCTCGCCAATGCCGGCACCACGGCCGGGACGGTCGACTGGGTGTCGGACGTCATGCCGGACGACTCGTCCTACGTCGCCGGCAGCCTGAAGATCGACGGCCGCAGCGTGGCCGATCCGACGATCAGCGGGCAGACGCTGGTCGTTCCCGGTCCGTTCCGGGTGCCGGCGCTCGGCACGTCCACGCTGACCTATTCGCTGCTGCTCGGCGCGACGCCCGGTACGCGGTCCAACTCGGCTGTCGCACACTTCGGCGAGGTCACCTTCGACACCACCCGGGACGTCACGAGCACGGCGCCGGCTACCGCGGACGTTAACGTCCTCGGCTCGGCGGCGCTGGGCCTGGTCGCCGATGCAGCGACGACACCCGCCGGCTCGTCGGTCGTCGTGGACGTCCTCGCCAACGACACGGCGCCGTCCGGGCTGCCACTGCACATCACCGCGCTCGGGACGCCGAGCACCGGCACCGTCGTGCTGAACGCCGACGACACGGTGACGTACAACCCGGCCGCCGGGCGGTCCGGCACGGCGACGTTCACCTATACCGCCTGGGACGGGTACACGTCCGGGACCGCAACCGTGACGATCACGGTGAGCCCGGTCGCGGTGCGCGACACGTACAGCACCGGCAAGAACACGACGCTGAACGCCACCACTGTGCTGACCAACGACTCGTGCACGTCCTGCACGGTGAGCACGACGCTGGTGAGCGGACCGGCGATCACGTCGGGGTCGCCCGGCGTCGTGACGATGGCCAGCAACGGCACGTTCACGTACGTGCCGGCGAGCAACGCCACCGGCACGGTCACGTTCACCTACCGCGAGACCGACCCGGTCACGCACCTGACCGCCGACGGCAACGTCATCATCAACCTCGCCGACCTCGCACCCGACATCGCGACGACTCCGTACAACACGGCCGTGGTCATCGACGTCCGCGCCAACGACCCCGGCTGCAGCGGCGGCTGCAAGCCGCAGGCCGGCACGGCGCCCACGCGCGGCACCGTCACCTACCCGACGGGCAGCGGCACGACGGTGACCTACACGCCGACGTCGACGCTGTGGGGGCTGGACAACTTCACCTACGGCATTACCGGCAGCACCGGCAGCGCGACGACGCCGGTGACCGTGCTGGTCGGCCCGCCCGCCAGCACGCTCACCACGACGTACGAGACCACCGGCAGCGCCGTCTTGCCGGTGAGCGGGTCGTGCAGCGGCTGTTCTTACTCGCTCGCAACCGCACCCGCGCACGGCACGGTGACCGTCAACGCCACGACCGGCGCGTCCACCTACCTGCCGGGCGCGGGATATGCCGGGACCGACACGTACGCCTACCAGGTCAATGACCCGGTGAGCGGGCTGCGCCTGAACGGGACGGTCAACGTGACGGTCGGCCCGGACGCCGTGGACGACAGCGCGACGACGCTGCTCGGCTCGGCCGTCACGGGCGACGTTTCGACCAACGACTCGTGCCCGGCGACATGCACGCGCACGCTGCTGACCCAGCCGGTGTCCGGATTCGGTTCGGTGGTGTTCAACGCGAACGGCACCTGGACATACACGCCGGGGACCGCGATCGGCACCGCGTCCTTCACCTACCGCGTCGCGAGTTCGATCTCCGGGTCCGCGACGGACGACGCGACGGTGCGCATCGTCGTCCGGGGGGCGGCAGACGACAGCGCGAGCACCGCGACCGGCACACCGGTCACCATCGACGTCCGGGCCAACGACCCGTGCAGCGGATGCACGCTGAGCGGCGTGAGCGCCCCCTCGTCCGGGACGGCCGTGCTGAGCGACGGCGGGATCCGATACACGCCGGCAACCGGGTTCTCCGGCACTGTCACGTTCAGCTACACGCTCACCCAGGGCGACGCGTCGACGACCGCCGAGGTGACGGTCAGCGTGCTACCCGAGGCAGTCGACGACGCGGTGACCACGCTGCTCGGCACGGACGTGCAACTCCTGCCGCTGGACAATGACCTCTGCGCCAACTGCGCCCTGATCGGCGTCGGCACACCGACGTCCGGCACGGCCAGTAGCGACGAGGACGTCGTCACCTACTCGCCGTCGTCGGTCGGCACGGCCATATTCAGCTACGCCGCGGAGGACGGGTCCGGCAACGCGTTCGTCGGGTCGATCACGGTCCATGTCGTCAGCCCGCCGGCCTTGGCGGACGACGAGGCATCCACGCCGAGCGGCACACCTGCGGTCGTCGACGTGCTCGGCAACGACGAGTGCACGGCGTGTGACGTGTCGATCGCGAGCGACCCGGCGCACGGCACCGTGACCGTCGACGTGTTCGGCCGGACGGTCTACAGCGCGTCGCCGGGCTTCACCGGCGTCGACTCGTTCAGCTACACGGCAACGGACCCGGTGACCGGCGCATGGGCGTCGGCGGTCGTGACGATCACGGTCACGCCGGTCGCCGGCGACGACACGGCGGCCACCGGCGAGGGCACTCCGATCACCGTCGACGTGCTGGCCAACGACTTGTGCACCGGGTGCGACGTGACGATCGATTCGACGTCTGAGGGCGCGGTCGCCAGCGTCGTCTCCGGCGCGATCCATCTCGTCCCGGCTTCCGGATTCGCCGGAGTCGTGACCGTGCATTACACGGCTACCGACCCGATGACGGCGCAGACCGCGTCCGCGGTGCTCACCCTCACGGTCAGCGATGCGCGCCCCGACTCGGCGACGACCACGTACGGCGGCTCGGTCAGCGGCCTGGACGTCCTGGCAAACGACACCTGCGCCGGTTGCAGTGTGACCGCCGTGACTGACGCGTCGACCGGAACCTCGTCGTTCGACGGCGTGGGTGTCAGCTGGGCGCCGAGCACGCCGTTCGCCGGTCTCGTGACGTTCGGCTACACAGCGTCCGACGGCGAATCGCACACGGTCTCGTCGACTGTCCGGATCCTGGTGACGCCCGACGTCCAGCACATCGATGTGACGAGCGGCGAGTCGGCGACGGTAAACGTGCTGGCCCCGGACTCGTGCCCGGGCTGCGTCGTCACACTGCTGTCCGCTCCGGAGAACGCCGACCTCGACTCGGACGGCACCGGCGGCTTCACCTACACGCCTGCCTCCTCCTACACCGGCGCGGACTCGTTCACGTACCGGGTCACCGACCCGGTGTCCGGTGAGCACGTCGACTCGTCGGTGACGGTCACTGTCGGCGACGCGCCGCCGGTGGAGACCGCGGGCGTGACGGTGACCGGGACGGCGTCCGATCCGGGCGAGCGGCCGGTGGCCGGCGACACGGTCACCTGGACCTGGACCGTCACCAACACCGGTGACGTCACGCTGACTGACATGTCGGTGACCTCGCCCGACGGCACTCCGGACTGCGAGTCGTTCGGCGACGGGTTGGCGCCCGGCGCGCACGCGACCTGCACCACGACCCACGTCTTGACTCAGGCCGAGATCGACGCCGGCGAGGTGGACGGCTCGGCCGACGTCTCGGCGGAGAGCACCCTGGGCCCGGCGACGGACTCGGACACTGTGCCGGTGCCACTCACCCGCGTTCCGGCGTTGTCGCTCTCCGGCGCGGCTCTGCTCAGCGGTTCGACCGATTCCCCGGTCGTCGGTGACACCGTCGACGTCACGTACACCGCCACGAACGACGGCAACACCACGCTCACCGAGGTCGCGGTCACGCTGTCGCCGACCGAGACGCTGACCTGCTCGAGCACGTCGGCCGTCCCGGGTGAATCCGTCGTGTGCACGGGCAGCCACGTCGTCACGCAGGACGATCTCGACGCCGGGCACTGGGACAGCACCGGCAGCGCCACCGCCTCGGCTGCCGACGCCGACGAGCCGCTCACGGCGTCGGACGGCACGACGACCTTGTTGCCGCACGTCGACGCCACCCCGACCGACACCGGCACGCCGAGCGACACCGATACGCCGACGGACACCGATACGCCGAGCGACACCGGCACGCCGAGCGACACCGATACGCCGACGGACACCGGCACGCCGACGGACACCGATACGCCGACGGACACCGGCACGCCGACCGACACCGATACGCCGACCGACACCGATACGCCGACCGACACCGGCACGCCGACGGACACCGATACTGCGACCGCGACCCCGACCACGGCGGCGCCCACGGCACAAACCGGCGCCATCGCGGGCGTCGTGTGGTTCGACCGCAACCAGAACGGCCGGCTGGACAAGGGTGAATGGCTGCTTCCCGGCGTGCGGGTCGAGCTCACCAGCACCTTCGGGATCGCGGCCGGAGTCGGCTCGCGGCACTCGACATCCTCGCCGGTCAAGCCGCTGACCGCGCACACGGTCACCGGGAAGGCGGGCCAGTATCACTTCAGCCACCTGCCGCCGGGCCATTACCGGGTGACGGCGTCCGTCGATGCCGCGGGCTTCAGCTACACGTCTGACACCGACGGTCATCGCGACTGGATCGTCGCGGTCACGGTCACCTCAGGCGCCACGTCCCAGGCGCGGTTCGCCGGGCTCGGCAAGGGCACTCTGGCCGGCAACGTGTTCGCCAAGTCCAATGGCGTCCCGATCAGCGACGCCACCGTGCAGTGCCGCTGGGCCGGCTTCGACGACGTCCTGGGCACCGCTGACGACATCGTGATCGACGTCGTCGCGGACGCCGACGGGCAGTTCCATCTGGCGCATGTGCCGTTCGGGCTGTTCTCCTGCGTCGGCCACGATCCGGCGAGTGGCGCCGACTCGGCAGCGGCCGGCCTCTGGGTGCTGTCCATCGTGCCGGTGCATCCCCATCTGCCCGTCGCCGTACCGCCGGTGCCGACGACGCCGCCGCCGGCCACGCCCGCGACGACCGACCTCGCCAACACCGGGCCGCCCATCCGGCGGTTGCTGACCATGGCGATCGGCTTGCTGCTAGCCGGGCTCGGAGCGCTACATGTCGGCCGGCGCCGCCGCGTCTAACGCGCCCGCCTACCGGAGCAGTCGAGCCTTCGCCGCTTGGAACTCGGCAGCAGTGAGCGCGCCGGCGTCGTGCAGCCGGGCCAACCGCTCCAGCTCCTCGACCAAGCTGCCGCTGTGGTGCCCGTTCGGTGCGGCGTGCACCTGCGGAATGCCGTGCCTGGGTGCCGCACCGGCGTCGAGTTGATCCAGCATCACGTGATAGTCCGGCTGCGCCGCGTCGGCGGTGCCCGCGGCGACCGGCGCGATCCCGTTCTCGTGCGTCGGCATCGGGTAGGGCAGCGGCCCGAGTGCCGGTGGCGGCGGCTCGTCCGCGTACGCGGGCTGCGGCGCCGTCACACCGCCGCGAGCCGCTTCGTGCTCGGCGCGCAGCACCCGGCGCAGCACCTTGCCGATGATGTTGCGCGGCAGATCCTCGCGGAACTCGAACAGTGCCGGCACCTTGTACGCCACCAGCCGGGCAGAGCAGAAACCGTGCAGCTCGTCCTCGGTGATCTGCTCGCCGGGCTTGAGCACGACGAACGCCTTGACCGTCTCGCCGCGGTAGTAATGCGACACGCCCGCCACTGCGCAGGACTCGACCGCGGGATGCCCGGCCAGCACGTCCTCGATCTCGGACGGGAAGACGCTGAACCCACTGGCATTGATGATGTCCCGCTTGCGATCGACGATCGTGACGAAGCCCTGCTGATCCATCACCGCGATGTCGCCGGTGTGCAGCCAGCCGTCGTGGAGCATCGACGCGGTCTCGTCCGGCTGGCCCCAGTAGCCCTCGAAGACCTGCGGTCCGCGCACGCACAACTCGCCCGCGATCCCGAACGGGACCTCGCGGGAGGGGTCGGCCAGATCCACGATCCGCACGCCCGTACCGGGCACGGCGACGCCGATCGTGCCTGGCCGGGCGCTCTCGTTGAGTGGGTTCGCCAGCGCCACCGGCGAGCTCTCGGTCAGCCCGTAGCCCTCGACGAGGCGACCGCCGGTGACCCGCTCGAACGCCTCCACCGTCTCCGGAGGCAGCCGCATCGCGCCCGACACGCAGGTCCGGATCGAGCGCAGATCATGCTTGCCGGTGCGCCGCGACCGGACGATCTGGTCGTACATCGGCGGCACGCCGGGAAAGACCGTCGGTTTCCACTTGTCGATCGCCTTGAACAGCAGGCCGAGCTCGAACGTCGGCAGGAGCACCAGCGTGCCGGCGACCAGGACGTTCATGGTCAGGCACATCGTCAACCCGTACACGTGGAAGATCGGCAGCACGGCCAGCACCGTCTCGCGGCCGCGCTCCATCTTCGGGTCCCAGGCCGATGCCTGGTACGCGTTCGCGACCAGGTTGCGATGCGTCAGCATCGCGCCCTTCGGCAGCCCGGTCGTCCCGCCCGTGTACTGCAACAACGCAAGGTCGCGTTCCGGGTCGACGGCGACTTGCGGCACCGACCCTGTTGCGGAGTCGAGCAGCTCGTCGAATTTGAGGACGTTCGCACCGCTCGGCAAGTCCGCGACGAGCTGCTCGCGCTTCTTGCGCACGCTGTCGAACGGCAGCAGCAATGCCAGCCGCTTGCCCGACGGCAGGTAGTCCGCCAACGACGTGACGATCACGTGCTGCAGGTCCGTGCCTGGACGCGCCTCAGCCAACCGCCGGTAGGCCCCGTCGTAGACGACCGCCACGGTTGCACCGCTGTCGGCCAATTGGTGATGCAACTCCGACGGCGTGTACAGCGGGTTGTGCTGGACGACCACGGCGCCCAGGCGCAGCACCGCGAAGAACGCGATGACGTTCTGCGGGCAGTTCGGCAAGATCAACGCGACTCGATCGCCTTTGCGCACGCCCAGGTCGCGCAGTGCCCCGGCGAAGTGGTCCACCGTGTCGACGAGGGCCCGGTAGGTCATCGTCCGGCCCAGGAACGTCAGCGCCTTGCGCCGCGGGAAGTCGTTGGCCGCGTCGTAGAGCAGCTGAGTCAGCGCGATGTCCGGGACGTGCAGCCGCTCGGAGACCCCCGGTGCGTACCAGCGCACCCAGGGTCGCGCCGCATACCCGTCGGACCCGGTCATTTGCCAAATTCAAGCACCGGGGTCGAGCTATCGCGAGCGATAGGTAGGTGCGCTTACGCGGGCTTAGCCTCGTGCAGTATCTCGTGGATGGCGTGCCGGGCGTTGGCCGCCATGACCGGGTTGGTGTGCTCGTAGTACGGCAGTGCAATCAGCGCCTGGGCGAGTGCCCAGCCGCGCCCGCGCGCCCAGGTGGCGTCGTCGGCGTCGAGATCGTCTCGGACGGTCGCGCGTGCTGTCGCCGGGAGGATGCCCCACACCGGCATCAGGTCACACGCGGGATCGCCGATGCCGGCCGCGGCGAAGTCGATCACGGCGCTCAGCCGGCCGTCCTTGATCAGCAGGTTTCCGGGTACGAGGTCGGCATGAACCCACATCGGGAGACGCGGCCAGTCCGGCGCGCGCAGGGCGTCTTCCCATGCGGTCGTCGCCGCCGCGGTGTCGATCTTGCCGTGCAGTTGGGTGATGGCTTGCCGGACGCCGGCGTCCAGCGGCGCAAGGGGTCCGCCGCGATACGCCATTGGCGCGCCCTCGGTGTCGACCTCGCGCAGGGCCCGCACGAAGCGGGTCAGGTCGCGGGCGAGCAGCTCCGGTGCCTGGACGCGTCCCGGGATCGGGTTGTCGCCGTCCAGCCAGTCGAACACCGACCACGGGCACGGGTAGCCCGCACCCGGCGCGCCCGCGCCCAGCAACGTGGGAACGGCGATCGGCAGACGCGGCGCGAGTCGCGGCAGCCACTCTTGCTCGCGGTACACGTCGTCGGCGGCCCGCGTCACCCGGGGAAGCCGCACGAGCATCCTGCGTCCCAGCCGGTAGACGACGTTCACAGTGCCCGACGAGGCCATCGGCTCGAGTGGTAGCTCTGCCCACTGCGGGAACTGTTCGCGCAGCAGCCTCCGGACCAGGCCGGCGTCGATGTCGAGCTCGTCGGCGTGCAGCTTTGATGCCATCGGGTGGCGAC
>Ga0137372_10007055_pt1 | contig 10871 bp, 13 predicted proteins | sample SagtaG_6_FD_104911 | JGI IMG/M metagenome (GOLD analysis project Ga0137372, IMG submission 104911) | Vadose zone soil microbial communities from Sagehorn Ranch, Mendocino, California, USA - Sage1_R_60_16 metaG | ecosystem: Environmental > Terrestrial > Soil > Vadose zone | place: USA...
CAAGCTGCCCTGAGACAAGCTGGTGTAAAAAATGTTTGGGATAATCATCGGTAAAAATATCGATAGCCGTTTGCAATTGTCCCTCGTATTCTTTGTTCATTGTTTGCATAATGAGCCATGAAATGGCTTCATGATGAATATTGCGGATCAATACATTTTCCAGTGCATGAGAATAAGGTCCATGACCAATGTCGTGAAGAAGAATCGCAACCCTGGCGCCGAGCTCTTCTTCCGGGGTAATGACTGTGCCTTTATTTCTTAATTCGCCAATAGCACAGCTCATTAAATGATAAGCTCCGAGTGAATGATGCAACCGTGAATGAACAGCACCTGGATAAACTAAATGTGCAAAAGCCATTTGATGAATGCGGCGAAGACGCTGGTAATAGGGATGGGCAATGATGCTGAGGATGAGAGGATGATCAATAGTAATAAAACCATAGACAGGATCATTTATGATTTTACGTACAAACCCCATGCTGTTGTGTTTTTGTTAAAGCCCTTTTGAAGACAGTCGGCAAAACTACAATAGCTGAGTTTAATAAACTAAATTTGACGGTTGGTCATTTTTATCGAAATGATTTGCTCAATAATGATAAGAACGTACAAGAGTGCGACGCAACGAGTGCTGATAAAAGATATATAGTTAGGTAAATTCAAATCTAAAAACTAAAATCGAATGACAGTTCCAAAAATTCTTTGGGTGGATGATGAGATTGAAAGTTTGCAATCACAAAAATTATTTTTAGAAGGCAAGGGTTACGAAGTACAAACATTTACCAACGGCTTTGATGCAATAGACTATGTGAAGGAAAATCCTGTAGATGTTGTATTGATTGATGAAACAATGCCGGGTATTACAGGGCTTGAAACACTTGCAAAAATTAAAGAAGTGAATGGTTCGCTACCGGTGGTGCTGATTACAAAAAATGAAACAGAGAATTTAATGGATGAAGCAATAGGCAGCCAGATCAGTGATTATTTGATCAAGCCCGTGAATCCAAACCAGGTTTGGCTGAGTTTGAAAAAGATCATTGATAACCGCAGACTGGTGGCGGAAAAAACTACTACGGCATATCAGCAACAATTTCGCAATTTGTTTATGGCGCTCAATAGTAATCCTGATTATAATGAATGGATGGATATTTATAAAAAACTTGTGTACTGGGAGCTGGAAATGCAGAAAAGCGACAGCCCTGAAATGCGGGAGGTGTTGCAACAACAAAAAAGCGAGGCTAATACCGAATTCTTCAAATTTGTTTCAAGAAATTATGCTTCATGGATAAATCCCAAAAGCGGCAAGGGACCGGTGATGAGTCATACGATGTTTCAATTCAAAGTTCTGCCGCACGTTGAAAAAGGAACACCGCTATTTTTCATATTGATCGATAATCTTCGGTTTGATCAATGGAAGGCAATACAACCGATTTTTTCTGAAAGTTTCAGGATACTGGAGGAAGATACATTTTATACCATTTTGCCAACGGCAACGCAATATGCAAGGAACGCAATTTTTTCAGGCTTGCTTCCGGTTGATATTGAAAAAAAGTTTCCGGCTGAATGGAAAAATGATGATGAACAGGGAGGTAAGAATCTGAATGAAGAATTATTTTTCAAAACACAGTTGAAAAGGTTAGGAAAAGAAGGTCTTCGTTACTCATACACAAAAGTTTTAAATAACCAGGCGGCTCTTGATCTTGTAAATAATATTCATAACCTCCTGAACAATGACATCAATGTGATCGTGTACAATTTTGTGGATATGCTTAGTCATGCACGTACTGAAATGGAAGTGTTGAAAGAACTGGCAGGAGATGAGATGAGTTACCGTAGCATTACTACCTCGTGGTTTGAACATTCACCGCTTCACCAGGCATTAAAAAAAATTGCCGATAAAAATATTAAAATAGTGCTGGCAACCGATCATGGGAGTATAAGGGTAAAAACTCCCTATAAAGTTGTTGGCGATAAACAAACCACGACCAACCTTCGTTACAAACATGGGCGCAATTTAAATTATGAGCCAAAAGAAGTGCTTGCCTTTCGGGATCCGCGGGAAATAGGATTACCAACGCCGACGGTAAATTCATCCTTCATTTTTGCAAGAGAAGATGGCTATCTCTGCTATCCTAATAATTACAATTACTATGTAAATTATTATCGTAACACCTTTCAGCACGGCGGTGTAAGCCTTGAAGAAATGATTGTGCCCGTGATAAAAATGCAGAGCAAGTAGGTCAACCCCCTGTCCCCCTAAAGGGGGAACTTAGATTGTTACTGTTCTCACATTGTGGAAAAGTAAAGAAGAAGGAAAATTCTTGATGACGTAATTTCGGTTCATCAGAAAATTCTCAATAATAAAAAATGCTTTAAAAACTCCCCTTTAGGGGATGGGGGTATGAAATACACACAAATTACTCTCGATAAGTTAGAAAAGATAGTTGAAGAAGCCGGCTATGTAATACGCTACGAACGGGGAACTTTTCAAAGCGGCTACTGTATACTCGAGCAGAAAAAAGTTGTGGTGCTCAATAAATTTTTACAAACCGAAGGTCGCATCAATACGCTTATTGACCTCATACCGCAATTAAATATTAAACCCGAATTCCTCTCTGAAGAATCTAAAAAATTATACACAGACATCAATTCAAAGTTGGAAGCCAAAGAAAACAATAATTAATTCTCCCACCTCCTCAGACTTCGGACTTCTGGATTGCTTACTTCGTATTTCGTACTTTTAATTGTGACTTATCCTTCTCTCAAAATAACGTTTCTTGGAACTGGCACAAGCAGTGGCGTACCAATGATTGCCTGTGATTGCGAAGTGTGTACGTCTCCGGATAAAAAGGATAAACGATTAAGGCCAAGCATTATGGTTCAATCACCGAAAACGACCATTGTTGTCGATACAACACCCGATTTTCGCTACCAGATGCTTAGAGAGAAAGTAAAAAATGTAGATGCTATCTTGTTTACTCATCCTCATAAAGATCATATTGCGGGGCTTGATGATGTGAGGGCTTTCAATTTTTTTAATAAAAGAAAAATGGATGTGTATGCCAATTCCCTCACCGAAGAAGCATTGAAAAGAGAATTCGGCTATGCCTTTTCGGATAAGAAATATCCGGGCGTGCCGAATCTTGAGTTGAATACCATTACACTTGATCCATTTTCAATTGGTGATATTGCTATTATTCCGATCCAGGTTTGGCATTTAAAAATGCCAGTACTTGCATTTCGTTTTGGAAAGTTCACTTATGTAACTGATGCTAACAAAATTGATGATGAAGAAAAAGAAAAGATCAGGGGCAGTGGCACATTCGTTGTAAATGTTTTAAGGAAACAATCTCATATCTCTCATTTCAGTTTGGGCGAGGCAATACGCCTTGTGCAGGAATTAGAGATACCGACGGTTTATTTTACTCATATTTCCCACCAGTTAGGATTGCACCAGGCTATAGAGGCGGAGTTGCCCGATAATATTCATTTGGCGTATGATGGCCTGACTGTGCAGGTTTGACCACGAAAAATTTGGTAACTATATATTGGTTGGGAGAGAATGGTTAAATAATAGAGTTCTTTCTTGTTAGAAGGTCTACCATCATAAAACAAGATGCAGAAACAATCCCCGTAGCAATTGCGGAAAAACTCAAAATATTGTTTGTCGCTGTGCCACCCTTAAACACCCTATACCAGCTATCAGAAAAGGGCTGTAATCCCAAAAAAATGCTTGTAAGCGCAAAAGCTATCCCCAAGAAAAAGAACAAATTGATGACGTGTTTCGATTTCATTAGATGAAATTATTTCTTTTTTATCTCAACTGATATCTAGTTGCCAAAATTCTTTTCTAACGCTTGTTCGCTTGGAAAAAATTCCCTTATATTGCATAGCCTTTAGCGATTGCTTTATTGCGAAAAGTTGGACCACGATTGCTTGCTAATATGATCAAAAACTGATGCCATCTCCCCGGCTTGCCTGGTGAGATGGCATCATAATTTCATCAAGTTTATTTTATGAATTTTCAATCATCAGAGTTAACACAACAGATCACTAATGCTGCAAAGGATTTTGCGCAGCAATATATAAAGCCACATGTAATGGAGTGGGATGAAACCCAGGAATTTCCTGTCGGGGTTTTTAAAGAATTAGGAAAACTTGGAATGATGGGAGTATTGGTACCGGAAGAATATGGAGGTGCTGGCATGGGTTATTTTGAATATAAAACTGTGATCGAAGAAATCTCAAAAGTTTGCGGATCAATTGGTCTTAGCGTTGCTGCTCATAATTCATTGTGCACAGGGCATATCATGACCTTCGGCAACGACGAGCAGAAGAAAAAATATTTACCCAAACTGGCGACGGCGGAATGGATCGGTGCATGGGGATTAACGGAACCAAACACCGGCAGTGATGCGGGCAATATGCAATGTACAGCGGTAAAAGATGGAAATGATTGGGTAATTAATGGAACTAAAAACTGGATCACGCATGGCAAAAGTGGCGATGTGGCTGTAGTCATATGCCGGACAGGTGAGCCAAGAACAAGCAGTAATGCTACTGCATTTATTGTCGAAAAAGGAACACGCGGGTTCAGTGGCGGGAAGAAAGAAAATAAACTGGGGATGAGGGCCAGTGAAACGGCTGAGATGATCTTTGATAATTGTCGCATTCCTGATGGAAACAGGATGGGCGGAGTGGGAGAAGGTTTTCGCCAGGCGTTAAAAGTACTTGACGGCGGCAGAATTTCTATTGCCTGTTTGGCACTTGGTATCGCCAAAGGCGCTTATGAAGCTTCTATAAAATACTCAAAAGAACGCTACCAGGTTGATAAACCTATTTCAAGCTTCCAGGGCATTTCGTTTAAGCTCGCTGACATGGCAACCGAAATACAGGCCGCCGACCTGCTCACATTGCAAGCCTGCGATCTGAAAAATCGAAACGAAAATGTTACAAAATCAGCGGCAATGGCAAAATATTATGCGGCCGAGGTAGCCGTAAAAGTGGCAAATGATGCAGTGCAAATATTTGCGGGCTATGGATATACCAAAGATTTTCCCGTTGAAAAATATTATCGGGACGCCAAGCTATGCACTATTGGTGAAGGAACGAGTGAGATTCAAAAGATCGTTATTTCGAGAGAGGTTCTTCGGTGACGATAGCACTCGCTAAGTCCTGCCACATTTACAAACTTCAGGTATCTTTTTTCTGCGATCGCGCGATAGATATGTGTGAAATTATTTTGCAACAGGCTCCAATGCCGTGTAAATGTACTGACTGTTTTTAGCAATTTGAACAAGGAACAATTTTGGTCAAACGGCTTGTTCAGTAGGCATGCTTGTTGTAATAATTTTGATGTAATTAAATTTATGAAAGTGGATAATGTTGATTTAAGCTATAGATTTTTAGCCCCGGCAGAAATTGTTTTTAACGCCTGGATAAATGAAGAATTAATACGCAAATGGTTATTCATTGGTCCAACCAGTGAAATTGTCAAAGTAAAGATTGATTTAAAACTACATGGAAAATTTTCAATACTTGAACCCGAAAAAAGTAATAATGAGTACATTGATCTTTATGGAGAGTATTTAGAAATTAGTAAACCGAACAAACTTGTATTTACTCTTTGCGTTCCAAAACATTTTCCTGGTGAAACCAAGGTTCACATAGAAATTTCAAAAAGAAATCCAGGTTGTGAGCTTAAATTACTACAAACCGGAGTGCCCAAGGATGTCACAGAAGAAAGCTGGGAAAAAATGTTAGAACAACTGAAACTTACTTTAGAAAACCAGTAGTTGACGGTTGGTGCTATGCTGATATTACACCATAATCGAGAAAAGCTTTCTTAATAAAAGAATTGCTCCGATACTATCTCACCCTCTTTCACTTCATATAACATTATCTCCTCAATTTTTATTCTTCCATGACCGTTCACAGTAATATCTACTTCTCTTCCTACTGCGAAGTGATTGCCGCCCACAATGGGTTCAGTTGTATACCTTTTATGGGCTGACTCTATACGTTTCACCCAGTCTTCGCCTTTTTTGCGAACAGGCGCTTTGCCCTCCGCGTATCCGAAATATGGAGAATTTTCAGGATCTATGCTTTTTACACTATTTGCGAAAAGCTCATCCTGGATTTCAAACCATTTCTCTTGCTGAGCAAGCTCGTTGAATCTTGCTGCAACTTGTTGCGTTGTCATTGCTGTTTTATTTGTTGTCATGTGCTTTTTATTTTTTACTACCGGTTTTTGTTTTGCTTTCCTTCGGAGTGGGCTGGCCTTTGCCTGTGTTTATCAATTTCAGTAAACTTCCCTGTATGTACTCACTCCATGCATTTGAGCACGCATCAAAACATTCAATTTCGGGAATCAAACCAAGATGACTAAAATTGATTTTGGTTTTGCTGTCATGGTTTGATATTTCAAAACTGATTTTAGTATTTGTCCATTCCTGTTTGTCTTTAATAAAATTAAGTTTACTGTCAGTCACAAGCCACACTACTTTTTTGCCCGGAACCACTTCAACTAATTTTTGTTTAGAATAATGAACGTCACCAAAACGAACTGTAAACTCATCATTCAGTTTTTGTGAACTGCCTTCCAGGTTTTCAGTCCACCATTTTGTAACGCTGTTGATGCAGTTGAATGCTTCATGTGCCGTAGCATAAACCGTAATGCTTGTATGATAATCCTGTCCCTTCATTTTGTTTATTTTTTATTGTGTTGTTGGAGTAGTTGTTCATTGAAGCCTCCTTCTTTAGGGTTCGGTTGACCTTTGCCTGTGGTTATCAGGCTACGCAAACTATTAGTTATATAATTGCTCCATCCATTTTGACAAATGTCATAACATTCATATTCGGGAACCAAACCTACTTGAGTGAATTGCAGTTGTGTTTTCTTGTTCTTTTCAGATATTTCGAAAATAATTTTATTTCCTTTCCATTCACTCTTGTCTTTAGTAAACTGAAAGTAGTTGTCCGTAACAAGCCAAACCACCTTTTTGTCAGGGATGACTTCTATTAATTTCATTTTGCTCATGTGGACATCTTTGTAATGATAGCTAAACTCGTCGTTGAGTTTTTGTGTACTGCCTTGAATTTCTTCCGACCACCATCCACGAGGATTATTAATGGCATTGAATACTTCTTCCGGAGTTTGGTCTACCAAAATGCCAGTAGTGAAATTTTGATTTTGCATGGGTTTATTATTTTATTGATTAATGTTTTTTTATTATTCAAAATTTTCTTCGACAAAACTATTGTCTAAATATTACTTTGCCAGGGTGTAAAATGGACTTTGTAGTGGGTTGATTTGGACAGGGTGAATTTTTATCTTTGTAAAAAAATTATCAATGAAGCATCTTACCATATTAGTACCTGATGGACAAAACAACCTAAGCAGCATAGTGGGTACTTATAAAATATTTACAAGAGCCAATGAGTATTGGAAGAAGATCGGCGGAAGAGAATTATTTAAGATCGAATTGGCGGGCATTTCAAAAAAAGTAGACTTTTACAACGGCTTGTTTACCGTGAAGCCCCACACTAACATTTCAGCTATAACTAAAACCAGTCTTATCATTATTCCTTCATTGAATTATAATTATCAGGAAACGGTGAAGGAAAACGAATTGCTCATTGATTGGATTGAAAAACAATATAAACACGGTGCTGAAATAGCAAGCATATGCACCGGTGCATTTCTGCTTGCATCATCGGGTTTGCTGGATGGAAAAACCTGCTCTACACATTGGGCAGTCTCAGATAATTTCAGAAATATGTTCCCCAAGGTGAATTTACAAACCGACAGATTGATCACCGATGAAAATGGAATTTATACAAATGGCGGTGCTTATTCTTTCCTGAACCTGGTGATTTATCTCGTAGAGAAATATTACGACAGGCAAACAGCCATTTTTTGTTCCAAAGTATTTCAGATTGAAATGGACAGGCAAAGTCAATCAGCATTTATAATATTTAAAGGTCAGAAGTTGCACGGAGATGAAATGGTGAAAAAAGCACAGGCTTACATTGAAAGTAAACTCGATGAAAAAATATCTGTTGAAGATTTGTCTTCGCGATTCGCGGTCGGCAGGCGAAATTTTGACAGAAGGTTTATCAAAGCAACCGGAAATACTCCTGTTGAATATGCGCAGCGGGTAAAAATAGAATCGGCAAAAAAAGCATTTGAAACCAGCCGCAAAACAATTAATGAAGTAATGTATGAAGTGGGTTATTCGGATGTGAAAGCGTTTCGTGAAGTATTTAGAAAAATTACAGGCATGTCGCCATTGGAATACAGGGGTAAATACAACAAGGAAGCGGTGGTTTAACAGGTGCCTGTCGGCAGGCTGGTTGGCAACTTTTCAATTTAGAGAATGAGAATGTCTTCTTAATAATGTCCAGGCCCAACCAACAAGTGTTGCGGCATAAAATGGATAAGCGAAGAATGGCAGTGGTTTTGCCAACGCATTCACAGGATGACCTGTAAATATGCTGACAGAAACGATAGCGAACAGGACTGCAGCGATGATGCCTGTGCATCGTACAAACAAAGGAAATACCTTTTTAAGACTTAGGACTGCAATAGATAGTGCCCATAAGAAGATGCCTGCACCAAATGAAGGAATGTTGGCGTCCAGGTTAGTTGCACAACTGGAAAATACAACGGTTTCGGCGATTGCAAAGATTAGAAAAGCGGCAGCCACCACATCGTACCCTTTTCTAAAATAGTACATGGTAAGTAAAGCACCGGCTAATATTAGTCCCGCACTATCTATCCCCCAGGCAAGACTACGAAGCGTCGCAGATGGAACAATAGAGCCTGTGATACCAAAAATACAACCAAGTAAGAGCCCTATCGCAGCGATAATAACGATTGATTTTTCTTTCATTAAATAGTTTGTTTTTGTAGTTCATTGGGTCTAACGTTCGAGCATTTCTCAACAAGGCAAGCTGTGTTGTAGGGAGTTCGTCCCCTAAGCTTTCTTCGCTGTCACTTAAGCTTTACACAACTAAATTACTGCGCCACCCAAAGCACTGCACGTTTTTCCGCGCGATTAGTAGCATAGTAGAAGCGAAGCGGGGCAAAATTGAGCGGAACTGTAAATGTTGATGGGCTTGAGGCAAGCTGAAGAGAAAAACTTACCTACCCGCCGGCAGGCAGATTCTGTTTATGGTTCCCGTCTTCCTTTTTGTTTTTAAATCTCGAACCCAATCCAATTACCATTTATCAAATAAAAATGTAAATGATAGTTAAATAACTTTCATGGATTGCTAATTGCTTCTAACTTCGTTTCCCGTCAGTATTCAAATAAAAAGTATATGCCTACAACAACCTGCGAAATTTCAGGTACAATTTACCAGTTAGATTATACCAGATTGTCTTCGAAAAGAGGAATCTATTATTTTGGAAAAATACATAGTAATCCTGTCATGGGTTTTGCTTTTACAGCTCTTAATACAGGGGAACACGAATTTGATGACAATCGTGAGCCCATTCAGAAACAGCAGGCAATTGTAAGCGCCATCAAAACTCATGAAAACCAGTTAGTGCAATAAAGGTTGGGATAATCCGTGTTCCTTAGTAAAGTTCTTTCGCTTCTTCTATTTGTAATAGCCTGGCTTTTGGACCCATTATAACTTTGCCTTCGACTTGTCCCCATACTTTTCGTAAAGCAGCCACGGCATTTTCAGCAAGTTCTAAATTTCCCAAATTCTAGGTCTACAATGACGTGCGTCGACTGGTTAATAGGACGGAGAATTCTATATCGACAAACTCCAGGTTTTTTCCTGTCGATAGGATCACTTTCGAAAACCTTTTTCCATTCTTCAAAAAACTTTGAACAGGATGTTCTATTTGTAAAACGATCATAAATTACATTTTTATAGTAAAAAACATGGCACGCAACGGCTAGAGATTTGTGCTGTTTGGCGCCTCATTTTGTACTGCACCCATATTCCTTATTTCACTTCCTGCATCTCCACCAGTCGCTTATAAAATCCGTTTTGATGCATCAGGAAGTCATGCGCGCCTCGTTCTACAATTCTCCCTTTTTGCAACACAATGATCTCGCTTGCATGGCGGATAGTGCTGAGGCGGTGGGCAATTACGATACTCGTTCTGTTTTGCATCATATTGTTGATGGCATCCTGCACCAGCCTTTCGCTTTCCGTGTCAAGAGACGAAGTGGCTTCGTCAAGAATTAGTATTGGCGGGTTTTTTAATACAGCTCTTGCAATGGTAAGCCTTTGTCTCTCGCCGCCGCTTAATTTACTGCCGCGATCGCCAATATTTGTTTCGTAACCCTGCTCTTTTTGCGTAATGAAATTATGGGCATTCGCCACTTTCGCCGCTTGTATTACTTCCTCGTCTGTGGCTCCCGGTTTTCCCAATTTTATATTGTTGGCAATTGTATCATTAAATAAAATCGGTTCCTGCGTCACAATACTCATCTGGCTGCGTAGTGATTTTAGAGAATATGATTTGATATTTACGCCGTCAATGATCAGTTCTCCCCTTGTTACATCATGAAAGCGGGGCACAAGATCAGCAAGACTTGATTTTCCCGCTCCTGAGGAACCTACTAATGCGATTGTTTTTCCTTTTTCAATTTTTAAATTGATATCACACAGTATGGGCGTGTCCGAGTACGCAAAACCAACATGATCGAATTCAATGGAATGATTAAATGATGACAGAGTTTTTGGCCGATCAATTTCTTTAATCGTTTCCTGCTCATTCAGTAACACCTTTACTCTGTCAATGCTTGCGGCACCATTGCGAATATTATAAAACGCCTGCGAAAACATTTTGAGAGGAGGGATGATTTGTGTAAAGATGGCAATGAATGTAAGAAAATCACCACCATTCA
>Ga0137372_10007057_pt1 | contig 10870 bp, 10 predicted proteins | sample SagtaG_6_FD_104911 | JGI IMG/M metagenome (GOLD analysis project Ga0137372, IMG submission 104911) | Vadose zone soil microbial communities from Sagehorn Ranch, Mendocino, California, USA - Sage1_R_60_16 metaG | ecosystem: Environmental > Terrestrial > Soil > Vadose zone | place: USA...
CTTGGCGAACGCCTCCTTGCGGATCGCGACGAAGACCTTGAGCTGGTGGCTCACTCGCCGCAGCTGATACGCGACCTCTACGAGTCCCATCTGGGAGAAGTACCAGACGTTGGGCGACAGCTCGCCCGCGTGGCTGGCCCGCGTGGTGACCTGCGTCGTGATGTGCTTGTTAAAGTACTCGTCGATGGAGTCGATGAAGACGGCGACCGGCGAGGAGATATTCCGGATGCGCGGGATCAGCTGGCTGTCCGTCTCGCTCGCGGACCGGAACAGGGCCCCGCGCTCGAAGTCGAGCAGGTTGACGAAGTGGTCGATGACCCCGCTTAGATTGGGGTTCACAATAAGGGCGTGGAGCTGCGGGTTCACCTTGAGGCCGTCGACCATGCGGAGGCGCTTGAGGACCGCCACCGTGATCGAGATCAGCCAGACGCGCTTCCAGTTGTCGGTCGACTCGCCGTAGAGGGCGATCATGCCGCCGCTGAAGACCTTGTCCCCGATCGGCTTGTCGAGGAGGCTGTTGTCGGGAATGCAGGTGGTGGTGCCGTGGCCGTAAGAGATCCGTTTCGCCTTGAGGAGCAGGGTTTTCCCGAAGCCCTTCGTCGCGGTGACGATAAACTGATCGCTCCGCTTCTGCTCGAGGAAGCTCTCGATCCACGAGGTGCGGTGGAGGAGCGTAACGTCCAGATCGTCGGCGATCTGGATGTCGTCGGCGTCAACCGTCCAGGCTCGCATGGCGCTGCTTCGACTTATACGTATTTGCTTTACGGGGTAGCAACTGAGCAAAATTAACGCGATGACCCGGTGCGAGCCCGCGTTCCACTGCCGCAGGCGGTTAACTCAGAAAACAGGTTGGCCCCGTACCCCATTTTGGGGCAGACAATATTCGATAAGGTAGTCTTATGTCAACTTGAACTCAGGCAAACGAATTGGCCAGTTTCCTTCTAGATACCTCAGACGGCAACGTGGCAATCTCCCCAACTCACCAGTTTCTCCTCCACCTTCTCTGAGAAGTCTCGGAATTTGGGGAACGATTTTTATCTAGGATTGAACTGTACGATGCTTTCAGAATAATTTCACGAAAGATTGGCTCGTAGGAGAATTCAATTCAATCTCAGCAGGTGCAAAATTAATCAACAAGAGATTTGGCCGTTTCGACCCTCAACTCGCTCCTATTCACGCGGGTGCCAGCCTCACTCAGCGTCTCCAGCAGCCGTTAGAAAAAAATACGAAGCTATTGCGGTACCTCATGAGAGCACCCTGCGCACCTCTTCAAGAAAATCCTTTACGCTGATGGGCTTGCTTTGATAACCGTCAAATCCTTCAGCCAACATCGTCAGACGGTTGTAGCTCATGGCTGATGCCGTGATTGCAATGACAGGGATGGTCTTTGTCATGGGGTCGGCCCGAAGCCGTTTAAGAGCCGTAATTCCGTCCATACCGGGAAGCTGGATATCCATGAGGATGAGGGCGGGGTGTTTTTCCACAGCAAAGGTATGCCCTTCTTCTGCCGTTTCCGTCTCTAGCGTATGGTAACCTTTGACCTGAAGCACGTCTCGGACGAGCTTTCGGTTCTTCTCGTTATCTTCGACAATGAGAATTAACTCGCCGGCCATGCTCTCTCCGGTAAGGTAAAACTAAAAGTTGAGCCCTTGCCGACTTCGCTTTCCACCCAAATCCTGCCTCCATGTAGCTCAACAAATTTCTTTGCCAAGGTTAATCCCAGCCCGGTCCCCTCGACCTTGTGCGCATAGTCGGAGCCTACCTGACGGAACTCCTCGAAGATCTTGGGCTGGTCCTCCGGGGCGATGCCGATGCCGGTGTCACTGACTGAGATCTCTACAGCGCCGTTGGTCTGCTTGGCGCTAATTCCGATCCTTCCTCCCTCCGGGGTGAACTTCACTGCGTTGGACAGCAGATTAAGCAGTATCTGCTTGATCTTCCGCTCATCTCCAACGTAGTCGCCAAGACGCTCGTCAACAGTAACGTCGAGGTTGATGCCGTGCTTGGTGGCCCGTTCGCGCACAAACGTCCGCGCGTTCTCTATTGCCAAGGGGAGATCAAACTTACTCAACTCAAGCTCCATACGGCCAGCTTCAACCTTGGAAAGATCCAGGATCTCGTTGATGAGGGATAAAAGATGGCGACCCGAGGAGAGGATGTCGTCGGTGTATTCGGCTTGTTTCTCGTTTAGCTCGCCGAACATTCTTTCCCCCAAAACTTCAGAGAAGCCGATAATGGCATTGAGCGGGGTGCGCAGCTCGTGAGACATGTTGGCGAGGAATTCCGACTTATGCCGATTGGCGGCCTCGATCTGACGGCTCTTATCTTCGATTTCACGGAACAGACGGGCGTTCTGGATGGCCAAGACTGATTGCGTCGCAAAGGTCTAAAGCAGATTAACCACTTCAGGGGGGAAGATCCCCGGCGTGCGGCGGAAAATGGTCAAGCCTCCCATGATCTGGTCCTCGCGAAGAAGGGGGACCGCCAGTAAAGAACGGTAGCCGAGCTGCCTCAACACAGGCCGCATTCGAGTCGCACTAAATTCCCGCTCATCGAGAATATCTGCAACTTCCACGGGCGCCCGGTTGAACGCCGCTTGCCCCAGTGCGCCGCCACGGAGCCGTATGGGACTTCCGCGCAATGCCTCAACAAACTCTTTCTCGATCTGGTGGCTGCCGCGAAGATGAAATTCTTCCGAGTTTTCGTCGTACTCGTAGATGACTCCTCCAGCCGCTCCGGTCAGTTGGACAGCGTGCGCGACGATACGAGTGAGGACGGTTTCCAAATCCAGAGTCGAGCTGACCGCTTGACTGACCGCGCCCAACGCTCTGAGTTCGCCGACCGACTGCGCCAACTCGCGCGTCCGCGCTTCCAGTTCCTGGAACAACCGAACGTTCTCGATAGCGATCACCGACTGATCTGCGAAGGTTTTGAGCAGCGCGATCTGCTTTTCGGTGAAGGGTCGAACCTCTCTCCGACGCACTAAAATAGCGCCAATCGGAACTCCCTCACGCAGTAAAGGGGCTGCAAGAACTGTTCGAGTCGAATAAATGTTCTGTGCCTCTCTAGCGTCAGGATATTCAGTATCGATTTTAGCCAAGAGGTCATCGACATGGATTATCTGCCCGTCCAAAATGGCTCTCCCAATCGGGATGCCACGACTGATCGGATAACTGATCGGATTCGATCTGATGGATTCTGGCACATCACCCCGGTACGCCGCCATTTGGAAGCGTTCGCCAAACACGCGCATGATCACAGCGTTATTTGCCTCACACAGCCGCGCGGCATTCTCCGCCACTACATCCAGCACAGGCTGGACGTCCGTCGGCGAACTGGCGATGACACCCAATATTTCACTCGTCGCCGTCTGCTGCTCCAATGACTCTTTTAGCTCGTTGAATAGCCGCACGTTCTCGATGGCAATCACGGCCTGGTCGGCGAAGGTCTCCAGCAACTTAATTTGCTTCTCTGTGAAAGGGCGAACCTCGGTCCGGCGGATCATGATCGCCCCAATTGGGATGCCTTCTCGCAGAAGCGGAACGGCCAGAGCTGTCCTAATTCCGAGGCCATCCACCACACGCTTCACATCGTCATCGATTTCGGTTTCAGTGTTGTAGTCGTGAAGGTGTATCGTTTTCGCTTCCTGTATAGCACGATCGACTAAGAAACCGCGGGCACGGCTAATTGGCCGGGTCTCTCCGATAGCAAAGACGGGCGAGATACTCCCATAGCTCGCCACCTTCCGCACCACGTCACCCTCGACGCGATGGATCTGGGCATCTTGCGATTCGCACAGATGCGCTGCATGCTCTGCGACGACATCGAGGACCGGCTGGATGTCCGTCGGTGATCCAGCGATGACACCCAAGATTTCACTCGTCGCTGTCTGCTGCTCCAACGACTCCTTCAATTCGTTGAACAACCGGACGTTTTCGATGGCGATCACGGCCTGGTCGGCGAAGGTCTTGAGAAGCGTGATTTGCTTGTCAGAAAAAGCTCTGACCTCGGTGCGACGAATTACAATCGCGCCGATAGCGTCGTCCTCGCGGAGCAAGGGAACCGCCAGTATCGTCCGAGTTCCTGTAAGTTGATGAAGCTGCTTGGAATCGGGATATTCCGTTTCGATTTCAGCGGCGATGTCATGCACGTGGATTGTTTGCCTGTCGAGGATTGCCCGACCATGTACAACGCCTCGACTGAATACGAGAGGCTCTCCCTTCTCGATCCCTGGTATGGAGCCATAATGGGCAACCAATCGTAGCGTATTACCGTCAAGTCGGCTGACCACAGCATCGCTTGCCTCACATAGCCGCGCCGCGTTTTCTGCTACCACGTCCAGCACCGGCTGGATATCTGTCGGAAAGCTGGCAATAACGCCGAGAATCTCACTTGTCGCAGTTTGCTGCTCCAACGCCTCGGTGAGTTGTTGGAACAACAGGACGTCCTCGATGGCGATCACTGCTTGATCGGAGAAAGTCTCGAGCAGCTTGATCTGCGCCGGGGTGAATGGGCGTACCTCGGTACGACGTGCAATCAGTAATCCAATGAGTTCCCCCTGTAGGCGAAGAGGAACGGCCAAAAACGTGCGCTTCGGACCCGGAGCTACCAATGGGATATCGTTCTGCGTGCGAATATCAGGAATGTGAAGCGTGCCATGCTCCCGCACCCAGCGAACGGGTGGCGCATCAATACCGATCTCGACACCGTGTACGGGTACGGAACCAAAATGAGCCCGTGGAACCATAGCGTCCCCCTCGCGGAGTCGCAGCGTCACATCATCGATCCCACAAACCCGGGCGGCGCTTTCCACAATGGAGTCGAGCACCGGTTGCACGTCCGTGGGCGAGCGGCTGATGATGCTGAGCACTTCGGATGTTGCCGTCTGATGCTCCAGCGCCTCGCGTAATTCCGAGTTGCGCTCCTGGATCTCTTTAAACAATCGCACATTCTCGATGGCGATAACGGCTTGGTCGGCGAACGTCTTTAGGAGCGCGATCTGCTTGTCCGTGAATGGGCGGACCTCCGTGCGACGAATATGAATGGCTCCAATCGCGACGCCCTCGCGTAATAATGGCGTAGCTAACGCAGTTCGAACACCATATTTTATGCCCTCGGGCACGAAACCGGGCTGATCTGCTGCCGCTGCTACTAGATCATGGACATGCACCGTGCGCCGATCGGCGATCACCGGACCAAGCACGCCAGTGCGCGGCGACTCCTGGCCAAGATCTCCCGACGGAAGCGAGCCGTATTTAGCTGCGAGACGGAGAGAATCACCATCTAGACGCCAAATGAGCGCGTCATCTGACGCACACACCCTTGCGGCGTTTCTCGCAACCGCATCGAGTACCGGCTGGATGTTCGTAGGCGAACTAGCAATGACACCCAAGATTTCACTCGTCGCGGTCTGCTGTTCCAAGGCTTCGGTGAGCTGGCGTTTGCAATCCTGCAATTCTTCGGTCGTTGCTTTTTCACGCCGCAACGCTTCGGCGAGCTGCTGGTCACGATCCTGCAAGTCTTTAAGCGCTGCTTTCTCGCGCTCTAAGGACTCGACGAGTTGCTGGCGTAGCTCCGGACTCGTCTGCGCTTGTTCAGCAAGCGACGTTTTCACCTTCGCACGGCGCAGTTTTGCCTTGTTATTCTTAGATCCTTTTTTGGTCGTGGTTGCCATAACAAAAAAGACCGAAACGGAAATGTTTTGTCGGTCGCGGGAGAAACTAGAAGTGTGACAGGATCGGGTTACGCTGTGGCAACAGGCTCCCCCAGCGGCTGAGCCGACTTTTACTTCAGGTGGTGAGTGGCGTCAACCGATGAAATCTAGCTTTGACAGCTCGGCACCTTGGCGCGATCAAGGTTCAAATCCGAAATCCATCGGTAGCGCAAAGGCACAAAAATCGCCAGGATTGAACTGAACGACGCTTGAGACAAATCTTGCAGGATTGAGTCATAGGAGAATTCAGTTCAATACTGGCACTATCGTAGAGCTTGCGACGATTACTTAATTACCCGATCCGCTCGTGCCAATACGTTCGGCGGAATTGTGAGATCGATCTGCTTGGCGGCTTTCAAATTAACGATGAATTCGAATTTCTTCGGCTGTTCAACGGGAAGATCAGCGGGCTTTGCGCCCTTTAAGATTTTATCCACGTAAGAGGCGGCGCGCCGGAACAAGTCGGTAATGCTCACGCCGTAAGTCACAAGCCCTCCGTCTTCCACAAATTCTGGGGCGTAGTATATCGCCGGAAGGCGGCTCTTTACCGCGAGGTCTGCAACCTGTCTTCGATGAGAAATGAGGACGGTGCTGTTTAGCGTGAGGACTGCTTCCGCACGCCCCTTGCTTGCGCCTCGGAATGCGGTCTCAATATCCTCGGGACTTAGTACGTCTAGGTATTGAAGCTTCACTCCGAGCGCCCCTGCGGCGAGTTCCACTTCTCTTAACGATTGTGCGTTGCCCGGCCTTGTCGAAGTTCCCAAGACGGCCACCCGTGAAAGCTTAGGAACGATCTCCCTCAGAAGTTCCAGTCGTTTTCCGCTTATCTCCGAGGCTTGTGTTGACAATCCAGTGATGTTCCCACCCGGTCGCGCAAGGCTGGCGGCGAACCCAGAGCCGATAGGGTCATCATCAAACGCCATGACAATGGGAATCGTAACAGTTGCCTGCTTGGCAGGACGGGTTGCCGCCGTACCGCCCGTGACGATAACGTCTACCTTGAGACCCACTAGCTCGGACACGAGCGCGGGGAGACGATCGAGTTTTTCCTCTGCATATCGCCATTCGATCACAATGTTCTTCCCCTCCACGTACCCAAGCTCGCGGAGCCCCTGCCGGAATGCCTCAATGCGGTCCGAGATAGTGGAAGGTGAGAGAGTAGTTAGGAATCCTATCCGAGGGACTTTCTTCGGCTGCTGCGCCAAGGCCACCGCCCCCCAGGCTGCCAGAGTCACAAAGATTGCAAAGAGTCCAACGAAGCGTTTCATACCCCCGCCTATTTTAGATTTTCGATTTTAGATTGCCGATTGATCGGATGATTTCCGTTGCGTTTCTGAAGAGTCCTTATCGATGCTACCGTCATTGCGATGATCTCGTTGGTTTCCTGCATCAACTCCGACAGCCGGGCCTCAGATACGAGACCCGATTCAATCAATAGTTCCATCCAGTAAGCTGATTCATCTGCCTCTTCTTCAACTATACGAAGCTTGGCAATTACATCCGCGGTGGACTTGCCGCGACACGCTGCTCGGTGGTTAGCGCCAATCGAAGTGCCGGATCGAATCAACTGCCGACCTAGCACGTCCGCTGTCCGGTTCTTGGGTAAACTTTCCACAGTTTTGATAACACGCAGTGCTAGTTGCTTCGTCCGTCGCTGAAACAAGTTTTCGTCCATCTGTTTGCTTTCGTAATCGAAAATCGGCAATCGAAAATCTAAAATGTCATCTTATGACTCGATTCGCCCTTGCCAGCACATTCGGCGGAATCGTTGAGGCCGATCTGCTTGGCGGCCTTCAAATTGATCACGAACTCGAACTTGGTCGGCTGCTCGACCGGTAAGTCCGCCGGCTTGGGAACGGGATTGGGGTCAGAGAACAATTTCCTTCGCAGAGAACAACCGGCTTTCAAAAAAAATGTACTCTGACCCTGATTTTTTCCTGTTCGAAGCCTTTGAGCCCCTCTGTATCGGCGGCCAGGACATAGGAACCATCTTGAATAATATTCGCCATAGTCTCTCCTCCGCAGCACACCTATACCAATTTGCGAAAATCAATACGAATTTCAGCCGCGCTAGTTTCCTAGTAATTTCTTCATCTTCTCGATGACCTCGGGCGGCTGCGAGACCACTTCTTTCGCCAGCTTCGCCAACTCCTCGCCGCTGATCGCATCCACGACCCAGCGTCTTTTCTTCAACTCTTCCAGCAGCGCCGGATCTTTGAGCGCCGTGTGATACGCGTCGCGCAAGATTTTTACTCGGTCGGGCGGCACGCCCGGTGTGGCCACCATCGGCCGGCCGAAGACCGCGGGGGCGAGCAGCACCGTGGCCACCCGCCGGGTCGCCTCCGGCGTTTTGTATTGGTCCATCAATTCATAGATGGACGGAACGTCGGCAACGAGAGGATCTCTTTTTTTCCCCGTTTGCAGGATCGGCCGCACAAACCCTTTCTTGTGCCATGTCAGAAACGGCTCGCGGGCGAAGTAGGTGCTGATCGTCAGGTTCCGGCAGTGGAGCTCGCCGCGCTCGATGCCTAGATCGATCTCGCCGCCGCCGGGATAGCCGGTCACGATGTTGAATTTAATCCCCAGGCCTTCGTCCAGGAACTTCGGCATGTAATAACCGGAAGTGCTCGTGCCCGTGGCGCCGCACTTGGGCGGCTGCGCGGCCTTGCGCACGTCCTCGATCGATTGGTACGGATTGTCCGTCCTCATGATCAGGATAAATTCCGTTTGCTCCGGGGTGCCGATCCAGGTGAATTTCGCCCAGTCGAACTGGACTTCCGGGCGCCTGGCCAATTGGTCGAAGTACATCGACGGCCCGAAGGTGCCGAGGGTCAGACCGTCCGGCTTCGCGACGGTATAAACGTAGTTGGCGGCAACGACGCCTCCCGCTCCCGTCATGTTTTGCACGATGAAGGTGGGATTTCCCGGGATGTACTTGCCCATGTGCTGGGCGAAGATTCTCGCCCAAAGATCGTAAGCGTCGCCGGCAAGATTGCCGACGATGATCCGGATGGTTTTTCCTTGATAGAAGGGCGCCTGAGCTTGAAGGTTCGTTACCGACGCCAATAGAAACAACAGCGCGCACGCGAAGCGTTTCATCGCACCCTCCAGACGGCCTAGGTTTAGACGGAAAACACCCGCGGATCATAGGGCGGGCGTAGCGAGCGGTCAAGGGAATGCTCGGAGCAAAACGCAGCGGCGGTTCTGTCGACCGAAAAAGGTTGATAAGAATGTAATGCCACACCCCACTGCGCTTCCTGACGCTTCACTTCGAAGACGTTTGTTGGCATCATCGCGCAAATGGAAACGCCGCCCGAACCAGCCGGCATCACACCGGTATCTTCCCGAGCATGGTATGGCGCATCCATTTCTGAATTCCTGCAAGCCCAACCTGATACGATTGTTGGACAACTGGTAACAAACGGCAACTTTACTCTGCTACCAACTCAGAAGGATGCTTGGTTGGCACAGATTAGATTTCTGCAAGAGCGCCTCGTCGGTCTGACGGGCGCCTTGTTTTTGGAGTTTAACATCCCACGGATGGGTCGACGGATTGATACGGTGCTACTGATCGGCCCAGTGGTGTTTGTGATCGAGTTCAAAGTGGGCGAAAGCGCGTTTGAGCGTGCAGCAGTCGATCAAGTGTGGGATTATGCTTTGGACCTGAAGAATTTTCACGAAGCCAGCCATTCTGTTTCGATTGTTCCAATTCTCATCGCCACTGAGGCTACAAAATCAACGTCGTTTAATTTACATGCCGACGAGGACAACGTATATCGCCCTATTCACGTACATCCGGCCGGTTTTCGCGAAGCGATCGACGTAGCACTGCGAACTATAACGGGCGAAGTGCTCAATGACCAACAGTGGTCGAACGCTCCGTATCATCCCACACCGACAATCATTGAAGCGGCTCGGGCTCTTTATGCGCAGCATTCGGTTGAAGCTATCGCCCGTTACGATGCGGGGGCGCAGAACCTACGGGTCACTTCATCTCGCATTGAAGACCTTGTAGACGAGGCGAGAGCGCAGAGGCGCAAACTCGTTTGCTTCGTCACGGGCGTTCCCGGAGCCGGCAAAACGCTGGTGGGGCTCAACGTTGCCACCCGACGCCGAGACGTGGACCAACCGACACACGCCGTCTTTCTTTCAGGGAACGGCCCACTTGTCGCGGTGCTCCGTGAAGCACTCACCCGTGACGAGGTTGCACGTCAAAAGGCTCAAGGTGTTCGAGTTCGAAAGGGGAAAGTTGGCGAAAGTGTTAAAGCTTTCATCCAGAACGTTCATAACTTTCGCGACGAGGCACTAGATCATCCAGGCGCTCCGGCAGAACATGTTGTGATCTTCGATGAGGCACAACGTGCGTGGAACTTGCGACAAACCGCGAGCTTCATGCAGCGAAAAAAGAATCGGCCCGGGTTCTCCGACTCCGAGCCGGAGTTCCTAATTTCGTACATGGATCGCCATAAGGAATGGGCTGTCATTGTTTGTCTTGTCGGTGGCGGGCAGGAGATTCACACTGGTGAAGCGGGAATCGATGCCTGGCTTGAAGCCGTGAATTTACGATTTCGGGACTGGCACATGTATATCTCGTCAAGACTCACCGACACTGAATATGCGGCGGGCAAAGTTTTAGAAGCCGTCCGCCAGCGGCAGAATAATCACTTCGACGATTGCTTACATCTTGCCGTGTCGATGAGATCGTTCCGGGCTGAAAACGTTTCGGCCTTCGTTAAGGCGCTGCTCGACTGCGAAAAACAACCAGCGCGCGAGGCTTTCGTACAACTTGCCGATCGTTATCCCATCGCTGTCACGCGCGATTTGAGTCGGGCCAAGCAGTGGATTCGCGCGCATGCCAGAGGAACGGAGCGGTTTGGCTTAGTCGCCTCATCGAAAGCTCTACGTCTTAAACCTCACGCTATTGATATTCGAGTGGACATTAATCCAGTACATTGGTTTCTCAATGACAAGGAAGATACGCGATCGAGTTACTATCTTATCTAGAAGATGCCGCTACGGAGTTTCAGGTGCAGCGTTTGGAATTGGATTGGGCATGTGTGACTTGGGACGGCGACCTGCGGTTCACCCGTTCCGGATGGAGCTTTCACGACTTTCGCGGCAACCGGTGGACCAACATTAAAAATTCCGATGACCGCC
>Ga0137372_10007062_pt1 | contig 10866 bp, 11 predicted proteins | sample SagtaG_6_FD_104911 | JGI IMG/M metagenome (GOLD analysis project Ga0137372, IMG submission 104911) | Vadose zone soil microbial communities from Sagehorn Ranch, Mendocino, California, USA - Sage1_R_60_16 metaG | ecosystem: Environmental > Terrestrial > Soil > Vadose zone | place: USA...
GGCCACGTCGCGCCAGCCTTCCCGCGAGTCCCGGTACCCGCAGTAGGCAGCGACCAACACCCCGGTGCCGCACATCTCATCCAAGCTCATCCCTTCTTGAGCCTTTTGGTTACTGCCACCGCATTGGCCGTCGCGTACCGGATCTCGCTTCGGATCCACCCGTACGTCCCATGTCGGCGCTGTCGAGGCCAGGGCGCCAGGCGAGGGTGGTTCTTTAGCCATTCTTATGCGATCTGCACCACGTGCGATCGCACTGGGCTGGTGCCCCGGCTCGGTACACGGCTGCTGTCTTCGGCCCACCGTCCGCCGAGGCCCCGGAGCCCGCGGTGGTGAGCTGCAGGACGCTAGGGCAAGCCGCCGCCAGGGTCACGGCAAGTGCAATGCCCGGTGGCGAGATTCGGCAGCAGCACCGGCCACGCGAAAGGGACCCGTACATGAGCGGTATCGCCGAGCGGTTGACGTCCGTTCGTTCCAGCGGCGTGCCGCGCACTGGTGCGTTCTTGGAGCTCTACAGCTCAGGACGTGCTGCCTGCGGTCCCGATGCCAGCGCTCACGCGGGTTATGACTGCCACTGCCTCCGCACCGTAGCGGGCGGCGTCCCGGAGCAGAGCCAGGAATTTCTCATAGCGGGCAATCTCAGCACGGTCCGCAAGCTGCTGTTCCCCGGCAATCGACTCGACGATAACAAGATCGTCATAAAGGCGGAAACCCGACAAAGGGAACACCGGGACTGGGGCATCCAAGGGGATGATCCCCAGGGCGAGGGATGGCAGGCCACAGATCGCGGTCAGCCGGTCCAGTTGCCCGGCAAGCGCGCCCGGCGAGACCAGGCGGCAGTGCAAGGCGCCTTCCAGCAGGATGATCTCGACGCGCTTAGCGCGGTCATACAGCACCTGCTGGCGTTGCATCCGGGTGGCGATCATCTGGTCGATGTCCGCTTCGCCGGCGCCGTAGGCTTTTGGTGGCAACGCAACCGGCAATGGGGGAGTCCGGTTACTGATCTCTGCCTGACAGGATCCGGGTGTGGTGCCTCGGCACACTTCCAGCAGGCCGACCAGCCAGGCGGGCAATTCACGGATGCCTGTGCCCTGGGTGATGACATAGGGCGCGCCGTCCACGATGGACCCAGGCCCGACATGGTAGCCGCCGCTACGGCGGCCGGGCCCCCGGGTGTCCGCGCCAGGCCAGCGCCCGGTGACGCTGGGGAAGATCCGCGCGGCGGGCGCACGGAGGTACAAGTGCAGGCCATACGGCGTACGCACAGTCAGCGCGCCGACAACGACGCTGCTCTATGACCGCCCCACTCAACTATTCTGTCTTGTCAGATTACTTGCCGCTTCAACTTTCGCCAGTTATGTGCCAGAGTAGCTATCGCTACCACGTGGATGGTCTTGCGATAGTTGGGAGGGACCATGACGGCGCGGATCAAGCTCGGCGACTACCAGACAGTCAGCGGAGACCCGCTCGGCCGGGCCTACCTCGGCTGCTTCCCGCGAATGACCGAAGCCGAGGCATGGCAGGCAGGCCGCGGCGTCTGGAAGATGAACCGCACCCGGGCCATTACCGAACGCTTCGCCCTCATCACCGGCATGGGCAAGGTTCTGGCCATCGCGGAAATCGAAGGTGTCACCCAGCACCAAGACCGCATCGCCCTCGAAGGACACCTGCTTACAGCCGGGCACCCTATCTACGACACCTACATCGGCAAGCCCGACCCGCTCGCCAACAAGTCGCAGAACTCGATCACCTACGGCGACCTTCCCGAAGAGGCACAATTCCGGAACCGCCCCTGCGCATGTGGCTGCGAACAAATCACCGACCGCGACTTCGCGCCCGGACATGAGTTCAAAGCCATCCAGGCACGCATCCGCGAGCACTTCGGCGGATCGGCGCTCACGCTCATCCGCTGGATCGACGAAAACCCACCAGGACGCCCGCAGCTGACCGCGACATAAGCCAGATCTCGCCACCTATCGCAGCGCGAGGGTAAAGTACCCCACGTCAAGATGCGTGATCCCCGCACCGGCGGGGGTGACCCGACCGAGGCCGCGCTGGCGGCGGCGGAGGTCATATGGTCCCCGCACTCGCGGGGATGGTCCGCTGATCAGGTTGAACGGGAGTGTTTGCCATAAGGCAAATAACACGCCCTAACAAGGACAAAGCGTCTCAAGATCTGCACCGGGCAAACCACGATCCGCTATCCTCCCAGTTCCAGAACAGTCTCACCTCGCCCACCAGGCCGGCACCATTGCGGGAACGGGTCCATTCGGGTGGCGCGCAGCGCCCCTTCCCTGTCTCACCCGGGCCCACCAAGCCGGGCACCATTGCGGCGACTACAACACCGCGGTCGACGACATCGCTGAGTGAGCACCGGGTCGCGCGCTTTCTCCGGATCCGGATCCGGCACGCCAGGCCGAAGCGCGATCGTGAACCCCGCCGCATACAGCACGTCAGCCAGCGCCCGCTCCATGACTGCTGTGGCCTGCCGCTCCAGCCGGTTCATTGGATGCTGCGGATGGTCGACGCCGATCTGCCCGGCCCGATCGTCGAACCCTACCTCGCAAGTCCAGCTCACCCGTACGTGGCTGCCCAGCACCAGCACGCCGTATCCACCGGCATTACTGTCCTCCCGCAACTCCGGAATTCCGACGAGGCTAAACCACCACCGAATGTCGCGGGCAATGGCGCCAGCATCGGCTTGACCCATATCGCCGACCATACGGCAACCCCTTACCGGAATCCCCAGCTGCGGACGAACCCGCCCGGAACCGCTGGGACCTGCCGACGGCCCCCCATCGCCCGGCGTCACTCAGTGGCGGCTCGTACCCCCCCCTCGCGGCCGCTCGCGCAGGCTGCCGCGACCGCCAGCAGCCGACGCTGGCAGCCCACAGGCCGCGGCCAGGACGGCACGCTTTGTGCAACTGCGGCTGGGCTGGCCTGGGTCATGCTGGCCTGCATACTGTGAGGGCGGAAAGGTGAGCTGCATGGATGACGGCGCGCGGACCACAGGGGAACGGATCGCGCGGGCGCGGCGCCGGGCCGGGTTGACTCAGCGCGACCTGGCGCAACGTTGCCAGCGTTCGCTGTCGTGGGTGCAGAAGGTTGAGACCGGCGCCCGTGGTGTTGACCGCATGTCAGTTCTGGTCATGCTTACCGATGCCCTGCATATCGAACTGGTGGAGCTGACCGGCCAGCCGTACCGGCACGCTACCGCGGATCTTGACTCTGGTCACGGCGCGGTCCCCGTTCTGCGACAGGCATTGCAGCGGGCCACGCTGCCTTCTTCGGCCCTTGACCGTGAGCCCCGTCCTTTTCCCGAGGTCGAGCGTGACCTGACCGAGGTCGAGGCTCTGCGCCAGGCCGCCCGCTTTAACACGCTTGGAGAACGGCTCGCTGAAATTGTGGAGGATCTGGCCAGCTACAGCCGTATCGGAGACGAGGAAACGCGGCTGGCAGCGGAACGGCTCATGGTCCGGGCCGCGCACGTGGCCAGGGTTACCGCCTCTTTGCTCGGCCACCATGACCTTGCCGCCCTTGCGATCGTGCGGGAAACATCCGCAGCGGCCCTCCTGGGCGATCCGGTGGTCACGGCATCTGCTAACTGGGACGTCATTGGGCTGCACCTGCACACCGGCGACTTGGACCAGGCCCGCGGGTATGCGCTCGATTCGATCGCCCGCCTTGCCCCGCATGCAGCCACCAGGCACGGAACCCTGCTGTCGGGGGCACTGAACCTGCGGGCCACGATCGCCGCTGCCCGTTCGTGGGACCGTGCTGCCACTGAGGACCACCTCGACCGGGCGCGCGAGCTGGCCCGCGGCTTTGACGATGACACGGACCTCCGGCAGACCGCGTTCGGCCCCCGGAATGTCGAGTTGCACGCCACCGAATCGGCCCTTGAGTTGGGTGATCCGCAGTTGGCGGTTACGCGGGCTGAGCAGCTCGCGCCGCTGCTGCCGGGATTGCCGTCACGCGAACGCCAGGCCCAAGGCTGGACCATATCCGCCCTGTCCTACGGGCTGGCGCGCCAGGACCGCGCGGCGTTGCGGGCGCTCGAGCAGAGCGCGTCAATCGCCCGGGAACACGTCAGTAACGCCCCGATGGCCCGGGCGCTGGTCGTGGACCTGATGGAACGGGAACGGCGCGGGTCAGGGGTCCGAATGATGGCCGCCCGGATGGGTGTGATCTGAGAACCTGCTGGGCGTGATGGCAGCATGGCTGCATGTACTCCCGCCTGCGCGCCGTCCTGTTCGCCATCCCCGCGGAGACGGCGCACCGCCTGACAATCGCCCTTCTCAGGCTCCTGTCGGTGCCCCCCCTGCCCGCACTGCTGCACCGCCTGTTCGCGCGCCGCGATCCTGAGCTGGCGGTCCGGGTGCTCGGCCTGGACTTCGCCGGGCCTGTATGTCTCGCGGCTGGATTCGATAAGGACGCCGTGGCGTACAGGGCGCTCAACGCCCTCGGGTTCGCAGCCGTCGAGGTCGGCACGATCACAACCCAGCCGCAGCCCGGCAACCCGCGGCCGCGGCTGTTCCGCCTGCCAGGCGACCGCGCACTGATCAACCGGATGGGCTTCAACAACGCCGGCGCCCAGGCCGCCGCAACCAGACTCCGCCGCCGCGCCCGCGGCGGCGGAGTGGTCGGTGTGAACATCGGCAAAAGCAAGGCAGTGCCTGCGGCCGAGGCGATCGCGGACTACGTGGCCAGCGCCCGCCAGCTCGCTCCCTACGCCGACTACATGACGGTCAACGTCAGCTCGCCGAACACCCCAGGGCTGCGGGACTTGCAGGCGGTCGAGCGGCTGCGCCCGCTGCTGGCTGCCGTGCAAGAGGCACTCGATGAGGTCAGCCCCGCGCGGCGGGTACCGCTCTTGGTCAAGATCGCGCCGGATCTGGCGGACGCCGACGTGGACGCCGTCGCTGGCCTGGCCGTCGAGCTTGGGCTGGACGGGATCATCGCGGTCAACACGACTATTTCCCGGCCGGAGCTGGCTACGCCCTCGCCGCAGGTGATGGCGTGCGGCGACGGCGGCCTGTCGGGCCGTCCGCTCAAGATGCGCGCTGCAGACGTTCTACGCCGGCTTCATGCCCGCACCCAAGACCGGCTCGTTCTGGTCTCGGTTGGCGGAATCGAAACAGCGGACGACGTATGGGACCGGCTGCGGGCTGGTGCCAGCCTGGTACAGGCGTATACCGGGGTCGTCTACGGCGGGCCTTTGTGGGCGCGCCGGATCAACCGCCAGCTCGCAGCCCGTGCACGCCGCGAGGGTGGCATGCCGCGTCCCCGAGCCGGGCCAGCAGGCAGAACGTAAGGTGCTGCTGGTATGGGGGTGACCGGGCGGTTCACCAGCCCCGGGCCGACAGCCCGGTGGAGAAACGATGGCCGCCGTTGGTGATCCGGTGCCCCGCCCGGACCGCCATCGGGTCGATTCGCAGGCACTGCCTTCAGGCCATCCGGGAAGGATGGCGGTAGATCACGCTGACCGGACCAGCGCGTAATGGTCACGGATCACCGAGGTGACCAGGGTCGCATTATCGCGCTGGAGATAGTGGCCGCCCTGTGAGGCGACGATATGGGTGCCATTTTCTGACAGGCTTGCCAGTTCGGCCTGCATCTCCATCCAGGTGGGATCCCGCCCGGCCGCTGTCAGGACGATCAACGGCAGATTGCCGAGGCTAGAGGGCTGGCCGCGCGATCTAGCTATGAGCAATAGCTCATGGACCACGGCCCGGCGGTGCCGTGCCGTCAGGTTGACCGCGCGAGCGGCGGCGGCGAGCTCTGGCGGGATATCACGGGCGATCTCGGCGTTCAGCTGGCCGTATCCTGCCCGGACTATCAGGCGCCGCAGGCCCAGTATGCGCAGGCGCCGCCTCAGAGCGTACCAGCGTGTGCGTGCCCCACCTCGCCGCCACCATCCCTCGGCCCGGAGCCGCCGTGACTGGTCCTCGTGGCTGGAGTCAATCAGAACCATCCCGGCCACATCGCCGGGGTATTCCACGGCGAACCGGCGAGCGATGATCCCGCCTATCGAGTGCCCGACGAGAAGGTACGGCGGGTCAATTCCGGCACCAGCCAAGCCCTGCCTCAGCTCGCTGGCCATGTCGCCGAACGTCCGCCGACCGGGTGGCGGCGGGTCGCTCCACCCGAAGCCTGCCCGGTCGTATACGCACACACGCATGTCTCTGGCTAGCTCGCGCTGGAAGGCCAGCAGGTCCAGCACATTCCCGCCGATGGCGGGCACGATGACCACCGTTGGTGATCCGGTGCCCACCTCGAGCACGTGCAGCAGACGGCCGCCGAGGTCCACCATCTGCCCCGGCGGAGAGAACCTCTCACGATCGCGGGCTTCGGATGCTTCTTGATAGGCCGCGCTCGCTAGCCCAGCGACCGCCACTGCTCCCGCCGCATACGCCAGCCGCCGGAAGGCGGGCCCTTTCAGTAAGCTCACGAGCGGGCGATGTCCTCAAGGAGCAGGCGAGCGTCTCGGCCATGCAGGGCCGCCCGGCGGATGGCATCTAGCTGCTGCTGGTAGATCGCAACGTCGCCGGGGTCGCTGACTGTGAGCCGGGCGTGCGGCATCTCGATCGTGACGAACGGGTTTTGCCCCTCGGGCAGCTCGTCGTACAGGTGGAAACCACACCACGGGACTACCTGGGCGTCCGCCTGGAGCGGAACCACTCCGATGTCGACGTTGTCGAGGCTCATCAGGCTCGCTATGTGGTCGGCCTGGCCGCGCATCACGTGCGGCAGCCCGACGCGCAGCCGGATGGCCGCCTCTGTGAGCAGAAATTCGAACCGTTTTCCGGGGCGGTGGAGGACCTGCTGGCGCTCCACGCGGACCGCGACAGCGCCTGCGAGATCACCCCAGTCACGCACATCGGTGATCTCGAACACGCGCCTGGCGTATTCGGCAGTCTGAAGCAGCCCGGGGACGATCGCGGGCTGGAAATGCCGGCTAGCGCCCGCGGTTGCCTCAAGCGCGCCGATATCCCGCTGCATCGCCGACAGCCCAGCTCCGTAGCGGGCCCGCCAGGAGTCCACTTCGTTGAGAGCGGCTTCGGTGAGCGCTGCCAGCACCGCCCGCGCCTCATCAGGAGCGCTGACGGCGTCCGCCCAGGCGGCAACCTGGGGGAGGGGCGGGACCGCCTGACCCGACTCGACACGGGACACGTGTGCCTGGCTGGCCCCGATGTGGCTGGCTACGTCCCGGCCGGATAGTCCCGAGAGCCTGCGGAGCCGCCGGAGTTCAGCCCCCAGCCGTAGCCTCTGCGCATGGGGGATTCCGGCCTGTCCCGCCTCAGTCAAGCGACCCGCCCCAGGGCGTCGGCCCCGGCGCCCGCAAGGTACACGTTGAGCGGGACAGAGTGTGCCAGGGCGACAGCTTGGGCGCGGCGGCACCTGTCCAAGATCTCCCCATCAATGGTGTACTCCGCACCCAGCCAGCGGCCGTCCTCGTCGTAGTGCATCAGCAGGGCGTACGCATGCGCTGAGTCACCATCGAATAGCCAGACATCCGGGCCAAGCCTGGCGAGGATCGGATCGGCCGCGTGGTCGGCGATCCGGATCTCCTCGCCTGCCGCGGCGCTCTCGATTTTGCCCATCATCTGGTAACGCAGGTATTCGCTGAGCGGGTGCTTGACAACGTGGACGCGGCCCCAATGCTTGCCTTCTGCGGTCGTCACGGCGACGCGGCGCAGCCACGGGCTGGTGCGGACTGAGCGTTCTGGCCGCGGCCGGCCTTCTCGCCAGGCGCGGACGCGGTCTTCCTCGCCAGCGAAGACGTACCGCTGCAAGGTCTCCAGGCGCCACGCCGATTCCTCGAAGCGATCGAAGTGGACGTCGAATTCCTCAGGTGTCATTGCCGGCCTCCGCCCTCACCCGGTCGGCGTACTCCAGCAGTAGCCTCCGGGGTACCAGCACTAGCGACTCGTGCGCGGGCATGCGGCTGACCTGCGCCAGCATCGACGGATCGGTCTCGGTGGTTCCCTGGACGGCGGCCAGGTCATCCTGGCCGTCCCCGGTCACGTCGAACACGTTCGGGCAAGGGCCGTCCTCACATGAGCCCGCGCGGTGGACTAGCTGCGGCATGCGGCCTCCTCCTGATACCAGATGATTCTGGCCTACCCAGCATGTTCCATCTCGATGGTCCGAAGGTCAACGCAGCAGTCTTGACATACGATTCTTGTCGATCCAGAGTGATACTGAATGATACACGCACAGCAAACCGAGAGGCGGCAAACCGAGCCAAGGAGAGAGCACGTGACCTTCACCCCGACACCGGGAAGCCGTCCTGTGGCAGGTTTGACTTCGATAGCTTCACGGGTGGCCGACTTAGCACCCGTACGGTCACGGGCATTGGCTGCGTGCAGAAAGCACCGCAGGCCAGGGACCCATGTCTGCTGCAACCGAGGCACCTGGCGGTTTCAGGTTGCCCGGCGTAAACGGTCGCTGAGGAGCCGGGCAGACGCGGCCGACTGGATGCGGCGGTTTCCACGCCCGGGTTCCGGATTCGGCGGGGAAGCTGGTAATGACCGCCACAACTTCCGCGCCCTGGCTGGCGGCGTCCCTGAACAAGGCCAGGAATTTCTCGTAGCAGGCGACCTCCGACGGCTCGGTCACGAGAGTTGCACAGTTCGTGCAACTCAGGCTGGTCACACGCTTCTAGCTTCGAGCGCTATAGAGCGTGACTTTCGGTGAAGAGGTGATCGGGAATGCGGATCTCAAGTAGTCGCGGAACCGTCATAAGCCAGGTTCTCAATTTCGTCCAACATCACCCACTGCTGACGCTGCTGGCCGGCGCGGCGTTGCTCGCCGTCGCGTGCTGGATCTCCCTCCGGTTTCGGCCCTACGTCGCGTGCCGTCGCTGTGGCGGCACGGGGCAGAGGCAGGGAGCCTTCTTCCGCCGCGCCTATGCGCTCTGCGCCACCTGTAATCACACTGGGCTCGTCCCTCGACTCGGCACACGGCTACTAGCTCCGGCCCACCGTCCGCCGGCGCCCCGCACTCTGCGGCGGTGAACTGCCAGGTGCTTGCTAACTAAATCAGGACCCCGACGCGGTTCGACGCTACGTCACACCGCATGCAACTGCTGGGTACGGAAACTCACGCTTACCGCAACTCATGAAAGAACTGAAGGGACGCTCCTAGGAGAAGGATGCCCATGGCGGCGTTGTGCGGGCCAAGGCCGCTAGCGCCTGTCGGCGTTGGCGGGATCGATGGGCCACTCGTAGTCGAGTACCCACAGGTACGCGGGCACGGTGTGCACGCAGACCTCGACAGGGCGGTCGTCCGCCGTCCATCCGACGTGCCAGATCTCAATGACCGGCTGGTCTTCCTCAAGCCGCAGGAAGCGCCCTTCTTCCTCGGTGGGCCGCCGGACGCGGACGCTCTCCGTGATGCGGGCCTGGGCATACCCGAGCTCGGCGAAGCGGCTGATGATGCCGCCTGGGCCGCTGTCGCGCTCGGCGATCCGGGTCCCCTCCGCGATGTCCAGGGGGATGTAGGACGGCGCGAGCTGGACGGGGATGTCGTCGGCGTACATGCGCCGCGTCCGGACGATCACGTTCGGTTCGCCTTCGGGCAGCCCGAGTGCGCGGGCGACCCGTGCCGGCGGAACGGCGCGTTCGATGTCGACGTCCGAGCGCGGGGTCATGCCGAGGGCCCGGATCTCGCTGTCGAAGGCTCCCCGGCCGCCGCCGCGTTCCCGCGCCGAGCGGAGGTAGCGGGTGACCGACGCCCGGCGGATGACCGGGATCTCACGGACCACGGTGCCCCGGCCGCGCTCGACGCGGACGAGGCCTTCGCCGCGGAGGATGGTCACGGCGCGGTTGATGGTGGGCCTGCTGACTCGATACCGCTCAGCCAGTTCGGGCTCGGAGGGCAGCAATGAGCCGGGCGCATATTCTCCTCGCTCGATCGCGTCGCGCAGCAGATCGGCGATCTGGCGGAACTGTGAGCGCGGGCTCTCTATGGACACTGACACTCCACGTCGTCTCTTGCTGGGCCGTGACACTGACCTGTCCCGAGCTTAGATGTCCTACATCCCCATTGACGCATAAGACCGTGCTAACTCATGCTGGCATGGATGTAGGACGTCCGACGTGTCTATGGGAGTCTGTTTGCACACTGGTGGCTTTGCCCGATCAAGCAGGAGCGGGGCAGTGATCGCGCCGGGATTGGCCGCCGCGGCCGGGACGGCTGCGGCTCAGGTTACGGCTACGGGCGAATCGACCATGAACAGGCAAACGAGCCCGGTTCGTAGTGTTCAGACTGCGGCTACTATCGTCGCCGGTTCGGTGACAGCAGGGGCGTCCCTGGCGGCACCGGCGTCGATGACGATGGCTGTGACGTTGTCGGGGCTGCCAGCCTGGCTGGCCAGCTGCAGGAGGTGGGCGGCGGCATCGCTTGGATCGCCGGTGCTGGTGAGCGCGCCTTTTATCGCATCCTCGCTGATCACGTTGCTCAAGCCGTCTGAGCACAGCAGGAACCTGTCTCCTGGGTCGACTGTCCGCAGGGACAGGTCAGGCGACCGGTCGAGGCGGCCGTCTAGGTACCGAACAAGGCGTGCAGTCATACCGGTAGATATTCGGGCCTCTGCTACCAGCCGTCCCAGGGTGTGGTCCTCGGTGAGCAGGTGGAGCTGCTCGGTGCGCAGCAGGTATGAGCGGGAGTCGCCGATATTGGCGATAGCGGCCTGGCTGCCGTTGATGAGGATCGCCGTCAGGGTGGTGCCCATCCCGCGCAGCGCGGGGTCGCGGGTGACCTCACTGAGTAGCTGCTCATTGGCGGCGTGGATGGCGTTGCTGAGGGCGGTGAGCGGGTCCGCGGCAGCGTCTGCCGTGTCCCACTGGCGCAGCGCGCGTATGA
>Ga0137372_10007067_pt1 | contig 10864 bp, 9 predicted proteins | sample SagtaG_6_FD_104911 | JGI IMG/M metagenome (GOLD analysis project Ga0137372, IMG submission 104911) | Vadose zone soil microbial communities from Sagehorn Ranch, Mendocino, California, USA - Sage1_R_60_16 metaG | ecosystem: Environmental > Terrestrial > Soil > Vadose zone | place: USA: California...
GGGACAGCCGTCCTCCCGCCGGGGGACGTCAGTGCCCATCTCGGCGACGGGGTGATCGTCACTCGTCAGGCTCTCGTCCGGCTCTCCGGAGGCCGGCCCCGCTCGCCTTACGTGATCGCCGTCACCTTCCGGCCCGGTGTAGACACAGCCGGAGCCGTAGCGCGCCTCGGCCACCGGTTGTCGGCTGTCGACGAGAACTTCTTCACCCAGCGGCCGACGACACCTACCGATCTGGTGAACTTCGGCCGGATCCAGAACCTCCCGCTCATTCTGGGCCTGGTGCTGGCCGTCATGGCCCTGCTAACCGTGGCTCACCTGCTCGCCACCTCCATTCGCCGCCGCCGGCGCGACCTTGCCATCTTGAAGACGCTGGGGTTCGCTCACGGCGACGTGGGCCGGACCGTGGCCTGGCAGGCGACGACCCTGGCGGTGATAACGCTGGTTGCCGCCGTTCCCCTCGGAATCGCAGTGGGCAGGACCGCCTGGCGCCTGTTCGCTGAGCAACTCGGGGTGGTCCCGGACGTCTCAACGCCCGTAACGCTGCTGGCCCTGGTGGTACCGGCCACCATACTGCTCGCCAACGTCATCTCCATCGGACCCGCGGTGACCGCGATGCGGACCCATCCTGCATCGGTGCTGCGCGAGGAGTGAATACTAAATCAGTGGCATGGCCTGCTGGCGCTTGAAATGATCGATGATCGCCAGTCCCGAGAGAGGAGGAGGGGCAGACGCTCGCGGTGTCGCGGCCCCGACCACGAATGGCAAAGGCGCTGCTGACGCCGCGGGCAGTGGATTTTCCTCGCTGGTATCAGGACGTGATCGCAAAGGCTGAGCTGGCCGAGAACGGGCCGGCTCGCGGTTCGATGGTGATCAGGCCTACCGGTTACGCGTTGTGGGAGCGTATCCAGCGCGAGCTCGATGACCGGATCAAGGCGGCTGGCGCCGCCAACGCGTACTTCCCGCTGCTTATCCCCGAGTCCTACATGCGGCGCGAGGCCGAACACGTCGAGGGGTTCAGCCCCGAGCTGGCGGTCGTCACGATCGGCGGAGGCAAGCAACTGGAGGAGCCGCTGGTCATCAGGCCCACGAGCGAGACCGTCATCGGCGAGTCGATGGCCAGATGGATCGAAAGCTACCGCGACCTGCCGCTGCTGCTGAACCAGTGGTCCAACGTGGTGCGCTGGGAATTGCGGCCTCGCCTGTTTTTGCGTACCACTGAATTTCTCTGGCAAGAGGGCCACACGGCGCACGTCAGCGAGACGGACGCGCACGACTATGCCCGCCGGATCTTGCACGATGTCTACGAGGACGTGCTGGTCAACGTGCTGGGCATACCGGTTGTCGTAGGCCGCAAAACCGTGCGGGAACGCTTTGCGGGGGCCACGTCGACGTACACGCTCGAAGCGATGATGGGTGACGGCAAGGCGCTCCAGATGGGCACCAGCCATGAGCTGGGCCAGAACTTCGCGCAGGCCTTCGGGATCGATTATCTGTCTGCCTCCGGGCAGCGTGAACTGGCGTGGACCACCTCATGGGGCATCACGACCCGCCTTATCGGCGGCATCATCATGGCTCACGGTGACGACCTCGGACTCCGCGTGCCGCCCCGCCTGGCCCCGGTGCAGGCCGCTGTCCTGGTCGTCAGGGAAGGCAATGGCGTCGCCGAGGTCGCGCGCACGCTGACGGCCGCGTTGCAGGGCGCCGGAGTACGGGCCGAACTCGACGAGCGGGTCGGTGTGCCGTTCGGCCGCCGCGCGATTGACGCCGAGCTCAGGGGCTACCCGGTCCGTATCGAAATCGGTCCGCGCGATATCGCGGAAAGCCGGGTCGTGCTAGTGCGCCGGGTGACCGGGGAGAGACTCGCGGTCCCGGTCGACAGCGCGGTGGACCTGGTGACCGCGGCGCTCGAGGCTGACCAGACGGCACTGTATGAGGAAGCGCTCGCGCGGCAGCGGCAGCGCACCGCGGACGTCACCTCGGTCCCGGAAGCCATCGAAGCCTCCGGCACCGGCTGGGCCAGGCTGCCCTGGTCCGAGGTCGGCAGCGACGGCGAGGCCGAACTCAACGCCCACGGCATCACGGTGCGCTGCCTGGTGCGTGCCGACGGCGGCGTGCCCGACTCGGAGGATGAGCCAGGCCTCATGGCCGTGGTGGGCCGCGCCTACTGAGGGAACCCAGATGAGAGCGGTGCTGGTCAGCGAGTTCGGCGGCCCGGAGCAGCTGAGGCCGGTCCGGGTGGCCGATCCGGTGGCCGGGCCGGGCCAGGTGCGGGTGGCGGTGCGCGCGGCCGGGCTCAACCCGGTCGACGCGGGCAACCGGGCCGATGGCCGGTGGGCCGGGCTACGGGTGCCGTGCATCCTGGGCTACGACATCGCCGGGGTCATCGACGGCGTCGGCCCCGGGGTGACCGGCCTGGCGCCCGGCGACCGGGTGATGGCGATGACGCACTTCCCGGACGGCGCCGGCGGGTACGCCGAGCTCGTCGTCATCGACGCCGCGCTGGTCGCGCCGATCGGCGCCGCGACCTCGTTCGCAGACGCGGCGGCGACGCCGCTGGCCGCAGGAACCGCGCACCTAGTGCTGGCCCGGCTCGCGCTGCCGCCCGGCAGCCGGCTGCTCGTGCTCGGCGCCAGCGGCGGCGTCGGGCTGTTCCTGCTCCAGCCGGCCGCGGCCGCCGGGATCACCACGATCGGGGTCGGCCGCGAGGCGATGCACGCGCAGATGCGCGGCCTCGGCGCCGCGGCCTGCATCGACTACACCCGCGAGGACGTCGCCGCGCGCGCCCGGGCGCTGGCCGACGGCCCGGTCGATGCCGTCGCCGACCTCGTCGGCGGCCGCCTGGCCCGGTCCGCCTGCGCCGCGCTGCGGCCGGGCGGGCAGATCGCCGCGATCGCAACCCCGGACCTGGACCTGGACCCGCTGCTCGATGCCAACATCACCTTCCACGGCGTGCTCATCCAGGACGACGGGGACCGCACCCGGGCGCTGGCCGACCTGCTGGGCCGACGCGAATTGCGGCCCGTCATCAGCCACGTGCTCCCCCTCGACGCCGCCGCCGAGGCACATCGGATCCTGGAAGCCGGGCATGCCGGCGGAAAGATCGTCCTCGACGTCACGGGCAGCCTTAAATAAGGACATGACAGCTGAGCAGGATATGCCGCGGGTGGTCAGCGCGACCCGGGAGATCGCGGCCGATGCGGAGCGGATCTTCGAGCTGATCGCGGATCCGGCGGCGCAGCCGGGCTGGGACGGCAACGACAACCTGGCCAGCGCGCCGGCCGGGCAGCGCGTCCGGCGCCGCGGTGACGTTTTCGCGATGACGCTGACCCGGGGTGAGATCCGGGAGAACCACGTGGTGGAGTTCGAGGAAGGCCGCCGGATCGCCTGGACCCCGGCCGAGCCAGGGAAGGTGCCGCCGGGGCACCTGTGGCGGTGGGAGCTCGAACCGGTCGACCCGTCCCGGACGCGGGTTACCCATACCTACGACTGGACCCGGCTGACCGACGAGGGCCGGCTGCCGCGGGCCCGCGCCACCACGACGGATCGCCTCCGCGCCTCGCTCGACCGGCTCGCGGCGCTGGCCGAGGAATCCTGACCGCTCTCCATGATCGCGAAGGGTTTACTACCGCATAGAGTAGTAAACCCTTCATGATCATGAAATTCGTACTCCTGTGCGATCAGAAACGGGCTGAGGGCGGGAGGGCAGGGGTCACGAGAGCATCTGGTAGCTCACAGGCAGCAGGAGCAAAGGGTAGAGCCCCCGCGGGTGGCGCCAGGGTTACCCGGCGGTTCCGGGGGGCTGGTAGACGTTGATGATCGTGCCGCCGGGGAAGCTCCGGGTCTCGGTGAGGTCCAGTCGCAGTGGCCTGGGCAGGTCCTTGAACAGCGGCAGCCCGGCCCCGAGGGCGACCGGCAGGATGACCAGGCGGTACTCGTCGATCAGGCCGTGCCTGGATAGCGCCTGGACGAACGCGGCGCCGCCATGGGCCATGATGTCGCCGCCGGGTTCGGCCTTGAGGGCGGCTATCTCGGTGGCGAGATCGCCGCGGGCGATGCGGGTGCCGGCCCATCCGGCGGCCGGCAGCGTCGCGGAGAAGACGACCTTGGGCAGCTTGTTCATGAACGCCGCGTAGTCGCCGCTCGCCTCCGGCCAGTGCGCGGCCATCTGCTCGTAGGTGACCCGCCCCATGATGTGGGTTCCGACCCGGTCCAGGGACGCGACCTTCCAGGCGCGCACGTCCGGATCCTCGGGCGGAAGCCCCCAGTCACCTTCGCCGCCCGGCCCGGCCACGTACCCGTCCAGCGTGACACCCATCTGCAGGACCACTCGCCTCATCCAGACTCCCTCGTCAGCGTGGCTTTCGGATCAACCCTGCCCGAGAGCCAGCCCCGGCATCCAATACACGCGTCTATAACCTGATGGCATGGATGTCGACACCCGGCTGCTGCGCTACTTCGCCGCCGTCGCGGCCGAAGGCAGCCTCAGCCGCGCGGCCGAGCGGCTGTTCGTGTCCCAGCCCGCGCTGACCAAGCAGATCAAGCAGCTGGAGGGCCAGCTCGGGGTTCAGCTGTTCACCCGGTCCCGGGCCGGGATGACCCTGACCGCGGCGGGCCAGGCACTGGCCGGCCGGACCCCCGGCATGCTGGCCGGCTGGGATCAAGTGCTGCGGGAGACCAGGGCCGCCGCGAGCCGGGCGGCCCGGGTGCTGCGGGTGGGATTCATGTCCAGCGCCGCCAACGAGGCCACCCAGCAGATCATCGCGGCGTTCGGCCGCCGCCGGGCGGGGTGGCGGGTGGACCTGCAACAGGCCGCCTGGTCGGATCCCACCGCCGGATTGGCCGGCGGCGAGGTCGACGTGGCCCTGCTGCGGCTGCCGTTCCCGGGACAGGACGACATGCGGATCGAGGTGCTGCTCACCGAGCCCCGCTGGGTCGCGCTCCCCGTCACCCACCCGCTCGCCGCCGCCGATCAGATCTGTTTCCGCCAGCTGTGGGACGAGCCGTTCGTCGCCGCGCCCGCCCAAACCGGCCTCTGGCGCGATTACCATCTGGCCACCGCCGAACGCCAGGGTCACCCGGTCCGCATCGGAGCCGTCACCGACCAGCCCGACGCCTACCTGACCGCGATCGCCAACGGCGACGGCATCGCCCTGGTCCCCGAATCCGCCAGCCGCTACTACGCACGCCCCGGCATCACCTACCGGCCCGTCACCGGCGTCAGCCCGAGCCAGGTCGGCGTGGCCTGGCCGCCCGCGAACGACGCCAACCCCGTCGTCCAGGACTTCGTCCGCTGCTGCCTGGACCACAGGCCGGCCGCCTGACCCCGCGCCACGGCGTTACCATCGGCGGGTGCTGACGTTCTCTGCGCAGACCCGTGCGGCCAGCCTGACCCGGATGGCCGAGGACCGGTTCGACGTGCTGGTCATCGGGGGCGGGATCACCGGGGCGGGCATCGCCCTGGACGCGGCGTCGCGCGGGCTCTCGGTGGCGCTGGCCGAGAAGGACGACTTCGCCGCCGGGACCTCGGGGCGCTCGTCGCGGCTGGTGCACGGCGGCCTGCGCTACCTGGAACACGGGGAGTTCGGCCTGGTACGGGAGTCGCTGCGGGAGCGGGGCATCCTGTTCCGGCTGGCGCCGCACCTGGTGCGCCCGGTCTCCATGTACATGCTGGCCGGCGACCTGCGCCGCCGGGCCACCTACCGGGCCGGGCTGACCGCGTACGAGGCGCTGGCGGCGGGCCGGAACATCGGCTACCACACATCGGTGAGTGCCGGGCGGGTGGCGGAGGCCATTCCCGGGCTGGGCAGCCGGTCCCGCGGGTTCCGGTACTTCGAGTGCCAGGTGGACGACGCCCGGCTGACCATCGAGGTGGCCCGGGCCGCGCACGCGGCGGGCGCGCGGCTGGCCAACCACGCGCGGGTGACCGCGCTGCTCGGCGAGGGGCGGGTGACCGGCGCGGCGGTGACCGACGAGGTGACCGGGCAGGGGTTCGAGGTCCGGGCCAGGGCCGTGGTCAACGCGGCCGGCATATGGGCCGAACGGGTCGCGGAACTCGCGGCCGGTTCCGGCGCTGAAGGGTGCGTACGGCTGCGGCCGAGCAAGGGCGTCCACCTGGTGTTCGCCCCCGGCGCGGTGCGGACCACGGCGGCGGTGGTCGCGCCGTCGGCGGCGCACGACGGGCGGTACGTCTTCATCGTCCCGTGGGAGGACCGGGTCTACGCCGGCACGACCGACACGCCGTACCAGGGCGACCTGGACGACCCGGCCGTCGGCGACGCCGACCGGGACTACATCCTGGCCGCGGTGGCCGGGCTATTCCCCGGCGTGACCGGCCGCGACGTGGTGGCGTCCTGGGCCGGGCTGCGCCCGCTGCTGGGCCGGGATGACGCCGGCGACACCACCAGCAGCGACCTGTCGAGGAAGCATGCGGTTTTCACCGGACCGTTCGGCCTCTATACGATCACCGGCGGGAAGCTGACCACCTACCGGGCCATGGCCGAGGACCTGGTGGACCGGGTCGCCACCGACCTAGGCGGCGTCAAAGGGTCGGGGCCGTGCCGGACGCGGGAGATCCCGCTCGGGCTGCACGGGCCGGCCGCCGCGGCGGTGCGGCTGGCCCGGGACGAGGTGGCACGGCTGGGGCTGCCGCCGCGCACCGCCGTCCGGCTGGTGCGGCGCTACGGCGACGACTGGCGGCAGGCGGCCTGGCTGATCGGCGAGGACTTGTCGCTAGGCGAGCCGGTGGCGGACGGCCTGCCGGTCCTGGGGGTCGAGGTGGCGCTGGCCCGCAGCCGCGAGATGGCCCTGACCGACGAGGACATCTACGTCCGCCGGACCCGGCTCACCACCCTCGGGCTCACACCTTCAGCCGGACGCATGAGGGAATGATCCCGAACGAGGCGGGTGTCACGCCCAGCAGTTCGCCGTCCGCCTCGACCGGGAAGGGCGTGTCGGCCTCGATGCTCAGCTGCGCGGTCCGCAGTTCGGCGATGTTGCGGTGCGGCAGGTGCGCGCCGGAGTAGACCTTGGGCAGCGTGGTGAAGGAGTCCGACTTGGGCCCGGTCATGACCAGGATGTCGAGCAGGCAGTCGCAGGGGTCGGAGTTCGGCGAGATCTGCATGCCGCCGCCGTAGAACCGGCAGTTCGCCACGACCACGTTGAACGCGCGCCAGGCATGGTACTGGCCGTCGGCGTCGAGCCGGACCGCGGCCGGGCGGAAGCGCGGCAGCGTCAGCCAGAACCCGGCCGCGTACCGGGCGCCGCCGAGGAGCTTCCCGAGGTTGGCCGCCCTGGCCACCACCGCGCCGCCCAGGCCGGCCTCGGCGATGTTGACGAAGCACCTCGTGGTGCCGTCCGCGCAGGTCACCGTGCCCACGTCGATGGTGCGGACCCGGTCCCCGGCCAGGCGCTCCGCGGCCTGTGCCGTGTCGGGAGGCAGGCCGAACGACCGGACGAAATCGCAGCCGGACCCGGCGGCCACCACCCCGAGCACGGCGTCCGCCGCCACCGGCCCGCCGTCCCTTACCATCCCGTTGACCACCTCGTGCACGGTGCCGTCGCCGCCCACCGCGACCAGGTAACGCTCGCCGTCGCTCAGGGCCTGGCGGGCGGCCTCGGTGGCGTGGCCGGGATGGGTGGTGCGGACGATGCGGTAGGCGAGGTTCTTGTTCCTGAGGACGCTTTCGACGCGGGGCAGCGCCTTGCTGACCGCGCCGCGGCCGGCGTTCGGATTGGCGATGAGCACGAGCGGGCCGAACGGGCTGGTCATGGACGCAATCCTCCCGGATTCATGATCCCGGCCGGGTCGAGGGCTTTTCTGATTCTGGTTAGCACGTGTGCTCCGGTCTCGCCGAGGTCCTGGGTGAGGAACGGTGCCTTGAGGCGCCCGACGCCGTGATGGTGGGTGATCGTGCCGCCGGCTTCGGTACAGCTTTGTGCGGCCGCGTGCCAGGCCGCACGGTAGATCGTTTCCGCCTCGCGGTCGTCGGCGGCGCCGATCAGGAAGGTGAAGTACAGCGACGATCCGGACGGGTACAGGTGGGACAGGTGGCAGGCCACCGCCTGGGCGTGCGCGGACAGTTCGCTTTTGATGGCGCCGTACAGCCGCGGGACCGCGGACCAGAGCCCGGCGACCTCCATCGTGTCCACGATCACCCCGGTGCCGAACGTGCGCTCCGGCCCCATGATCTGCGCGAAGGTCTGCACCGCGGCGTTGCGGTGCTGCCACCAGTGCTCGCCGTAGCGGGCGCCGAGTTCGGTTCCCGTGGTGTGCAGGATCGCGGCGGCGGCCTGTTTCCTGGCGTCCAGGCCGGGCGGGCCGGCCGGGCCGGCCGGGAAGCCGGCCAGCGCCACGCACCCGGTCGTGTGGTTCAGCGCGCCGAAGCCCAGCTGCGCGTCGGTCTCGTCGTAGCCGCGCAGTACGGCCGCGCCGGTCTCGGCTCGCTTGACGTCTCTCAGGGCTGCGGCCATCGTCGTGAAGTCTTCGAAGCCGAAGGCCAGCCACTCCCAGGCCGTCGGGCGAGCCCGGCAGGCGAGGGTCGCCTCGGTCACGACGGCGAGCGTCCCCTCCGAGCCGATGAGGAGTCTTCTCAGGTCCGGGCCGGCCGCCGAGCGCGGGACCGGGCGCAGGCGCAGGATCTCGCCGTCCGGCAGGACCGCGGTCAGCCCGAGCAGCACGTCCTCGATCGCGCCGAACCCGGTGGAGGCCTGCCCGGCGGACGACGCGGCGATCCAGCCGCCGACGGTGGAGATCGCAACCGACTGCGGGTAGTGGCCGGTGGTCAGCCCGAGCTTGGCCAGTTCCTCCTCCAGCCGGTCGCCGCGCACCCCGGCTTGGACGTCGACCGTATGAGAGATGACGTCGACCTCGCCGATGCGGTCCATCCGGGACAGGTCGAGGACTACGGCGTCGGCGTCGGCCTGCGCCCCGCCGCAGACGCCGGAGCCCGCGCCCCTCGGGATGACCGCGGTGCCGGTTTCCGAGGCCCAGGCCAGGATCGTGGCTACCTCCCCGGTGCGGGCCGGGAGGAGCACCGCGGCGGGTTCGGGCAGGTCGTCGCCGCGGACCCGGCGGAGCAGCGCCAGCGGCCAGGAGTCGGTCGCGCTTTGGCGCAGCGTCTGCGGGTCGGTGCTTATCGTGCCGTCGGGCAGGCGGCTGGCCAGCATGTCCAGGGAACTCACCAGCCGGATAGTAGACCCCGGCCGGTCAGCGGGCCAGGGGCTTGCCCCAGCCGTGGACGATCTTGCCGCAGATCAAGCCGACGCGTTAATAGCTAGTACGCCTCAGCCAGGAAAGCATCTAGGCCGTCAGGCACAGAAGGTCGCCGATCACGACTCTTCTCCTTCGCTGGTTACGGGGTGGATCGTCCATCCCTGCGCGCACAGCGCCGACCAGAACCGATTCGCGCAGCTCCGGCAGAGGTAGAGCTCGCCGTCGCGGCGCGCGCCGTACACCGCGCGGACGGCCGGCCCGCACCGGTCGCACGTCTGGTCGGTCTCGGGAAGGCGTCTCACACCCTGCATTCGGCGCGCGGGGCCGGGTGGGTTGGTCCGTATTACCAGGTTTGCTCGCTGGCGCGGACCAGCATCTCGTTGACCGCCACCCGGCGGTCGCGGGTCACGATGTAGGCCACCGCGTCGGCGATGTCTTCCGGCCGTAGCGGCTGGATCGACTCGATCTGGCCCTGCGCGGCCTGCCGGATGGCGGGCCCCAGGTGCGAGGCAAGCTCGGTGTCGACCGTGCCCGGCTCGACCACGCTCACCCGGACCCGGTGGCCGATCATCTCCTGGCGGAGCGCCTCGGCGAACGCGTTAGCGCCGAACTTGGCGAGGTTGTAGACGCTGCTGCCCGGCCGGGCCACGCGTCCGGCGGTGGAGCTGATCGTGACCAGGTCCGCGACGCCGCGGGGCGAGTCCGCGGCTGCGCGCACCAGGTGCGGGAGCGCGGCGTGGGCGACATAGAGCATGCCCTGCACGTTGACCGCGACCATCTGGTCCCATTCGGCGACCGGGGTGTCCAGGGCCGGCCCCAGCAGCATGATGCCGGCGTTGCTGACCAGGGTGTCGAGCCGGCCCAGTTCGGCCATTGTCCGCTCCACGGCGGCCGCCGCCTGCTGCTCGCCGGTCACGTCGGCCTCGATGACGAGCGCGGTCCCGCCCGCGCCGGTGATCGCCGCGGCGAGCTCCTCGAGCCGGTCGCGGCGCCGCGCGACCAGGGCCACGGCCGCTCCCTCGGCGGCGAGCCTGCGGGCGGTAGCGGCTCCGATCCCGCTGCTCGAGCCGGTGATCAGGGCGACCGTTCCGGTCAGCGGTGTGGTCATGGCGGCCTGGCCTCCCGTGCGTGCGCGCTGGCGGTGACCAGGGTACCGGCCGGTGTTTCCCGGGTGCGGTTCCCGGGTGCGGTTCCCGGGTGCGGCTAGGACGGCGCCGACGCGACCGTGGATGATGCTAGTGGTAACGGACGGACAAGGAGTCAGGTCATGGACTACAGGCTTGAGGTCGTGGTGATCCCGGTGTCGGATGTGGACCGGGCCAAGGCGTTCTACCAGGGGCTGGGGTGGCGGCTGGACGCCGACTTCGCGACCGGCCCGGATTTCCGCGTGGTGCAGGTGACCCCGCCCGGGTCGGCCTGCGCGGTCATCTTCGGCACCGGCGTCACCTCGGCGGAGCCGGGTTCGGCCGAGGGCCTGCAGCTGGTGGCCGAGGACATCGACGCGGCCCGGGCCGGGCTGGCCGGCCACGGCGTGGATGTCAGCGAGGTGTTCCATGACTCCGGCGGGGTGTTCCACCACGCCGGGACCGCCGACCGGGTGGCCGGCCCGGCGCCGGAGCACCAGACCTACGGGTCCTGGGTGTCGTTCGCCGA
>Ga0137372_10007069_pt1 | contig 10862 bp, 9 predicted proteins | sample SagtaG_6_FD_104911 | JGI IMG/M metagenome (GOLD analysis project Ga0137372, IMG submission 104911) | Vadose zone soil microbial communities from Sagehorn Ranch, Mendocino, California, USA - Sage1_R_60_16 metaG | ecosystem: Environmental > Terrestrial > Soil > Vadose zone | place: USA: California...
CCGGCTTCCGCCAGCGGACCGATGTTGCGCCACCAGATGCGCTTGGTCTCGGGGGACCCGTGGACGATCAGGATCGGCGTGCCGCCCACGCCCTCGTGCACGTACGCGAGCGAGACGCCGTTGCGCACCTCGTCGCGCCGGACGGCGAACGCGTCGAGATCGGGCCGTTCGCTCACGGCGGGAGTCTGGCATGACGGCCACGACGACGACGACGTGGGAAGCGGTGATCGGTCTCGAGGTGCACGTCGAGCTGGCCACGGCGACGAAGCTGTTTTGCGACTGCAAGAACGAGTTCGGCGCCGACGCCAACACGAACGTGTGCCCGGTGTGCCTGGGCCTGCCCGGCTCGCTGCCGGTGCTCAACGAACGGGCGGTCGAGTTCGCACTCCGAATCGGCGACGCCCTGCATTGCAGGGTGCCCGAGCACTCGCTGTTCCACCGGAAGAACTACTTCTATCCCGACATGCCGAAGGACTACCAGATCAGCCAGTACGACGAGCCGATCTGCGTCGACGGCGAGCTCGAGGTCGACGGTACGCGCATCGGCATCGAGCGCGCGCACATGGAAGAGGACACCGGCAAGACCATCCACGTGGGCGGCGGCGGGCGCATCCACGAGGCCGACCACTCGCTGGTCAACTACAACCGCGCCGGCATCCCGCTCATGGAGATCGTGAGCCGCCCCGATCTGCGCAGCGCCGAGCAGGCGCGCGCGTACGTGACCGAGCTGCGCGGCGTGCTCCAGGCGCTGGGCGTGTCCGACGTGAAGATGGAGGAAGGCGGGTTACGCATCGACGCCAACGTGTCGCTGCGGCGGGCAGGCACCGACGCGCTCGGTACCAAGGTCGAGATCAAGAACATGAACTCGCTCCGGTCGTTGGGTCACGCGCTCGAGTACGAGGTCGAGCGGCAGAGCGAGCTCCTCGACGCGGGTGAGACCGTGGCGCAGGAGACCCGCCACTGGGACGAGGCGGCTGACGTCACGCACACGATGCGGACGAAGGAGGAGGCGTTCGACTACCGCTACTTCCCCGAGCCGGACCTCGTGCCCGTCGCGCCGGACGACGCCATGCGGGAGCAGGTCCGGGCCTCGATGCCCGAGCTACCGGCGGCGCGGCGGGCCCGGCTCGTCGCCGAGTGGGGGATCGGGGAGCACGACGCGCGAGTGCTCGTCGGGACGCCGGGGCTCGACGAGTTCGCGGAGGCAGCCGTCGTCGGGTTGCAGCGCGGCACGCCGAAGGACGTCGTGAACTGGTGCACGGGCGACCTGCTCGCCTACCTGCACGAGACGGGCCTCGCGCCGGGCGCGCTGCCGCTCGCCCCTGACGGGCTCGCCGAGCTCGTCGACCTCGTCGCCGACGGCACGCTGTCACGCAACCTCGCCAAGGACGTGCTGGGCGAGTGCCTGCGCCAGCCCAAGCGCCCGAAGCAGGTGGTCGAGGAGCGCGGCCTGGCGCAGGTGAGCGACGAGGGCGAGCTGGCGTCGATCGTCGACGACGTGCTCGCCGCCAACGCCGACGCCGTGGCCGACTACCGCGCCGGCGACGACAAGGTCCGCAAGAAGAAGCGCGGCTTCCTCTTCGGCGAGGTCATGCGCGCAACGGACCGCAAGGCCAACCCCCAGCTGGTGAACGGCCTCCTCGACGACCGGTTGGCGTAGTACGCACGATGCGTACGTCGTGCGCAACTATTGCGCACCACGTACGCATCGTTAGTCCATCGGGACGTTGCGGACGAGCTTCCCGTCGATGCGGTCGAGGATCTCGTCGAGGCTCTCGCCGGTGATCGTGAGGCCGTGGTTGCGCTGCCCGACCACGGCGTGACCCGGGTCCGGTGCTTCGCGCACGAGCTGCGCGACGGCGCCCGCGAGCTCGACCGTCCCGCACGGGAAGTTGATCTCCGTCGACTGGATGCCGTCCATCCACGCGTGCACGTGGAGGATCCCGCCGACCTCGGGATGCTCGTTGTAGATCATCCAGTGCTCGATGGCGTCGACGGATACGCGATTCGGGCTGACGTCGGGGGGAACGCTCAGGATCATCGTGTCGCGTTCGGCATCGAAGCCTTGGACGAGCAGGATGTGCTTGCCGATGTCGGTCAGCGCGGACTTGTCGACGCCGCTCGCGCTCATCCAGAACTCGGGACCGAGCGGCCCGTCGGCGGTGCGGCGCGCGCTGGCGTTGCCGTAGCTGAGACCGCCGATGCCATACAGCAGCTTCACGTGCCGCAGGTCGCGGTCCGACAGGATCTCCTCGATCGGGAACGCCGCCGGGAGCAGGTCGAGGGCGTCGAGGTGCTCACCGGCCCGGCGGATCTGGCGGGTGTGGCCGTCGCCGTTCCACAGCTCCTGGGGGAGGTCCGAGCGGAACTCGTTGGCGATGACCAGGCGCGACGACGCCAGTGGCTCGATCCGCTCGAACACCGCGGCGAAGAAGTCGTCGTCGCTGCCCTCGTGGTGCACCGCGTATGTGCCCTGCTCGAGCGTGACGAAGTGCGCGGCGGGCGATCCGTCGTGGTTGCTGACCATCACACACAGGTTGGCGAGCGCCCGCACGAGCAGGGGGTAGCCGGCGCGCAGCACGTCGTCCGGCGGCTCACCGACGTCGGCGAGGGCGACGACGAACGTCGGGGCCGACTTGCGCCGGTACGGACGGGCCCGCTCGGGGTCGATGCGGTTGAGCACGACCTGGACCTCGGGGCCTGGCTCCGGGAGCTGGTGGTATCCCCGCTCGACCATCAGGCGGCGGAGGCCCTCGGCGAACCAGCCCAGGCGGGGGGTGCCGCCGTCGCCGTAGAGCGCGAAGGACTGGGCGTCCACGGTCGACTGCGCCAGGCCGATCCCGGCGGTCTCGACGGTGCGGCTCATCAACGAACGCCCCCTCGGGGTGGGAGAAGGGCCAGCGTAGGACGGGCGACGGAGCGATGCAGCGCCGCCAAATCGTGCACCGCCGGCCGGCGCATCTGATGCAATCGACCCGTGGACGGTACGGAAGGTTACGACGAGGCGACGTACGGCGATCGCATCGCCGACATCTACGACGAGCTGCCGATCCACCCCACCGACGGCGACGCCGCGGCCGCGTGCCTGGCACGGCTCGCCGGACCCGGCGCCGCGCTCGAGCTGGCCATCGGAACGGGGCGCGTCGCGCTCCCGCTGGCGCGGCTCGGAGTCGCGATCTCGGGCATCGACGTCAGCGAGGCCATGGTGGCGAAGCTGCGGGCAAAGCCAGACGGCGACCGCATCCCGGTCACGATCGGAGACTTCGCCGACGTGCCGGTCGACGGTCGCTACGCGTTGATCTTCGTCGTCTACAACACGTTCTTCGTGCTGCTCGACCAGGCGAGGCAGCGGGGCTGCTTCCAGCGCGTCGCCGAGCATCTCGCGCCCGGGGGCCGCTTCGTCGTCGAGGCGTTCGTCCCGGATCTCACCCGTTTCGAGCGCCACCAGCACATCGAGGTCAGGTACGTCGGCGTTGACGCCGCGATGCTCTCGGTCAGCCGGCACGAACCCGCGACCCAGCGGGTCCAGTCGCTGATGGTGCGGCTCGGCGCCGGCGGCGTCCAGACGTGGCCGGTGCACCTCCGGTACGCGTGGCCGTCCGAGCTCGACCTCATGGCGCAGCTCGCCGGTCTCCGGCTCGAACAGCGGTGGGGTGGATGGGACGGCGAGCCGTTCACGGACGACAGCGTCAAGCACGTCTCCGTGTACACCGCCGACGACGGCGCGGAGGCTTAGCCCCCGCTCATCTGGTCCATGAACTGCTTCATGTCGAAGTAGTCGCGCCAGGCGGCGATCTTGCCGTCCCGGAGCTCGAAGGTGCCCATGACCGGCAGCTCGACCTTGCCGTTCGCCATCACGAACACGTCGACGCGCTCGGTCAGCACGACCGGGCCGTCGGCCACGATGTTGCGCACGCGGAAGTCGATCGTCTCGGCGCCGCCTGCGAACCCGGCGATGAACGACTTGATCGCGTCGCGGCCCGTCACAGGGCTCATCGGAATGTTGTGGTACACGGCGTCGTCGGTGAAGAACGCGGCGATCGCGTCGGTGTCCAGGTCCGACCACGCGGCGCAGAACCGGCGGACGATGTCGGTCGGGGTCTCAGTAGCCACGGGGTCTCCTCTTCTCCTCGGTCAGGCTCTGTCGATCGCGACTGCGGTGACGGGCGGGAGGCCATCGGCGAACACGCGCCATGTGCGCCCGGCGTCTTCGGAGCCGTAGACGATCCCGTCGGCGCCGCCGAACACGGCACGCGTGCCGTCGGTGTCGAGGCACCCGGTGTCGATGTTGTGCGGCTGCCACTCCGGGAGGCCTTCGGTGCACCGCTCGACCGGTCCCTCGTCGTCGATCGCGCGCCGGTAGATCGCACCCTGCTCCGTGAACGGCCCCGTCGACGCGCTGACGAGCAGCAGGTCGCCGGCGAGTGCGACGGCCCGGCAGTACGACGCGTGGAGGCCGTCCGTCTGCACCTTCCACGTCGCGCCGCCGTCGTCGCTCCGACACAGGCCGACGGCGGCGGCGGCCAGCACGAGATCCGGGCGCTCCGGATGCGCGCGCACCTCGTGGACGTCGGCGTCGACGTCGATGGTGGGCTGCCAGGTCGCGCCCTCGTCGGTGGAACGGGGGATCCCGCCCACGTGCACGTTGGCGAGTAGGACGCCGCCGGCCGTTGCCGTCAGCGAGCGGACGTAGGGCTTGCGACTGCCGACCGCGTGCCATTCGTCGCGTCCGGGCACGTCCTCGAAGCCGGCGATGGGCTCGAAGCGTCGTGTCTTGAAGACACGAGTCAGCGATCCACCCCAGCCGACGATGGCCTCGTCGCCCCGAGCGACCATTGCCCCGGAGATGCCCAGCGAGGGCTCGGGAGTCTTCACCGTGAGCGCCTGCCGCCAGCCGGCGTCCGTCTGGTACACGACGGACTGCGCATCGACGATCGCCCAGTCCTCGTCGAACGCGCTGATCCGGTGACCGGCGAGCTTGGGCTCGGACGACCCGTTCCCGTCGAGGGAGAACAACCCGTCCGCGGTCCCGACGAGGACGTTCATTTCACTCCCTTGTCGCCTTCTCCGGCGCCGTCGCAGGCTCCGGCTCTGCGATGACGGTCGGCAAAGCCGCCGTCATCGCGGTCGCAAGCTCCGGCTCCTGCGATGACGGTCAGCAAAGCCGCCGTCATCGCGCGCCCACCTTGAACCCGTCGAGCACCGCGGTCCAGCGCGCCGCTTCGGCGCGGTACGGTGCGTTGAAGCTGATGCGGTCGACGATGTCGTCGTAGCGCGCGAGCACCCGCGGCGCGATCTCCTCCGGGGTGCCGCGCACCGTGAAGACGTCGAGGAGCTCGTCGTCGATGAGGCCGCCCATGTCCTCCCAGCGACCCTCCTTCGACAATCGGTTGAGCTCGGGCTGGAGGTCGCCCCAGCCGTGTGCGTCGAGGACGCGGCGGTACGCGGGTGTCGAGCCGTAGAACGCGAGCTGCCGCCGCACGCCGTTCTCGGCGGCGACGATGTCGGCCTCGGAGTCGCCGGTCAGGATCATCAGCGGGAAGGAGACCTCGAAGCCATCACGGCTCCGGCCGGCGCGCTCGAAGCCGCGTTCGAGCGCGGGCAGCGTGACCTCGCGCAGGAACCGCTCGGTGCTGAACGGGTGCACGAGGAAGCCGTCGGCGACCTCCCCGGCGACCTCGGTCATCGCCGGTCCCACGCCCGCGATCCACAGGCGCGGCAGCCCGTACGGGCTCGGCCCCGGGTTGAAGAACGGCGTCATCAGCGTGTGGCGGTAGAAGTCGCCTTCGAACCGGAGCGCCGCGCCCTCGTGCCAGCACGACCAGATGGCACGGATCGCGAGCGCCAGCTCGCGCATGCGCGCCGCCGGCTTCGACCACGGCATCGAGAACCGCTTCTCGATGTGCGGGCGGATCTGCGAGCCGAGCCCAAGGATGAAGCGGCCTTCCGACGCGAGCTGCAGGTCGTAGGCGGTCTGCGCCAGCGTCATCGGGCTCCGGGCGAACGCCACCGCGATGGCGGTCGCCAGCTCGAGGCGCTCCGTGTGCTCGGCGGCGAGGAGTACGGGCAGGAACGGATCGTGCGGACCTTCGAAGGTGTACGCGCCGTCGTAGCCGCCGGCCTCGAGCTCGCGCGCCCGGTCCGGGATCTCGTCGAGCTTGTCGTTCAGTGACCCGTCGACCTTCAAGGGCCGTGAGCTTATGACTCGGGCCCCTCGCCGATGAGGGGCCCGAGTCGATACCGCGATGACGCCCGTGGCTCAGGAGGTCTCGTGCACGAACAGGATCTCCGTGTTCTCCTGGCCGTCAATGGAGCGCGTCCACGTCAGGTCGGCGTGGCCGGCGCCGTCGATCGCGACCTGCTGGAAATCGAGCAACTCGCGATCCTCGGAACAGTCGGTGCCTCCGGTGCAGATCGGGCCGGTCTTGACGACCGTCGGATCGACGGTCGCCGGTGCCGAGAAGGTCGCGCCGCCGTCAGTGCTCTCGAGGTACTGCTCGAACCACTGGACGCCCTCGGGCGCGGTGTCAGGCGTCGCGACCGCTCCGTCGGTGTGGTACAGCGATACGGCGACCTTGCCGCCCTTGGCGTCGACCCATGGGTACACCGAGGTTCCACCCGACACGATCGTCTTGGCGGCGCTCCAACTCGTGCCCCAGTTGGTCGAGGTGCTCATGCGGACACGGGTGGTGTTGTTCACCACCTCCTGCCAGACCGCCACGAGCTTGTTGCCTCCCGCGTTGGCGACAACCGGGAAGTTGGTGCTGGTGTCGGCGCCGTTCGTGGTCGAGATGGTCGTGCGGGTGAACGTGCTTGCCCCGTTCGTGGACTTGGCGAAGCCCACCCCGCCGCTGGAGTCGGCGAAGATGACGCCGACCTTGTCGGTGGACGCACTCGTGCCCTCGGCGATGATGTTGCCCGGCGGGCAGATGCACCCGGTGCGGTCGACGGGAGTGGCCGCGATGCCGGCCGGAAGGTAGGTGACGCCGCCGTCGACCGATTTCGAGACGATGAGCCCCGACGGCAGCTGGTTGTACGTCAGGTACGCGCGGCCGCCGCCCGCGGTCGCGGTCCACTGTCGGTCCTGGACGGGTACCCCGCCGAGCGGGTTGGCAGTCCAGGTGTTCCCGCGGTCGTGCGAGACGGCGACCGTCGAGCTGCCGAGCCACAGGTCGGACATGTAGACGGTGCCGTCGTTCTGGTCGACGGCGACGTCGGAGTCGCCGCCGCCGGGCAGGTTGGCGCGCTGACCGGCGGGCGTCTGTGTCCAGGACGCCCCGCCGTCGGTCGAGCGAAACACGAAGCTCGGTGATCCTGGGAGGTTGGACAGGAGAGCGGCGGGGGCGTTCACGTACAGCGTCCCGTCGGGGGCGACGTCGATGCCGGGCTCGCCGGTGTCCTGGCCGGAGACGACGACCGGGGTGCCGAACGTCGCGGCCCCGGCCGCGCCTGTCGGCACGACCACCGCCGCGGCCGTGGCGGCGGTGGCCGCGAGGGCGGCGAGCATGCTCCGCCGAACGCGCATGGATCCTCCCTGCATGAGTAGACGGGTCAGCGGTCGCCCCGAGAGGGCGGGAACTGACGTAGTGATGGATGCTTACCAAACCCGACCAATCCGTGTAAAAAGCACGAAAGGTGCAAGAGAAAGTCGCAGGACCGCACCGGTGTCCCGCCGCATACGCTTCGCCCATGCCTGAAGCCATGAAGCCCCGCAGCCACGAGGTCACCGACGGCATGGAGCGCGCGCCGGCCCGGGCAATGCTGCGGGCCGTCGGCATGACCGACGCCGACTGGGACAAGCCGCAGATCGGCGTCGCCTCGAGCTGGAACGAGGTCACGCCGTGCAACATGCCGCTCGACCGGCTGGCCAAGCGCGCCAAGGACGGCGTCCGGGCAGCCGACGGCTTCCCGATCGAGTTCGTGACGATCGCGGTGAGCGACGGCATCTCGATGGGGCACGAGGGCATGCGCGCGTCGCTCGTGAGCCGCGAGATCATCGCCGACTCGATCGAGTGCATGATGCACGCCGAGCGATTCGACGGCATGGTCACGTTCGCCGGTTGCGACAAGAGCCTGCCCGGCATGCTCATGGCCGCGGGCCGGCTCAATCTTCCTTCTGTGTTCCTGTACGGCGGGTCGATCCTTCCCGGTCACTGGAAGGACCAGGCGCTCGACGTGGTCAGCGTGTTCGAGGCCGTCGGCGCGTGCGCGGCCGGCACGATCACCGAGAACGAGCTGGGAGAGATCGAGAAGCGCGCCTGCCCGACCGAAGGGTCGTGCGCGGGGATGTTCACCGCCAACACGATGGCGTCGGCGGCGGAAGCGCTCGGCATGAGCCTGCCCGGCAGCTCGGCACCGCCGGCGGTCGACCGGCGCCGCGACGACCTCGCGTTCGAGTCGGGCGAAGCGGTCGTGCAGCTGCTCGCGTCCGGGATCCGGCCGCGGCAGATCATGACGAAGCCCGCGTTCGAGAACGCCATCGCGGTCGTGATGGCGCTCGGTGGGTCGACGAACGCGGTGTTGCACCTCCTCGCGATCGCGCACGAGTCGGAGGTCGACCTCGAGCTCGACGACTTCAACCGCGTCGCGGCCAGGGTGCCGCACATCGCCGACATGAAGCCGCACGGCAAGTACCACATGGCCGACCTCGACCGCATCGGGGGCGTGCAGGTCGTGCTGCGCGAGCTGCTCGACGGCGGGTTGCTCCACGGCGATTGCCTGACTGTCACCGGAAAGACGATGGCCGAGAACCTCGCCGACCTCGACCCGCCGCCGCCCGACGGCGACGTCGTGCACGCGCTACGCGAGCCGATTCATGCCCAAGGCGGCATCGCGGTGCTGCGCGGGTCCCTCGCGCCGAACGGCGCGGTCGTGAAGGTGGCCGGCCTCGACAGCGACCGCTTCGAGGGCACCGCCCGCGTGTTCGACGGCGAGGACGCCGCCATGGAGGCGATCCTCGCCGGGAGGATCAACGCCGGCGACGTCCTCGTGATCCGGTACGAGGGGCCGAAGGGCGGCCCGGGGATGCGGGAGATGCTCGCGGTCACCGGCGCCATGAAAGGCGCTGGTCGTGGCGTCGACGCCGCGCTCATCACCGACGGGCGGTTCTCGGGCGGAACGCACGGCTACTGCGTCGGACACGTCGCGCCCGAGGCTGTCGACGGTGGGCCGATCGCGTTCGTCGAGGACGGTGATCGCATCGTGATCGATGCCGCGAGCCATTCGCTGGAGCTCGACGTCGACGACGCCGAGCTCCAGCGGCGCAAGGCGGACTGGAAGCTCCCCGACCCGCGGTACACGAGCGGCGTCCTCGCAAAGTACGCCCGCCTCGCGCAAGGCGCCGAGCGCGGCGCGATCACCAACGTCTGATGATGCGTCCCTCATGCGCACTATGTGCGCATGAGGGACGCATCGAGGAGCGCTCCGTGCCCGAGGGGATCGAGGTCGAGCAGGCGCGCCGGCTCGTCGAGGCACGCGCGCTGGGGCGGAAGATCGTCGGGGTCGACGCGCCCGACGCGTGGTACCTGAAGCGGGGCCTCATCGCGACTGCGCTCGACGCCGCGCTCCCCGGACACCGGTTCACCGCTGCCCGCCGGCGCGGCAAGCTCCTCCTGCTCGACACCGATCGGCGCGGCCCCACGCTCGGCTTGCATCTCGGCATGAGTGGGCGCGTGCTGATCGACGACGAGGCCGCCGGCGACCCGCTCGTCTACGGCAGCAATCGCGAGAACCCACTGTGGCACCGCTTCACCGTCCGCTTCGCCGACGGCGGCTCGGTGGCGCTGCGCGACCCGCGCCGGCTCGGCGCGGTCGAGCTCGATCCCGACGAGGACCGGCTCGGGCCCGACGCGTTCACGATCACGCAGGCCGAGCTCGACCGCGTGCTCACGCGGAGCCGCGCGCCGGTCAAAGGGGTCCTGATGGACCAGGCGCGCATCGCCGGGCTCGGCAACCTGCTCGTCGACGAGGTCCTGTGGCGGGCGGCGATCGACCCCGCGCGGCCGGCGCGTGAGCTCGACCGCAACGAGCGGCGACGCCTGCACCGCGCGATCGGCCGCACGCTGACGTTGACCCTCGACCGCGGCGGGTCGCACACCGGGGACCACATGGCGCAACGGATGCCGGGTGGGATGTGCCCCAAGGACGGGACGCCGTTCGAGCGCCGCACCGTCGCCGGTCGCACCACGTTCTCCTGCCCGAAGCATCAGCGCTAACCACAGACGTGTCGGTCGCGAGGCCGGCTCATCGCACTCTCAGACGCGGCATGGCCCAATCGGATCGTGGGTCAACCCGTAGAGGTCACGCCGTACGATGCCCCTGTGCGCGTCCTGGTTGTGGAGGACGAAGCAAAGATGGCGGCGCTCGTCCGAAAGGCCCTCGAGCTGGAGGGCTACTCGGTCGACATCGCCCAGAACGGGACCGACGCGGTCTGGCTCGCGACCGAGAACGAGTACGACACGATCGTCCTCGACGTGATGATCCCCGAGCCCGACGGCTTCGAGGTGTGCCGGCGCCTCCGTGCCGACGGCCGGTGGGCGCCGATCCTGCTCCTCACCGCCCGCGACAGCGTCGACGACCGCGTCGTCGGCCTGGACGCCGGCGCCGACGACTACCTGCCGAAGCCGTTCTCGTTCGATGAGCTCTACGCACGTCTGCGCGCGCTGACGCGCCGCGGCGCTCCGCAGCGTCCACCTGTCCTGGAGGTCGGCGACCTCCGGCTCGACCCGGCAACGCATCGCGTCTCGCGCGCCGACCGGGACGTCGACCTGAGCCCGAAGGAGTTCGCGCTGCTCGACCTGTTCATGCGTCATCAGGACGAGGTTCTGAGCCGCACCAAGATCCTCGAGCACGTCTGGGACTTC
>Ga0137372_10007071_pt1 | contig 10861 bp, 8 predicted proteins | sample SagtaG_6_FD_104911 | JGI IMG/M metagenome (GOLD analysis project Ga0137372, IMG submission 104911) | Vadose zone soil microbial communities from Sagehorn Ranch, Mendocino, California, USA - Sage1_R_60_16 metaG | ecosystem: Environmental > Terrestrial > Soil > Vadose zone | place: USA: California...
CGCCGTGTACGCGGTGCGGGCCACCAGTGGGGCGGGGGTCTGGAAGTGGAGCGATCCTCAGGCCGAGTTCATCGCCGCACCGGCGGTGTGGCGAGGCCGGGTCTTCTTCGGGACGGACCACAATGGGGCCATCTACGCCCTCGACGCCGCCACCGGGGCCCAGCGGTGGACGTCCCAAGTGGGGGGATTCCCTAGCGACCTCACGGTGGCCGGGGGGGTGGTGTACGTGGGGATGAACACCGGCTTCCTGTACGCCCTGGACGCCTCCACCGGGGCCGTGCGGTGGAGCGCCCCCCTCGACCCCGTCTTTCCCGCCCCGGCCGTGGCCGGCGGGGTGGTCTACGTGGCTTCCGACCACAACGGGTTCTGGGCTCTGGACGCCTCCACCGGGGCGGTGCTGTGGACCGCTCACTTGGGGGGCTACACCAACGAGTCCTCCCCCGCCGTGGCCCACGGCCTGGTCTACGTGGGCTCGGACGACGACAAGCTGTACGCCTTTCCCGCCGCTGGCTGCGGCCAGTCCATCTGCTCCCCGGTGTGGACCGCCACCACCGGGGGGGCCGTGGAGTCGTCCCCGGCCGTGGCCTATGGCATGGTGTTCGTCGGCTCGGACGACCACAACGTGTACGCCTTCGACGCCGCCACCGGGGCGCTCAAGTGGATGGCGCCCACAGGCGATGGATTGAGCCTGGCCTCGCCCGCCGTGGCCAACGGGGTGGTCTACATCGGGTCGAACGACCACGTCCTGCGGGCCATCGACGCCCGATCCGGCCAGGTCCTGTGGAGCTACACGACTGGAAACCTGATCGGCGGGGGCCCGGTGGTGGCAAACGGCTGGGTCTACGCGGGCTCGTTCGACGACCACCTCTACGCGTTCCATCTCCCGGCGTAGAGTGCGGAAACCGTGGCCGTCACCGAGCCGTACGACTTCGATACCCGGCTCGGGACACTGGGTTGGTTCCCCGCCGACTTGGACCTGTGCATCGTCGACACCCCCAAGCACGCCACCGAGTACGAGGGGCTTCCCTGCGAGGGCGATCCCCCGGGCGGCACCGTGCTGGCCGACACCGCGGCGTTCATCTCCTCTCACCTGCCACCGTGATCGGACCGATGGCGGCACCGGTCCGAACGTCAAAGGGCCGCGGTCCAGCCCTGGCGGCCCTGACGTCATTCCTTCTCCTCGCCCTGGCCGCCGCTGCCCCGGCCGCATCCGGTGCCCGGATCCGCCTGTCTCCGACCGTCGGACCTCCCACCACCAAGATCACCGTGACGGGCCAGGGGTTCGGTCCCACCCTGCTAGAGAAGCTCGTTGGCCGCCCTGGGCCTGCCGTTTTTCTCTCGAAGTACTACCCCTCGATCTTCGGGAGCTAGCGCCAGATCGGCAGTCAGAGCCGCCGGAGGGGAGGACGCGGCGACTTTCATCCTACCTGCGGCGTTTCGGGTTCGCTGTCTGTTCTCCCCTCCCGTCTTTGACAGGCGTTGGGAGCCCTTTCTATACTCCGCGAGATGGTGTTGCCGTCTGCCATCGACCACTCGTAGACCAGCCGATCGATCGGGGCGCGGAAATGTCTGTTGATGAAGCGCTGCTCGAGGGCCACTCGTCGTATCGAGACAGCAGGTTGGGCATCTCCGAGCGATTCGTTCGCCTGCTGGCAGGCCCGGCCGACACGTTGGGGGTGATTGCTTCACCGCTCGGCGTCCCTCAGAGGCTCGGATGGGTGATCTGCCACTCGTTCGGGTCGGAGCAGGTCGATCTCCACCTGACCGACGTGGCGATGGCTCGAGGGCTGGCCCGGGCGGGATTCCCGACGCTGCGGTTCCATTGCCAGGGCTACGGGGACAGTTGGGACTACTCCGTGCCGCCCCGGCCGTCGACCCACCTCCGCGACACCCTGGACGTCCTGGAGCAATTCCCCGCGATGGCGCAGGTGGACCGGGTCGGCCTCATCGGCGCGCGGTTCGGAGGGACGGTCGCCGCCCTTGCTGCCGACCGGATCGGAGCGTCCGGCCTGGTCTTGATCCATCCCATCGTGAGCGGCGCCAAGTATGCTGCCGAAGTGCTTCGGTCGCGGGTCATCACCGAGATGCTGGGCGAGGACCCGAACCGAGCGGTCACGGCGGACCAGCTGAAGGCGGAGATGGCCACCACCGGAATGGTCAACATCAAGGGCTGGGCCCTTCATCGAGACGTGTTCGACGAGCTGCGCCAGGTGGACCTGCTGAAGGAGGTGGGACGCTTCTCCGGGCGGGCCCTCGTGTTCCAGGTGACCCGCCGGCGGACCCCCTCGCCGAGCCTGGTCCACCTGATCGAGAAGCTCCGAAGCCGCGGTGCCGAAGCTGAGCTGGACGTGATCAGCCATGTGGCGGCACCGAACTTCGGTTACGAGCACTTCCGTCCGGTGGCCAAGGATGTCCTGGGCGACATCCTGGAGGGCGTGAACCACTCGCTGGTCGAACGGACGCTCCTGTGGCTCACGGCGGGGGCAGCCGCAGGGGTGGAGGCGTGACCAGGGAGTACCCGGTGTTCGTCCCCTCCGGGGAGGAGCGGATCGCGGCCGTCATCGCGGTGCCCGAGGGAACGCCGCGAGGGCTGGTGTTGATGCTTCCCGGCGGAGGGGGGGCGCCCCGAAGCCAGCGGTACGGCATGTACACCAAGGTCGCCCGCAGCCTGGCCGAGCGCGGCATCGCCTCGGTCCGGATGGAATGGAGGGGGATCGGCGAGAGCACCGGGCAGGCCCGGTACAGCTTCAAGGCGCTGCCGGTCGAGGACAGTGTCACCGTCGCCCGGTTCGCCCTCCGGGCCACCGGCGCGACGCAGTTCGGCATGGCCGCCAACTGCGGCGGCGCTCGAACCGCCCTTCTGGCCCTGCCGGGCGTGCCGGAGGCCAGGGCCGCCGTGCTGATGATGCTGAAACCACGGTCCATAACCCGGAGCCAGAAGCCCCCCGTGAAGCGGATGAAGCGCTGGGTCAAGAGGATCCCGTGGGCCGGGGCGCTGATCCGCCAGGCCTATTGGGCCGTGCGGGGTTGGCGGAAGGGAACCCCCGTCTACGACGGGCTTCGGGTACTGAACGGGATGAGCGACCTCCTCCTGCTGGAAGCGGGCACGGTGAAGGTGGGAAAGCTCTCCCGGTTTGTGGCGAACCTCCAGGCGAAGAACGGGAGCCACCGGCTCGAGATGCGGACGCTGCCTGGAGGCGCGTCGAGATCGTTCCAGTCTCTGGAGCGGCAGGACTTCGTGATCGAGTCCGTGGTCGAGTGGTTCGACCAGCTGTTCCCGGTCATGCAGGACATCCCGGCCCACGAGAGCTCGCACCGTTCGAACGGCCAGCCGGTCCCGCCCAGGAAGCCCAGGAAGACCGTCCTGGCTTCGGAGGCAGAGCCGACGGCCACCGGATAGGCCCTGCGAGCGCGCTCCGTATACATCTGACCCCGCGTTCGATCGAGCCCCGGACGAGGAAGGGCCCCAGCCATGCCAGCCGACAGCACTTCGAATACCCGCGATCCGAGAACCGAGCTTCCGGGTAGTGGCAGGCTCCGGAGCCTGTGGGAGCGCAGGTGGAACGAGAAGGGTCTGGACGAGTTCGGCTGGTATCTGGAGGAGCCACCACCGGAGCTCATCCGCCTGCTGGAGGCCGGCGGCCTGCCGAAGGGCGCGGCCGTGGACCTGGGATGCGGCCCGGGAGTGGCCACCGCCTATCTGGCTCAGTTCTTCCGCCCCGCCATCGGGGTCGACATCGTGCTCGAAGCGGTGAGGCAGGCGACGGGCGTGGCGGCGAAAAAGGGTGTCTCCCCTTCGTTCCTGGTGGCGGCGGCGCCCATCCTGCCCTTTCGCGCCGAGAGGTTCGCCCTCGTGTTCGACCGGGGCTGTCTCCAGCACGTCCCCAAGGAGGCCTGGTCGACGTACTTCCGCGAGGTGGAGCGCCTGCTGGTGCCCGGAGGGACCTTCGAGCTGTTCTGCTCCAGGCCCATGAAGAACCTCCCCCCGGCCCTCTCCGTACGAGGGGCTCGAAGCCGCATGGGCTGGCTCTTGGGCCGGCGGCGGCGCGGCTCGCAGTTCCTGTCTCACGCCTTCCTGCGCCGGCTGGCGGAGCCGCTCGAGACCATCTCCCTGGACGACGTCCTGTTCCGCCCAAGGGTCGGTCCGGAGCGGGCCATGACCCACGGGATCTTCAGGAAGCCGGGCCCGGTGCCGGCTTGACCGCCGCCCGCGTCGCCCAATTGTCGTTCGAGACCGGCGGCCGGATAATGTGGCCCTATGTCTCGCGCCGTTCTCGGAGCTGACCAGGGCAGTCGTCGACGGGTCAACGACGCCATCTCCATGCAGCTTGACTTCGTCGATCCGATCGTGCGGGCCAATCCCTATCCCGTCTTCGCGCGGCTGCGCCAGATCGACCCCGTACACCGGGCGCCCAGGGGCAACTGGATCATCACCCGGTACGCCGACGTCGACGCGCTGAATCGAGACCGCCGACTTGGCCGGGATCTCCGCCGGTGGGGGAAATACGACCTTTTCCGGCCCTACCTCGCGGACAGCGCCCTGGAGCGTTCGGTCGAACGGTGGATGATCAGCATCGATCCGCCGGACCACACGCGCATCCGGCGGATGGCCGCCCACGCCTTCAGCCCGGGGGCGATGGCCGTGCTCCGGATGAACGTGGAGAGGACCGTGGACGGGCTGCTGGAGGGGCTGGACGGGGTGGAGGAGTTCGAGTACGTGGGCGCCTTCGCCCGCCCGCTGTGCGTGCTGATCATCGGCGATCTCCTCTCGTTCCCCCGAGCGGACTATCCGACCCTCGACCAGTGGGCCAGCAAGCTGTGCGTGGTGCTCGAACCAACCATCAGCGCGAAACAGAAGGTGGAGGGCGCCGCCGCCGCGGCCAGCATGACCGAGTACGTGCGGGAGATCGTCCGGGCCCGCCGCAAGGAGCCCCGCCAGGATCTGTTGAGCCACATGGCCACCTCCCTCGACTCAGGGGAAGCCACGGATGAGGACGAGGTGGTCGCCAACGTGATCGGCCTGTTCGTGGCCGGCGTCACCAACACGATCATCCCGAACGGCCTGTACCAACTGCTGACCCACCCCGACGAGTTCGAGCGACTCCGCCGGGACCCCTCGCTGGTGAACCGGGCCGTCGAAGAGCTGCTCCGGTTCGACTCGAGGGGGATCAACGCCCGGCTCACGCTCGAAGACGTCGAGGTCGGCGAAAAGGTGATCCCAGCCGGGCAGATGGTCCTGTGCATGCTGGGAGCGGCCAACCGCGACCCCGAGGTGTTCGAGGACCCGGACCGGCTCGATCTCAGCCGGCATCCCAACCCGCACCTCACCTTCGGCGGCGGCATCCACCACTGCTTGGGGGCGGCCCTGACCCGCCTGGAGGCCCGGGTGGCCTTCGATCGGCTGCCACGGAAGTGGAGCGGCATCGAGATGGACGAAGACAGCCTCGAATGGACCGACTTCTTCGCCATCCGGAGCGTGGCCCGGATGCCGGTGCACGTCACCGCCCGCTGACGCCGCGCTCTGTCAAGGTCGACCGGGCTGGCAAACCGCACCAGATGCCCTCGGTATCCAGAGGCATCTGGACATGCCCCCCCAAGCCGCCATATCCTTCTCACTCCGTACTCGAACGGACTTTAAGGAAAGGCGGGCGCGTGGCCGATCGAATCATCGTGAGCGACGAAGGCTCTGTCTCCCTCCCTCGCAAGCGATCCGGCACCCTCGAGCAGGACCCACGAATCGTCGGGGCCGAGGGCTCCGGGGCCCGCCGCCTCTATCGGCACCTGGCGCTCGGAGTGGCCGTCACCGACGCCCTGATGATCTCTCTGGCCCTGGTGGGGGCCCGGCTCATCCTCCACGGGACCGGTCCCGTTCACACCGCGTTCGTCGCCTCGATGCTCCTGGGACCGGGCGGGGGTGTGGCTTTGTTCGCGGGACTCGGGCTGTACCGGCTGTCGCGGCTGACCCCCGTGGAGGAGTTTCGGAGGGTCATCGAGGCGACCATCCTTGGCATGGGGCTCCGGATCGTGGCCACGGCCGTCCTGGCGCCGCGGTCCAAGGCGTTCACGTCCGAGATCTGGCTCTTGGTGACCAGCGTCTTCGTCCTGGTCCTGGTCCTGGCCTCCAGGCAGGGCTGGCACCAGTACATGGCACACCTCCGGACCCAGGGAAGGTTGGCGCTGAGGACCCTGATCGTGGGGACCAACGAGGAGGCGGGCCAGATCGCGGAGACCCTCCAACGGAAGGCAGCCGGCTTCCTGCCCATCGGACTGATCCAGACCAATGGCCACTGGTGGCCCGGTCACGCGCTGCCGGTGCTCGGCTCGCTGGTCGACCTCAGCCAGATCATCGATTCGGCCGGGATCGAATCGGTGTTCGTGGCCAGCTCCGCCGTCCGTACCGAAGAGATGAACGGGCTGATGCGGCAGCTCCGGCGGAACCGGATCGACGTCCGGGTCTCCGCCAACCTCACGGAGATCCTGGCTTCCCGGCTCACCGTGCAGCCGGTGGGCAGCCTGCTGGCCCTGTCCATCCCTTCGGCGGGGCTCTCGGGTGGAAAGGCCGCCCTGAAGCGCAGCTTCGACCTCATCCTCGGTTTCCTGGCCCTGCTCCTTTCGGGGCCCATCTGGGTGGCATCGGCGATCCTCATCGCGACCACCAGCCGGGGACCCATCCTGTTCCGCCAGACTCGAGTGGGGAAGGCCGGCAGGACTTTCACCATGTACAAGTTCCGAACGATGGTCCGGGGGGCCGAGTTCCTGGTCCCCGACCTCCAGCACCGCAACGCCGGCTCGGGACCGCTGTTCGTGCTGCCTGGCGACCCCAGGGTCACCCGCGTCGGCAGGTTCCTTCGCCGGTTCGGTATCGACGAGTTCCCGCAGCTCATCAACGTGCTCAAGGGCGACATGAGCCTGGTGGGTCCGCGGCCGCCGCTGCCGAAGGAGGTCGCTCTCTACGAGGACTGGCATCACGACCGGCTCCAGGTGCAACCGGGGCTGACCGGCCTGTGGCAGGTGGGCGGGCGCCAGCGGGTCGGGCGGCGCAACGAGTTGAGCTTCGACGACCACGTGCGCCTGGACTTGTTCTACATCGAGAACTGGTCGCTGGCGTACGATCTGTTCATCCTGATGAAGACCATCCCCGCGGTGATCTCGCAGGCCGTTCGGAACGAGTACGGCTAGGGTCCCTCCCCGGCGACATCCATTCAGCGAGAGGAGCTGCGGTCCGCCGGCCGGCCCGCTTCGAGTCCTGTGGGCATCGTCCCCACCGACCTTCCGGGATCGGCATCTGGAGGCAGGTGCCGCTCGGGCAGGTTCCCACGTATCAGGGCCCAGCAATGGGGGAGACACTCCTTCGCCAGCCCCCGGCGGGTTCCCCACGCGAACAGGGCCCGGAGGCCGAAGCCGATGCCCAGTACCCACCCCAGGGCGCGGAGCCGCCACCCAGGAAACTCCAGGGCCAGCGACTCCACCGAACGAAGGCCAGACAGGATTCGCCGCTCCCGGCTCCCCTGGGCCACCTCATGGATGAGGTGGACGGCCGGCCGGTGGATCACCCGGTATCCGGCCTGGCGGGCCTTCTTGCAGAAGTCCGCGTCCTCCTGATACATCCAGTAGCGCTCGTCGAGCATCCCCAGCTCGAAATAGGGGCTCCTGCGGATGGCCAGCATCGCACCCGAGACCCAGTCGAGGTCCTTGTCCTTCCTCGGCCACGGCCAGGCCAGCCACGGCCCGAACCACAAGTGCAGACTGAAGGGGACGAAGGCCCAAACCATGAACCGCCATAGCGACGGATCGTAGCCGCCACTCTCGTTGAGCTTGTTGTCCTCGAAGTCGACCTGGAGCGCCGCGATGACCGCGCATTCGTTTGGGACGTCGCTCAAGAGTGTGGTCATCTCGCCAGGGCGGACATGGGCGTCGTCGTTCACCAGCACGATCCAGTCGTCCTGCTCGGTGCAGAGCATCGCGCCCTGGTTCACCGCGGCGGCGAAGCCCCGGTTCTTCTCGTTCTGGATCAGGAGCGTGTTCTGGCGACCCTGGGCGGGTTTCTGGGAGCCGTCCTTCGATGCGTTGTCGACCACGATGACCTGCCGGACCTCTGGCTCGAGGACGTCCAGGAGCGGCCCGAGCCGGTCTCCGGAGTTGTAATTCACCACCACGGCCAGCGCTCGTTGCCGGAGGGGCGGCAACGGTCGGTAGTCGGCGAACGGCTCCTTCCGCCTAAAGATAGCCAAGTTCCTCCAGCCTCCTTCGGACCTCCTCCTCCTCCTCGGCGGTGTAGCCCGTGGCCGGATCCCTGCCGGCTCTCGCCGCGGAGACCCCCGCCGGGGGCTCTCGCAGGCCTGCCTGGGCAAGTTCGGCGGTCTGGGCAACCTTCGCCTCCCTCGCCTCGACGTCCTTGAGCAGGTCCAGCGGCCGCCCGTCCAGGCCTGCCGGCACCGGGATTCCGAGCAACGCGAGGACGGTGGGGGTGACGTCCTCCAGCCGCCCCCGCACGTACCCGGGCCGGATGTTCGGCCCGGCTGCCAGGAACATCCCGTCACCGTGGTGACCTCCGTCGGTGAACGGCGACCGGGCCACGAGGGCTCGCATCTTCTCGCGCCCGCGGCGGGTCTGGCACTCGAAGCCCCGGAACGGGGCCTCCCGGCCCTCGAGGAGCCAGCGGAGCGTGAGATCGGGGGCCAGGTCCACGTGCGGACCGTGGTAGAGCTCGTCTCGGTGGCGCACGGACTCCACCACGGGGTCCCCGGTATCCATCTCCCGGATGCCCTGGATCCCCTCCTTGAGCTCCTCGACCAGGCCCTGGTACTCGCCGTTCGGCACGGAGCCCTCCGGCTCGCGCCCCGCCAAGTTGACGAAGACCTCGTCCCGAAGGCCGTCCGAGTACGCCCTGGTCCTCCTCCAGTGCAGGCCGGCCAGCCGCACCTCGGACTCGGCCCGCTCCCGGAGCCTGGGGAACCGCCGGGCCAGGGCAAGCTTCTGCTCCCGGGTGAGCGTGCGATCGACCACCCTGAACCCGGCGGAAAGGGCCCTGCTCGGCACGCTGGGGGCGGTGAACGCCTGAAGTCCCTGGTCCTCGAGCCACACCGGCATGAGCTCCGGCCCCCTGGTGTTCACCGCGCCGCCGTGATCCGCCAGCACCACCACGTTCACGTCGGGGTCCTGGGTTCGAGCCTTCTCCACCAGACGGGCCGTTCCTTCGTCCTGCGACTGGTAGACCTGCTCGACCACCCGGCGGCCTTCCCCCGTCCAGAAGAAGTGCTGGGCGGTGTCCGTGGCGGTGAACACCACGAACACCAGATCCCATTCGTCCTCCATCAGCCGCTCCGTCACCGAGGTCCAGCCGTCGGTGATCTGCAGCAGTTCGTCTTTCGCCTCCTGCACCTTTCCCGCCTTGATGAGGCTTGGAGCGCCCGGGTCGACGGTGTAGCGGTCGAACAGACCGGGGTGCCTGGCCGCCAGCCCCGGGGGGTAGGTGAAGCCGGAGATCGTCTTCGAGGGGCTGTCCAGGCCGGCGATCAGATAGCCGTTGACCGGCTCGGCCGGGAACGAGATCGGGACGTTCACCACCACGGTTCTCTTGCCCGCATCCGACGCCATGCGCCACAGGGAGGCTCCGGACCGCCGAGTGGCATTGATCACCCGCCGGCGATAGGTTCCCGGGACCGGCTCATCGAAATAGAAGATGCCGTGCCGGCCAGGGTTCAACCCGGTGGCGACAGTCGACCAGGCCGGAGCGCTGTTCATGTTGGGGACGGTCTCCAAGACCCCTTCGGCGGCGCCCTCCCGGAGCGAGGCGAGCATGGGAAGGCGGCCGGCCCGGGCCAATGGGTCGGCCACCGACCAGGTTCCGCCGTCCCAACCAACGACGAGGACGCGGCTCATGCGACAGAACGACGAACCAGCATGGAGCCACGCAGATTAGCAGGCCACGCCGCGCGACCCCGTTGGCCCCGCCGCACGCTTCGGTCGAATCGGGTCAGGTCACCTGCACCACCACGGTCACCACGTTGTCGTTGGGCAAGGTGTCCGGGTTGTCGGAGCTCGCCGTCAGGGTCGTGCTGAACGACGTGACGAGGATGGACCCGCTGACCGCGGCCACCAGCGTGGCGGTGGCCGGCGTGGTCACGTCGATTCCTTGAGGGTACGTGATCGTGACGCTCTGGCCCTTGGGCATGCAGGAGCCACCGCCCTTCCCCCCGAGAGCCGAGCACGACACATATGTCACCCCGGTCACCAGCACGAGCTTGATGTCCGTCTTGATGGTGGACCAGGGTCCCTTGTTCGAGACGTTGATGGTAAAGGTCACGTTCGATCCCTTGGGGACCGGATTGGGGGAGGAGGTGACCGTCATTGCGAGGTCGCTGTTGATCGTGGACGCGCTGAACTCGTACGCCCCGATGTCGCAGTGGAACGTGCCATCGAGGTTGCCGTCCTGGGGATCGGTCACGAACCGCTGATCGGTGATCCAGCAACCCTTGTCGTCACCAGTGTCGATCTCGGGCGAAAGCGTGTTGGTAGGCGGCCAGGTGTTGGTGCCGCCGCCGCTGTCGTTGAGCCCCTTGGGAGAAAGGCCGGGATCGGTGTTCTTCAGGTCGCCGATTCCGTTAAGCCCGCAACTGTCGTCGCTATCGAGATTGTGCCCCAACGAGGTAATCGATCCTGCGCACACGGCGACACCGGACCCGAGATCATCGGCGAGTATCGTGTTCTTTACCTTGGGGGCCGCCCCTGTGACCCGAATCCCGTTGGCCAGGACCCCGGTGTTGCCGGCGATCGTCGCGTTGGTGATGGGGTCGACCGTGGAGGACGCGAGCACCACGCCGCCGGGTGTCTGGCCCCCTACGTTCAGCACGATCGTGTC